>ERZ773077.1850-NODE-1850-length-14149-cov-8.783099_pt1 | contig 14149 bp, 8 predicted proteins | sample MGYA00580612_ERZ773077 | MGnify/ENA primary metagenome ERZ773077 (study PRJEB29015, sample SAMEA2737971) | human oral metagenome | biome: human oral; feature: human-associated habitat; material: dental | place: China | collected 2021 ...
GCCGTGGCCAAGGTGGTGGTCATGGGGGTGTCCGGCGTCTTCGGCCTGGTCAACACCAGTCTCATCATCAGGCACTTCGGGGCCGACGCCTTCGCCCAGTACGGCTTGCTGGCCACCTTCCCCACCCTCATGCCCTTCACCGATCTGGGGATCGGAGCCGTCATTCTCAACACGGTGGCCGGCTCGGCCGACCCGGCCCATGACTCGACCGTGCGGCGCACGATCACCACCGCCATCCGGGTGCTGCTCGGCTCCGCCCTGGTCATCAGCACGGTCGGCATCGTCCTCATGCTGCTGGGGGCCTGGCCATGGTTGCTGGGCGGCAAGCTCATGGAGGGGGGCGGGCTCACCGCCACCGTCTGCCTCATCATCTACGCCGCGGCCCTGCCGCTGTCCGTGGGGCAGCGCGTCATCATCGGCCTGGGGCGCTCTGCCACGCAGATCATCAGCCAGGGAGTCGTCTCCCCGGCCATGTCCTGCTTCCTGCTGCTGGCCATCGTCACCGGCCTGGGACGCGGCAACGCCGTGTCCATCTACTCCTACATCGCCAACGCGCTGGTCTCGGTCATCTGCATCGTCGTCGCCTGGCGCGCCACCCGCCCCTTGTTCTCCGGCGCCGTCCGGGACGTGCCGCGGCTGCGCGGCGCGAGGGGCGTGCGCATCGTCAACACCGCGGGCCCCCAGCTCCTCCAGTCCCTGGCCATCCCGATCGCCTTCCAGACCGACCGGCTCCTTCTGTCCCACCTGGGTCAGTCGCAGGCCCTGGCCGAGTACAACCTGGCCAACAACCTGTTCAACATGCTGACCCAGACCGTCATGGCGGCAGGAGTGGCCATGTGGCCAATGTTCGCCCGAGCCCGGGCCGACAAGCGCATCGAGAGCCCCTTCAAACCGGCGATGCTCTTTAGCGGAGGAGGCTTCCTTCTGGCTCTCGCCCTGGTGGCCGTCACCCCCTGGGCCGCTCGGATCATGTCCCATGGCAAGATCGTCCTGCCCACGGTCCTCGTGTGGGCCTTCGCCGTCTATGTCGCCGTCGAGGCTGCCAAGCAGCCGCTGGGCATGTACATGACCGACCCCCGCGGGCTGCAGTTTCAGGTGATCCCGGTGCTCGTCCTGGTGCCGATGAACTTCGCCATCTCCTGGGCTCTCATTGGGCGCTTTGATGCGGCAGGCCCTATTCTGGGGTCGGTGATCTCGGTGATCCTGTGCCAGATCATCCCGTACGCCTGGTGGGTTCGCCGGGACGTCGCCCGACGGCGTCGCGAGCCGGCCGAGCAACGGGCGCAGGAGGCAGGGCGGTGACCCCGTGCCCGCCGACCGGCGGCTCCGAGCTGCTCCCGCGGTCCGCGCGCCGGTGCCATCCCGGGTCTCCTCGACCGCTCCCCGACCTCCCTTGACTCCCCTCCCCGCCGTTCCTCACCGTTCACCATCCCGGCCTGGTTCCACGGGCCCCATCCGAGGAGATGCCTCATGAGCTCCCCTGTCAGTTCCCCCACCATCGCCGAGAACATCAGGGCCCTGTCCCGCGCCCAGAAGTCCAAGGCCGGCGCCCCCCTCTATTCCCGCGTCATCAACCGCCCCGCAGGGCGGGTCCTGGCCGCGATCGCCCACCGGCTGGGCGCGACCCCGGACCAGGTCACGGTGCTCTCGGCGCTGTGCACCTACACCGGCATCGCCCTCATCGCCCTGTGGCGTCCCGCAGTCGTGTCCACTGTGGCGACCGCCCTTCTGCTCATGCTCGGATATGCTCTCGACGCCGCCGATGGCCAGTTGGCAAGATTGCGCAACGGGGGTTCAAAAGCCGGCGAATGGCTTGACCATGTTGCCGATGTCATCAAGTTATCGACAATTCACGGAGCCATTGCGATCTCTCTTTTCCGGTTTACGGATCTGCCTCCCTCGATCCTGCTTATTCCTCTTGCCTTCGGGGCGGTCCAAAATATCCATTTCTTCAGTTACATCCTGACTTATCAACTGCGTTATCACGGCGGTATTCCCATGGCCAAGGATGAGGCTCGACCGGGCATCATCAAGTCGGTCCTGTCCGCCCCCACGGATTACGGCCTCATGTGCTTCGTGCTCATGACCCGCTTCGCCCCGACGGTCTTCCTGTGGATCTACGGAGTCATGCTCGTGGGGTACGCGGGTTACGTGGTCTTGGCACTGCCCAAGTGGTACCGCGACCTGCGGCGCGACGCCCGGTAGCCCGCCGACGCCCGCCGTCGAGCCTCAGGAATCCTCTGCGGCCGGCCGGCGGGGCCTTCAATGTGACGGCCGTTTCAGTAACTCCCCTCCAACAACCTTCGCTTAAGGAATCTTATGGCTCTGATTACTGGTCACAAGGCGCTACTGGTCTATACCGGGCGCAGGGACGGTCTGGGCAACCGTGTGCGCGCGCTGCTGTCCGCCCAGGAGCTCGCCCGGGTCGAAAATCGAGACCTCTACTACGTGTGGAGCACCGATGAGTACTTCGGCCCCCGCATGGATGAGCTGTGGCACTTCCAAGGGGGCACCTCGGTTTCGCGCCTGGTCTCCAGAGCGCTCATTCCCCTAGCCCGATACCGCCCGCCCAAGGGCGTCCAGGTGACGCCCGCGCTGCGCCGTGCTCACCTGTGGCAGATCCACTCCCATGGCCTGCCCATCACCTGGCAGGACCCGGCATGGACGCAGGACGGGGTGGACGCCGGGCCGCGTCCCTGGACCGAGCTGCTGCGCGAGCTCACCCCCGTCGACGAGATCGCCGATCAGGTGCGCTCCATCTACGACACCCACCTGCGCGGCCGCCCCTATGTGGGCGTCCAAGTGCGTACCCACGCGGTCTCCCACGCCAAGACCATCGAGTCCTCGCCGGTGGAGTGGTTCGCGAACCGGATGCGCCAGATCCGCGCCGACCACCCCGACGTCCCCTTCTTCCTGTCCTGCGACACCCCCGAGGCCCAGGAGCAACTGGCTGGCGAGTTCGACGGCTGCGTCTTCCTGACCGACAAGGGCGGCTACAACACCACCACCGGCGTGCGCTCGGGACTGGTCGACCTCTACCTGCTGGCCAGCTCCCAGCATCTCATCGGGGCCTCCTTCTCCAGCTTCGTGGAGATGGCCGTTTTCCTGTGCGACGGCGTTGTGCCCTTCGAGAGGCCCGATCAGCCCCTCGAGGGCGACTTCAGCCTGTCCCTGGGGCTGGCCGAGGACCCCCTGCGCCCCGCCCGGCGATAGTACCCGGCCGAGCCGGGCATCTTTCGCGCAGCTCTACGGTTTTTCTGTAGGGCTACGCGAAATCTGTCGGTCTCGGTGGAACCGGCTGGGGTCTCAGCGCTCGAGGAGCTCGTCCACGATCCGGGTCATGGCGGCGCGGTAGCCGGCCACGGAGAACCGCTCGGCCGCCTCACGCGCGCCCTGCTCGGCCAGCCGGGCCGCCAGGGGCGGGTCCGCCGCCAGGGTCCCCAGTGCCTCGGCCAGGGCCTCGGCGTCGTCGGCGGGCACGAGCAGACCGGTGACCGCGTCGGTGACGACTTCGGCCAGGCCCTGGACCCGGGAGGCCACGAGCGGTCGGGCGGTGTGCATCGCCTCGACCGCCGTATTGCCGAAGGGCTCGGCCCGAGAGGGCACGACGACGGCGTCGGCGGCCTCCAGGACGGGCCAGGTGGGGCGCACGTAACCCAGCAGCTCGACGTGCCCGTCCAGGTCCGGTCGGGCGGCGCGCTCGCGCAGCTCCTCCTCATACCACTCATAGCCGGGGAAGACCGATCCGCACACGCTCAAGGAGGCCTCCACCCCTGAATCGCGCAGCAGCCCGGTGGCGTCCAGAGCCACGTCCACGCCCTTGCGCGGGGAAAGGCGCCCCACCATGGCGATCCGGAACGGATCGCCGGGCCGGCGACGATGCAGGGGCTTCAGGGGCTGGTCCGGACCAGCGACCCCGTTGTGGACCACCTCTGTGCGCGAGGCCAGACGGGGCTGGGCGTCCAGGAGGGCGTCGCGGGCGGCCCCGGAATTCACCACGATCCGGGACGCGGCCAGGAGCGGGGCGTTGAGCCCGGCCCGGAGGATCCTGCGCTGGGTGTCCTCGGCCTCGTGGACGTGCGCCAGGACCGGGATGCCGGCGGCGCTCGCAGCCACCGGCCACCACGGGATCGTCACCGTGTTGGTAAGGACCGCCTCGGCCCGGCTAGCGCGGATGACTGCGCGCAGGCGCGCAACCTCCGGAGCCGCCTGCGCCGACAGTCTCATCAGGCCCTTGGGGCTCAGCAGAGCCTTACGCAGGACCGTGAACGGCATGACGGCCACGCGGGCGCCGGCCTCGCGCAGCACCCCCACCAGGGGACCGTCCAGGGGCAGGGCCACGAGGACCTCGTGGCCGGCATCGATGAGCCCATGGATGGTTTCGACCAGCTGCCAGTCCGAGCCGTAAAGGTCGGGGGAGGGATGGGCCACGAGGAGCCGGGCGGTATTGGCGCGGTCGCCTCCCGCCTCGCCCCGGCTCACAGACTCACCTTCCCGGTGCGGCGTCCGGAGGGACGGTGGCGAGTCGGGCCCTCGAGCGCCAGGCGTCGGGCCAGGGCCTCGTAACCGGAGGCCACCTCGTCCCAGTCGTAGAGTGCAGCGCGTTCACGAGACTCCTCGCCGCGCGCGGCCTGGGCCCCAGCGTCGGACTCGGCGGAGGCGACCAAGGCGGCCACGTCGTCGGGCGAGGTCCAGTAGCGGCCGGCCTCGCCCAGGACTTCGCGGTTGAAGGAGACGTCGAAGGCGTCCACCGCGGCCCCGGCGCCGATGGCGCGCAGGAGGGAGGGATTGGTACCGCCCACGGAATGGCCGTGGTAGTACACCAGGGCGCCGGCGTAGAGGGCGTCCAGCAACTCTTGGTCCCATAGACCGCCGAGGAGACGAACCCGGTCGTCGGCCAGGGACTCGATGCGGGCGGTGTACTCGTCGGCGTAAGGGGCCGATCCGACGACGACCAGCGGCAGCGCGGCGTCGGAGCGCACGTAGCCCTCGACGATGACGTCGACGTGGTTCTCGACCTCGAAGCGGGCCACGACCAGGTGGAAGCCCTTGGGGGACAGGTCCAACTCGGCCAGGCGCGAGGTGTCCGCCTTGATGCGGGGTGCGCCGTAGGAGATGAGGTCGGTGGGGGCGTCGAACTCGTCGGCGTAGTAGTCGGCGATGCCCTGGGCGTCGGCGATGAGGGCGTCGGAGTAGCGCACGGCCAGGGCCTCGGCCGCGCGGTAATAACGCTTGCCGGTGGGGCCCCACTTGCCTCGGCGCCACTCCAGACCGTCGACATGGGTGGCCACCGGCACGCGGGCGGCCCGCAGCGCGGGCAGGAAGGGGGAGTTGGCGGCGTTGAAGACGAAGGCCGCGTCCGGATGGGTACGGCGCAGCAGGTGGGCCACCGACAGGGCAGTGTGCGACAGGGTCTCCAGACTGCGGTTCTTGACAGAGGGCAGCTCGACCAGCCGCATCCCCAGGTAGATGTTGGGCAGGGGCGTGTCCGGCTCGGGGTTGCGGCAGTAGACGAGGACCTGGTGGCCGCGGTCGGCCAGGCGCCGGCCCACCTCCTCGATGGCGGTTTCAAACCCCCCGTACCGGGCGGGGACGCCTCGCGTCCCGATCATGGCGATGCGGAGCCTGTCCGGGTTCACAGCAGTCAACGGAGTCCTTTCGAAGGGCGGCGGAGCCGGTAAGGGATGGGAACCGGCGATCCCGGTCGAATGCGATCGTCGAGTACGGCATCGGTTGAAGGATCACCGAGGAGGGGGACCGGGGAGCGGTGACAACGACGAGTCGGGGCTCTCTCCCGCGGGCTCACGGCACCCGCTGGGCTGATCGCACCGCCTGCGCCCGGTACACCTGGTCAGCAGTGTAGAGCTGGTGGGGCTGCGCTCGCGCGACATAAGCGATGGTGAACGGAATCGCTCAGATGCGGAACCGTGCCGACGCGCCGTTGCAACGGCGGACGGAGTGCTCCGTCCGGTTCCGATGCGAGTGGTCTACTCCACCTGAGTGGGGGCTGGACATTCCAGGCGAGAATCAGGTGTGGAAGATGGCGTGAGTTGATGAGAGGCTGTCTGTGGAAAAAGCAACCAGAGGGGTGGAACCGTTCGATTGGTGATTGATTCCACAACAAGTGGTGGGATGAACTTCTCTCGAACTGTTACCAAAGCGTTACCGCTGTAATAACCTCGTGACTGGCGCCGGTCTCGCCATTCGCCGCTTAGGTCGAAGGCGGGGTCGCCCCGTCGCACTGCGCCGCTTACCCAAGTTCCCTCACGTCTTTAAGAACGGAGCACTCGTGCATCCTTTCCGTGCTGTCTCCAGTGTGGGGGCGGTCCTCACTGCCCTCCCTCTCGCTCTTGGCGCACTCGCCGCTCCCGCTGCTGCGCCGCCGGCCGCCGCTGCCCCGGGGCAGACGGCTCTCGCCTCCCCGCAGGCCCTTCCCACCGCTCAGATCGACGGCGTCGTCTGGGATCAGGCGGTTGTGGGCAACACGGTCTACGTCGTCGGGGAGTTCCATAACGCTCGCCCTGCCGGTGCCGCTGCCGGTGAGAACGAGTCCCCCCGTTATAACGCCATGGCCTATGACATCACCACGGGTGCGCTGCTCGACTGGGCTCCGAAGGTCAACGGCAAGATCAGCTCGGTCGAGGCCTCGGCCGACGGATCCACCATTTACCTCGGCGGCAACTTCACCTCCGTCAACGACGAGACCGTCTACCGCGTCGCCGCGGTGGATGCTGCCGGTAAGCGCAAGCCGCTGGGGGCATCAGCCAACGGAGCGGTCATGGACATGGAGCTCTCGCCCGACGGATCCACCCTCTACATGTCCGGCTCCTTCACCCAGATCAACTCCTCGTCGCGCCAGCGCGCCGGTGCGGTGGATTTGAAGACGAACAAGGTGACCAGCTTCGCCCCCCAGGTCGATGACTTCATGGTGCGCTCCATCACGGTGGCCGCCGACAACTCCGCAGTGGCGATCGGCGGCTCCTTCACCTCGGTGGGGGGCTCCTCCGACGGTTACGGCGTCGCCATCCTGGAGAAGGACGGGTCCCTGCGGCATACCAATATCGCCAGCGTTGTCCGCAACGCTGGGAAGGACTCCGGATTCATGAGTCTGAAGTCCGACTCCCGGGGCGTCTACGCTGTCGCCTACTCCCAGGAGGGAGCCTTCGAGGGGATGTTCCGGGCCAGTTGGACCGGCGGGGACATCGATCTCATGGCCGACTGCCACGGAGACACCTACGACGTGCTGCCCACCAGTGACGTCATCTACATTGCCAGCCATTCCCACGACTGCAGCAATATCGGCGGCTTCTCCGACGGGGAGCAGAGTGGTACCTACCACCACGCCGTCGGCTTCTCCAGCACGGCTACTGGAACCGTGAAGCGCAACAGTGTCTGGGGATACACCAATTTTGAGGGGCAGCCCGCGCCCACCCAGTACAACGGCTTCCTGCCCGGTTTCGCGACCGGTAGCTACACCGGACTGACCCAGGCCGTCTGGACTGTTGAGGGCAATGGCCAGTACATCGTCTACGGCGGTGAGTTCCTGGCCGTCAACGGCACTCCCCAGCAGGGGCTCGTCCGCTTCTCCGCGAGCGGGGGCGATGCCAACGACCAGGGAGACAACGGCGACAACGGTGACAACGGTAAGGACAAGGACAAGAAGAAGAAAAACAAGAAGGATAAGAAGAACAAGAAGAAGAACAAGAAGAACCAGGACGACTGGGACAACCAGGAGGGCGACTGGGACCAGGATGACTGGGACAACAACCAGAACGACGGCTGGTGGTGGTGGTGACCATGAGGTCCTCCGGAGTGACTGATGGCCGCAAGTTTTCCGCCGGATCTTCCGGTTCTATAGGTGGCTGTGGTGTGCTTCCGGACTCAGTGGTCGCCGGGGGCGGCGCCCGCCGCGATGGAGGTCGTACGCTTCGGCACGTGTCACGAACTCGAATGCTGATCCTGCCCGCCGTTCTGGTGCTGGGGGTGGGGCTGGCCGCCTGCGGAGGCGGGAAGTCCCACAGCGCCGCCAGCTCTTCCGCCCCGTCCGCGTCCGCCAGCGGCTCGGCCTCGGCGCCCGCCGCGTCGTCGGTCGCCGCCACTCCAACAGTCCAGACCGCACAGCCCACGCAGGCGCCCGCGTCACCGTCGGACGGCTCCGTCACCACCCCGGACCCCTCCGCGATCGATCCCAAGGCCGTCGAGAATGGCGACCTGTCCAAGGACGAGTACCCCGAGGTACCGCTGGACAAGTCCGTCAGCATCGACGGGGGCGTGGTCATCTCCTTGGGGCAGCTGCAGGCGCAGGACTTCGCCAGCGGCCCGGGCGAGATTGGAGGCTCCGGCGTCCTGGTACCGGTGACGGTGACGAACAATTCCGGCAAGGACCTGCCGTTGGCCAGCGTGCTGTCTACGACGGTGAACTACGGCGAGGGGAGCGGAACGCCCGCCAGTGAGATCGTATCGGCCTCCGATGCGGTGCCCGCTACGCTCGCCGCCGGTCAGACGGTGACCGTTAACCGCGCCTTCGTCGTCCCGGCCGACGGACGCGGGAACGTCAAGGTCTCCGTTGATCTGGGAGCCGACCACGGTGCCGCCACCTTCCGGGGGTCGGCGGGCTGACCCGGATCAGCCCCGATCGGTGCGACCCCGCGCGGTGCACCCGGCATCATTGTGTCGAGGCGCCACCCACAGCTCGTCAAGGCGAGCGTGGGTGGCGCCTCGATGCGTGAGGCGGACCGACGCGGTCGGGCGGATGTTGCCTCATCGTGACATCGCCTGAGAATGCTCTGAGGTCGACCTGAACGATGTCTAGGTGTGTTGAGTGGATTCGGTGACCGCGGCGGCCAGTGACGACGTAGGTCTTGGGACGACTAGAAATCCGCGTGATCTGACCGAAAGGTCGATCTAGTTCGAGGGTGTCCCCGTATTGTGGTATGTGCTAAATGCTCGGCAATCGTGTTGTGCTCGGTGTACTATGAGCCAGCCCGGCGACCCTGGCCGGGCGCGGAGTACCAGCCATTCGTAAGGTTGTGTGTCCGTGATCTGCGTATGTTCTGAATGGAATACCTGTGAAGCTCCCCCGCCGACTCCTGAGCGGCCTTTTGGCTGCGGCTCTTGTTCCCCTCGGTGCCGTCACACTAGCCCCGGCGGCGCCAGCCGCCGCGGACCCGGCCCCTGCCGGTGCTGCCGGTACCCCCAACACCGTCTCCGCTGACGCCCTGCCCACCGCCCAGATCAACGGCATTGTCTGGGATCAGGTTGTGGTGGGCGACATCGTCTACGCCGTTGGCTACTTCTCCTCGGTCCGTCCGGCGGGCTCGCCGGCAGGCCAGAACGAGTCGCCGCGCCGCAACGCGATGGCCTACAACATCAACACTGGTGAAATCCTCGACTGGGCTCCCACCACCAACGCCACGATCAACACGATCGCCGCCTCCGCCGACGGCCAGACCCTCTACCTCGGCGGCGAGTTCACGGAGCTCAATAACCAGACGGCGTGGCGCATCGGTGCAGTCGGGGCCGCCGACGGCCAGCGTGTCCCGCTGAACGCCTCCGCCAACGGCAGTGTTAAGACCTTGAGCGTCTCCGCCAACGGCTCAACCCTCTACATGGGTGGCGCCTTCACCCAGATCAACTCCTCGGCCCGCCAGCGCGCCGCCGCGCTCAGCCTCAGCACCCAGCAGCTGACGAGCTTCGCGCCGAAGGTCGACAACTACTACGTCCGCAGCATCGTGGAGGCCTCTGACGGCTCGGCCGTGGCCATCGGCGGCGCTTTCGAGTCCGTCGCGGGCAGCGACAAGCCCGGTTACGGCCTCGCCATCCTCGAGAGCGACGGCAGCCTGCGCAAGAACAATGCCACCTCTGTGGTCCGCGGAGCCGGCGCCTGGGCCTCGGTCATGAGCGTCAAGGCCGACGAGCAGGGCCTGTACGCCGCGAGCTACTCCCAGACCGGTTCCTTCGAGGGCGTCATGCGCCTGAACTGGAAGACTGGGGACATCGACTACATGGCCGACTGCCATGGCGACTCCTACGATGTGCTGCCTGCCGGCGACGTCGTCTACGCCGCCAGCCACTCCCACGACTGCTCCAACATCGGTGGCTTCCCCGACGTCGCCAACCACTATCACAATGCGGTGGCCTACACGAACGCCTCCACCGGGACGGTCCAGGCGACCCACAACGGCAGCTATCAGGACTACGAGGGCCAGAACGCCACTACTAACCTCAACTTCTACCCCGACTTCACGCCGGGGAAGATCTCCGGTGCCAACCAGGCCACCTGGACTGTCGAGGGCAATGACAAGTACGTCGTCTACGGCGGCGAGTTCCTGGCCGTCAACGGCACCGCCCAGCAGGGGCTGGTGCGCTTCGCTCGTCGCGACATCGCCCCCAACAAGCAGGGTCCCATGGACAAGGGTGGCGCTTTCAAGGTCACCGGCTCCTCTCCGCGCGCCGGTGTCGTGTCCCTGTCCTTCAAGGCCAACTGGGACCGTGATGACAAGACGCTGACGTACAACGTCTACCGCGATTCCATGAACGGCCAGCCGGTCTCCAGCCAATCGGTGACCGCCGGCTTCTGGGAGCGCTCCGAGCTCAGTGCCACCGACGTCGTCGACCCTGGAAGCACTCACCGCTACCGGGTGCAGGTGACCGACCAGTGGGGCGCCTCCACGGTCTCGGACTGGGTGACGGTCAAGGCCGGTGAGGGCCAGGGCCTGAGCAAGTACGGCTCCCGCGTCCTGGCCGACGGCGCCGCCCACTACTGGTCCTTCGATGAGACTGAGGGCGACAAGGCCGAGGACTTCGTGGCCCAGCGCAACATGACGATCCGCGGCAAAGCCTACAAGCGCGGCGGTGAGTCCGTCCTGGGCTCCGGCGCCTCGCTGGCCATGACCTCGGATTCCAAGAACAAGTCGCATGCCGCGACGCGGGTCGCCTCCCAGGCCCCCACCGCCTTCTCCATGGAGGCATGGGTTCGCACCACCTCGACCTCTGGCGGGCAGATCATGGGCTACGGCTCCTCGGCGACCAACCAGTCATGGAGCCGTGACCGTCTGGTGTACATGCGCAACGACGGCGCGCTCAGCTTCATGCTCTACCCGGGCAGGCTGACCACCATCACCACGCCCAAGAGCTACAACGACGGACAGTGGCACCACATCGTGGCTTCCATGAGTCCGACCTCCGGCGCCATGCTCTACGTGGACGGCAATCTCGCCGCCTTCGATGCCACCATGACCGCCGGTCAGAGCTACTCCGGGTACTGGCGCATCGGCGGGGACACGCTCAACGGTGTCAACGGCCAGCCCTCCAACACCAACATCCAGGCCGACATCGACGAGGCCGCCGTCTACAGCACGCCGCTGTCCGCCCGCCAGATCGCCGAGCACTACACCGCCGCCACCGGTAAGCAGGTCGAGCCGGACAAGGGCGATGGCAACGGCAAGGGTAACGGCGGCAAGGATAAGGACAAGGACAAGCAGCCCGAGGGCAGTGCCCTGCTGGACGACTCCTTCGAGCGCAGCGTGAACGGCGGCTGGGGCAAGGCCAACACCGGCGGCTCCTGGAAGACCTCCTGGAACGCCGCGGCCTTCTCCGTCGACGGCACCAGTGGCCGCATCGCCATGGCCGGTCCGCGTTCCTCGGCCGCGATCATCTCCGAGGAGATCAAGTCGACGTCTACCGACGCCGTCGTGGACTTCTCCCTGGACTCGGTTCCCTCCGGGAACGGTGCCTTCATCTCCTACGCAGCCCGCACGACTAAGGCCGGTCAGTACCAGGCCACGGTTCGTATCGGCAGCGCCGGCAACCCGGTCGTGACGGTCTCGCGCGTGGTCAAGGGACGGGAGACGGCCCTGGGCACCTACGTCCTGCCGCAGGCCTACACGGCCGGTCAGCCCCTTCACCTGCGCATGGTGGTTGACGGTGCCGAGTCCACCAGCATCCAGACCAAGTTCTGGGCTGGAGACACCGAGCCCGCCGAGTGGGGCATCGAGACCGTCGACAACGACAAGACCCTCAACGGGGCCGGCACTGTGGGTCTGACCACCTACATGTCCAGCTCGGCTGGTCCCGAGACCGTCACCCTGTCGGTCGACAAGGTCACCGTCAAGCAGCACTGACGCCGTCAGGCGCAGCGCCGATACGGGCCGGGCCGGGAGGAAGAACCTGCTTCTTCCCGGCCCGGCCCGTATCAGTGCGCACGGTGAACAGCTGTCCGCGGACCGGGGGTGCTTCGGCGTCGATGTGATCCGTATCCTCCGCTAGCGCACGGACCTTGCCGGGCGCCTGCAGCCCTACCGCTCACGGCTCGGTCACTTCCCGATACGTCACACGGCGGCAACATGGACCGTCCCTAGGATCGTCCTGTAGCAAAAACCCACCAGGAGGAACCATGATCAGGGTAGCGATTAACGGATACGGCAACCTTGGCCGCGGCGCCGAGCAGGCCATCACCAAGAACAAGGACATGGAGCTCGTCGTCGTCTTCACCCGGCGCGACCCGGCCTCGGTCACCACCCAGGGGGCCGCCGTCGCCCACGTGGATGACATGGCCGCCTGGGCCGACAAGGTCGATGTCTGCCTGAACTGCGGGGGCTCCGCCACCGATCTGATCGAGCAGACCCCGGCGACGGCAGCCCTGTTCAACACGGTCGACTCCTTCGACACCCACGCCCGCATCCCTGAGCACTTCGCCGCCGTCGACGCGGCCGCCAAGGCCGCCGGGAAGGTCGCCCTGATCTCTGCCGGCTGGGACCCGGGCCTGTTCTCCATGCTGCGGGTCCTGGGGGAGGCCGTCCTGCCCGACGGCGCCACCACCACCTTCTGGGGGCCCGGCGTCTCCCAGGGGCACTCCGACGCCCTGCGCCGCATCGACGGCGTCGTGGACGCCAAGCAGTACACCCGCCCGGTGGAGGCGACCGTCGCCGCGGTCAAGGCCGGAGACGACGTCGAGCTGACCACTCGCTCCATGCACACGCGCGACTGCTACGTGGTGGCCGAGGAGGGCGCTGACCTGGCCCGCATCGAGCGGGAGATCGTGGAGATGCCCAACTACTTCGCCGACTACGACACCACCGTCACCTTCATCACCGCCGAGGAGCTGGCCGCCGAGCACGCGGGTATCCCGCACGGCGGTTCCGTCATCCGTCGCGGGCACACCTCCGACGGCGTGGCCGAGACCGTGAGCTTCGAGCTGCAGCTCGGCTCCAACCCGGAGTTCACCGGCTCGGTCCTGGCCGCCACGGCGCGCGCGGTGGCGAGGTTGGCCGCTCGCGGCGAGTCCGGTGCGCGCACCGTCTTCGACGTGACGCTCGCCGACCTGTCCGCCACGACTCCCGAGGACCTGCGCGCCCACTACCTGTGAGGCGGACAGCCTGATGCGTCCCGCCGCCGATTCGACGTCGGCGGCGGGACGAAGAATGCGTTGTCTCGTGGCTTCCGAGAGCTTCGGTGTCATGACATCTCAAGAAGCCGGCAGGGCGGGTATCTCGAGCGCGATTGTCGTTGTTCGTTCTGTCGGCAGCGGGCTTGGTCGTTTGGGTGGTGCCTGGCGTGTACTGCACGAGGACCGGGGGCTACTGGGCAAGGTCTGGGTGTACTCCATGAGGCGCGAGGACTCGGGCAGTACTCACAATCCCTGGCCAGTACATCCCTACCCCTGCGGAGTGGGCCGACCTGAAAGGGCTCGGGTCGGAGCCGGTGTTGAGTCAGTGCCACTGGGACCTTGCGCAGGGGCGGATGAGGCCGGGGGTGTCAGGATCTGCCGCGAAGACCCTGGACCCGGTTACGCGAGCGGCCCGGTGTCCACACAGCGGACATCAGTGAGCCCGCCGTCGATGAGTCCGGCAGGGATCCTCGGAGTTCTGCGGTTCTGGCTCGGCTTGTGGGAGCCTGCGCGGTGTTGATGTCCGCTTCATGGACACCCGCACCTGCCAGGCCCTTTTTCATCGGCTCGTCGTCGCCTCCAGGACGACCAGCCCTACCGTGGATTCCCGCCGGAGCGAGTGTCTCAGGTGACATGACACTCACGTGCCTCGGAAGCGAGGCGGACAGGACACGACGGGATACGGAAGCGCAGGCTGAATCAGCCGCGGATGAGGGGCTCATCGATGTCGGGCAGCTCGCTGCGGCGAGCTGCCCGGAGCAG
>ERZ773077.1855-NODE-1855-length-14137-cov-6.053686_pt1 | contig 14137 bp, 16 predicted proteins | sample MGYA00580612_ERZ773077 | MGnify/ENA primary metagenome ERZ773077 (study PRJEB29015, sample SAMEA2737971) | human oral metagenome | biome: human oral; feature: human-associated habitat; material: dental | place: China | collected 2021 ...
CTGTTTGGTTATACTCGGTTTGTAACCAACGCCTATTGTATTCTATATTCAGTTTGTTAGCTTCAGCTTTGAACTCTTGCCACGACAGCACCTTGCCGTCTTTAGTTAAAGAGGCTTCTATCTGCTGTTTGAAGCTTGTTTCTTTGAAAGCTGAGAAGCGTGCAAGGTTGTGCTTTAGTGAGGTTACCAGTTCGGTATTGGTTTCCTCAATAGTAGGGCTATAGCCCTCTGCTAAGGCTTTATTTAGATGCTTGTAGTAGTATTGCCATAGTTCTTTGCTTTGTGCTTCACTAATACTACGCTCTTCAAAAGCCTCACGTATGTACCCCTCTATGAGCCTACTCAAGTTGTTGTCTTCCTTGCTGAGCTTTATAGGCTCGTGCTTGGGGCAACAATGGGTGTGATAGTGTAACTTGAGTAGGCTTAGGCTTTTTTTGACTCGCCCTCACTACTTCCTCCAAAGGTAGAGGTAGGCATACTTTCTATTTCCACCCCATAAGTGCGCTCTATATAGCCCTTGGTAAGGATATAGCCACGCCCTAAGAGTACCCCGTCTATAGTGATTTGCTTGTTAGGGTCTGTGGTTTTTTCTACCGTTATTTTGGCATTGTCAGGAATAGGGTAGCCAATGGTACGCATAGCGGGCAAAAGCTGATTATTAAGGAAAGCTAACATCTTCTTTTCGTCAGCATAGACTACCTCCTCTAAGGTGTTCTCGTGTACTATGCCTTGTGCTTTGCTACTACCATTTTCGGTAGTCATTGTTTGGTGAAGTACGAGTTTGGAAAGTTCTTTGTCTAAGGCTTCAATCTTGCGGTAGAATACTTGGAAAGCATCAGCTTTGCTGTTCTCCTTAATATCTACTTCTGTACCAATAGGAAAAACGCCATACGAAGCCGAACCCATTTCCTCCAACCACTGGGCAACTTCCTCTTTTACACGATCACTTTGTGAAGCTATTTTGGCAATGCGGATAGGTATACCGAATAATTCCTCGAACTCGTCCCAACTACCCCACGAATGCCGTTTGAGTATGGCATAAGGGGTAGCTTTTTCAAGCAAGCCCGAATGCTTGTAGAATTGTGCTACTAATACTACCTCTTGCACATCACGTAGGTCTATGCCAGTGGTAGCATCGTAGTCTTTTAAAAGTACGTGCTTTTCGGGGATTACCAAGCCTCTATCGATAAGCTCTACAGCTTTGATTTCCCCCTTGGTTACCTCTTTGAGCCATATAGGTGAATGCCCGTGATAGATGCTTTGGTGAGCGAACTCGATAACGTTCTCAAACCATTGTTTTTCCTTGATATACTCGGTTAGGGTATCGTCCTTAATCTCATCGATAGCGATAACGTAGTCCTTATTGGTAGTTCGTAGGGTACGGTTTTCGGTGATACCTGTAAGGTGTCCATCAAGGAGTACATCCTGGTATACCTCCTCCAATGGGTAAGTACGTGGGTAATCCACACTATAACGGGCATAACGTGCCGAGTGCCAATGGTTGAGTTCGGTACGCCATAGCCTGCGTTGCCTTTTGATGATGTCCACCATTAGATTAGTTACCTGCTGAATGTTTTGAGCCGTATTTTTGCCCAAATATACCTTTTTATTAAGGGCATTACCACTAAGGGTAACACTCTTCTCTATACGTTGTTTATGGGGTTGCTTTGCCATTGTATAATTGTCTTAGGTGGGCGAATTGCCATTCGCCCCTACAGTTGATTGAATAAACGGTCTATTTCCTTTTTGATATTATTGAATAAGGTTTTGGAGTCGCCTATAAATTGTCGCTTAGGCATACCCTCTAAGCCCTCATTATGTCTACGAGCATATTCCTTATGGGTGTAGAAGGTAACCTGCATTTTCTCTATACGTGCCCTAAATGAGTGTCGTAGCTTGTTGCCTCCTGAGTTGTATCCTGTAAGAATAGCACGCCCCTGGTTACGCTTGCCAAAAGGGGTAAGGGTACCTTTTTTGCCTACCCTATTGGTTCGGTAGCGGGTAAGGTCTCGCCCTCGTGTATCGGTAGTTTTGCGAGGTTGCCACTTTTGTAGTCCACCATCGTTAAACCCCTCATCTTGGAAGTTTTGTTGGATAAATTTGAGTCCCTCTGTCTTAAGTACAATGGGGACATCGTTAGCCACCAAGCGTGCGAGGGCTTCGAGCTTTTGGCGGAGTTCTTGTAAGTTGTTGTTAGGCATAATCACCAGTGGTTTTTATAGGTTTTGCGACTACCGAGCTTCATAAAAGGGGTGGGCGTATCGGGGGTGCCGTCGCCATCGGTGTCTTTTAGGCGTTTGGGAAGGGCAACTTCTATTTCGCCTTTGGCTATCTTTTCGAGCCATAGCATCGCCTCATCATAGCGTAGCTTCGCCACTTGGTTGAGGGTTTTAGTTCGCCTTATATAGATTTCGTGGATAACAATATCTTTGAGGTACTTCAGTAGTATCTTACTGCGCTCGTCACCCTCTTTGGCAAATATAGCCTCTGTATCGTAATACTTGTACAGGTAAGAAGCCATTAGGTCTATGCTTTCAGCAATTATTTCGTTTACTATCTGCTCATCGCCTTGGGTGATAAGGTCTATTACCTCCTTAGTGGCTACGGTTTTGAGTTCTTCTTTGGTTAAATACATTTTAAATCATATTTAATTTGAGTTTCTTAGGCTTGTAAGGGTAGGGTGTTTGCCTATAAATGCGGGTGGTGAAGGTTATGCGATAGCTCATAATGCCGTCATCACTTAAGCGCAATTCCTCCTCTCGCACCTGCTGTACAGGTTTGAACTGCTCGCCTTGTAGGAATTGTATCGTATCGGTGATTTTGTCCAATATATCCAGCTCCATAAGTCCCTCTTCGGTGTCAGCAGTGCCTAAGTGCTGGTCTGTCCAGCCGTCTTTACAATAGAAGTCGATATGAAACTCACACTCGCCTTCTTGCACGTGTTGGGTCATCGTCTCGTAGGCGATAGGCATTACCTGAATGAGTGCAGCCGTCCATATTTCGGGATAGCCGTTTTCGGGGTTGTCAAACTGACCGCGTTGCAGGTCGATGAGCTCAATACCTTCAATAGTGGCAAGGGCTTGTTTTACTTTTACAAATAGTTCTTTTCTCGGTGTCATCAGTGTACAATTTTAGAAAATAATAAGGTTATACGTTACGCCTTTTGTGCTTAGCAATAAAAGGTCGCCAGCTTTGTAATGGGTTTTCGGAATAACCAAAATACTGTTGAGCAAGGGTAATGGCACGCTCTAAGGTATCGGGGGCGTCATCGTTTGAAGCCGTTCCTTTTTCAAAGGAAAACAGTTGCTTGGTAAAGGCGTTGTAGTCTTTCTCCGAGCGTTTGGGCAGCGTCTCGTCCCAGTACAATATTTTGCGAAAGAGCGCATTGGTAATACCTGCCGAAATGCGATTGTGTTTGTCGCCCTCCTGGTGCAAACCAATAGGGATATTAGGGCAAGCGTTGTCCTCGGCACTCTGCATAATAATAGGCGTATAGACCGCTTTCTGTGCCATAGTAGCATCAAAGAAGCCCATAGTGTTATAGCCTTTTTTAAGGTACTTTTTCACCCATTGGGCACGTACTTCCATAGCTGCATTAAGCTCACAACGTTGACAGAACACTTCTAACACGTACAGCTTAATACCTTTGATACCAATGAGTACTCCCGCTTTATAGTCGCCCGTAGTGGTATAAGACAAGTCCCAATGATCGAGCAAGCCGTCCCACGCCTCATTGTCCGCTATGCGTACCAAGGCAATATCTTTCGCCTTAAAGAGCTTGCCCTCCTCAATAGGGTTGTTGAAGTCCTCGCGCTGTGAGGTATAGTAGTCATCGTTGAGCAGAATGCGGATAATATCCTCCTTTGTATCGCGTTCCTTCCACGAGGGTTCCCACTCTATATCCATATAGTTCTCGCGGGTAATGTTGGCAGTAGCAAGGTTTGTAACTGAATCGTGCAGATGTGGACTATCTTTCCACTTGTCATAGAGGTAGTCCAATATGCCGTCTTTGACGATATAGTTGTTATTGATGATAAGCCTTCCTCGTTTGCGGTGAAAGGCTTTCACCAAGTCGCCCGTTATCTTCTTGCCATACTTCTCTATCATATCGGGGCGTTTGGCTCTATCCAAGTCCTCTATATCGTCTAAAATAGCCAAGTCGGGGCGATACATACCAAAACGCAACCCTCTGAAAGGTTGGTTAAGTCCCAACGCCTTAAAGTGCTTGCCGTCTGTGGTTTGAAAATCACCATCCGACCAATCGCCATAAGAAAGTTGCAAGCCAAAGTCCTTGATAAACTTCTGATTGTTCTCTAAGTGTGCTTGCAAGTCTGAGAGCAGTATTTTAGCCAAACCCTCGTTTGCCCCTATGAGGATAGGAAAGAAGGTAAGGTTATTCTGCTTGAGGTGGCATATATTGCCCACGTTCGACTGTATGGACTTACCTGCACCCCTAAACTTCTTTCTGAATTGGCGTATAAACGGGTCCTTGTACAAACGAATATAGTCGTCAATGTGAAATTTAGGTGTCTTGGCATCGCCCAAGGGCAAACCACTGTCTAAGCCAAAATAGTAATCGAAAAACTCACCATAGTTTTCGGGCTTTAAAAGTCGCTTGATACGTGCCTCTTGTTCGTCTGCTGTCTCCTTTTGGATAGCTTCATAGGTAAGTTCCCTAATCATTTTTGACTTCGCAAAATAGCGTTCTTTGGCTTCTTTGAGTTCTGTTTTAGTCATCGCCTCGTTGTAATAATTCGGTTATATACATATCAAAATAAGGACGTATGGTTTTGATAACTTCCATATAGGTTTCACGCTTTTTGCCCGTGCTTTGCCCTGCTTTCTCTAAGATAAAGTTAGAGAAGCCATCGAGGCTTTCCATAGTGTATACCGCAATTTTGTTATGGTCGGTAATACGGTCAAAAGCGGCAACAATTTTAGTGATATCATCCGCCTTATAGGGCAAGGGTTCGCCTCGCTCAATAGCTTGCGCACACTTGAGGGTAAGCTTGCGAATATTCGAGGGTTTAAGGGTTTGTAGCTCTTTCTCATCGTCCCATTTGCCCTCCTCTCTCCATTTGCCAAGTGTCTTTACACCTATGCCTATCATTTCCGATATATTGGCAATGCTAAAGCCTTTGGTGAAAAGTTCCTTAGCCTGTGATTTCTTATAATCTGCCTCTACAGCTGTCAGTCGTGCCATATTTTATTGTAGTAATTCATTTATCTTGTTATTAATATCATCAAACTTCGCCACGTTGTTAGGCGCAAAGTTGCCAACTCCTGCAGGAGTTTGTATCGCTGCCGTTTTAAGCTCGTTTAAAAGCTCGTTTAAAAGGCTTTTAAAATCTACTTCCCCGCGTTGCAGATGTACCCCCGCTTTGTCTATGGTAAGCTGAGTGTCTTCTATCCGTAAGCTCACACTCTCAATCTCGCTATAAGCGACTACATAATAGCGGTTTTCGTCTTCCCCAATCGAAGCAATCAGCACACTACTTCCTACCTTTGGGAACAGGTAAAACCGCTCAACATTATCGTTAATCACCGAAGCGAGTCGTACCGTATATTGTAGCTCATCGTCTTTCACCACACACGTGCCTTGCACTTTGTCTACTGATACTACTTCTACGGCTATGGTAGGGGTTTTGCGTTTGCCTATCTGCCGAAGTCCTTCGGCTAATGCTCTATCTATGCTCATAATCGTGCTCCTATGGTTATTTGTCGGCGTGCTCCATTGCGCCCAAAGGTAGTTTCTACCTTCTTAATGAAGTAACGCTCGTCTATGTCTTTCAGTTCTTTGTCAATAATATGTGCCTGCATACCACGTGTGGCATAGGGGACTAAGAAACTCGTTATAGAGCCGTCAAAGCCGTCATACTTTAGCTTTTCCATTTCCGCTCTTGCCATAGCACGTAGTTTAGCCTCATCACTCACCACAGAGGTGTGAAAGCTTCTTAACTCACCATCAGGGTCACCCTCTTCAACTGTTTTCTTTTTGTTGTTTTTGTCGATGTAGGTATATCGTATTTTTAGCCTGCGCTCGTCCTTGTTACGATATTCCAAGTCATTCGCCACAATGTTGTAATTAAGGTCATAGTGTGCTGTTTGTCCTATATTGGTAAGTTCCGAGAGTCCTGCATATAGCTTGCCCTCATCGTTGATAAAGATACTTAGCCTAAATTCCTCTTTGAGTTTCTCTAATACTTGTGTGCCATTGGCGTTGCGAATAAGCCACTGGTCTAATTGCATTTGTGGAATATTATCCACCAAGATGATAGATGTGTCTTTCACTACCTCCTGCAATACTTCTTTAAGGCTCGTCTTTTGCCACGATTTATTGATATTTTTTCGTCTAAGCAAATACATAGCGTCTTCACACTCTATGCTTACAGGAATGCTTGGCTTGACCTTCTTTACATAGCCCTCGAACTCTACCCCACTATATACACCCTCGTATGCAAGGGTAACAGTCACCTTATCGCCTGCTTTGATAGCCTTTTCCGTATAGAGGCTATCACCTCCTTTAGCTACTTTAAAATGGGTGGGAAGTTCAATAGTACAGGTGTCGGCTAATTCGTCTACCGATTTGGTGATTTTCACACTATGTACAGCCTTAAAAGTATAGTCCCCTATTTTGATAATCGCTTGTAATATAAACATTAGTATAAGTTGTTAAGTTGTGTTCTTTTTTCGTCTAATTCGGCATAGAAATCCATATCTGATACAGCTTTGATGGTGTATTTCTGTATGCCCTCCTTGCCCTCCATTGCTTCAAAACTAATATCTTTCAAAACAATGTTACGAATATCAAAGAGGGTAAAGAGTTTATTGCCCACTACCTCCAAACTCTCGTTCTTTTCAAACAAACGATTCAGGCTTTGCACTTGTGCTGTAGGGTACAAGTCAGGGTTGTTAGTGTCTATGCAAAGTCCCTTGATAGTAATTTGCCAATCTTCGGTGGCTATGTACTCCTTTACCTTACCCTTGCGGTGCTTACCTATGGTTGCTGTCTCTACGATGGTTTTAGTGAGGGAAAAGCTCACTAAAGGTTCGTTAGGGAAAAGCGTTTGCACTCCTGCTTTATCTGCTACTTTCAGTGTCATAAAATACTGACTGCCGTTGCTACGAGCCTCGCTAATATTCGAGAGACTTGGGAGTACATATTTTGTTTTATTGTTAGCCCACCACGAAGGAAAGGCTGGACCTATGTAGTCCAAAAACGCCCGTGCGGTGAGTTCTTTGAGGTCAAATTCCATTATTTACTCTGTTTTATCAGTGCAAAGGTCATACATATAAAGTAGGTAACGAAATTAGCTCCCAACGCTTGGGCTAAATGAGTACAAGGTTTGGGCAAATTCACTACAAGGCTTGTTTGCCGATTTTTATACCTGCCAAAACCTACTGAATTTTGCACCAGAATTAAGCACGAACTAAAACCTATTTGCTAATGAAACACCAATTTATCATCAATACCGAAAATGTAAACAGCTACGGTTACCGTATCCTTACTGACGGTATTGACTACAAACAATATATGCGCAACCCTGTCGTACTCTTTATGCACGAAAGAGGTGTTAATGCCTATAAGGGTAGTGAAGTCATTGGGCGTTGTACGAGGCTCTACAAAGAAGGGACTACCCTTATAGCCGAAGTAGAGTTTGACGAACAAGACGATTTTGCTAAGAAGATAGCAGGGAAGGTGGAACGTGGCTATATACGTATGGCTTCTATGTTTGCAGAAATAAAAGAAGTATCTACCGAACCACAACATATTTTAGAAGGACAAGTATATGAGACTGTAACCGCTTGCAAGCTTGTGGAAATTTCTATCGTAGATATAGGAGGCAATGACAACGCTTTGAAGCTCTCGAAAGATGGCAAACCTTTTCAACTCAAAAAAATAGTAACTAATAATACATCAAACAATATGGATATTAAAGTGATAGCCCTTGCCCTTGGTATGGGCGAGAATGTGAAAGAAGAGGCAGTACTAAGTGCCTTACATAATCTAAAAACCGCCAAAGAAAATGCAGAAGCTGAAATAGTAGCTTTGAAAAAGACTATTAGCGACACTCGCACCGCCGAAGCTACTACCTTAGTAGACAAAGCTATTAGCTTAGGACTTATTCCGGAAGCTCTCAAAAAAAGTCAGCTGAAGCAGTTTGAAGCTGATTTTGACGGACAAAAAGCGGTACTCTCTAAGCTCATTGCAGATAAAGAAACTGAAAACACACAACAAAGCCAATCAAAGGCGGTTCGTGAGGTCGTGTTAGGGGCAGGTACTAAGCCTACAAACATTGCTAATGAGTCTTTTGACTACTTGCAGAAGCATAACCCCGCAAAGCTCCGACTCATTAGAGACAAAGAGCCTGAAGAGTATGCACGTTTAGCAAAAGAATATGCCAACGGCGTGCGCTACACAGAAAAGTAATTTAATAACCTTTTAAAAACAAAATTAAACAGTATGAGATTATCATTAAAAGCATTGACAATTAATGTGGTTTTGGCATTCCTTGCCTCCCTTTTTATAGCTCCAGCTTTGGGTGCTTCTGTACCCGTGGTAGCTACAGCTATTGTAGCTACTTCCACCGTAGCCCAGTACGTAGCCCCCGAACTCTTTAAGGGTATCGCAATGGAAGGACTCCAAACCGAAGTATGGATAGCGGGCATTAAAGAAAACCCTATCCCCGACAATTCGTTTGTACACCAGAGCGTGGACTTGTCGCAATACGTAGAACATAACAAGCTACACCTTGCCGAGGCAGGCGTAGAGCCTCCTGTACACGAAGACTTTTTTGCCACAGCTAATAACCCACTACCTGTTGCCGACATTGCCGATATAGCTAACGAGGTAGTGTTACACACTTACTCTACTGAGCAAACACGTCACCGCCAATTGCAGGAAATTGAGCTTGCTTACGACAAACGCTCCAGCGTGATACAACGACACCGCGTATCACTGGCTAAGAACATCGGCAAGCGTGCCGCCTACGCGTGGTCGCCTAAAAAAGATGACGCTTGGAATAAGGTGTGCAACCTCTCCTCCTCCGACTCGGTGATTGATGCTATCATCGACATCAAAGCCTTTTTGGAAGGTAAAGACATCTACGACGGCATTAACATCTGCCTCAATGCCGACCATTTTGCACGTATCCGCAAAGAGGATAAACGCATCTACAAAGATATTATGAACGAAAACCAAATGTACGGTATTAAGGTGTTCCGTTACAACCAAACGCCCCTATATACCAAAACAGGTGAGAAGAAACCTTTTGGGGCGACCAAGGACACTGACGACAAACAATCGTCTTTCGTATGGGTTACCGACGAGGTGTTCCGTTGCTTCGGTGATGTAGAGATGTACGCTACTTTGCGCGACTCCGGTTTACAAGCTGATACTATTTCCTTCGCACAACGTGCCTTAGTAGGGGTTATCCGCGCCAAGAACCCTAAATATTTAGGAGCAATCTTATAGGGATATATATAGTAGGGTGAGCGGACGAGCTTAATGGTATCCATACCTCACCCTACTCCTATTATTAACTTTTAAATAACATTTAAGATGACAACAGCAGAAAAAGCAAAACAATATTTTGAGGAAAACAAAAATACAAAAGAACTCTTTGCTACCTCCGATGGTTTCCTCTTCTTACAAAAGAAAGATGCTCAAAACCACGCGCAAACCTTAGAGGATAGCACTGTAGAAGAGTTCAAACAAGAGGTTTCAGACCAGTCTGATGTGTATGAGAAGTCCGATAGTTCAGAAAACTCAGAGGAAGTTATTCCTAAGTTAAACCCTAAAAACGCTAAAAAATAATGGCATTACCTAAAGTATTATTCAATATTGCCAAAGACGGTTTAGGAAGGATAACGGCTATACAAAAGACTACTGGGCTTATCGCAACGGGAGTTACGGTGAGCTCTAAAGTAGAGTTGGGCAAGTCGTACCAAGTCTTCTCACTCAAAGAAGCCGTAGCTTTGGGAATTTCGGAAACTGAAAACGCTTTTGCTTACAAGCATATTAAAGCGTTTTATGACCAAGCCTTAACGGGCACCCCTCTGTGGGTAATGCTCGTATCGGATGCCACCACTATGACGGCAATGCTCGACAAAGACGGTGCTTTTGCTCCAACTCTCATAGCTGATGCCAAAGGGGCTATCCGCGTGCTTGGGGTAGTTAAAAAAGCTACCGGTAGCGAGACTATCACCGCAGGCTTAGATGCTGATGTACAAACAGCCGTAGTGAAAGGGCAAGCCCTTGCCGAGCACTTTGAAAAGAAGTATATGCCTTTTAGGGTAGTAGTATCGGGCAACAGCTGGAACGGCAAAGTAGCTGACCTTACTAATTTCTCGGAAAACGAACTCAACAAAGTGGCTTGTTTTATCGGGAATGACGATAAGGAGAAAGAAGCATCAGTTGGTTTGTTCTTAGGAAAGATTACATCTATTCCCGTACAACGAAAAATTCACCGCGTGAAGGACGGTAGTGTATTGCCATTGGTGGCTTATTTTACTGACGGCACGACTATTGACAGCAAAGCTGACCAGTGGGACGCCTTAGACGACAGAGGGTATATTTTCTTTCGTACCTTCGTAGGGCGTTCAGGCTACTACTTTTCGGGCGATAATACCCTTACCAAGCCCACTGACGACTTTAAAAGCCTTAGCAATGGACTTGTAATGGACAAGGCAATGCTCCTAAGTTATGGGGTATTGGTAGAGGAGCTCAGTGACGAGGTGTTACTATCAGAAGACGGCAGTATTCACCCTGCTATTATCAAGAGTTGGCAAACCAAACTTGAGAGTACCCTGCAAAGCCAAATGGTCTCACAAGGTGAGCTTTCAGCAGTAAAGATTGATATAGACCCCACACAGCGCGTTCTACAAACGGGTAAAGTGGTGATAGGTATCAAACTGTTGCCTGTAGGTTATGCCGACTTTATAGAAGTAAATATTGGCTTTACTACAACAGTTACCCCGTAAGGTAATTAACCATTGATAATTAATCATTAATCATTAGAAAAAATGGCAACATTCAACAGTAAACAATATGCGTGGTGTGAACTCTCTATCGCCTTTGGAGGGCGTATCCTCATAGGAGTTACGGAGCTGGAATATACCGAAAAGCGTGAGAAAGACTTGCTTTATGGGCGTGGGTGCAAACCTCACGGAATTGTGTCAGGCAACCGTAGCTTTGAAGGCAAAGTTAGCCTTTGGCAAAGCGAGCTTGAGGCAATGACCCGCGATGCTCCCAACAACGATATACTTGGGCTTAGCTTTGACCTTGTCGCTTCCTACGTGTCCTTGGACGGCGGACAGATAGTCACCGATATTCTCAAGCACGTGGAATTTACCGAAGTGAAAAAGGGAATGAAGCAAGGCGATAAGAATATGATTGTAGAGCTCCCTATCCTCTTTACAGATGTAAAGAGACAAGTGTGAGCCACACGGGGCGGGTAGCACCCGCAGGCAATTTAAAAACCTTTTAAAAGCAGTTTAAAATGAACGTAACTAAACAACAAATACAAGAATGGAAAAAGCAGTACGGCGATGTTTACGTGCTGAATATTGAGGACAAAAAAGCGTATTTGCGCACGCCCGACCGACAAACCCTTAGCTATGCCTCAACTTTGGCAACTAAAGATCCGCTGAAGTTTAACGAGGTAGTACTCAATAACTGTTGGCTTGGGGGCGATGAGGAGATTAAAACAGACGACACGCTGTTTCTCGCCGCCAGTAGCAAACTGCCTGACCTTATACAGATTAAGGAAGCTACCTTGGAAAAGCTCTAAGTGATGCGGAGATTGAAGAGGAAAGGGATTGGCTTCGTATCACTAACGCTTCCTTGCGTTACTATATGCACATTGCCAATCCCGACACCCTCTCCGATACCCAGTGGGCTATGCGAGTAAAAGAGCTCGAATGGCTTAGGCAGAAAGAGGCGGAACAATACAAGTAGTATAGGTAGTTTGTTGTAGTCTTGCTCTCTCCCTTGCCTGCTCGGCTCCTTTGGAGAGCATAAGGGCAAGTATCGCTATAAGGAAAAAGAAAACTGCACTTGCAATAGCTGTGGTGGCGTATCTCCTTTTAGTGATAGGCTCTTTCTCGGTAAAAGCCCTATAGGTAGCATAGAAAGGCACACCAAGGAGGGCAATCCCATAGAAAAACCCCGCACTAATAAGTAGCAATAAGCCTATAGAGGCAAGTAGGTTAAAGAAAATTAATAAGACTTTCATTGTGGCAAATATTTTAGAATATACATTAACGCTTAAAGACTTTGTCAGTGCAAAGTTACAAAAAATTGGCATAAATAACGATACAATATTAGAAAAATTTGCCGAATTAGAGAATGTACAGGAAAAAGTCTCTCGTGGCTTTGCCCAAATGGGCACGTCTGTACATACTTTGCAACAGAAAATAGCCTTGCTGAAAGCCGAGCGAGATTTGTTGCCTATAGGTAGCCTTTCGGCTATTCGTAAGTACAACAGTGAGATTAATAAGTTAGAGCGCAGTGTCACTAAGCTACAAACTCTCAATGGAAGTAGGCTTAAAACGTGGTTTTCGGACGCTTTGAACAGTCTGCCCGGGATAGCTACGAACCCCCTAATATTGACGGGAGCTATGATAGGGGGAAGTATCAAAAAGGGAATGGAAGCCGACTTGCAACAAGCTAATATTACTACCCTGCTTAGAGGTGATGTAGAAAAAGCCAAAGCCTTATACGCTCAGCTCTCCAATTATGGCGTAAAAACGCCCTACGACAAGGCGGGACTTATTGAAGCGCAGAAGACAATGATGTCCTTCGGGCTTTCCTCTGAGTTTGCATTTGGCAAGCTCAAGAACATCGGCGATATAGCTATGGGTGATGCCCAAAAGATGAAGAGTCTATCGCTTGCTTTTGCGCAGGCTACTTCGGCGGGCAAGTTACAAGGACAGGACTTAATGCAGATGATAAACGCGGGCTTCAACCCCTTGCAGGTGATAAGTGAACGCACGGGGGAAAGTATGGCGCAACTTAAAGAGCGAATGAGTCAAGGAGGTATCTCAGCTCAAGAGTTGGCACAAGCCTTTGAATGGGCAACCGACAAGCAAGGAATTTTCTATCAAGGCGCAGAGAAAGCGGGAGAAACTCTCAGCGGTAAGTTTAACAAAATGATGGACTCTATTACTGAACTTGCTTTAAAAGTATATGAAGCTATTAGCCCTATGCTTGGTCCCTTGGTAGAGTTTATGTCGGCAGTCTTCTCAAGCATAGGCTTGGGCATAGGCTGGCTTATTCAGAAATTCCAAGAAGGAAACCCCGTTATTTGGCTTATTGCAGGTGCTATAGGTATATTCACGACCGCATTGATATTGCACAACACCTACACGGCTATCGCTACCGCTTGGCAAAATAGGCTCACCTGGGCAGTGATTAAGACAAACCTCGCCTTTTTGGCAAACCCTATAACGTGGATTATAGCGGGTATTATTGCTCTTATTGCTATTATTACCTATTGCATTGTGGGTGTAAGTGGTTGGGGTAAAGCGTGGGATAACACCGTACAAGGAATGAAGTATCTGTGGGAGGCTTTTATACTTGGATTTAAAGCATATTGGAATACAGCTATCAACGCTTTTATGGCAGGAGTAGACCTTTGTAAGTTGGCGTGGTACAAATTTAAAGAAGCAGTAGGCTTGGGCGATAGCAAAGAGAACCAAGCGATGATAAGCCAAATACAAAACGACTTGCAAGAACGTGCCAAATCGGTAGCAGAGGGCTATAAGAAAGCAAGAGAGGCAGGAGCCAAAGCCAAAGAAGCCTTCGGCAAAGCGTGGGATTCTTTAGAGTTTAAAAGCATTTCGACTGTAAAAGATGACCTAATGGGCAAGTTGGGTATGAAAACCGAAAGCAGTCCTGCAGGAATAAGCCCTATAACAGGAGAAGCTACTACGCCAACGACGGGTGAAGGAGCTAAAACCAAAGATAATATTGTAACGGGAGGTACCCGTCAAACGCATATCAACATACAGATAGGCAACTTAGGCACTGACACTAAGGTATATGTATCCTCTGTGAGGGAGGGTGTAGAAAACTTTGGAGCGCAACTGAAAGAAGAGCTTTTGAGAATTGTGAACAGTGTAAACCAAATGCAAA
>ERZ773077.1857-NODE-1857-length-14132-cov-4.581729_pt1 | contig 14132 bp, 14 predicted proteins | sample MGYA00580612_ERZ773077 | MGnify/ENA primary metagenome ERZ773077 (study PRJEB29015, sample SAMEA2737971) | human oral metagenome | biome: human oral; feature: human-associated habitat; material: dental | place: China | collected 2021 ...
CGCACGACTCATAATCGTGAGGTCGAGGGTTCGAGTCCCTCCCCCGCTACGCAAGGTTCGAGCAAGGCGCCCACCGGCTCGAGGATCAATCAGAGGAGAGAACCGTGGCTAGCAAGTCCAGCGACGTTCGCCCCAAGATCACTCTGGCTTGCTCGGAGTGCAAGGAGCGCAACTACATTACGAAGAAGAACCGTCGGAACACCCCCGATCGGCTCGCCATCAAGAAGTTCTGCGCTCGCTGCGGCAAGCACACCGAGCACCGAGAGACCCGCTAGGGCTCTAAAGCTTCGTCTCCGCAGTCGATACGATCGGCTCATGAGCGACATCGGCCCCGTCGACGAGCAGTCGGCGGGGCTTTGCCGTGTTCTGGAGCCCATTGTCGCAACCTCCCGCATCGACGACCCGGCAGCGGCTGCTCGCCTGGGAATCCAGACGATTCTTCCCGCCGTCATCACTCTGCGGGCTCTGCGGGAGGCACCGGCGCTCGGGCCGTGGCATGGACTGCTCCATCGGCGCTGCCGGATCTGCCCGGCGGGTGACGGCGCCGAGTCCCCAGTCAGCGAAACAGCCAGCGAAACAGTCATCGATACGAGGACGCGCGCCGGCTGGCGGCTCGTGCGTGCTCGCACCGCAGTGGGGGCAGGCCGGGCGGGGGAGCGGTGGCCCGATGGTGCCGTCGTCGTGCACGATCTCGCGCGGCGGCTCGATGACGGCGACTCCGCCTCTCCCCGCGCTCCCGGTCCGCTTCCGGCTGTGCAGAATGCTCCCGGTTCCGCCGATCGTTCCGGTCCTCGCCTACGGCCGGCCCCGGCGGATGCCCGTGCGAGAGGGGTGGGGGAACCGACGGGATCGAGAGGGTCGGAGGGCCCCAGCAGCCTCAGCGGATTCAGCAAACTCAGTAATGGGCGCGCTCTCAGCAATGGGCGCGCGGTGCGCGTGAGCGCTCTGGATGTCGCCGCATGGTCCCGGGCCGGCGGCGATTGCAACCGACTGCACCTCGTTCCGGGAGCCGCCCGGGCTGCGGGGCTCCCCGCCGGCCGGGAGGACGTCATCGCCCACGGCCTGCTTCTGGCCGCCGTGAGCCTCGCCCTGGTCCCCGCCGGGGAATCCGCCGTCGATCTGCGCATGCGCGCCCCTCTGCCGGTGCCTGTGACCGCTGGGTCCCACAGGGGTCGTCCGCCGGATGCGCGCGTCCTCGTGGAGGAGGCGACTGGCGCGCTCATCGCCGGTGGAAGGCGCATCCTGCACCGTGATTGAGGGAATCGAGAGGCGGTCGCCCCTCATTGGTCGGATCGGTGCGAGTCGGTGCACGATCCGACCAGTGATGTTCGGTAGATGACCGGTGATGTCCGGTGATGAGGAGCACGAGGCCTCCCCGCTGCCGGGTGATATACAGAAAGGGATACAATTCGGATGTTCAGTTCTGAATGACCGAGCAGAAGCGGGCATCCCGTGAGTGAGTAGCAGCAGCAGGAGGATCATGATGGACGAGGCGAGCGGTGCGATAGCAGGCGACTGCGGCCAATCCGCCGTCACGACCGCTCCGATCCCCGAGGAGCCGCGGTCCGCGCTGACCGGTCATGATCGGACCGGCGCCGATGAGGAGCAGGCCGGCACTGATTCCTCAGCTTCCTCAGTTTCCCCAGCGGCTGCAGCAGGTTCAGGCGGGTGCGGGCAGGAGGTCTCCGACTCTCAGGCCACGGTGGCCGGCGGCTGCGGGCAGGAGCCGCCGTCGGCATGCGGGCAGGCTGTTGCGACTGCTGCGACTGCTGCAGCCGTTGCGGACATTGAACCCGCTGAGCTCACCCGCCCACTCGATGCCGTGGAGATGCGGGCATGGCGGGCCTTTCTCGCCGCATCGACGTCGGTGGCGGCGGTGCTCAATCACGAACTCGAGGCCGATGCGGACATCTCCATGCACGAGTACGAGATCCTCGTGCGACTGTCGGAGGCGTCCGACCATCAGCTGCGCATGTCCACCCTGGCCGAGCACGTCTCGCACTCGCGCTCGCGCCTGACGCACACGGTGGGCCGCCTGGAGAAGGCGGGCTATGTCGAGCGGGCCTCATGCGCTGCCGACAAGCGCGGCGTGAACTGCCGGCTGACGGAGGCCGGGTTGGATTTCCTGCGCGCTGTGGCTCCCATCCATCTCGATGGCGTGCGCCGCCACGTCGTCGACCGCTTCAGCCACGAGCAGCTGGCCGCGCTGACCGAACTCATGACCGCGCTCGTCGACAACGAGGCCGGCTGAGCCGCGGGTGGGCGGACCGCGCGGATCAATCTCTGCCGTCTCTGCCGCCTATATCGTGCGAACCGGACCGATCTCGGGCCGGACTACGACCGATCTCGGCGGAAGGCGCGGGGAGGAGGACGGCCAGCTCCTCCCAGACCGCGTCGAAGGCGGGCAGCAGCGGTGCCTCGCCGTAGACGTCATCAGTCCCCGGGGTGGGCCGTTCCCAGGTGGTCGTGCCGTTGCGCCTCGCCGAGAGTCCCGAGAGCCCTGAGAGCGCTGAGGGTGCTGAGAGCCTGACCCAGCGCATCTCGAGGGATTCGCGATCCAAAGGAACGAGTTCGTCCCACGCCTCGTCGCAGGGCGCCTGCGCCGTGAAAGTCGTGTACGACCAGTCCGGGTGGGCCTGGATGTGCTCGGCCCCCAAGCGGAGGACCCGGGCGGGCAGACCGGTCTCCTCCTCGCACTCGCGCAGTGCAGCCTCGGCGGGGCTCTCGCCGGCGCGCACCGCACCCCCGGGCACGCCCCAGGTTCCGCCTCGGTGGGTCCATCCGGCTCGCAGCTGCATCAGGATCTCGATACCGGCTCCGGTTTCTCGGGCGCGGCGCCACACGAGCAGGCCGGCTGCGCCGAAGGCCCCCCAATGCCGATCCCCGCATCCGCAGTCGACCCATCTGCCCTCTGAGGGCCTCACGTCCTGGTCCACAGATCCGTCCATGTCACATCCAGTTCTGCCAGCAGTCGCCGCAGCAGTGGCAGTGAGATGCCGACGACGCCGTGCGGGTCGCCGTCGATTCCGTCGATGAAGGCGCCGCCGAGCCCGTCGATGGTGAACGCCCCCGCGCAGCCCAGGGGCTCGCCGGTGGCCACATAGGCGTCGATCTCGACGTCCGCAGGAGAGCCGAAGCGGACCGTCGTCGATGACACGCCCTGGGCCTCGGCGCCGTCATGCACGCGCACCAGGGCGTGGCCGGAGTGGAGCACTCCCGTGCGCCCGCGCATGGAGCGCCAGCGCTCGCGGGCGATGGCGGCCGTCTCGGGTTTGCCGACGACCCGCCCGCCGATCTCCAGCATGGAATCGCAGCCGACGACGATCAGGTCGGGATCCGCCTCGCGCTCGGACCGCGTCACGGTGTCGGCCACGTCGGCGGCCTTGGCGCGTGCGAGCGCCTGCACCTGCTGGGGCGGAGTCGGCTCGGTGCGCGAGTCGGCGGCCAGTGCGCGCAGGATCGCGTGCTCATCGACGTCGGAGACCCGCACGAGCGGCTCGACGCCGGCGGCGCGCAGGGTGGCCAGACGGCCGGAGGACTGCGAGGCCAGAAGGATCACGCCCTCAGCCTAGATGATCGGCGGGGCAGTCCGGCTGCGCTGCGGGCCGGGCGCGTTAGGCTGCTGCAGTGAGCAGCTCCTTCTTCTCCCGACTTCTGACGGTCCGGGTCACTGGCTCCACCAATGATGACCTCCGCGCCGCGCTGAGCGGCCCCGACGGGCGCGTGAATCCGGCCGCGGTCGACACCTGGCCCCATCTGTCCGCCCTGTGCGCCCAGACGCAGACTGCGGGTCGCGGGCGCGCCGAGCACACGTGGGTGACGCCGCCCCACGGCGCCCTGACCGTGTCCGTGGTCCTGCGGCCGGTCGTGCCCGCTGCGCGTCTGGACTGGCTGCCGCTGCTGGCGGGTCTCGCGGTGCAGCGCACCCTCGAGCCCCGCCTGGAGGGCACCGGTTGGCGGGCGCGAACGAAATGGCCCAACGACGTTGTCGTCCTGCCGACTGATGCGCCGGCCGATGCATCGGCGGTGGATGCGCCCGGATGGGGCCTGAGCCGCAAGGTCGCCGGCATCCTGTGCGAACTGATCCCCGCCTCGGAGCGCATCGAGAACAGCGGCGCTGCCGGTCCGGCCAGCCGGCGCGGCGGTCTGGAGCGCGCCCGGGCCGAGGCATCGGCGGTCATCGTCGGCATCGGGGTCAACCTCGCCCAGGGCGCCGCCGAGCTGCCCGTGCCCTGGGCGGCGTCCCTCGCCGGGCTGGGCGTCGATTCCGAGCTCACCGTCGCGCGGGGCGTCCTGGAGGATCTCGGACGGCATCTCGCGGAGCTGGTCGCCTCCTGGGAGGACCGGGACGGCGACCCCGACGGCGGCGACGGCGAGCTCGGGCGCTGCCTGCGCGGGGCCTGTTCGACCCTGGGCCAGGACGTGGTGGTCACCACCCCCACGGGCTTGGTTCGGGGCAGGGCGATCGATGTACGGCCGGGCCTCGTTCTGCGCGATGCCGTTGGAGGTCCCGCGGGGGAGGGCGGGGTCGGGGAGCTCGTCATCTCCGCCGGTGACGTGGCATCCGCACGTTTGGGGACGCCGACCGGGACGTGAGTTGAATCGCGTCAAGACGAGTGGGCACGTCTCGATGAGCGTTAGTGTGTGACGTGCGCTACTGTTGCGGATGTGACCGACCAGACCAGTTCCACGGCCCAGCCTCAGGAGAAGGAGCCTCGGGCGATCGCCACAGCATTCAACGGCGCTGCGCACGACGGCACCGCCGTGCCGAACGACATCCAGTGGGCCACTCTCGCCGGTCACGAGCGCCTGCTTCTCGGTGGAGTCCCGACTCTGAGCATGCGGGAGATGGCCGAGCGCGCCGGTACCAGCCTCGCGCTCGCCAGACGATTCTGGCGGGCGATGGGCTTCGCGGACGTCGAGCCCGATGAGGTGCGCTTCACCGACAACGACGTCGATGCGCTGCGCACCATGGCCGATCTCATCGACGAGACCGATGACGGCCGTCCATCCCCGGCGGCGCCCGGCGGCGGGCTGGCCGCCAGTAGTGTCCTGGAGCTGCTGCGGGCGCAGTCCTTCACCATGGACCGCCTCGTGCTGTGGCAGTTGGAGACCCTCGTGGCCGATATCGGCCAGCGCCTCCACCTGGACGACACCTCCGCCCGACTCGTGGTGATGGACCACATCGATGAGCTGGTCGATTCCCTGTCCGCGCAGCTCGGTTATGTCTGGCGGCGGCATCTCACCGCGCTCCTCGGCCGCACCGATACCGAGGTCGCCCACCGCGGGCGCGAGGACGCCGGCCCCGATCTGTTCCCGCTGTCGCGCTCGCTCGGCTTCGTCGATATCGTCTCCTTCACCCAGCGCGCCCAGACGATGGGGCGCAAGGAGCTGTCCGCCATGCTGGAGGACTTCGAGTCCACGGCTCGGGACGTCGTCACCTCCCGCGGTGCGCGCGTGGTCAAGACCATCGGGGATGCGGTCATGTACATCGCCGACGACCTGCTCGTCGCCGCCGAGGTCGTTACCGCCCTGGTCGAGGAGCTCCAGTCCGGTCCGGAGATGCTGCTCGTGCGCGCCAGCCTGGTGCGGGGCAGAGTGATCTCACGCTCGGGCGATGTCTTCGGCCCGCCGGTCAATCTCGCCTCCCGCCTGGTCAATACGGCCGATCCCGGAGGAATCCGGATGGACAAGGCCACCGCCATGGCGATCGCCTCGGGGCCCGGTGCCGATCATTACCGGGTCCGCCCCTGCCATGAGGTGGTCGCCAAGGGGCTGGGCAATATCACGCCCTGGGAGCTCTCGCTCATCTGAGAAGGTCTGACCTTCCCTTCTCCGCCTTGCGGACGATGGCGGCAGGGCCTTCAGTCGCCTACGATCCGACTTATGACGACAGTGCTTCTCGTTGAGGACGACCCCGCCATCTCCGAGCCCCTCGCCCGCGCTTTCGGACGCGAGGGCTACGAGGTGCGCGCCCACGGCACCGGCAAGGGTGCTCTCGAGGAGGTTGCCGGCGCCGACATCATTGTGCTGGACCTCGGCCTGCCCGACATGGATGGACTCGACGTCGCCCGCCAGGTGCGGGTCCAGGGCCTGACCATTCCCATTCTGATGCTCACTGCTCGCAGTGAGGACACTGATCTCGTCGTCGGCCTGGATGCGGGCGCCGACGACTACGTCACCAAGCCCTTCCGCCTGGCCGAGCTGCTGGCCCGGGTGCGCGCCCAGGTCCGTCGCGCCTCGGGCGAGGCCATCGAGGACGAGCTCACCGCCGGTGAGATCCGCGTGGACGTCGCCGCCCATCGCGCCTTCGTGGCCTCCCGCGAGCTGCAGCTGACGACGCGCGAGTTCGAGCTGCTGCGGGTGCTGGTTCGCGGCGGCGGGCAGGTCGTGTCGATCGAGGATGTTCTCAAGGAGGTCTGGGGGGAGGACCCGACGGGTACGGAGCAGACTCTCGAGATGCATGTCACATGGCTGCGCCGCAAGCTCGGTGACGACGCCGATTCCCCCGCACTGCTCCTGCGGGATGGCAACGGGTATCGCCTGGTGGTCTAATTGTGCAGATGAATGCATAGATAACTGTGTAGCTGCATAATTCATAATCTCGGAATCCTCCGGCGTCCGTAAGCGCGGGTGCTGTGTCATGGTGTCTGTGAGCGTCTGCGACGTCGCGTGATGCTGCGACCGCTATGAGGCCGCTGTAAGGCGCCGTGAGACGCCACGACGAGTGCGCCCCGGTCCTGCCTTGTGCGGGCCGGGGCGTCTAACGTGGTACCGGGTTCACGAAGGGAGTGGGCATGCGCCGCCGAACGATGACGATGACGATGTTTGCGGTCTCTGTCGCTGTCGTCCTGCTGGGGATTCCTCTGGGGGGAGCCTGGATCGCCCTGGCATTCAGAACCACGCCGAATGCCAACGACCGGGCCCGAGTGGTGATCACGGTGGCGCTGACCGCCGTGGGGCTGGCGGCGGTGGCGCTGATCGCCGCCTACGTGGTGGCCGCCAAGGCATCACGACGGATCAGCGCCCCGCTGATCTTCCTGGCGGCCGAGGCCGAGCAGCTCGGCTCGGGCCAGGTGCGTCCGCGCCTGCGCCACTCCGGCATTGAGGAGATCGATCTCGTCCAGGCCGAACTGGTGCGCACCGCGGAGCGCGTGGCGGGCAGACTCGCGGCTGAACGGCAATTCGCCTCCGACGCCTCCCATCAGTTGCGCACGCCCCTGACGGGGTTGAGTCTGCGCTTGGAGGAGATCGAGCTCATGTCGAGTGAGGAGGAGGTGCGTGCGGAGGCGCGCGCATGCATCGAGCAGGTCGACCGGCTCACCGGGGTGGTGGAGGATCTGCTCAAGGTCTCCCGGCGCACGGGCGGCGGGACCACCGAGGCCCTCCACCTCGAAGAGGTCTTCGCCCAGCAGCGCGAGGAGTGGGAGCCGGCCTTCGCGGAGGCGGGGCGGACGATCACCTTCACCGACGACGTCGAGCTGCCCGTGCTGGCGAGCCCCGGATCCCTGGCGCAGGTCTTGGCCACCATTGTCGAGAACTCGCTGCGCTACGGGGCGGGTGCGACGAGCGTCAAAGTGCGCAGCGCCAAGGGCGGGCACGGCGTCTTCATCGATGTCGCCGACGAGGGCGACGGCGTCGAGGAGGAGATCGCGCCCCACGTCTTCGAGCGCCACGTCTCCGGTCACGGCTCGACGGGCGTGGGCCTGGCACTGGCCAAGGACCTGGTCGAGGCCGACGGCGGGAAGATCGAGCTGTCGCAGCGCAGCCCGGCGATCTTCTCCGTTCTGCTCAATGCGGTGCCGCGCTCCCTGGACCCGAACAACGTCCTGCCGCAGGGCGCGCTGGTCAGCGTCGGGCGCCGCCGTCGCTTCTGAGCCGCGCCCGGCGGATCAGGCCTCCGTCTGGGCGGCTGAGGACTTCCGGGAGGACAGCCATCCGCGCAGCGCCGAGATGAGCATGGGCAGGATGGAGACGAAGACGATCGCCAGGATCATGGTGTCGATGTTCTTCTGAATCCAGGCGATGCTGCCCAGGAAGTAGCCGAGCCAGGTGATGGCGAAGGCCCAGAAGGTCGCGCCGATCGCATTGAAGAGGAGGAAGTGGCGGTAGTGCATCTTGCCGACGCCCGCCATGACGGGGGTGAAGGTGCGCACGATCGGGACGAACTGGGCCAGGGTCACGGCCTTGCCGCCGTGGCGCTCGAAGAACGCCGCCGTGCGATCGACGTACTCCTTCTTGAACAGCCGGGAGTCGGGCCGGTTGAAGATCGCCGGCCCCGCCTTGCGGCCGATCGCATAGCCCGTCTGGTTGCCGATGATCGCGGCCAGCCATACGAGCGGGGCGGCCACCCAGATGTGGACGCCGACGGCGCCCGTGCCCACGAACATGCCGAGTGTGAACAGCAGAGAGTCCCCCGGCAGGAAGAAGCCGACGAGCAGGCCGGTCTCGGCGAAGATCACGAGCATGACGCCCACAATCGCCCAGGGGCCGAACCACTCCACGATCGTGGTGATAATGCTGGCGGCGTCGAGCCATTTGGGGCCCAGGGTCGGGGCGAGGGCCCCGGGGAGGTCCGAGGGCAGGGCTGCGGGGAGTCCGGCCGTCACGGCCGTGGCAAGAGGCATCACTGGGCCAGGCTAGGGAAGCCACTGGGGAGCGCACCATGAGAACGCCCTCACTGGATATGTGGCGTCAGGCACTCAGGCGCGCCGGGTGCTGCCGGGGCCCGTCTCGATCTCCTCGCGCTCCTCGATCTCCTCAGCACTCGCGGGGTTCTCGGGGCTCTTGGGGCTTTCAGGGCTCTTAGGGCTCTCGTCCGCACCGCCGTTGAAGACGATGTAGTGGTAGAAGGTGAAGCGGAAGGCCGTCCCCAGGCCGAAGCCGACGACATAAGCGGCGATCATGTCCGCGATCGCCGAGGTCAGTCCCAGAACGTGGTGGGTGAAGAGCAGGCAGAACTGGGTGATGAACAATCCGCCCACGTTGGCCAGGGCGAACAGGAGCGCCTCGCGCGCCACGTTCTCCTGTGTGCGGCCCCGGTAGGTCCACAACCGGTTGGCCACCCAGGAGAAGATCGTCGCGATCGTGGCACTGGCCGCGTTGGCCGTATTCGGGTGCCCCGCCAAGACGCCCAGCGGGCCGTGCTGGAAGAGGACGAACAGGCCGGAATCCACGACATAGGCCAGTGCCCCCACCAGCCCGAACTGCAGGAACTCCGTCACCCAGGCGACAATGCGCTCCTTGAGGGTGGGGCGGGGGCTGGTGGTGCCCGATGCGGTGGCGGCCGTCGAGGCGCTGCTCGGCTCGGGCGCGCCTGAGGCTCGCGAACTGGATCGGGTCACGCCCTCGATCGTAGGGCACCGGGATGCTCGGGCAGGCGCTCCCCGACGGTGGGCGCGCTCACGGCACCCATTGAGTCACCTTCACGGACAGGTCCCACACCCAGCTGATCCAGAACAGCTGCCCCACCATGCAGGCCGCCAGCAGTCCGATTCGACGTCGAGTGGACATGCTCGAGGCCAGCGCCCAGGCGATCGGTGCCATCGGCAGCAGAATGCGGAAGACAGATGTAGTCGGATCGAAGAACACCAGCAGATACAGCATGTAGCCCGCGCACCAGAACCAGGGGCCCGGGCCGAGCCGTCGCAGCGACGGGGCGCTGAGCACCGTCGCCACCACCACCAGCGCCCCCACCAGCAGCAGCATGCCCAGACCCGGCCCGACCCACCACCCGCTGCGCGCCAGCCAGGGCGTGAAGGGCGCGAGCGAGCCGTAGCGCCACGCCGTCTCGGTCGCCGTGTACGCGTCGGCCCGCCCCGTGGCCAGCCAGGCCAACGCCGGCCAGGCCAGGGCGCACGCCGCCGAGAAGATCGTCAGCGCCAGCAGTCGCAGGCGCTGCCCGCCGCTCAGCGGTCGGGCCTCGGGCAGCACTCTGAGCCGCCACGCTCCGGGGAACCGCTCGCCGAGGACCTCCCACAGCCACCAGGCGCCCAGCGCCAGGGTCAGCGGCACTCCGATCGGACGGGAGAAGGCCGCAAGCGCGACCGATGCCGTGGCCAGGATGAGGCCGCCCGGCCCGCCTCGCACCGCCAGGGCCAGTGCCGCCGCGGTGAACAGCAGACCCAGGGACTCGGCGTAGGGCACTTGCAGCACGACGGCGCACGGCGAGCTCCACGCCAGGGCGACCGCCCACAGCGAGGCCCGTTCGCCCACCGCCGGGGCCAGCCACCAGTCCATGACGACGGCGGCGCCCGCAGAGGCCGCCGTCGCCACCAGTGCCGCACAGGCGTAGAAGGACCATCCCGTCCAACTCAGTGCCCCGGCGAGCGCGGGCAGCAGCGGCATGAACGCCCAGGCGTTCTGGACCACGTGCCCATTGGCGTCCACGGGGAGCTCGGAGGGGTATCCCTCCTGGCTGATGCGGTTGTACCAGCCCGAGTCCCAGAAGGAGAGGTGCTCCGCCCATGTGGGGGCGGCCTGCGCCCACGGAGTCACCGGGGTGTCCTGCGCGCTCAGTCTCAGGATGATGAGCGAGGCCGCCGTCGCAACGGCCCAGACGGCCAGCACCCGCAATCGGTGGGGCGCAGCGGCGGGCCGATCACCGGGCTGCTCGGAGAAGGAACGCTTGATGGGGATGACAGGACTGAGCACGACGTCCAGCGTACGGCGCCGCCGGCCGTCGCAGACGGATTGTCGAGGGGCGCGGGTTTGTCGAGGGGCGTGGGCGGTGAGCGACGTGCCGGTGGCCCCGGTAGCCTTGGGCGGGTGAGCGTTCCCATCGTCGCCGTGATCGGAGGCGGGCAACTGGCCCGCATGATGCAGGAGGAGGCCTCCGCCCTGGGCGTCCATCTGCGGGCCCTGGTCGAGGCGCCGGACGGTTCGACGGCGCAGGTCACCGTGGACGGCCCTGTCGGCAGGGCCGATGACGCCGAAGCCGTGCGCGCCCTCGTGAACGGCAGTGCTGGTAGTGCTGGCAGTGCCGGCAGTGCCGGTAGCGCTGGGGCTCCTCGGCCCGGGACCGGTGCCGTCGCCCTTCAGAGCGTCGGCCGTGCCGATGCCCTCACCTTCGAGCATGAGCATCAGGACTCCGCGCTCCTGGAACGCCTCCAGGCCGAGGGCGTCTCCGTCCAGCCCACGGCGAATGCCCTGCTGCTGGCGCGCGACAAGCTCGCCATGCGGCGCGCCATCGACGAGGCCGGCCTCCCGCAGCCCGTCTGGGCCGAAGTCGGCGGTGACGCGCCTGCGATGGCCGAGCAGATCGGCGCCTTCGGCGACCGCCACGGCTGGCCGGTGGTGCTCAAGACCCCGCGGGGCGGTTACGACGGGCACGGCGTGCTCCTGGTGGACGGGCCGCAGGATCTGGACGACGGTGCTGACAGCCCGGCCGCGTCCTGGATCGCCGAGGTCGCCGCGGCCCGTGCCGGTCGAGCCTCCGCGGGCGCCGGGGGCGGGGGAAGTCTGGGCGGCGGCGCGGTCACCAGTCTGCTGGTCGAGCAGGCGGTGCCCTTCACCCGTGAGCTCGCCGTCCTGCTCGCCCGCAGCCCCGGTGGGGAGCTGCGGACCTGGCCCGTGGCGCAGACCGTTCAGGACGGCGGCATCTGCTCCGAGGTCGTCGCCCCGGCCCCGGGGCTCGAGGAGGCGGCGGTGGCGCAGGCGCAGCAGATCGGGCGCACGGTGGCCGAGCGCTTCGGCGTCACCGGCGTGCTCGCCGTCGAGCTGTTCGCCGTGGAGACGGCCGGGCGCCCCACCGCCCTGTACGTCAACGAGCTGGCGATGCGGCCCCACAATTCGGGCCACTGGACTCAGGACGGCGCGGTGACGAGCCAGTTCGCCCAGCACGTGCGCGCGGTCCTCGACCTGCCGCTCGGCTCGCCCGAGCCCACGGCTCCGGCCACGGTCATGGTCAATGTCCTGGGGGGCCGGGCCGAGCCCGACGACGATGCCCTGGCCCGCGCCCTGGCCCTGGAGCCGCAGGCACGCGTCCACATGTACGGCAAGGGCTGGCGCCCGGGCCGTAAGCTCGGTCACGTCAACCTCGTGGTCGCCGGCGATCCCGGCTCGTGCGCCCCGTCCGAGGCGATCGCCGATGCGCTGGCGCGCGCTCGCGCCGTCGCCGCCATCCTGAGCGGAGACGCCTGAGTTCAGCGAGATCGGTCGTAACCCGCACCGAGATCGGTCGCAATCCGCGTCGAGATCGGTCGAGTTCCGCGTCGAGATCGGTCCGGACCGGCTGTCAGGACCTCTTGCCTCGCAATATTTTCAGAGCTTTCAGAAAGAAAGGGTCTCCTGATGAATCAAGCTGCGCAGCCGAAGATCGGCATTGTGATGGGCTCGGACTCCGACTGGCCCACCATGGAGGCCACCGCCGACGTCCTTCAGGAGTTCGGCGTGCCCTACGAGGCCGACGTCGTCTCCGCCCACCGCATGCCCGCCGAGATGATCGGCTACGGACGCGCCGCCGCCGGGAGGGGCCTGCGGATCATCATCGCCGGCGCCGGGGGAGCGGCCCATCTGCCTGGCATGCTCGCCGCTGTCACGGAACTGCCGGTCATCGGCGTGCCCGTGCCGTTGAAGCATCTCGACGGCATGGACTCGCTGCTGTCCATCGTCCAGATGCCGGCGGGTGTTCCGGTGGCGACCGTGTCGATCGGCGGCGCTCGCAATGCCGGTCTGCTCGCCGTACGCATGCTCGCCGCCGGTGACGGTGAGGAGGCGGCCCGATTGAGGCAGGCCATGAGGGACTTCCAAGCCGATCTGGCCGAGATCGCTCATGCCAAGGGCGCGGCGCTGCGCGAACGGCGCGACCGGGGCTGAGGGCCCTGAAGGGCGCAGGATCTTCGACGACGTCGGAAACACGGGAATTCCCCTCCCGCCGCCGTCGATCGGTGCGCAGGCAGAGGCCCTGCCCTCTGTAGCATGGTCCCATGAGTATTCTGGTTGCCGGCGGTGCCGGCTACATTGGGGCCCACGTCGTCCGTCTTCTGCTTGAGCGCGGGGACGAGGTGATTGTGGTCGACGACCTGTCCTACGGCTCGCCGGAGCGCGTGGAGGGCGCCGAGGTGATCAAGCTGGACGTGGCGTCCGGCCAGGCGGTGGAGGTGCTCGCCGATGCCATGGAGCGCCGCGGCGTCACGGCGGTCATCCACTTCGCCGCGCGCAAGCAGGTGGGCGAGTCGGTGGCCCGGCCCGGCTGGTACTACCAGCAGAACGTCGGTGGCCTGGCGAACATGCTACTCGCCATGGAGCAGGCGCGGGTCGAGCAGATGATCTTCTCCTCCTCGGCCGCCGTCTACGGAATGCCGCCGGTGGAGGTGGTGCCCGAGGACATCGACTGCCACCCGATCAATCCTTACGGTGAGACCAAGCTGATCGGCGAGTGGATGATGGCGGACTGCGAGCGGGCCTGGGGGCTGCGCTGGGCGGGTCTGCGGTACTTCAATGTCGCCGGTTCCGGCTGGGACGACTTGGGCGACATGGCCACCCTCAACCTGATCCCCATGGTGCTGGACCGCCTCTCGCGTGGAGAGACCCCCAAGATCTTCGGCACCGACTACCCGACTCCGGACGGCACGTGCATTCGCGACTACATTCACGTGCGCGACCTGGCGGTGGCGCACATCGCGGCCCTGGACTACCTGGCCGGGGGCGGAGAGATGGATGATCACGTCTTCAACGTGGGCACCGGCAAGGGCTCCTCGGTGCGCGAGGTCGTCTCGAAGGTCATCGCCTCCACCGGCTTGGAGATCGAGCCCGAGGAGCTCGACCGTCGCCCCGGCGACCCGCCTCAGCTCATCGGCGACGCCGAGCGCATCGGCCGCGTGCTGAACTGGAAGGCGGAGCACGACCTCGACGACATCGTCACCTCGTCCTTCACCTCCTGGCAGGCTGATCCCAACCGCAAGAGCTTCGCCTGATCCTGCGATTCGCTCCTACGAACAGATTCCGCCCGTCGGCCTTGACATGAGGCCGGCGGGCGGAACTGATTCTCTAGTGATCTCGAGGCGGAGTGGGACCGATCTCGGTGCGGAAGCGGACCGATCTCGGTGCGGAAGCGGACCGATCTCGGTGCGGAAGCGGACCGATCTCGGTGCGGAAGCGGACCGATCTCGGTGCGGAAGCGGACCGATCTC
>ERZ773077.1858-NODE-1858-length-14128-cov-15.900661_pt1 | contig 14128 bp, 9 predicted proteins | sample MGYA00580612_ERZ773077 | MGnify/ENA primary metagenome ERZ773077 (study PRJEB29015, sample SAMEA2737971) | human oral metagenome | biome: human oral; feature: human-associated habitat; material: dental | place: China | collected 2021 ...
CCCCGAAGGATGACCTTCGGGGGCGCTACTTATATATATGTATAGGGCTTATTCGCTGGGGAGGATGTCACCGAGGATAGCTGATGTAGCACCACACTCCTCTCTGAAGTAAGCACGGGTACGTGCCTCAAGGGCCTTGCACTCTTCCTCCGAGGAGAAGCGCTGGAGGAGCTGTGAGAGCTCCGCCCGATCGTGCAAGATGAAGCCCGACTCACGGCGCACCAGCTCGCGCACTTCACGGTGCTTGTGGATCTCAGGACCGAAGAAGACGGGGATACCATATACCGCAGCCTCGAGCGTATTGTGCACGCTCTTGCCGAAGCCACCGCCTACATAAGCCCACCTACCATAGCGGTAGACTGAGGAGAGCAGGCCGAAGCAATCGATGATGATGCAGGCTGTGCCCTCAGGTAGACCCTTCGCTTCGTCATACTCGGAGAGGCGAATGGATGGACGCTTGAGCCCCAACTCGATCGCTCTCAGGTGCTCCTCGTGGATCTCATGCGGTGCCAAGACCAAGGCGAAGTCCTCGGGAGCCTCCTCATTGAAGTAAGGCAGTAGGATAGCTTCGTCCTCGGGCCACGAGCTACCGACGACCAAGAGGCGACGGCCACGAGAGAGCTCCGCTACCGCAGGGATATCCTTCGCTGCACGGGCGATCTCCTCGACACGGTCGAAGCGCGTATCCCCTGTGACCTTGACCGACTCGACACCGTGCTCCACAAGAAGCGTGCGCGAAGCCTCGTCCTGCACGTAGAGACGGCGGAAGAGGTGCAGCAGACGCAGGTACCAGCCTCCGTAGCTACGGAAGAAGAGCTGGTCGGGGCGGAAGATCGCCGAGACGAGGTAGGTAGGGATAGAGCGCGTAGCCAGCTCGCTGAGCATCGTAGGCCAGAAGTCGTACTTGATGAAGATAGCTACCGCAGGGTGCGCCAGATCAAGGAAGCGGCGCACCGATGAGGAGCGATCCGAAGGCAAGTAGACCACGACATCTGCCCCAGCATAGTCCCGACGCACCTCATAGCCCGAGGGGCTGAAGAAGGAGAGCAGGATCTGATACTCGGGGTGCGCCTTGCGCCATGCCTCCATGAGCGGACGGCCTTGCTCGAACTCTCCCAGCGATGAGGCGTGGAACCACACCACAGGACGATCCGCCGTGAGTCCCTTGAGCCGCTGAGGAGTCTCCCGACGCCCCTCGATGATGAGACGAGCCTTCCGATGGAAGGGAGCCACCAGATGCAGCAGCGCCGAGGCTGCTATACCTGCTATGCTATAGAGTGGATTCATGCAGTGGGTACGACCCGCTTAGCCCAGGACTTCAATAGCACGCTGCAGACGCTGGAGGGTCTCTCCACGGCCGAGCAGTTCGATGATATCAAAGAGGTGGGGACCCTTAGCCGCACCGACGAGTGCCAGACGGAAGCAGTTCATCACCGCACCGAGGCCATAGCCCTTCTCCTCGATCCAAGCCTTGACGACCTCTTCGGTCGCTTCGCTGGGGAGATCTTCGGGCTGGGTGGCGAGGAGTGCAGCGAGCTCCGTGAGCTGGGCTGCGCTGTCTTCCTTCCAGCGCTTCTTCACAGTCTTCTCATCGTAAGCCGTGGGGGCAGTGAAGAAGTAAGCGATCTGCTCCTCAAGCTCGAGGAGCGTCTGAGCACGCTCCTTAGTCAGGCCGATGGCGCGAGCTACATAGTCTGCGTCGAAGGTGATGCCTGCAGCCTCGAGGCTGGGGCGCAGGAGGGCAGCCAGACGCTCATTGCTGGAGGTCTGGATATAATGATGGTTGAACCACTTGCCCTTCTCGTAGTCGAACTTAGCGCCAGCCTTGCTGCACTTCTCGATACGGAAGTAGCGGATCAGCTCTTCCATGCTCATGACTTCCTCGTGGTCATTACCGGGGTTCCAGCCGAGGAGTGCGACGAAGTTCACGACAGCCTCGGGGAGGTAACCGCTCTCGCGGTAGCCAGAGGACACCTCACCCGTCTTGGGATCGACCCAGCGCAGGGGGAAGACAGGGAAGCCAAGGCGGTCGCCGTCACGCTTGCTGAGCTTGCCGTTGCCCTCGGGCTTGAGGAGGAGTGCCAGGTGCGCAAAGCGGGGCATCGTGTCGCGCCAGCCGAAGGCTTCGTAGAGAAGCACGTGCAGCGGTGCGCTGGGCAGCCACTCTTCACCACGGATGACGTGGGTGATGCGCATCAGATGGTCGTCGACGATGTTCGCCAGATGGTAGGTAGGCAGGTCGTCAGCACTCTTGTAGAGGACCTTGTCATCGAGGACGGAGCTATTGAAGGTCACGCGCCCACGGATCATATCGTCGACCTCGACCTCTACATCGGGCGTGACGAGGAAGCGGACGACATACTGCGCACCGCCTGCGATGAGAGCATCGACCTCCTCACGTGGCAGGACGAGCGAATTGCGCATTGAGCTACGGGTCGTAGCGTCGTACTGGAAGTTCGCTACCGTCTTACGCTTCTCCTCCAGTTCCTCAGGCGTGTCGAAGGCAATATAGGCCTTGCCTGCATCGAGGAGCTGCTGGACGTACTTGCGGTAGATATCGCGGCGCTCGCTCTGACGATAGGGGCCGCAGTCCCCACCATAGCTCACGCCTTCATCGAAGCGGATACCGAGCCACTCGAGGGCCTCGATGATATAAGCCTCCGCCCCTGGGACGAAGCGCTGGCTATCTGTATCCTCGATACGCAGAAGGAGCTCACCGCCGTGAGCCTTCGCGAAGAGATAGTTATAGAGAGCTGTGCGGACACCGCCGATATGCAGTGCTCCCGTAGGGCTGGGAGCAAAGCGAACGCGTACTGATTCGTGTGACATAGTGCTATGGTGATATGCTTGTTGTGTGGATGCTGATGCGACACTACCGCCCATCGTCGGATGGGAGCTGGAGCATCCAGCCCGTGTAGCTGTCGAGCTCCTGCTGTAGGAGGGTGAGGCTCTCGGCCTCAAAAGGTGCCCCTTCACTCAGGGGGCAGGTGGGGGAAATGAGATGTATGGTACCCGAAAGGAATATCGTGCGCTCTCCTTCGCCAACGAAGGGAGCTAAGATGAAGCTCCCTGGCGTGCGCTCCTCGATGAGGACCGAGCGAGCGACCCAGCGCCCAAGGCGCAGGTGATGGCTGGCATAGCGAGGCTGTGGAGATCGGGACATGGGGAGTGGTTAGAGCGCCGTGATGCCGTCGTCATCGGAGAGCTCCGTAGCGGGCTCTTCAGCCTGAGGCTCGTCGGCAGGAGTGGGTGTAGGCTCGGGGGTAGCACCCGTATAGCGGACAAGGCTGAAGCTATCGACGACGAAGAGCGGGCTCTTACTCTTCGGCAGGCGACCACGCAGCAGCCCATAAGCCGCACGCATCGTCTTACCACTGGGTATGGTGATGGCGACTTGGTTGAGGCCAGGATGTAGGGAGGGAAGGGTCTCGGCTTGCTGCGTAGAGTCTGCATACTGCAGGCGGAGCTGGAGCTGAAGAGCCGAGGGAGAAGCTCCGCTTACACGGACGATGAAGCGGAGCTCCGTACCGCCCGTATAGCTGACGCTGGGCTCGAGGGCGAAGGAGCGCTCTACATAGCTCCCAGCGAGGTAGCGGCTGGCACTATCGCGTAGGAGGTTCACCGAGTCGATGTCGTGCGCCGCCCACAGGCTACGACGTCGCTCGATGCGGTCAAGGCTATCGACACGTATCTGCAGCGTCACTTGGCGGGACTCCAGCACCAGAGCAGCGTGCTCATAGAGCTTCTGATACTCGACGATCTGATGGCGTCCGTACCAGACGAGCGAGCTATCCCAGTCGGCCAGCGTATAGCCGTAGCGGCTGAGGATGGCTTGAAAGCCCACGATACGCAGGCTGTCCTCGAGACCTCGCTGGTTGAAGGAAGCCTCTGCCGTGAGCATCTCAGGCAGGAGTTCCTTGACCGTCTTGAGGTCGATCTGCTTCCACTTCCCCTTAGAGCCACCGCAGGCACTCCCCCCGACAAGGAGAAGCGCCAGCAAGAGAGCCTTCAGTAGGCTGAGGTGGGGCAGGGTGAAGCGGTACGACATAGGGCAAGACGACTAAGCTATTCCTCCGTATCAGTCTCCGTCGCAGTATCCTTATCCCGTGAAGGGAAGAGGGTATCCAGCGCTGTGGAGAACGTGCGGCGATAGCAGAGGAGCAGGAGCGCCACACCTACAGAGATGCAGGCATCAGCGAAGTTGAATATCGGGCTGAAGAAGACGAACTGCTCACCGGCATGGATAGGACTCCACGAGGGGTAAGTCGTCTGGATGATGGGGAAGTACAGCATATCGACCACCTTGCCATGCAGGAAGGTACCGTAGCCTTCGCCCCAGGGGACGAGCTGTGCTACTGCCCCGCGGCTCGTGGAGAAGATCTCCCCGTAGAAGAGGCAGTCGATGACATTCCCAAGTCCACCAGCGATGACGAGACCAAGCGTCAGGCAGAAGCCGAGAGAGAAGCGACGTAGCCGTAGCAGACGCACCAGATAGTACACCCCTGCACCCATCGCCAGTATGCGGAAGAGCGTCAGGAGGAGCTTACTACCGAGCGTGATCCCGTAGGCCATCCCTTCGTTCTCGACGAAGTAGATCTTGAACCACGAGGTGATCTCATGCATCTCCCCCTCGACCATTGAGGTCTTGACCCAGATCTTCGAGGCCTGGTCAATGACGAGTAGGAGGACGATAAACGCCGTCGTCCAGAGGGTCGTCTTGGAGCTTCTTGTCATCAGTCGCGTGGGGGCTTACTTCTTCTCTTGGAGCTTCGCCTCGATAGAGAGCGTAGCATGAGGCACAGCGCGCAGACGCTCCTTGGGGATGAGCTTACCGGTCTGGCGGCAGATGCCGTAGGTCTTGTTCTCGATGCGGCGCAGGGCTGCTTGGAGATTGTGGATGAACTTCAGCAGACGCTCAGCCATGCGACCTGCTTCACCCTTGGAGAGGGAAGCAGCGCCGTCATGGACTGCCTTGAAGGTGGGCTGTGTGTCGGCTACGTCATTGCTCTGATAGTCGACGGCACTCTCACGCAGGAGATCGTAATCGCGGATAGCTTGCTCGAGCTTCTGCATGATAAGCTCACGGAACTCCTGGAGCTCCTCGTCTGTGTAGGAAGTCTTCTGGTCACTCATTGTATAGTTATCTGAATTGTAGGCAGAGCGGAAGAGTACACCCGCCCCGCCCGTGTGTTAGTTTGCCTTCTCTATATAGATGGGGATCATACGTTCGTCCAGGTCAAGCTCCAGCGTGGGAGTGAAGCCCGTCTGCTCCTCGATGGAGACTGCCTGCACCTCCTTAGCGATATAAGCTGAGTAGACGCTGAGCACACGGTGGAGCTCTTCGTCCTCGGGCAGGAGGATGCGTACCTTGTCACTGACCTCGAAGCCGCTCTGCTTACGCAGGTTCTGAATGCGGTTGATCAGCTCACGAGCCGTACCCTCGAGGCGCAGCTCATCGGTCACGGTGATATCTAGAGCGATGGTCAGCGTGCCTTCGTTGGCCACGAGCCAGCCAGGGATATCCTCTGAATAGATGTCGACGTCGTCACGGAGGATCGTCACAGGGGCCCCTTCGACAGTGAAGTCGATCTGACCCGTGCGCTCGATCGTAGCGATCTCGTCTTGCGTGAACTCTGCCACGACAGCAGCGATAGCCTTCATGATCTTGCCGTAGCGTGGGCCGAGCTTCTTGAAGTCGGGCTTGATACGCTTGACGAGCACTCCTTCGCCGTCGGTGACGAACTGCAGCTCCTTGAGGTTCACCTCACTGAGGATGAGGGGCACGACGGGCAGGATCGCCTGATGATCCGCCTCGTTGACGATGGGGATCATCAGACGCTGCAGGGGCTGACGCACCTTGATATTGACCTTACGACGCAGGGCCAGCACCATCGAGCAGATGCTCTGCGCCAGGTGCATGCTGCGCTCCAGGCTCTCGTTGATCTCCTCACGGCAAGCGGTGGGGAAGTCAGCCAGATGCACTGAGTACTCGGTGGCATTCGTGCCCTTGCTGGTGAGGTCACGGTAGAGCTGATCAGCGTAGAAGGGTGCGAAGGGCGCCATGAGGCGAGCCACCGTGACCAGACAGCGGTAGAGCGTCTGATAGGCGGAGAGCTTGTCTGTGGTCATCTCACCAGCCCAGAAGCGGCGGCGAGAGAGGCGCACGTACCAGTTGCTCAGCTGCTCGGAGACGAAGTCACCGATAGCACGAGCGGCACGCGTAGGCTCGTAGTCCTCCAGATCGCTATCGACCTCGAGGATGAGGCTATTGAGTGTAGAGAGGATCCAGCGGTCGATCTCGGGGCGCTCAGCATAAGGGAGCTCCTCACGAGAGGTAGGATCGAAGCCATCGAGGTTAGCATACAGCGCGAAGAACTGATACGTATTGTACAGCGTCGCGAAGAACTTACGGCGTACCTCATCGATACCCTCGACGTCGAACTTCAGGTTGTCCCAAGGCGACGAGTTGCTGATCATATACCAGCGCAGGGGGTCAGAGCCATACTTAAAGATAGTCTTAAAGGGATCGACAGCATTGCCCAGACGCTTACTCATCTTGTTGCCATTCTTATCGAGTACGAGCCCATTGGAGATGACCGCCTTGTAGCTATTCGTACCACGTACCATCGTAGCGATAGCGTGGAGCGTGAAGAACCACCCACGCGTCTGGTCCACCCCTTCGGCGATGAAGTCCGCGGGGAAGGCACGACCGCTGTCGAGCAGTTCCTTATTCTCAAAGGGATAGTGGAGCTGTGCGAAAGGCATAGCACCCGAGTCAAACCACACGTCGATGAGGTCCGGCTCACGGCGCATAGGCTCGCCCGAGGGCGAGACTAAGATGATATCATCGACATAGGGGCGGTGCAGGTCGATCTTATCGTAGTTCTCCTGCGTATATACCCCAGGAGTGAAGTCCTTCAAGGGGTTAGCCGTCATTTTCTTAGCTTCTATCGAGCGCTCGATTTCGTGGTAGAGCTCTTCGACGGATGAGATACAGATCTCCTCACGACCATCCTCGGTGCGCCAGATAGGCAGGGGCGTACCCCAGTAGCGGCTACGCGAGAGGTTCCAGTCCTGGAGGTTCTCCAGCCACTTACCGAAGCGACCCGTACCGGTGCTCTCGGGCTTCCAGTTGATGGTATCGTTGAGACGCATCATCTCCTCACGGTAAGCCGTGGTGCGGATGAACCAGCTATCCAGCGGGTAGTAGAGCACGGGCTTGTCCGTACGCCAGCAGTGGGGATAGGAGTGTACGTGCTTCTCGATCTTGAAGGCACGACCCTCGCCCTTCAAGAGAAGAGCGATCGTCACATCCAGCGTCTCATCCTGATCGGTGAGCGTGTCGTCGTAGGCATTCTTGACGTAGCGCCCTGCGAACTCCTTATATATATCTACGTTGACAAAGTCCTTGACGAAGGCGGGATCCATATCCTCCAGACGGAAGAGACGGCCCTGCATATCGACCATGGGGCGCACATTGCCATCACGATCGAGGACGGTCAGCCCTGCGATGTCGCTGGCCTTAGCCACCTTGTTGTCGTCCGCACCGAAGGTCGGTGCGATATGTACGATCCCCGTACCATCGCTCGTGGTGACGAAGTCGCCAGCGATGACGCGGAAGGCATCCCCATCGGGACGCATCCAGGGAAGGAGCTGCTCATAGCGCATGCCTACGAGGTCCTTGCCCTTCCACTCGCCGACGATGACGTAGGGGAGCTTCTTGTCGCCAGGCTGATAGGCTGCGAGGGCTTCTTCACCTTCGTGCTCCTTGCTGAAGAGCGTGTGCAGGAGTGCACGAGCTACCACAGCCGTGATAGGCGCACCCGAATAGGGGTTGAAGGAGCGGACGGCTACGTAGTCGATCTCAGGACCGACGCAGAGAGCCGTATTCGAGGGCAGCGTCCAGGGGGTCGTCGTCCAAGCGAGGAAGACGGCTTCACCATGGCCCGTCAGCTCAGCACGTGGGTCGATGATGCGGAACTGTGCGACGCACGTCGTGTCCTTCACATCACGATAGCACCCAGGCTGATTCAGCTCATGCGTACTCAGCCCCGTACCTGCAGCAGGCGAATAGGGCTGGATCGTGTAGCCCTTATAGAGGAGGCCCTTCTTATAGATCTCGCTGAGGAGGTACCAGAGGGTCTCGATATAGCGGTTGTCGTAGGTGATGTAGGGGTGATCCATGTCCACCCAGTAGCCCATGAGGCGGGTGAGGTGCTCCCACTCGTGGGTGTACTTCATCACCTCTTGACGACAAGCAGCATTATATTGTTCGACACTGATCACATCAGTACCGATATCCTCCTTCGTGATGCCGAAAGTCCTCTCGACCCCGAGCTCTACGGGCAGACCATGGGTATCCCAGCCGGCCTTGCGGTCGACACGGAATCCCTTCATCGTCTTGTAGCGGCAGAAGATATCCTTGATCGAGCGCGCCATGACGTGGTGAATACCAGGCATCCCATTAGCCGAGGGAGGCCCTTCGTAGAAGACGAACGAGGGCGCGCCTTCGCGCAGGGCAAGCGTGCGGGCAAAGAGGTCTTCCTCCTGCCACTGATCCAGCACCTTCTTATTGACCCCCGAGAGCTGGAGGTTATCGTATTCAGGGAACTTATGGCTCATACAGCGTCTATATTATATCGTCGTCGGGAGGAGCGACGGGCCGAGTGCGGCTACACCCCATCCCAAGGTAGTTCAAAAATTGATACAAAGATACACCTTTCCATCGACGCAGATTCTATGCGTGCGATCCGACCTCCCCGCACCTCCCACCTCTCTATAGAAGTAACGTAAAAGAGAGCGCCCCCACATAGTGTGTACCATAGATACACGCTACATGGGGGCGCTGGTTTATAATGCGTAGTTATCGGAAGGCCTAAAGCTTTTTACGAAGGGTCAGCGTGACTTCTGCAGCAGGGTTTCCTGCATTTGCTTGGAAGACCAATAGCGAGGGTTCCTTGCGGATCAGATACCAAGAGTTGCGGTCTATCGAAACATTAAGGTAAGGTTCATCCCGGGCTCGTAGAGTGAGGATACGATCATCCATTGTATAGCTACATAGATCCTTACTATCATAGGCTACTGTAAGATCTGTCGTAGCAAAGGTACTTACTTCTACGATGGAGTCTGACACAAAGGATAGGTAAACGAAATAGGGGCCATACTTGGCGCTCTTATATTCCAAAGTCCCATTCCAGACGGTCTGCCTAAGCTCTACTGATGAGAGTCGGAGTCGAGGCGTGTCCTTCTTACAACTGCTGGCGAGGAAGAGTAGCCCCAATAGGAGCCCACAGAAGCTGAGTATTCTTCGGTTCATAGTTCCATTAAGTTATGTAGGTTATATGTATTTGATTCGCAGATCTGATGAAGGCTCGTATCACATAGAGGGAATAGGCACACAGAGATACCGATAAGAGTAGAGGCCGATTGCGCGCCCCTCTCAAGTGAAGACAACCTTCGGAGCAAAGGTAGCAATTAAATCAATCGAACAAGAGGCCCCTTAGAGAGGACGCGAGATAAGTGGAGCGACAAACTTGAGGGCGCACTACGCACCAATAGTGGTCGGTGGTATCAAACAATAGTGAATAGGTATATAGAGCTATATAGGATGGCGAAGGAAGCTATATAGCTTTGTGAAGTGACCTCTATTAGGTTGTCGCTCCGCGTAGGGAGAAAAGTTGCGGACGAGTGGAAGATAAGTTTGGACTACGTACGTGGCTCTAATATCTACGTACGTAGTCTTTAGGATTTGCGTACGTAGTCTTGAAGACTACGTACATAGACAGAGGAAAAGCACTACGTGATGGCGCTTTTTCTTTCACGAGAACGATGCTTTTCCCTTCGCTGGATAAGCGGAATACGCGCAATAAGGCGAAGGGCTTGCGTAACCACGTCGGAGAGGCATATCGGGGAGCTGGGCGTGCGATGCCTTAGCACTCTAAAATAGAGTACAGGACTCTCGGCGGCAGCCTCAAACTACTATTACTTCACACCACGCCCCCGCAGAGCAGTCCGTACCGCCTTGCCGACAAGCCCCCCTTTCCCCCACCCCAAAGACAAAGAGAAGCCCCCGCCCACAGACGTCACTTCGTCTGTGAGCGGGGGCTATCCCGTAGGGTATTTACTTCGGGGCTATGCTTACAGCTTGTAGCTCAGCGTCACCAGCGCATTGGTAGGCTCGTTGGGGAAGAGCTGCGTACCATTCAGCACCGAGGTATAGTTCTTTGCATTGAGGACATTGCGCACCTGCACAGCGATGCCGAAGCCTGCGGGCAGACGATAGGCCGCACCGAGGTCAAGCTGCGTCTCTGCAGGGAAGCTCAGCGACTGCGCTACGTTGTAGTACATCGCATCACGGTAGCTCAGGCTATAGTTCAGCGAGAGGTTACGAAGCGCACCACGCTGGAAGTCATAGTTCCCATAGGTGAAGAACTGCTTGCGAGGTACCCAGTTCAAGGTCGCCCCCTTCGTCTGATTCAGCAACTTCGTCACAGGCGTTTCCTTCGCAGCGGCTACGTGGATATCCGTGTAGCTATACCCTGCGACCAGCTCCAGACCAGGCAGAGGACGATAGGTCACGTCCGTTTCAAAGCCCTTCCCTGCGGTAGCACCGACCTGAGCCACGACGCTATAGCGCTTGGGCTTGCCGTTCTCCTGCTCCGTCACCGAGGTACGGGAGAGCTCATTATTGCGACGGATGTAGTAAGCCGAGGCATTGAACTGGAGGACATCCGAGAGCGTGTACTTCGTACCGACCTCGATCTGATAGCCCGACTCAGGATCGAAGTAAGCCCCACCACGTCGACCCGTGATCAGCTTACCCTCCTTGTCGTAGAAGCGCTCATGATTCGTATCGAGCGTCGTCGTCTTGTCGGGAATATAGAAGCTACCCAGCGACGTGTAGAAGGAGAGCGCCTCCGTGGGCTGATAGACGAGACCGAGGCGGTAGCTGATAGCACCATCCGAACTCTTGTCATACTTATCACGAGCGATATCATCATAGCTATGCTTGCCATCCTTGATCGCAAGCCCCGAAGTATGACGGTAGCTGTAGTGATCATAGCGGATCGCTGCCATAGCCTTGATCTTCTCTGAGAACTCAAAGACATTGGAGAGCGCAAAGCCATGTACCCACGTGTGCTGAGGCGAAGCCTTAGAGAGCGTCGTCTTTATGTGCCCATTGAAGCTGGGGTTATAGGTCGTGTTCTCCGAGAAAGTGAGCGTTTCCCCATCGCTATCGAAGGTACGACCTCCACCCTGGACATCCGTACCATTATACCCCGTATAAGTGGTACGCTGCAGGTAGGTCGCGCTATAAGCAAAGCGTAGGTTGTTCTTCACCGAGCCGAGGGAGAAGCTACCCGTCAGGTCAAGGGTATTCTGCAGCGTCTTAGCGATGTGCTCGAAGCGCAGGGGGAAGGTGAACTGGACGTGATCCAGATCGTAGTACGTCTTATTCCCCGAAGCATCCTTCGTATAGTAGCCGTACTTAGCACCAGCCGTAGAGCTCGTAGGATAGGTCAGCTCCTCCGTACTGAAGTAGTCGATATCATCGTAGGCATAGGAGACATAGTCAGAGAGCTTCCAGCCCGAGGGCAGGGAGAGCGTGTACTTGAGGCTACCATTGTAAGCGCGGTTGTACATGAAGTCCGAGGCATCATTGTAGCGCCAGCTGCGCTTGAGGCCAGGGAGCATCTCGCCCTTCTTGAGGTAGAGCTTATCGTCGCTCACACGATACATATCAGCCTCCATGACGGGGACGAGACCCGTATCAGTGCCGTAGAAGTCATTACGACCTTCGAGGCGCAGGATGAGGTTGTGAATCCCCTTCGTATAGCTAAGCGCTGCGAAGAGCGAGCGATTCTTATCATTCGTAGAGCGCCACTGCTTGCCACCAGAGAGGAAGCCACCAGCGTAGAAGTTCAGACCATCAGAGATCTTCCCCCCGACATGCGCACCCAGGTCGAAGTAGCCCAGTGAGCCACCACGGACATGGGCACCAAGCATAAACTTCTCCGTAGGTACGCGACGCGTGATATTCACGACGCCACCCGTAGCAGCATAGCCATAGAGGACCGAAGCAGGGCCCTTGAGCACCTCGATCTGATCCACATTGTAGAGGTCACCTAAGGGATAGGAGTTCAGCGTAGAGCGTTCGTCACGAACTCCGTCAATCATGTAGACCGTGTTGTAGAAGCCACGGACAGAGATCTCACGGAAAGCGCCATAGCTGGACTTCATCTGCACGGCAGGCACGAAGCGCAGAGCGTCCTTGACCTGCGTGATAGCGCGGAGGGAGAGGGTGGAGTCCGCGAGCGAACTAATCGTAAGAGGGAGCTTCTTGGCAGGGACACCCAGCGGGTTGATCCCTTGCTCCTGTCGTAGGCGTGCTGTCACTTCGACACCTTCAAGATGGCGAACGGAGTCGGCAGGCGTGCCCTGTCCTGCCCACGCAGGTGCAGCAAGGCACAGCGCACTCAGGAGCGAGACGGTAAGAGTCTTCATAAATGAATCGTCAAAATCTAATTTAAGGGTGATGTAAAATAGTTATCGGTCTTGGTCTACTCGGGTGAAGGCGAGCCGTAGGCTTAGCACCTCCCGAGCATTTCCGCTGCAAAGGTAGCCCTTTTATCCCAACTTCCCGAAAGATATCCACCAGATGAAGCCTCAAAAGGCGCTACACTCTGGCCTATACAAGCACACTCCACGCCGCTCAAAAGCACTACCTTTGCGCTCGGCAAGGCTAATTCCAACGGCCTCTACCCTTTCAATGAAGCAAGAGCAAATCATACTTCTCCGTGGCGTCATGCCCAGCGGAAAGAATAGCATCCCCAAGATGGCTATCCTACGCCAGCACCTCGAAGAGGCTGGCTTCGAACGTGTACGCACCTACATCCAGAGTGGAAATATCCTTCTACTTAGCGACCTTCCCAAAAATCTACTTAGCCAGCGCATCCATGACCTCATCAAGGAGCGCATCGGTGCAGACCTCACGGCTCTCGTCTTCCTACCCGAAGAGCTGCAGGCGTGGGTAGACAGTCTTCCCTTCGCAGACGACCTGGATCCCAGCCGCATCTTCTTCACTATGACCATGGAGTGTCCCACAGCCGACCGCCTGCAAGAGCTCTCCGAGAAGACTTGGGGCGAAGAGGCTGCCCTTCACCTCACCGAGCGCTGTGCCTACATATACGCCCCAAAGACCTATAAGAACACCCGTCTCACCAACAATGCCCTGGAACGCTACCTCCGTGTGACCTGCACCACGCGCAACCTCAATACTATCCGTCGCCTACTCTCCCTCTCCCGAGGCGAGTAGCGAGCAAGCCACCCCTCGGCATCTCTCCCCTCCTCCTTCAATAAAAGCACACGCAGCACGCGCCCCATGGGACTTCCATCGGGCGCGTGCTACATTATATATAATGGTCGAACTATCGTATCCTACGAGAGGATAGCTCTTCCCTCCCGACGACAGCCTCACTTGATAGCGTATATGAGAGAGCTAGGCCAGAACCCATACCACCACCCCAAACGAAGCAGTACTGGTCAGCGAAGCAACCACTACTGGTCACGACACGAAGCAGTAGTGGTAACATAGAGTAACCAGTACTGGTCCGCACGCTGACCAGTACTGGTTCGTTTCAGAGAATTAGAGTGGTATGCCCTCAGCAAAGGGAAAAGGCAGATAAAGGCAAGCAGCTAAGGCGAAGCATCGAGGGCAGGTGCCTTCATCCGATAGACGTATAAACGACGATAGGGTGACGAAGCCTCATCGGCTCCATCACCCTACCCCATAGATCTTCCTGTAGTATGCGACTGCATAGCTTGGTGCCTCATCCCTCGCTGCATCGCACCTTGCTACAGCAGAGCAAGCAGAACGGCAGTAAATGGAATGGTAGCAAGCAGCAAGCTCACGGCATCATCATTACCTTGTATAAAACGAAGTGGGTGTGATCACTTGCGTAATCACACCCACTCTCTTAAACGACGATAGGGTGACGAAGCTTTCTCTCCATCACCCTATCTCTTAAAATGGCGGCTACCTACTCTCCCACAAAACGCAGTACCATCGGCACGATTGGGCTTAACTTCTCTGTTCGGAATGGGAAGAGGTGGAACCCCAACGTTATAA
>ERZ773077.1864-NODE-1864-length-14101-cov-9.159832_pt1 | contig 14101 bp, 10 predicted proteins | sample MGYA00580612_ERZ773077 | MGnify/ENA primary metagenome ERZ773077 (study PRJEB29015, sample SAMEA2737971) | human oral metagenome | biome: human oral; feature: human-associated habitat; material: dental | place: China | collected 2021 ...
TCAAAAAGAGCAGTCGTGACAGGTCGGGCAAGGCGCCGATCATGGGACGCATCACACTAGGGCGTTCCATTGCACAGTTCAGTTGCAAGCTGTTCTGTAATCCCGATTTGTGGAACCCGCGCGAAAGTCGGGTGGACGGGAAAAGCCGTGAAGCGGTCGAGGTCAATGCCAGGTTGGACAACCTGCTTCTCGCCGTTCAGGCCTCCTATCAATCCTTGCTTGCCAAGGGCTTACCGTTTGACGCAACCGACATCAAGGAGGATTTCCAAGGCAGCGTGCAGAGTCGAACCATGCTATTGGAGCGGTTTGACGGCTTGATCGAGGAAATGAAGGATCACGTCGGTGTAGACATCAAGGAAAATTCTTTGGCCGCGTACCGTCAGACAAGAGTGCAATTACAGCAGTTCATTCGAGCGAAATACAAAGTCTCCGACTTGACCTTTTCGCAGCTTACGGAGGACTTCATCAAGCAGTTCGAGCAGTATGTAACCGGAGAAGTGGGGCTGAAACAGAGCACTTGCTATAACATGATCGTCTTTATTAAGAAGGTATGTAAACTGGCCTACCGAGAGGGCGCCGCAGACTCCTTGCTATTTGACAATGTACACGTGGATAAGGGAGATAGCCGATTACCTAAGGCACTCGATAAGGACGCGTTAGACAAGCTAAAGGCGCTGTGTTTTGACGGTTTGGACGGGAATATGGAGATCTCCCGCAATGTGTTTCTTTTCGCCTGTTACACCGGCGGCGCCTATTGCGATCTGATGGCGCTGAACCGTGAGCATCTTATCCGTGACGACGAGGGCGCCCTTTGGCTGAAGTTCAACAGACAGAAAACGGGCGTCCTCTGCCGTGTAAAACTCTTGCCTGAAGCCCTTCGATTGCTGGAGCAGCTACACAACGATGCTAGGGAGACACTGCTCCCTTATATGAATTATGCTACCTATTTGTCTTGTCTGAAAGCGATCTCACTAAGGGCCGGACTGTCTTTGCCCATCACCACGCACACCGCCCGGCACACCTTCGCTACGCTCATCACCTTGGAACAGGGCGTTCCCATCGAAACCGTAAGCAAGATGCTTGGGCATAGTACTGTGCGCATGACCGAACGATATGCGGAAGTCACTCCCCAAAAGCTATTTGAGGAGTTCGACCGCTTGATCACCTTCACCGAAGATTTACACCTGACCATTTAACCAAAACCGATATGAGAAGTACATTCAAAATCCTGTTCTACATCAACAGACAGAAGACAAAGACCGACGGCAAGACTGCCATCTTTTGTCGCATCACCATCGATGGTAAGAGCGTCGTCATGGCGACAGGCGAAGAATGTCCGCCGACCGAATGGAACAGCAGACAGGGGACAACCGGCGAAAAGAGAATCAATCAATGCCTCGCAGCGTTCAGGGAGCTTGTGGAAAAGACCTACTCGGAAGTGCTTACAAAGGACGGAGTAGTCAGTGCAGAACTGCTCAAGAATCGCTTGCAGGGTGTTGCGGCCGCACCGACCACACTTTTGGCCATGAGTGAGGCGGAGCTGCAATCCGTTAAGGCGTGTGTGGGTAGGTCAAGGTCTGAAGGCACCTATCGAAATCATACCTATTCGGACAAGATGCTTCGCGAGTGGATAGAAAGCAAAGGGCAAAAGGACATGCCCATCGACGCTGTTACAGAAGAGATGTTTGAGGAGTTTCGCTTCTACCTCAAGAAGAAGCGATTTACAGCAAAGACAGTCAATCGAGATCTCTGTTGGCTGAGTCGATTGATGTATCGTGCCGTCAGTAAAAGGATCATTCGCTACAACCCTTTTGAGGGCGCTACCTATGAAAAGGTAGAACGGAAGATTCGCTTCTTGCAAAAGAGCGATGTGGCCAAGCTCATGACACTAAAGGTGAACGATAGGGAAGCAGAGCAAGCCCGGCAAATGTTTCTCTTCTCCTGCTTCACCGGACTGGCCATTGCGGACATGGAGCGCCTGAAATTCTCTCATATCCAAACATCAGCCGACGGTAGGAGGTATATCCGCAAGGAAAGGCAGAAGACGAAAGTGGAATCCGTCGTGCCGTTACATCCGATCGCGGAAGAGATCCTTAGCAGATGCCGAGAGGACCAGACAGTGAAAGAAGAAGGAGACGTCCTTGTCTTCCCACGCGGTTGCAGCCGTAGCGCGATGAACAACAAACTGAGCACTGTGGGGCTGGCATGTGGCATCAGGCAACGACTGTCTTTCCACATGGCTCGCCACACGTTCGGAACGCTGTCACTCAGCGCAGGCATACCGATAGAGAGCATTGCCAAGATGATGGGGCACGCGTCCATATCCAGCACGCAGATCTATGCGCAGGTGACGGACAAAAAGATCTCGGAGGACATGGACGAGTTGATTCGGAAGCAACAAGCAGCGTTAGCGTGATCCCCGCACGGCTGTTCCAACGTGAGGCGGTATGCTTTTTCTCTTTCATCGAATAGATCTTACTACATGACTACAACGGGGGTAATACAGTGAAAGAAGAGGAATTGGGGTGTAGTCGCTATACAACCAGAAATTGTCTGCTCGACTTTGATCCAACTTACAAAGAGTCGAGGTATTGCTTTGGCTTTATCTTGTGATGCTTGTGGAAGGCCTTCGTGAAGTGGCTAAGATTGGTGTATCCGATTTCATACCCCACCTCGGATACAGAATAAAGGCGAGTGGACAACAGTCGTTTTGCCCATTCCATCTTTTCAGATAGGGCATATTCGGCAATCGCGCTACCGATGACCTGCTTAAAACACTTCTGTAATTTGGAACTGCTCATATTGGCCTCACGTGCCAATTCAGAGAGACTCGGTGCGTTGTTCAAATTCCGCAAAATCAGACGTCGGATACGGAATACAGACTCCACATCGTGTAAATTCAAGTTGGCAAAAGGTTTTACTTCAGAACGCCTTTCGAGTTTTTCGAGAAACATTGTCAGTAGCTCTATTGCTTTTCCATGCAGATGGAGCAGGGAGAGAGGCGCATTGTTTTCAACTATTGACTTGATACCGTATAGTGTCTGCTGCATAGCCGGCGTAATGGTCTCAAACAGATAAAAAGACTTGTCTGATTGGAGCAACCTACTGATGTAGATTTCGTGAGCCGCATCTATTCGCTCTATCCAATCCTTGTTGAAAGTCAATGTGATATTTTCGTACTTCCGCTTAGGATCGAATGTCCATTCCGTAGGAATATTGCTCGAAGGCATAAAGATACCGTCGAGCGTGTCCACCCCGACCGTTTTCGTGCTTGTGCCGATAATCTGCTCGTGTTTATACTCGTTGACATAGAACATCACGGGAATCCATTTTGAGTTTTCTACCGAGCGACGCACCATTGTCATCGGTTCGTATGACATGAAACTGATATAGGTCAATGTGAGCCACGGCAACGGATAATATTGTTTGAAAAATCCGCGACCCACTGAAGCCGGAACGGTAAAACAGTTATTCGTCACCGATGTGCCAAATTGTTCGGCGACCATCTCCATCCAATCTTCGGGCTTGTTGATAGCACAAAACTCTATGGTCATACCATTGTATCTCTCTATATAAATACACGTGAGTTCGATGTAAGCAAAGAACTTCTACGGAAGCCACGCGAGGGCCAAAACGTTTTTGGAAATGCTTGCACCGGTGGTGCAACGACTAAAAAGTACTTTTTACGGCTTGCACCGCTGGTGCAAGCGTCTCCAAAAACACTTTGACCGTTACAGCGCGCTATCCAAGACATTCTTCAGGAATAAGGAATCTCATTCTTTCGTCGAACTCACGTAAATACAAACAAACAAGAGTGAAAAGAGGTTCATCCTATGCTTTTATCCTTGTTGAGTTATACCTTCTGTTGAAAGAGAACAAGAGTATTCCCTCAAAAAGGAATACTCTTACGATATGAGATTTATTCAAATGCGACCAAACTTGAAGGAACTCCCACGGCTGTAACAATGGGTGTTTGCGAACATTCGCCTGTCCTGGTATTGTAGGTATAGTAACCCGTTCCGTTATTACATGTCATTCCAAAGACGATGAAGTCCTTGTACTTTGTTATTGCGAAAGAACCATTGCTGTCGGTCATCGGCAAATCGAGTTTTTCAATGGTTTTGTTCCAAATATCGATTCTTACGGGCTGGAAGTCTTTCTTCAGTATTCCGAATTCTGTATCCGTTACTTTCAGACAGCTATATACAATGCCATTACCTGCATAGTAAGACTTTATCATATACTGTCCTGTCTTTCCTATTCCCTTGATGGTCGTTTTCGATAAGTTGAACAGATAATCGGTATCCCATTTGTTGCTCCCCTTGCGAATGCGTAGGAAACCTTCCTTATCGGCAACATTGAAATTGTTGCCTGCACTGTAAAAGTAGATGTCGCCCCGCTCGTCTATAAAGGCATCGGAGTGACGGAACAATCCGACCACACTTGTTCGGTTGTCCTTGATGACCTCGATCTTTTTCGTTTTAAGATCAATAACAGCCACCTCTGCACCCGTTCCTGGTACGGAAGTGTGGGGCGAATTGAGCTGGTTGAGGGCTACATACATCTTTCCATCACGAATGACATTGCAGCCGGGATCGGGATTATTGTCCTGAACAGCATAAGGCGAGAGGTCAATTTCATCCTCTTTTTGCAATGTGGCAGTATTGATTAACGCAATCTTGCCCCTTCCGTGCAATGGGACGTATGCGTGCTGCTCGTCGATGAAGTTGATTTCTCCGGGCTGCGCCATCTGTTCAAAGGTCATCGTACCTGCTTTTATAAGTTCACCGTGCACCCCTCTTGTGAACTTGTGCACTTTGTCTCCGAATTTCCCTTCGGGTACAAGTACCGTGTTTCCTTTTGCGAAGAGATAACACCCGAAACCGAATTCAAATGCTTTCTTATTGTCAGTCGCTTGAGGTGTCAAATCACTGAATGTGCCCACATATGCGCTTTTGTCCACATAATGTACAAACGCGAAATGTTGTTGCACCTCATTAGGCGTAGGTTTGGGGTCATCGTGCTTACCACAAGACGTCAGTCCTATGGAGCTGGCCAGCATAGCAGAAAAAGCTATGTACTTCAATGTTGTTGTTCTCATTCTTATTCGTGTTTAGAGTTATAAAATCCCTTTTGAAAAGACGTATCTGAATTTCAAGTGGAATGTCCGCCCTGCCAACGGTTGACGATACTGATCCCACACTTCTTTGTTCATCAGATTGTGGCATTCCAAAGCAATGGAATATCTGTTCTTGTAGGTCAATAGCAAGCCTATGTCATTGACAAAACTGCGAGGGATGCGCCGTTTCTGTAATTCGGTAAGTTCCCAGAAGTAGAAAAACTCTTCCGTGAACTTTCCGTCCCAAAATGCCTTGACATACCAATTCTTGAGTAATTGGTCACTGTGATATTCTGCTCCGAAGTTGGCGAACAGGTAGGGAATATTCGGCAGTCGCAGCCCTTTTGTCGGATTGGGGGCTTGGGTGCCCGGCAAATGCTCCAAGACATCGCGGACATCCTGATAAGTCAGATTCCCATAGGCATAGACTGTCGGCGACATATCCAATTTCAACTCGGTCTCTATGCCCTTAATATGTATCCTTTCAGCATTCACATATCTGGCCGCCATATGCTGCTTCATCAGCTTTATCATGTCGCTTACCTGCATGTAAAAGCCGTTTACCTCAAACTGTAATCGCGAAAGTCCGAGTACGTTGTTTTTGTCTATCAAAAATCCCAGATTGAAGTTGTGGCTTTTCTCAGGTTTCAATCCAGCAGCAGGAAAAGTTATGATGCCGTCACCGAACAACTCTTGCGAATTAGGGAGACGTATTGCTCGTTGATAGGAAGCCTTCAGATGAAAGCCTCTGAACGGTTCATATTTCACTGCTTCTATCCATCCGATTTGCGATGTCGTATTGCTCTTTTTCTTCGGAGCCTCAATCATCTCGTATGAAGTCAAATCCTCTATCTCAGAATGGAGATGGAAATACTTTACAGAGAGCATATTCGTCAGTTTCCTGTCTAAGAGTTTTGCTTCCCAAGTCAAACCTGAGACAACGCCGGTCTTTTTGCTGGGAAATCCTCCAATGACAAAACCGGCATGTCGGCTTGCCATGTCGTCATTTGGCTGTCTGCGTGCGTAGTTAATAAGCGTATTCAGGTTCAGGTTGTGATTAGCGGACAATCTGTAATCGAAATTGATGCGCTCGTTGATTTCCAAACCTTTGTCGTTTGAGTTATGAGGCACATCTCCCGTCTCTCCCTGTCCGTTCGGGCTCGGATATATGTTCCCCTCAAAATCATGATTTACTCGTGCCGTATCCACAAAATTGTTCGTCGTATGCGAGAAGGAGAAATGAGACTCGAAGTCAAGGCAGTTGTTCAGCATTCCACTTTTTATCAGTTTGTTCTCGAGCATGAACATCCCGGATTTGTCTTCGGCATACCGGATGTTCTTCAATACCCCTTGTATCTCATTGAAACGATTATAGTACCCGAATTCGGTACTCATCTCATCGAACCAAAGTTTGCTGAAAGCGATTTTCCCTTTCAGCATATACGACCGAAAACAGTCGTGGTCTCGCTTTACCAATAAGTCCTCTCTTTCGGGAACTCTGAAAGAGTAATCATTCTTTGCAGACGTATAATAACCTCCCGCACCGAGCAGGATACCACTCTTGGGGAAGTTCTTACGAGAGAAGACACTGGCCTTGTGTGTTTGATAAGAGCCAAGTTCATATGAAGCATCTAAGTAGTCCGTACTAAATTCTTTCGTCACAATATTGACGGCACCACCCAGTCCGTCGCAACCAAATCGTGCAGGAATAATGCTTTTGTAAACCTCTATTCGTTCGATAATATCTATCGGTATCTCATCAAGCGAAAAGGCACCATCCGAAGTATTCATCGGTATACCGTCCCAAAGAATTTGAATGCGGTTCCCCTCCAAACCATGGACGATAATTCTCGAACTGCTTCCCAAGCCACCAGTCTGCCCGACTTTCAATCCAATGGTCTTGTTCAAGATGGTCTCTAAAGACACGGAGCGACCTTGCAGCTCCTTTGCGTTTATCACGGAAACAGCCTCAGGCGATTCTCTGATAATCCGGGCTTTTGTTTTTCCGAAGACCACGACATTCTCCAACGCCATTGCATCGGGATTAAGTTTTATCGTGTACCTCTTCCCATCAGAGGTTATGGTGTCGGTAGCTGTTTGATAGCCGACATAACTCACACTTAGCACAAGTTTCCGCCCGACATCTGCATTCACCCTTGCGATGCCTTTGCGGTCAGTCGTTGTGCCATCCATATATAAGGAAGAGCCCAATGCTCTCCATTGAAGTGTTGCCGATTCAATAACACTTTCCTTTTCGCTATCTATGACACGAATTTCCGTTATCTGCTTCTGAGCAAAAAGAGGAAGCGACAATAGAGAACTCATTGTAAGTATTATCCTGCATATGCAAGCCGCCTTTGAAATCAACATCTTATTCGTTCATGAAAAATCTGCGCAAAGGTGTCGGTACATCAAAGAAGTAAATACCCCTATCAAGCACATCTATACCCCTATCGAGTTGAACCGTCCTAAGCGTATCGTTTTCGGGTAGTATTATGCTCATTCGGGTTAATTTACCCCTGTGTATCTCCTCACCTTCGCCGCCATAGTTTCAAACGGAAATGGTCTAGCGAATTTCGGCCTACGCATGGCTCCCTCTTTTCACATGGTGCCCCTGTACACTTACTGTATAAGGTACTTGTGCACCACCTTGCATGGTGGCTGACTATAACCTATAAGGTAGTACGCTCATAACCTATAAGGGTAGCATGCTTAAGAGATGCGACTAAGCAGGCTTTGTGAGTGACACAACGATAGGGGCCCCAAGAGATTCGCAAACCATTTTCAATTGACGATAATGACATAGATATATGGATAAACAGAAAATCAGACCTCTCGATGAGGAAAGGGAGAGCCGCAACCTACTCTCCAATACGGTAGTTGTGCTGTACCTTGTATTCGGCACGCTTCCCCTGTTGTTCGTGGTGTGGGCGGTGGACAGGCTGATGGGCGACACACTCACTCCTGCAATGCTTTGGTCGGTCGGAGTGGCGATGGTATTGTTTGCCTTGTTTCGCGGCGTGTTTTATGGAACTTCGATTTGGCGGGCTCATCACTCGGCTTATAACGCCCTCACCCGATTGCGAATGCGCATTGTGAGTCACTTGCAGCGGTTGCCGATCGGTTTCTTTCAGGAGCGGAAGGTGGGTGACTTGATGAACATCATCAACCACGACGTAGAACAAATCGAGATGTATTTGGCACATGGGCTGCCCGAAATTCTCTCTGCGACGCTTTTCCCTGCTTTGCTCTGGGGTATTGTCATGGTGTTGGACTGGCGACTTGGGCTGGCACTCGTATCGCTGCTACCGTTGGCGTTTCTCTTGCAGATGACAGTCAAAACGCTTTGGAGCAAGAGTTTCCAACACTTTATGGAAAGTACGCAGAAGATGTCGGAAGACCTTTTGGAGTATGTGGCCACGATTCCGGTCATTAAGGCATTCAGCCACGAGGAGGCCCGGACAGAGCGGGTTCTCGGCGGCATGCGCGATTATATCCGCCGGGTAACGCGGAGTATGTTCAGCGTGACCGTGCCGATGACGCTCATAACGATGTTTTTAGAGGGTGGTATCGTGGTGATGACGCTCGTCGGTCTGTGGTTGATGGCGTCGGGTGAGCTGACCGTGACACGCTTCATCCTCGCCCTGATATTGGGCGGACTGTTCTCGTCCTCCTTTGCCAAACTGGCCACGTTCCAGCATTTCCGAATTGTCTATGGGCAGTCGCTGGCGAGGGTCCGGTCGATTACCGAAGTGCCCGTAAAGGATACGGCAGACCGGGATACGGACGCTATGCAGAGCGATGTCAGCTTTGAGCACGTTACGTTTGCCTACCCGAATAAGAAAGACCGTGCATTATCCGATGTCAGTCTGCAATTCCCTAAGGGCAGTCATACGGCTATTGTGGGCGAATCGGGGTCAGGCAAAAGTACATTGGCAAGTCTAATGATGGGTTTTTGGCAACCGCAGTCGGGAACCGTTCGACTGGGTGGAGAAAATCTTGCGGAACTCTCCGAGCGCAACATTGCCGATTTCTTCTCGATAGTGCAGCAGGAGGTGTTCCTTTTCAATACGAGCATTCGGGACAATATCCGTATCGGCAAGCCCTCCGCTACACAACGGGAGGTGGAAACGGCGGCACGAAAGGCACGCATACACGACTTTATCGTGGGACTGCCCAGTGGTTACGATACGTCGGCAGGTGAAGTGGGTGTAAAATTCTCTGGCGGAGAGAAGCAGCGCATTTCCATTGCGCGTATGTTGCTCAAAGACTCACCGATTGTCATTCTCGATGAAGCCACTGCCGCATTGGACGGGGAGAATGAGAAACTTATCCAAGAGGCTTTGGACGAATTACAACGCAACAAGACCGTCATCACCATCGCTCATCGGCTCAACATCATTCAGGATGTGGAGCGTATTGTTGTGATGGACAAAGGTCAGGTCTTGGCGACGGGAACGCACGGAGAATTGATGGACAGCTGCCCGCTGTATCGCAACATGACAGAAACGCAAGAGCGTGTAAACAGATGGCAACTGAAAGAAGAGGAGACATAACGATGGTACGCAACATATTGAATGAATTGACCGCCCGCGGGGTGCGGTACCTGATTGTCTCCGCACTGTTTTTTGTGGTTTATGCCCTCTGTGGCACGGCGATTATGCTTACCGTCCTGCTTCTTATCGATCGTTATATATCGGGCGAAAGCGTTTCGCTCGTTTCCGCAGCGTGGATGCTTGGCGGTCTGCTGGTTTTGAAAACCATCTCCAATGCCATAGCCGATATGAGTAAGCACTTTGCCGGCTTCGACCTCGTGGAGCGTATCCGCGAGAAAATCATTTTGAAGCTGAAGAAGTTCTCGCTTGGTTTCTACACCAATGAGCGGCTGGGTGAGATAAGCACCATCATCCACAAAGACGTGGACAATATGGAAATGGTGGTGGGGCATCTCTGGACACGAATGTCCGCCGATTTCATTGTGGCACTGATACTCGGCATCGGACTGTTCTGCGTAGACTGGCGTATGGGATTGGCGATGGTTGCCTTCCTTCCTGTTGCTCTTTTTTCCCTTTATCGAGGCATTCGTTCGGGTATGAAAGCACAGCAGGAGACACAAGACGGTCTGGCGGATATGGTCAGTCTCTTTATGGAATATGTCAAGGGCATACCCGTGCTGAAAGTATTCGGAGGAAAGGGCATGTTTCGTGACAGACTCGATCGTTCCGTTCATGAGTTTGGAGAAAGCAGTAAGAAGACCTCACGGCTGGCAGCTGTAAGCGTGGGCCGGTATGTCTTTCTCATTGAGCTGGCTTTTGCGCTGATGGCTACGCTTGGTCTTTGGTGGAGTTGGCGCAGTGAACTTTCCGTTTTTGCTTACCTGATGTTCGTCATCGTCTCGAGGGAGTTCTACAAGCCCTTTATCAACATGGAGAGCCACTGGCTGAACTACATCAAGGTAAAGGACAGCTACGGACGCATCTCCCGCTTGTTAGATGCACCCTTCATCGCCAATCCCGGCCAACCGAAAACAGTTGAACGCTTCGACCTCTCATTCGAGGGTGTCGGCTTCTGCTATGAGGAAGAAGGCTTTGAGATGAAGGGTCTCACGTTCAGCGTCCCCGAACAGACTGTAACGGCACTTGTCGGCTCATCAGGCTCCGGCAAAACGACCCTCACCAATCTGTTGCTCCGCTTTTGGGAACCGCAGGCGGGTAATATCCGCATTGGAGAGGTGGATATTCGGGAGATGGACTATGATTATCTGCTCAGTAAAATCAGTGTGGTGATGCAGAACGTCATCCTCTTTTCTGATACCATCGCCAACAACATCAAGGTGGGTGATCGCAATGCCACGCAAGCGGAAATCGAGGAAGCCGCACGTCGGGCGATGATACACGACTTCATCGTCGGCCTACCTGATGGTTACGAAACGAAAATCGGAGAGAACGGCTTGGGGCTGTCGGGTGGACAGAAGCAACGCCTCTCCATCGCCCGTGCGTTCCTCAAAGACGCTCCCATCCTCCTGTTGGACGAAATAACGAGCAACATTGATCCCGTCAATGAGTACAAGATACAGCAGGCCATGTCTGCCCTTATCCGCAACCGCACGGTTTTGGTCATTGCCCACCATCTGCAGACCATCCGCAACGCTCATCAGATTATCGTGATGGACAAGGGACGGCTTATAGAGAGTGGTACCCACGCCGAACTTGAAGCGAAAGATGGGGTGTACCGAAAACTGCTGTAACCTAAGAAAATGGACGATTGGGGGATAGAAAGTAAATGCTAATCCCAATTCTCGAATGCGTGCTTCTCCGCCTTACCGCTTCCCGCCTTCCCTATAATTCTCCTCCAGGATCCTTGCTAAGTCTGAGGCCTTGTAGAGGATCTTGCCGGCAAACTGCGTGTAGGGGATGATCTTTCGATCGCGATAGTCCTGCAAGGTGCGGGGGCTGATGTAGAGTCGTTCACATACTTCCTTGCTCGTGAGGAAGTGTTCGCCGCTGAAGAGAGGCCGGTGCGTCTCCGACACTTCCCGAATCCTTTCTCTTACTCGTTGCAAGGCTGAGATGACCACCTGCATCTCGCCTGTCTCCATACTCAAGTCTTGAATCGCTTCCATCATCGCTTCGTCGTGTTTGCCGTTTTGTCAGACTTTACGCAGAGCAATCGCTCCACATCCTCCCGCTTGTAATAGCACTTGTGCCCGATCTGTGCGAAGGGTAGCACGCTTGTGTCTCGGTAGTGTTGTAAGGTGCGTTTACTGATGCCGAGCAGTCGGCAGACGTCCCCGTTGTGTAGCCAGTCCGTGTGTTTGGACTCTTCTCCGAAAGCCTTCAGGCAACATTCCGCAAGGCTCATCACCTCATCGCGCAGGCTCAGCCAATCGGTCTCTGTAATAATCAAATACTTCATGGTCTCACGTATTAGTTTTCTGGTTAGTAGTTTAGGTTTTACTGTTTTCGGCGGCAAACGTAATTGCACGCAAAAACGCTGTCAACGCAATCGGGAACAGTAGGGATGCAAATGGAACAGCAAGGATATGGCTGGCTTAGCATGGACGCAGTTTCCGTTCATTCGGAAAACGGCCGCAACTGAAAGCAGGTAATCGCCTGCTAATTGTCCCCGATCTCCCTCCCTTTCACAACCACTTTGTCTTATCAAAGGAGTAAGTGGTTCTCATACAAGACCTATTTTCCGAAGAAATCGGCCGCAAACAGATGCAACATCATGCCGGAATACACTGCATGCTTGGATGCTGGGGATGCCTATCACACCTTCACCCTCAAGAACTCATTCAAGCCCATTATGAAGAAACAGGCAGATAGAAGCAACATAAACACCAGCAAAACACCGGACAGCAGCGGACGCTCATCAAAGAACGGGGAGATCGAGGCCTACCTCTCTCAGCATTACGCATTCCGATACAACACCGTTTGGGGACGGGGACGGGTGGAATATCGTGGCCGGGAGGACACCCGATTCGTAAAAGTCGGCCGCTACGAGATCAACACGCTGCGCCGCGAACTCGACAACGAGGCCGGGCTCACAACCTCCCCAGACAACCTCTACTCGATCATCGAAAGCAGCTTTTCGCCCCGTGTCAATCCCATACAGGCGTATTTCAAAGCCTTGCCCGCCGCTGCACTGGATGACCCAAACGCACACGCCATCCGTGAGTTGGCCGACTGCGTCGTTGTCCGTAACCCGGAGAAATGGCTGCTGTACCTGACAAAATGGCTTGTGGCTGTAGTCGCCAACGCAATGGACGACCGCGAGTGTCGCAACCACACCTGCCTGGTCTTAACCGGTGAACAAGGGCGATTCAAGACGACGTTTCTCGACCTGCTTTGCCCGCCTAAACTGCATGGCTACAGCTATACCGGCAAGATCTATCCACAGGAAAAAGACACGCTGACCTACATCGGACAGAATCTCATTATCAACATCGACGACCAGCTCAAGGCGCTCAACAAACGGGACGAAAACGAGCTAAAGAACTTAATCACCTGCCCGATGGTCAAGTATCGCATGCCCTACGGCATGGGTGAGGACTTGAAAAGGGCCGGATACATCAAGGTCAGCCGACGGCGAAACGGCGGTAGTCCGCTGTATGTCTACAAAGTCCGAAAGATTCTCCCCTGTCCCCCTCCTTCAAATCTGTAGTAGCAACATGTAGTCAGCTGCGTAGTGACTTCGATTTGCATGGATGCTATTGGAAAACAATCGATTATGGCGATTGTAGTTTGTAGTAAGAAGAAGCCAAAAAGTACGGGTGTTTGATCTTAAATCACTTGCATTCCAATAAAACACCGCGCCATTTCATTCCCCATCCTTATACCTCTGAACCATGAAAAAAGAAGACCTATCAGCCATCAAGCGGTATCCCATCACGGCATACTTGGAAAGTAAAGGCATCACGCCCGTCCGACGGCTGGCGACCTACACGATGTATCGCTCGCCGCTGCGGGATGATCGTCACCCGAGCTTCAAGGTGGATACCGAGAAGAACCTGTGGATTGACTATTCCGAAGGCCGTGGCGGGAGCATCATCGACCTCTATATGCGGCTCGAGGGGTGCACCCTTCCGGAGGCCATCCGCTGTTTGGGAAAGATGATTTTCGGTCGCACGACGAGCGATTACCCGCGGACGGAATCCCACCTTCATAGCCCCGAGAGAACAGACGGAGGAAGAAAATTGATCGGCATATCGGATGACCTTCCGCCACATTTGCAAGACTACCTGACAAAAGAGCGGTGCATCGACCTCGGTCGGGCCTGGCCCTTCCTCCGATGCGTCCGCTACGAAGTGAGGGGACGGGAGTACGAAGTCATCGGCTTTGCCAATGCCTCGGGCGGCTACGAGCTCAGGGGCGCTGGGTTATTCAAAGGAACGCTGGCACCGAAGGACATTACACCAATCTTTTCCGACGGGCGGCAGCCAGTCTGCCTCTTCGAAGGCTTCATGGACTTCCTCTCCTT
>ERZ773077.1865-NODE-1865-length-14089-cov-13.997007_pt1 | contig 14089 bp, 16 predicted proteins | sample MGYA00580612_ERZ773077 | MGnify/ENA primary metagenome ERZ773077 (study PRJEB29015, sample SAMEA2737971) | human oral metagenome | biome: human oral; feature: human-associated habitat; material: dental | place: China | collected 2021 ...
GGCACGTTGCAAAAATGACATAGATCTCCTTTCTTGGTTCTATGTCAGTGTAGCAAGTGGATGTGAAGGGAATGTGAAATGGGCGAGCTTATTCTACTCCATAACAATTAAACCGCTATTTGACATTTCAGTCAGTAGTATTGGCAGCAGCTCCTTATTCCTAGATAAAGTCAGAGCATACTTCTTTTTGCTGTAACGCAACAGTCCTCTGTCTGTTAGTTCTCTTAGTTTCCTTGACCGCCGCCTATCGTTAGCCGAAGAATTACCGCCGAAAATCATAGAAACATCTCGAGCCTGAATCACATCTTTTTTAACAGCAACTTCTAAAATTTGCCTCTCTTCGTCAGATAAAGCTTTTATTTCGGCTGCTCGCTTCAGGGTTGGTAGAATTACTTTTTCAACAACTTCTTTTTTATTGAGGAGCTGCATGGTTCGCTTGATTTCCTCCTTTATCCCTTCCGCAACATAAAGACACCACTTTTCAAGCAGCGAATCATCTCCTGTTTTTACTCCTTTATCAGCTACACTTAGCATTTCATAATATCGTCGGCGATCAACGCAAAAAATAGAAGACGGATTCAATACGGACGCATCGTGAATAAACCCTTTTTGAACCAACATAGCGTAGGTAAAGAGCCTAGCTACACGGCCGTTTCCGTTCTCAAAAGGATGAATCAGCGTAAATCTATGATGAGCAAGAGCTATATTGATGATATCAAACTGAGGCGCCTCGCGTATGTTTACTGTGTTCAGCAAGTCCTCAAGCTCTTCCTTAACCTTCAGATGACTTGTTGTTTTTGCTGAGCTGCCATTAATGATATTATCTCTGGTCTTAAATTGTCCAGGATGTTCCGCGCCGTCTTTATCAAGAGGTAGATCCTTCACTACAATTTTATGCAGCTCGCGGATCATTGCCAATGTGATGTTATCGCCAGCTTTTATCGTTTCGTCTATAAAATTCAGACCTCTACGGATATTCAGAAACTGCTTTACTTCATCAACTTCTTCTTCCTCGCTATTTTCTATCGAGCTAATCGCAGCAGAAACAAGGGTAGTGTTATTCCCCTCAATCCGTGCGGAGGCGACACTTTCCATAAGATATATAATGTTTTTAATATCATAAAATATCCAAGGCGGCGTCGAGCCTTGTATATAACGATTGCGCATATTCTCAATCTCAAAAATAGTATTAGTGATAGGAGAATCAAAACGAGGATTTATCATACATATATCATATCAGATTATTTTTCACTAATCAAGAGATGAGGACAAAAATGTACATTTAACACTTTAGAAATACTTATTCTGTCGTTATACTTTAGGACAAAATGTCTTAATAGATGACGACATTTTTAGGTTGTGATTACCTATTTCTTCTCAAGCTCAGCTTTTGCGGCAATATGCATAGAGATGGTGCTACTTTATGCTGCGATAAATCTGTATAGAATAGTGAAGCTTAGCTGAGATTCTACTATCAAAAGATTTCATAATACTTTCTCGAGGAAAATAGGCTAGTTGTTCGGTGTCTTAAGTCAGGTATCAGTGACGCTAGCCCAAGTCACTCGCATTTATTCAGATGAATTTCTCTAATCCAGGGGGATGCGCCCCCTTGCTGTCCTGTTTCTCAACCTCGATGACGTGAACGCCGAGACGTTCCTTGTGCGGCGGGTAGATCTTGTGAAGGAGGCGAAGCGCCTCTTCTTTGCTTTTCGCCTGCGGCACGATCTGCTGCCATGACTCAGCCGCCAGCATATCAGCAAATGTATCATAAATTCGAATTGACTTGATTCGCACTACACCGAACGCATGTCCGTTTTCGAGCTGCAACGGCTGCCCCGCCTTAAGGCGCTTGATACTGCTATAGCCAATGCGAACTTCTAAGGTCTTGCGGCCCGACATGATCCCATCAAAGTAGGGTTTCTTGATACGCATCTTACGCATAGGCACTCCTTTCCTGTTGAGGCTGATTCCCCACTGTTGAACGACACTGTTTGGTGCGTACCCTCCTGGGAACATGCCTTCAATCGTCCAGCCGTGGCGCTGGAGGCAGGCAGTCTGCCACGGCTCAGGAACCATATGGATGTACAGCTTGTGACCATAACCAGCTAATAATTGTGGCAAGTTAGCTACCAGTGCTTCGAAAACAGCCTCTGATTTTGCTACTAATGGCATGATTTTAATTGGTCGACCTTTCTTCGGCGTTGCAACGACAACGCCAACGACCTTTCTATCCTGCTCGGCGATGAAAATGAGCTTATATTTAGTGTTGACATCTCGGCTCTCACGTCGTTGGCAGCTAGCAAATAGCGCATCCACCCATGTATCATCCACACCATTAAAGTCACTGCCCACTCGCGATAAGATCAGTTGGCGCGCCGCTGCAGCGTGCTTTTTCTCATCAAACGGGACGATTGAAATGTTTGACAAATCAGGAGCTGCACTTTGATTCAGCGGCTTGTACAGCATACACTCGTCGATGTCAGGTTTATAATGAGCTTGCGCCTTGCCAGCCAGATGAAAGCCTTTGCGCAATAGAAACTTGAGCGTGGCTTGGTTTTGGGCAGCCGCTGTACAGTAGAGCTGCCGAGCGTGGTGTTTGCGAGCAAAATCCTCAGCATGGCAAAGCAACTTACTGCCAATGCCAAATCGACCGCGATATTCTGGCGCAACGATGAGCGGACTAATTTTAACTGTCCCCTGCTTCTTGACAACTAGATGAATCATTCCAGCGGGATGATGATTGACTTCTGCGATAAATATGTATTGTAGAAGTGAAAACTGCCCGACAGAATCGACATTGCCATTGATATGCGTAGTAAAAATCCGCTGTGCATGAGCTTGATGATCGCCATCGTAAAATGGTTCAAGCGCTTCTGTCATCAGGCGAAAAACGAAATCAAAATCGCCTGTTTTAGCCTTACGGATAGCCACAGCGGCTAACGATTTCTTATATCGGTGCATTAGTTTATTGTCTTATACCCTATACAATAATACAAGTTATCTATTGTTATACATGCGTAATTTATGGCTATAGCTTCAAATTGGTACGAATTCGATACCGATAACACTGCTTTACAATTACTCCTCAAGCGGATAAAATCCATTATCCATTTATCGGTTGGTAAAAATTATTTGGTCGCCGATTTAAATTTTCTGGCGCTTTTCATCATGTAGTAGGCCTGCTATTACACTACTCAACCCTCTCGGTGAGCGACATCACCTGAGAACCGTATCGATCAATATCTTCTTGTTTCCAAAAATCGATTTCTTTTGTGCGTAAAACTTCGCCGACTACGTGACGGATACCATCTTGATTTATTGGGAGTTAGGTATTGGTTGTAGCTTTATTCTAGTGTGAGTGAGCAGGAAATTAGCATGGTTTACGGTGATTTTCGTATGATTGCTTGACTTCGGGTCCTATTATTGATATATATCAGCGTTTTGGAATAATCCTAACGCTGCTCCTTCTACTCGAGAAAGGCCTAAGTTATGGAAATTGAGGGCTATGTTAAATGCGGTGACAACTGTATCATCAGGAAGTTGTCCAACGGTGAGCACGCCGTTTTGATTCCTGACGATGTGGTTGGAGGCGGGGTGTGGTACAGGTGCATGTATGACGTATATTTGCGCTACCAAGTCCCGGCACGCAACACAATTATCGTTAGCAGACCGTCCTGCCAATCCAACTGCTGTTGTCGAGAGGAGTGATACAATAGACCCGAGCAAGTCTATAAACTGCTCACTTTCAAAGAGGGCTGAAATAAATGATCCAATTGAGATATCAGTTGCCGAGGAATTATTGTTCCTGATAGATAGCGCCATAGAAAAAAGAGATATTAAGCAATTGACTAGTATTTATGGCATAGTTCATGAGTTTATTGGTAAACCTATTTATGATCCTCGGGCGGACTTTTACCGCTTTACCTCCCTCTCCGCGCCGCTATGGCAAACCACATAAAGTAATCCTCTAACGATTCGTCTTCCATGCCGGCGAATAGTTCGCGGGCGCGCAGGACTTCGCGGAGTTTTGGCGATTTTTGGCGGGCGAGTTGCTCGGCGGTGGCGTCCAATAAGTCCAAGCCGCGCTGCCAGGCGCCAGTCATCGCAGCCGTATCGCCGCGGCGCCGGGCGGCAAACGCTCGCCCGACCTCCGAGCCGATGTTGCCCATTTGCTCAAATATTGTTAAGTTCTGCCACTTCTCTCGATCAAAAGCATGTTCACTCACGGATGACTCCGGCGATGATATCGATGATTTGCTGCCGCACCGCTGGGTCGAGCACATCGCGTGACGGATTGTTTTGTCGTGGACGAATGTTTATCATGCTGTCAAACTCGATAAACTCATCGGTGCCAAACTTATCCGGATGCAGGTTAATCCCCCATAGATCTGCTTGCTGCGATCCGTTCTCTAACAGATACGCCTCGCCATCAGCATGCATATCCATGTCGATCACCACAATTTTCTTAGCAACATCGACATCCGCCTTAACCATCGTCCCGTACATTCTCTCGGCCATCGGGCGAAGCTCGGCGAGGGTTATCGTATCAACAATCTTCATAATTCAATTGTAGCACAGACGGTCGGCGCTTTAGCAGAATATGCTTTTAGCGGTGGATATGTCGTATGGGGTGGCAGGAGCTGGGGTTTTGTTTGATAGTAAGTGGTGCTTCTCCACTTATTAAATATATAAGTCTTATTTGCTACTTTTTTGCAGCCACGCCGCCAACTCTCGCCAAACTTCTGCAGTCAATTCTGCCTTTTCTTTATCATTCATTTCAGCTAGCGTTTTATTTCTACCGTCTGGCAAGAAATATTTGTCGTAATTGCGCCCGTTGTTGCCGCGCGGTTCTTTTAATAACGTGCCGCGTAGTTTTAAGGTAAAGGTTTGCGGTTTGTTGCCATCAAAGTAAGTAATCGTGCGCTGCGTGTACGCACGAGCGGCACCGCCGAGCAGCTGAACTATCCTGTCAATACCGATGGTGTCGAGCGCGTATTTGGTGTAAACGCCAGGAAAGCCGTTCAGTTCATCAATGAATAAACCTGAATCCATCACCACCAGCGGACTCTTTAATAATTTGTAATATTTCAGAGCCTTATCAACCGAGACGGCTTCTTGATCGTCGGACTGGATTTCTGGTACGTCAGGCAAGGTTTCGTCTGGCGCGATCAAGTTGATGTCCGTTCCTGCCAGCGCCTGCTTAGCTCCAGCAAGTTTGTGCTTATTAGTTGTCGCGTAAATTAAGTCCATGGACTAATAATACATTTTACTGCGATTTCCGTAAAATCGCTTGACAGCGGGTTCTATTATTGATATATCAGCTTTTGCAACCAGCAGAGGCTGGCGTTTTGCCTGGAGCCATCAGGTTTGAGACACTTCAATTCGCGGAGAGCTACAATTCTCGGCCCGACTCCAGAAGGAGTTTGATATGGAAACCACCGGATGGTTTGACGGGAAAGAGGCAAGAATCCAGCGATCCGGAGGTATGATCAACATCTACTACGGTGGTAGGTCTGGTAATACCTCCGGTGATGGTCACGGTCACGTGAAGGCGCAGGGAGGTCCTCTCGGCGAATTCATCGTCTATTGGCGACTTTCCTGAGAGCGAAGGAGGTGCGACCGTCATCGACAACTGGGCCAGCTCTGAGCGTCTCTCGGATCACATGTCTGGCCTCTGGTAGAGTCCCTAGACCTGGACACGTCATAAAACTGTCCATTTTCCCACTCAAAATAGTACAATTATAGGAACATGAAAAATAGCATCAATATCGCAATACCAGATTTCATTGCCCAAGCCTTTCCTATACTTAAAGAGGCGACGTACGTCCGTGAGTTTGCTTCTTTCATCACACTATATCCAGACGCAGTCTATTATTTGTTTCAGACAACATCCAATCAGTCGCTCATACTTGTAGCAATTGATTATCCTGACCCCATCGACGAGAGCCGACAAGTAAAGAGTTTGTCTGGCGGGTTTGAGTTTGAATTCGCGCACCTCATCAAGCCGTACGCCAATGACCAGCGTATTGAGATCCGTCCGAATGACGATATGGATGACAGCTTTTTTATACCAGACCCGAAGAGTCATTATCGGTATTATTTGGTAGTGGTTAAGTAGAAGATGGATTGGTAGATTTTATCCTAGCTAAGAGTTTCTGAGTTTGAGAAGACCCCGCCCTGGCAGTACAATCTGTTGAGGCGGGGTACTCACCCTGCTACAATAAACCCATGATCCATAAACTATATTCTGTCTACGATTTGCCAGCTGACCATGATGTCTGCCATTTGTTTGAGCATTTGGTTGTTCGGCGGTTTTTACGAGCGGCAGAAAAATCTGGCAATGAGCGCGCGTTCATTGGCGAATTACATGGCACAACCTCCGAATCAAGCGTGTTTTTTGATGTCGCGTTCTTTACTCGAGAATCGATCGCGCTATTTGAAAAAGTCATCGCCGATGTAAAGCCGTTTGACTTATCCATGATTTACGAATCTATTGCCCATATTGAGGCAGAAATGAAATCAAGTGTCGTCATCTGGGATGAAAAAGAATTACGCAAACAACTGGCGCGCTGCCAAAAAGATTTCGCCAGGCGCCGCTCCGCCAGACCCGACAAAATCACTAAATCAACCAAAAACCCGCCACTGGAAGTTGACTACCAGCCAGAAGACTTCATAGATTTTACACTGACAATTGAAATTTCCGATGCCAGCGACCAAGCAACTGCCGCCTTTTTCTGCATGTACCCGATATTGCTCGATCTGGTGCGTAGCGCCTGCTTTGACCGAGCGCCAGTTTATCCGTCCAGTCGCGATGAATTCACCGCCTACCATGACGGCAATTCGGTCAGCCAAGCCTACACCGTGAAAAAATCCTTTGATTGGCAAAATGCAGGCAAAGTAGCACAAAGCTATTTACGAACATTTGACCCTGCGCCGCACGCCAGTCGTCTGAAAGACCTCGCTGAGGCGTTCACGACCGACCCATTCTATAATTCCGCGCCAATTTATTTTTACCAGAAAACCGCCGCGCCATTTACTAAAGAAGACTTAGCAAAAAGCATTACTGTAGCGAATCTGCAAGTAATATTGCAGCAGGTTGTGGTTAATGTTTCTGCAAAATAATTTACATTACCAACCGCAAGCTTATTGATGGGTTCTAGGATTATTGTACGAATTAACACGTTTTCTTATACTTAATTTATGAATATTACCCGTTACCTCGCCGCTGCCCTCCGCGCCAACGACCTGCCAGCCTATCAGCGTGAGCGCTACCCCGTCATCCCAGACGGCGAGATTGTTCGGTTTGTAGATGAGGATTTTTCTGACGTTGATTTTGATCAGTTTGTCATGGGATTTTTCGCATTTGAAAATTGCAATTTAGACAATGCAAAGCATATTTACGGACAGCCGATTTATTTTACCAATTCGTCGGTTCGGAATGTGGATTTTCGCGGCGTCAAAGCTATTATTGAGGCAGAGGGCTGCGACTTTCGCGGCATGAAATACGACGAGGAAACGCAATTTGTTTATGGTAGCGGTGAATTAGCAGTACGATCGCGCTTTATGAATTGCAGGTTGGACGATGAGGCGCGTGAATTTTTAATGCGGCAGGGTGTGGATATTAGTCTCTAACCTCTTTTTATTTCGTGAATCATTATCAGCGTAGCAATTGAGCTGCTCATATTCTCTACTCCTGCCACTTTATGCAGCTCCTGAATAAACGCTACCTCTTTCTTGGGCCACTCGTGGTAAGGCAAGGCTTCCCTTGCATAGAAGCGTATTGCCGCATCACCATAGGGATATATTGCAAGTTCGTTTGTATAATCTGCAACAGTTGCCCGTGCAGTCCAGTTTCCGACTCTATGTATTTTCATAAGCTCATCTAATAGATCTGGTGCTTGAATCTTCTCCAACATATCGGCGTGTTCTAAGATAAATCGTGCTGCGTTCTTAAGCACATCTTTCTTGAAGCTCATTCCCATCCGCTGATATGTACTATCGGGGGTTTCCAAAACCTTCTGTGGACTAGGAAATAGATGGTAGCGTATACCACCTGTTAAGATGACCCTTTCCCCTACATATTCTGAAAAGGTGCGATACATATTCTTTGCTTGACTAGCTCGTATTACCTGACGAATAATATTAGTGCCAATACAGTCCCATAAATTTGGGCACTGTATACGATAGATGTACGCCGCAGAAGGGCTATCTACAAGCTTGTCATTCTTTTTAAATTCCATGTAGGATGCGTTACCCTCTAGTAAGGTATGCTTGTCTTGAGATAGTATGGAGTATACTAATCCGTCAGCGGTTTCATGTGCACACATAAACGTTCCAGTTTCTGTCTTCACCCACGAATAGTGGTCGGTTAGATAAGTACTTGCTGCTGTCTTTCATGCTAAGCTTTTTTGTATTTATAATAAATTTACCGCGTTATTTAGTCTGCCATGATTAATTAATGATACTTAAATTTCTAATACTCGTATCATAAGGAATCGTCCATAATTCACCGTCAATATTTAGATTTTTGAGGAATGTATGCATTTGCTGTTGGATATCGCCAGCGTTCGCGTCGTCTTCTGCCAGGACTTCCAATTCAATAAACAGCCCAAGCTTAGTTACTTCATCAATGCAAATTGTGTAATCTTTGGTTTTTGATTCAAGGCGGATTTTATCAACCGTAACGATTTCTTGCCAGCCTAGTGCTGTGAGTATTTGGCGCGCTGCGTTACCGTCACCAACGGTAGACTCGTATTCATTAGATACTAATTTTGCTTTTCCTTCAACTTTTAGCGTCATCAAGCTTTGTTGCAGCTCACTAGTTTCCGGATTAAGAACATCGCGCACTCGCATAATTTTGGAGCCGGGAACAATAGGCGCGTCAACTTGCTCGGGAAGAAGGAAGATAGTGTCGATTTGGTGTTTGCTTGAGATGGGTGTGATGAATTGGCTTTTTAGTATGGCGATGAGATTATCGCAAGTAATGTCAGATGATAGTTTGAATTTGGATTCGATTTCAATCATAAGTTATTGTTATTTGAGAATTAATTATATTTTAGCAGATTTACATAATTAAGTAAGTCGCTAAATAGGTATTGATTCTGTAAATTAGCTTGATATAGAATTATACATGTTTTTCCCGAATCTATTGGGTTTGAAGCGTTTCATCTCGAAGACTGCAAATAACATATTAATAATGGTCGTGTCATAGGGTAACGGCATATGACGTCAATCTTCCAACTTGGACAAGTCGATAAACTGTCCATATTCTCTGTGATAATATATAGATGACGATGAAACGAATCCTTATCTGCAAACAAGCTGCTTCGCCCATCGAGGCGCATATCTACGAACATTTAGCGATGACCAAATTAAAGCAGATCATGCAGCAATTTGGATTATTACGGCAAACGTCCTAAACCGTTTCTCTGATTATCTCTCGTCGCTATCCTACACGAATAATCCATGCGCGACGCCAGACAGTTGCCAGATTGCGCGAGAATTCGGAATAATCATCGGCGCGACAGGTTGGGAAAAACTTGCTACCACAGAAAATATAGCAAAAGCTTTGAAGGCAACGCATATCACTCTCCTTTATAAAAACAATATAACTAATTCTATTAGTTGTCATATAAATTAGGTTTATAGGTTTAGTTATTTGTACTTCAAGCTGTCTAGTAGAATGAGTTATAATCAAAGTAGTAAATTTTTTACAAAGAATTACATTGATAAATATTTACTCCCAGTATGAAGGAGGTATTCACTACAATTTCCCTGTGCCCCTTGATATTCCCGTGAATGACAAATTTAATTTTTATTTAAGTTGTTGTACTTACTAATTGTTTGTATATATATATCTATATAAGATTTAGCGGTTGCTTGGGGTGATAATTCGCTAAAGACACTTTTTGTGCCAGTAGCGAGTTTTTTATGGAAATGTGGCTTGGCGATCTGTGTCATACCTTCTGCAAGACCAGTAATACTAGGATCTACTAGCAAACTATTAGAATTATTCAATCCAACATCAAGTCGGTCATCGCAATATATAATTGGTAGTCCAACTACAAGTGATTCTGGTATGACTATCGGTTGATTATCGAATCTATATGACGCCAGAACAAATATATCAGCGTCGCGTAGGAGTTGAACTATCTCTTTTCTATTACTAATATGACCAGTAAATATAATATTAGGCGAATTTTCAGCAAGATGTATTAATCTTTTATATTCTGCTCCATCGCCAACTATATATAATTCGCTATTTGGAATAGCGGCTTGTTTAAAGGCTTTGATTATAACGTCTAAGCGTTTTTCTTTAACGAGTCTACTAATACTAATAAAACGAATTTTGTTATCAGAGCGTTGGCGTTTTATAGCTTTAGTGTAAGCTTCAAAAGTGCGATTATAGCCTGTCGGTATAATAGCTCCAGGAAGATCAATATTTGCGCATACCTCCCTTATGTAGTTGAACATGTAGTGGGATGGTGTTGTTGAATAATTTACTGCGCGGGCGATTATGGCTTGAGTGTGCCAATCAAACCGCCCAATTCGGCTTTCTTTGGAAAGCTGCATAGATACTTTATGGTGTGTGATATTTAAATACCTTTTATGAATATGTGCAATAATCAGTGCATAAATTCGAAATCCAATACTAGCGAAGAAGGTTGACACTATCATGGTGTGCGACCCAGCTATATTAGTATGGAACGTGTGTATGTGCGGAATGTTTTGGATTTTAGATATTTTTGCGGCGAGCAATAGTGCTCCAGTGTCGGTTTGACTGTGAACTATATTAAAAGAGTGCTTTCGGCTAATATCTTTAGCTGATTTCCACGAAGCACATAAAATTCGCGTATGGAGTGGTAATCCTGGAAATTTTATTGATTTTACTGGAATAATCCGAATATTACTTGGTGCTTCAAGGTCTGTACGTGGTGCTATTAGGGTAATATTATGACCGATCTTTGATAATTCTTCTATTTGAGTCTGAACTGATCTGCTTACGCCACTTGAAGAGGGAAATTTATCATCTAAAACGATAGCTATAGATAGAGATCTCATGGGTATAAGTATACCAGATGTCAATAATAATTTCCTAGGATTATGAATGTGTTATTATTATTTTATACTAGCGATGATGGATTATTTTGATCCAATAAATTAGAGTGAAGAATTAAAATGGATTTCTTGTAAATTTAAATTTAAATTTACATATCTAATTAAGCAATAATATAATAACCATTATCTAGAGTTTTGCTTTAGCGAGGATGTAGATGACGTTTTCTTCGTACCAGACTCAAATAATTATTATAGCGATAACATAAGTGTATTCTTTAAATCTCTCTAGTACTTTATCAAGTTAATCATTTATCGCAAAGTAGCTAATAATATTACTACTTAGTTTATCTATATTGCAAGGAAGATTACTGGTAAATACATACTTTGCCGAAATGTCTGGTAATAAAATAGCTACATACGATGATATATTTGTCGTTTTTGTGGGTGATAATAAAACTCTCCCTACTTAGCACTATGCTAGCGCAAACGCACTCGCCTGAGGATAAAAAGACAAAAATCAGTAACGTGGTTATAGATGGTATTTCTATTCACACACACGAATATACCCCCTAGAAATAATAAGATACCCTATTGCTTATAATTGTTAATGCGTCGAATCACCATCTTTATTTGCAATTAAACCTATGATTTTACAAATTTCTTTCGCTTTCTCGTCATCGCTGTTTAGAAAATTATCCATCTCATTTTCACAGAAATCAATTACATGATCAATTCCTTTTTCCTTTCCAGTATACTGTTCGATGGCTCCTTTCTTTAGGTAAAACTCGTCGGATGAATATCTTAACTCTATTTACTGGTCTAGGTCAGGGTGGTCTCTTCTATATCTGATAATTCCTGCTTCTCCACTATTTCTGAATGATACGGCATTTCCGCGTCCATAAAAATCTTCCCCTGTGGCATCTAAATCCTTAATTACATATACCTTTAGCCCAAAAGATTTAAAGAAGGACTTAAATGAGGATATGCTGTCTTTTCCGCGTACCCCATATACAGTAATATTTTGACTGAGATCTGGTTGTAGTTTCTTTATGGCAACTCTAAAAAAATACTCATCATCCTGACCTTCAACCAGCAATACTCTATCTAGAAATAGTACTCGAGCTGCCCAAGTATTATTTAGAATCTCTATCAGCTTTCTTTGATCTTCTCTAATATCGGGAGTACACACCACGGAATTACGCTCTTCATTTAGTGAGAATCGTTTGACATGTCCTATTGTCTTGTTGCTTATAAATCCTTCCGAATGAGTTACGATGATATATTGTACACCCTGCTCTTTCGCTAGTTTTTCAAGTATTTTAAGATATTCAAATTGAAATTGGTAGTGTAAATGAATCTCTGGTTCATCAATAATAATAAGTCCGCCATTTACGTCATCTCGACCGTACGCCTCAAATATCAAGTGCATAATTGATTTTTGTCCAGCACTAAGACTGTTTATATCACCCAGCTCTCGGTTATTTTTTATATCATGGAATCTAAATTCGTACGACCATCTTCGTATATTTACTGGTTCTACAGATAGTTGTAAATTTAATATTCTAAGCTTTTCGTTTATCTTTTTGATTATTGAAGAGCCATTGATTATAGCTGTGGCGTCATTAATATTTTTACCCTCTTTTACTAGCTTAAAGTGGTCTTCACCGAGTTTTAATTTTATGAGATCAAAGATAGCAGACATGCCTGAGGAATGCTCATTAATACTATGGGGGATTAGACGATTTCTTACATTCTGAAGTGTGTCGCCCGAAGAATTATCACCATTATATAAGTGTATTTGAGAGTTATAATTACTGTAGTCACGGAAAGCTGATAGCATAGAAAAAGTATTTCCAAGAGGCACTATGTGGTCGGTGTTATCTTCATTATATACTGCTATAGCCTCGTTAATTGCGTGGTAATATTCTAAATAGAATTTTATATAATCCGGCACCGAATCATCATAATGGCTCTCATACGTATTATCTTCGTCGTATTTGGCTTGTCTAAATGTAATATCTACTTCTATATTATCTCTATCTAGGGCAAAAAATTCAGGAATTGTTATAGTTGAGTAACTGTCAAGAGTATTTTTTATGTGACTATAGTTAGCTACAATATGGGCGATATTAGCCCTATCAATACTATCAAGCTTAATTGATACTCTTACTCTCTGCTGTTCTTCTTCTGAACTCCAATTAGGTTGGAGTCTAAGACCTAATTTTCTATTGGAGTAATTATCATCAATTTGAAGCATGTTCTTTCTATCTGTGTAATATGAGCGATGACTGCTGTATCTATTTGTTATGCGCTTAAATAAAGCTCTCGTAAATATAAAATCCATAGCTTCTAAAATCGTTGACTTGCCAGATCCGTTTTCGCCAATAATAATGTTAAGATCTGGGTCAAATTCAATCTTAAAGGCGTTGTTTATGTCCTCCTCATATTTAAAGCTCAGGATATTCGATAATTGTAAATAATTAACTCTCATTATACTAATTATTATACACTCACTAACTTTATTGAGGGGTTTGGAACTATAAAAATATAGCTCTTTCGAGCTATATTTAAAATGTGTATTTTTTTGGAAGCTATTTTTACGCTTTAAGTTTTTTATCCTTCAACTTCAATACCACATCCGCCTCTTTAGCCAGCTGTTTGCTGTGAGTTACGACGATGACACACTTGTTGTTTTCGTGGGCGGCTTGGCGCAGGATGTCGATGATGTCGGCGGCGGTAGTTTCGTCCAGGTTGCCGGTCGGCTCGTCTGCCAAGATGATCGGTGCGGATGATACCAACGCTCGTCCGATCGCCACACGCTGTTGCTGACCGCCAGAAAGTTTCATGACGTTGCGGTGAATGTGATCGTCGTCCAGACCCATGGTGTGCAAGGTTTCGTTGGTAGCCTTGGAATTAACCAATTTCAAGTTTTCCAGCGGCGTCAGATAATCGATCAGGTTATAATTCTGAAACACCAGCGAGATATTGTGCTTGCGATGATGCGAATAACCCTGCTCGGCGATGTCTTCAT
>ERZ773077.1869-NODE-1869-length-14062-cov-7.577640_pt1 | contig 14062 bp, 14 predicted proteins | sample MGYA00580612_ERZ773077 | MGnify/ENA primary metagenome ERZ773077 (study PRJEB29015, sample SAMEA2737971) | human oral metagenome | biome: human oral; feature: human-associated habitat; material: dental | place: China | collected 2021 ...
AAGAGGCTTTACGAGAAGTGTTTGATAAATACAAACCAGAAGTAGTTTTCCATGCGGCAGCTCATAAACATGTGCCTCTAATGGAACGTCGTCCGCAAGAAGCGATTAAAAATAATGTTTTCGGGACAAAAAATGTTATGGATGTAGCAATAGAAAAAGATGTTGAACGATTTATTATGATTTCAACAGACAAAGCGGTAAATCCAGCAAATGCAATGGGAGCGTCAAAACGTTTAACAGAGATTATCTTACAGTCAAAAGGTAATAAATATAAAACAAAATTTGCAGCTGTTCGCTTTGGGAATGTGTTAGGTTCTAATGGTTCAGTTATTCCAATTTTCAAAGAACAAATAAGAAAAGGTGGACCAATAACAATAACGCATCGTAACATTATTCGTTATTTTATGACAATACCAGAAGCGGCGCAGCTAGTTCTGCAAGCAGGTTATTATGCGAGCGAGGGAGAAATTTTCCTTCTAGACATGGGAGAGCCAGTAAAAATTATAGATTTAGCAACAAACCTAATTAAACTTTCAGGTTTAGAACCATATAAAGATATAGCTATTGAAGAAATCGGGCTTCGTCCAGGAGAAAAAATGTACGAAGAATTATCATTAGATTACGAAAATAGCGAGAAAACAGATAACAAAATGATTTATAAAAATACGACATTAGATATCAATATAGACGAATTAAATGTTAAGTTAGATAAGCTACAAGCGATGCTAGGGTATGCAACTAACGAAGAAATTCGCGATGAGTTGTTTAATATAATAAATTGTTATAATGGGTAGAAGTTTTTAAAATCATCACAAATGTAAAATAAGGAGATTTATTATGAAAAATGTGAAAAGAGGTGAACTAATCCTTTGGGTAATTTTTGGATTTTTCACGTTAATATCAGTATTATATCTATTTGATACGGGGTTATTATCAGCGTTAAAACTTTTTATACCAACACTACTAGTAACGTGCCCACCTATTGTAAAGAAATATCCTATAAAAAAAGTATATATGATAATTATAGCAGTGACGGTAATGTTTATTGCAATAGCTAATGCAGATGAATTTAGTTATGCAAAAATGCGAAAAGAACAACAAGAAAAAAGGTTGGTAGAAGAAAAAGAGAAAAAAGAACAAGAAGAAAAACGAAAAGAAGAATTAAGACAAAAAGAATTATCTGATAAAAAGAAACGGGTAGATAAAGAGATACGAGAGTATTCTAACCTAAGTAAAGAAGAAAAAGATAAGTTCTTAGAAAGAGTATCTTCAGCGAATGAAGCTGCTGAGATTGATAAAATAAAAGAAGAAGCTGAAAGATTAGATAAAAAAAATGGAGACAAAAAAGAGCAAGAAAGTAAAGATTCAAGTTCAGTGAAAAATGAATCAAGTTCTCTAACTTCAGGTTCCCAATCAACACAATCCTCTACACCAGCTTCAACAGGACAAGGAATTATAAAAGGTAATAAGAATTCAAAAATATATCATCTTCCCGGACAAAAAGATTATGATAAAATAAGCCCTAAAAATATAGTTTACTTTAATTCTGAAGCTGAAGCTCAAGCAGCAGGATATAGAGTAGCAAAACGATAAAAGAAGTATTTTAGAATGAAAGATGGTCATGGTCGTCTTTTTTTCTTTGTAACGTTATGCTATAATATTAAGGTAATAAAATTTGCTATGATATTTACAAAATTATTAAAATTTACTGCTGGCAACATGTAAGTAAGAGAATATTATAATGTCCTTTGATAATAAACGGTGCGAGAAATATAGGTTAAAAGTATTTCGTAGTGAAAATAGATAAAAAATAAGGTGAATAATGGTAGATAAAAGATTTGAAACAGAGATAGTAAAAAAATATAGAGAAGAAATAAAAAAGAGAAGAATATCGTTGTTTTTGAAGTTGTTTTTAGATAAAGTATTAGCTTTGGTATTACTTATTCCATTAAGTCCTATAATTTTGATAATTGCTATTTGGATAAAGTTAGATAGTGAAGGTCCTGTATTTTATCGTCAAGAACGCATTACAACTTATGGTCGTCCGTTTAGAATTTTTAAATTTAGAACAATGGTTAAAGATGCGGACAAACTTGGTGCGGCTGTAACTGAACATAACGATCCGCGTATAAGTCGTGCCGGGAATAAACTTCGTAAGGTTCGTCTTGACGAGTTACCACAGTTGTTTAACGTGCTTCTTGGGGATATGAGCTTCGTTGGTGTTCGTCCAGAAGTTGCAAAGTATGTTAACCGCTACACTGATGAGATGAATGCAACATTACTTCTCCCAGCCGGGATAACATCTCCTGCAAGTATTGAGTATAAAGATGAAGATGAAGTAATTGAAAAATTCAAAGGGACAGGACGCTCTATTGATGATATTTATATCGAAGAGGTTCTGCCAGATAAGATGAAATACAATTTAGAGTATATTAAGAACTTTAGTATAGTAAATGATATAAAAATAATGATACAAACAGCGTTAGCGGTCATAAAGTAGTAGAATAAGATTAATTTCACGTTGTAGCTACTATATGAAAATTAACTCTAACAATATAAATATAAAGACACAAGAGAAACTTCCACGCTATTCTCTTGTGTTTTTTTTCGTGATAGCTGAAATTTTTTCAAAATTAGAGTATAATAAAGAGATAACATAAAAAGGAAGGTTAATAAACAATAAAAGGTTAGGAGTCAAAATGAAAAAATATAATATTCCTTTTTCACCACCAGATATTACAGAAGAAGAAATAAATGAAGTAGTAGATACTTTAAAATCTGGGTGGATAACAACAGGACCTAAAACAAAAGAATTAGAAAAAAGACTATCAGAATATACTACAACACCTAAAACAGTATGTTTAAATTCAGCGACTGCTGCATTAGAACTTGTTTTACGCGTACTAGGTATAGGAGAAGGAGACGAGGTAATTGTTCCAGCTCTAACTTATACAGCATCTTGTAGCATTATTTATCACGTAGGGGCAAAAGCTATTATGGTTGATATTCAAGCTGATAGTGCAGAGATGGATTATTCAAAACTTGCAGATGCAATAACACCGAGAACAAAAGCGGTTATTCCGGTAGACCTTGCAGGTATCCCATGTGATTATGATAAAATTTTTGAAGTAGTAGAAAGTAAAAAAGAGTTATTTAAAGCAAACAGCATTTATCAAGAAAAACTTGGTCGTGTTGCTGTTATTGCTGATGGAGCGCATGCTTTAGGTAGTGAGTACAAAGGGATAAAAATTGGTGCAGTTGCTGACTTTACAACATTCTCATTCCATGCGGTGAAAAACTTCACAACAGCAGAAGGTGGAAGTGTTACATGGCGTGAAAATCCAAACTTTGATAATGAAGAATTATATAGAGAATTCCAAATTTTCTCACTTCATGGTCAAACAAAAGATGCATTGGCGAAAACAAAAGCTGGTTCTTGGGAATATGATATTATTATTCCTGGATATAAATGCAATATGACGGATATTATGGCATCTATCGGTTTAGTTCAACTGGATCGTTATCCTAAACTATTAGAACGCCGATTAGAGCTTGTTGAAAAATATAATAAAGGTTTTGAAGGTAGCAGAGTAATCCCGTTAGTTCATAATACAAAAGACCACAAAAGTTCAAATCATCTATATATTACACATGTAGAAGGAGCAACATTTGAGCAACGAGGGGAAATAATTACGAAAATGGCAGAACGCGGAATTAGTTGTAATGTTCACTATAAACCATTACCACTTCTTACAGCTTATAAAAATTTAGGTTTCGATATGAATGATTATCCAAATTCTTATTCATATTATGTTAATGAGGTGACATTACCATTACATACACGTCTTAGTGATGATGATATAGAAATTATTGTAGAAAACTTTAAAGAAGTAATAGTGGAGGTAGTAGGTGAGTAGTTTAAAAGAGATTTATATAATTTTAACAAGATACCAACTACTAATAACGCTGTTAAAGTTAAAAAAAGAAGAAAATAACGTATTGATACTTTTAGATGATATTTTAAAGCCAGATAAAGCAGAAGAAATGATAAGTAGCGGACTCGTTCAAGAGATTATACGTTTAAATGACTATGATTTCACTATAACGAGAGATTTTTGTTCAACTAGTGATATAAGAAAAAAAACTCTTAAATTATTAAAAAATGCAAAAGATATAAGGAAAGTATATTTTTTTGAACGAAAAGGCAAGAAATATAAAAGTAAAAATTTGATAATGACATTTGATCCAGCTATTATTTTTTATCCTAGTGGTTTAATAAAAGAAAAATTGGAATAACTAAAATTAAATGAACCAAAATAAATTAAAAGTTTTCAAAAGCAGGGAGAATAAAAAATGAAACTTTACAACACAATGACAAATAAAATTGAAGAATTTAAGACAATAGAAGAAAATAAGGTAAAAATGTATGTTTGCGGACCTACTGTCTATAACTTCATACATTTGGGAAATGCACGACCGATTGTGGTGTTTGATACGTTGGCACGATATTTTAAGCATAAGGGGATGGAAGTTGAGTTTGTACAGAATTTTACGGATGTGGATGATAAGATTATAAATAAGTCTATGGAAGAAGGGACTTCTGCGAGTGAGGTTTCGGAAAAATATATAAAATATTTTTTTGAGGATATTAGCAAGCTGAATATTCTTGATAGTGTGAAAAGACCTAAGGTTACTGAGAATATGGCAGAAATTATTGAGATTATTCAAAAATTAATTGATAATGGGTTTGCTTACGAGAAAGATGGAGATGTTTATTTTGAGGTAAAAAAATACAAGGATTATGGAAAATTATCAAATCAGAAAATTGAGGAGCTGGAACTTGGGGCTAGGATTGATGTGTCGGAAATTAAGAAAAATCCAGTAGACTTTGCACTTTGGAAGAAAAAGAAGGATGGAGAGCCGTTTTGGGAATCGCCTTGGGGACAGGGGCGTCCTGGATGGCATATAGAATGTAGTGCGATGGCAAAAAAATATCTAGGGGATACATTTGATATTCACGGTGGTGGACAAGATTTAGTTTTCCCACATCATGAAAATGAGATTGCCCAAAGCAAGTGTGCTTATCACGGAAACTTTGCAAATTACTGGCTTCACAACGGATTTATTCAGATAAATGGCGACAAGATGTCAAAATCGCTAGGAAATTTCTTTTTGCTTCGTGAAATACTTGAAAAATTTTCTGGAAATGTAGTAAGACTTTTTATTCTTAGCACTCATTACAGAAAGCCAATTAACTTTTCATTCGAGAATATGGAGGATACGAAAAAAGCGTTGCAAAACATTGTAAAATCAATGAATAAATTTGAGAATATTGTTGAAAAATACAAGAATGAAAAAATAGAAAATGTTAAAAATTCAGAGTTTTCTCAAAAAATTAATGAATTTGATAAAAAATTTGAAGAGGCGATGGATGAGGATATGAACACTCCACAGGCACTAGCGACTATTTTTGATCAGATTAAGGAAACGAATAAATTTATTTCCACAAATGAAAGTGAGTTTTCCACAATTTATTATGAAATAAAGAAATCTTATGATTCTTTGAAGCAGAAAATAGAAAATGTATTTGGAATAGCGATTGAAGTAGAAAATGCTGTGAAGGAGGAAGAAGGCGAAAATATGGAATTGACAAAAAAATTAATTGAATTGCTGATAAAATTACGAAGTGAGGCAAGAAGCGAGAAAAATTTCAAATTATCTGATGAAATTCGGGATGAGTTGAAGGTGCTTGGGGTAGAAATTAAGGATAATAAGGATGGAAGTACAGATTATAATTTATTGTAATTTTTGATTTAAAAAGAGGGAAAAATGAAAAATATTTTAGTAGGAGTTACAGGGGGAATTGCGGCATATAAATCGGCTGGGATTGTATCACTTTTGAAAAAAAAAGGATATAACGTGAAAGTTGTAATGACTGAAAATGCTACAAAAATCATTGGACCTTTGACTCTTGAAACTTTATCAAGAAATAGGATTTATGTGGATATGTGGGACAGTAATCCGCATTATGAGGTGGAGCATATTTCACTTGCGGATTGGGCGGATATGGTTTTGATTGCACCTGCGACTTATAATATAATTGGGAAAGTGGCAAATGGGATTGCGGATGATATGCTTACGACGATTCTTGCTGCTGTTTCGGTAAGAAAGCCAGTATTTTTTGCTTTGGCAATGAATGTGAATATGTATGAAAATCCGATTTTAAAAGAAAATATTAATAAGCTGAAATCTTTTGGATATAGGTTTATTGATGCAGAAGAAGGCTTGCTTGCCTGCAATTATAGTGCGAAGGGGAGAATGAGCGAGCCAGAGGATATTGTCGAAGAAATAGAAAGATACAGTATTTTTTCAAAAATAGAAAATTTTGATACTGTGCTAAAAGGCAAAAAAATTCTTATAACAAGCGGGCGAACAAAGGAAAATATTGATCCAATCAGATATTTGTCAAATAATTCAAGCGGGAAAATGGGATATTCAATTGCTCAGGCGGCGGCTGATCTGGGAGCAGAAGTAACATTAATTAGCGGGCCTACGGATTTGAAAGTTCCAAATGGGCTTAAAAATTTTATTTCTGTGGAATCGGCGTTGGAAATCTATGAGAAAGTGGATGAGTATTTTAAAAATACTGACATTTTCATAGCTTGTGCGGCAGTTGCTGATTACAGACCAAAGGAATACAAAAAGGAAAAAATAAAGAAATCTGATTCAGATTTTGTTATAGAATTGGTTAGAAATCCTGATATTTTGCTAGAGATGAGCAGGAAGAAGGAAAAACAGCTATTAGTTGGATTTGCGGCAGAAACTAACAATATAAAGGAAAATGCCTTGAAAAAGCTGGAAAAGAAAAATTTGGATATTATAGTGGCAAATAATGCGTCTGTAATGGGCAGCGATGAAAATGTGATTGAGATTATTAAAAAAGATAGGACTTCGGTGGAAATTAGTCAGAAAAGTAAGATAGAACTGGCTTATGATATTTTGAGAGAGATTATTTTTGAGTTGAAAAAGAGATAAAGTTTTTTGAAATTATGAATGTGTTGATTTTTATAAGTTCATTGATTTTGTAAAAGGGAGAATAAATTATGAAATCTGAAAAACAAAAGATAAAAAAAGTATACATGCTGTATCATAGAGATGAAAAGGATGATGATAAATTGATAGGTTTTTTTTCAACAAAGGAAAAAGCATTGGAAATTGTTGATAAATGGAAAGACATGAAAGGTTTTAGGGATTTCCCTGAAGGATTTAAAATTAGAACCATGATAATTGGGAAAGATTATTACACAAAAGGGTTTAAATCTAAAAGCCTTAAATAATTAGGAGAAACTATGGAAATATGGATTTTATCACATGGATATGATTATGGAGATGTCTATGATAAGTATAAGTGGAATGAGGAAGCAAGGTTTTTAGGTGCCTATTATACAAGGGAAGAAGGATTGAAGGCACTGGAAAAATATAAAAAAATTAAAGGATTTTGTTCACATTTGGATGGGTTCTGGCTAGAAAAATGTCATTTGGATAAATATGCTGGATGGGAAGGTGGTTATGTTACTTATTATAGAGAAGATGATGTAGAAATTGACAATTCCAAAAACCAAAAATTATACGTACTTTCTCATTTTTATTATATTGGTAAAGATAAAGCAAAGGAAAAACATCGAATTTTATCAGTATGTTTATCAAAATTAGAGGCTAGGAAAAAAATAAAGGAATATCAGAAAATAGAAGGATTTTCTTCACATATTTCTAATTTTTACATTGAAGAATATATTTTAGATAAAGAAATAAAAAAAGAAGGAGAGCTATAGAAATTTAGCGAATTAATTATTATGGAAAATGAAAATAAAAATGTAGATGAGATTTTGGATGAAAAAAAAGAAGAAAAAGTAGAAAAGGAAAATTCAAAATCTGGCAGGAAAACAGGGATAATTATAGGTGTAACAACTTTATTAATTTTAGGAATTATAATTGTTGGAATGATGTTTATTAGGAAAAATATTGATTCTGGAAATAATGGTGTGAATGGAGATGAAGAAGATAAGATTTTCAGAATTGATCCGATAAAGAACCCGCAAGTTACGTATTACAATTTTCATGGGGAAGTTTATCCTGACTCGGCTAAATTTGGGCTAACTAGAAGTAATGGAGCGAGAGGACATCAAGGAATTGATATTTTTGCATTGCCAGGAACAGATGTTTATGCTGTGCTGGATGGTAAAATTGTGGATATGTATGTTGATAAAACAGGTTATGGATTGAATTTCTATTTAGAAGTTGATCCAAAAGAATTAGAGAAAATAAAGAGAAAAGACTATCATCCAAAATTAAGTGCAAGAGAAATGGACTATAGCAGTAACTATGATCCAAACACAATGCAGATAAAGTACATTAGATATTGCCATTTAAGTGAAGTAAATGTAAAAGTTGGAGATACGGTAAAAGCTGGACAAGTAATAGCTAAATCAGGTGTGACGGGAAATGCAAGTGGGACACATGCTCCACATCTACATTTTGAAATAGCCTTTGAAATGCGTGGAAAAGGTCTTGTAAATAGGGTAGATCCAGAAATGTATTTTGAGATAAAAAATGGAGATCAAATGACAAAACAAGAAATAAATGCTCAAACTGAAGCAGCTAAAACAGAATGGTTTGAAACAAAAGGATATGAAAAAGGATTTAGTGAAAAAAGTACATTGTTAGAAGCTGGAAAAAATCCGAATGAAAATAAACATTTAGGAAATACAAATACAGTTTCAATAAATAAAAATTTAAAAAAGAAGCAAACAAAAAAGAAATAAAATTATGAAATATTTCCTTTATAAAAACTAATTTATTGTATAATGCAACACTAAAGCATTTATTACAAGAAGTTTATGATTTATTATTTTATTTTTCAATGTATAAAAATAAGGCTGTCAATTTTTAAAACAGCCTTTTTATATTGAATTGAAAATTAAATTATGTTAATATATTAGATAATAAATATTTCTGGAATAAGGGAGGAAAGAATTATGTATAAAGTATTAGTAGGAGAGTACATTGATGATGAAGCTATTGCAGGATTGCTGAAATCAGATGATGTAGAAGTAGATGTGAAGGTGGGAATTTCAAGGGAAGAAATTCTAGATATTATTCATGAATATGATGCTCTTATTGTAAGAAGTGTTATAAAGGTTGACAAGGAACTGCTGGATAAGGCAAAAAAACTGAAAATAGTAGGACGTGCAGGAAACGGAACAGATAATATAAATATTCCTGAAGCGACTGCACACGGAGTAATAGTAGCAAATACGCCTGACAGTAATACTGTTTCTGCCTGTGAAATTACAATTGGACTTATGCTTGCATCAGCAAGAAATATAGTTGCGGCAAATAACTATATAAAAAGCGGTAAATGGGAAAGGGAAATATTTGTAGGAAGTGAGCTTTTTGAAAAAACACTCGGAATTATTGGACTTGGGAGAATAGGAAGTCTTGTAGCCAAAAGAATGAAAGCTTTTGGAATGAATCTTATTGCTTATGATCCATATATTTCAGATGAAATTTTTAAAAGAAACAGCTGTAAGAAAGTTGATACTTTAGATGAACTGCTTGAGAAATCTGATATTATAACAATTCATACTCCAAAAACAAAAGAAACAGTGAATATGATAAACGCTGAAAATATTCATAAGTTAAGAGATGGAGTAAGACTTGTAAATGCAGCACGTGGAGGTCTTTTCAATGAAGAAGTGGTGGCTGAAGGGCTTAAAAATGGTAAAATTGCAAGTTTTGGATATGATGTGCACACTGAAGAACCACGTTCTGAATGTATACTTTATGAATTTGAAAATGCAGTTGCCACACCGCACATAGGTGCAACAACTTATGAAGCTCAGAGAAATGTTGGAACACAGGTAGTCAGACAGGTTCTGAACGGACTTCGTGGCGAAATAGTGGAAACGGCGGTTAATCTTCCTTCAATAGGAAGAGAAGAATTCCTTATAGTAAAGCCTTTCATAAATCTTGCTGAAAAGCTCGGGAAAATTTATTTCCAGATTGAAAAGGCCCCAATTACAAATATTGCAATTAACTACTATGGAGAAATTGCGGAACAGGAAACTGCACTTGTAGATTCTACTGCAATAAAAGGTATTCTGGAACCTGTACTGAAGGAAGAGGTAAACTATATCAATTCAAAGTCCCTTGCTGAAAAAAGAGGGATTAATATTTCAATAAATAAAAAAGATCATAAATATGAAAACTATTCTTCAGCAATTGAATTTATCATAAATAATGAGGATGGAAAGAAAGTCAATGTTGTCGGTACAATCGGAATGAACAATGAGGAAAGAATTATTAGCCTGAAAAACTATAATATGGATATGGCAATTTCTGACAATATGATTTATCTTGGAAATGATGATGTTCCAGGAGTTATCGGAGCTGTAGGGGCAACTCTGGGTAAGGAAAATATAAATATTGCAACAATGAATGTAGGAAGACGTGAAAACAGTGCTATTATGCTGCTTACAGTAGATAGCGAAGTGAGCAGGGAATCACTGGAAGAGCTGAAAAGGCTTAGTCAGATAAAGTGGGCACATTATTTAGATTTGACAATATAGAGAGAGTTTTCTGAAGAAAAAGATATTCTTCAAAATAATTTTAATCTATGCTATAATTTGTCAATAGTAATGCATGAAGGAGATGAGAGAATATGAATTTTGTTTATATTTCACCACAATTTCCAAAAACAAATTGGGAATTTTGTGACAGATTAAAACAAAATGGGGTAACTGTATTGGGGATTGCAGATGTTGAATATGATGAACTTGATGAAAAATTGAAAAATGCATTGACGGAATATTACAGAGTGTCTTCTCTGGAAAATTATGATGAAGTTTTAAAAGCAGTCGGATATTTTACTTTTAAATATGGAAAAATAGACTGGCTGGAATCAAACAATGAGTACTGGCTTGAACAGGATGCAAAATTGCGTACTGATTTTAACATAACTACAGGAATTAAAACTGATAAAATACAAAACATTAAAGAAAAATCAGCCATGAAAAGTTCCTATAAAAAAGGAGGAATTTCTACTGCGGCATATCACATGGTTTCAACTTTACCTGAAGCAAGGAAATTCATAAAAGAAGTAGGTTATCCTGTTGTAGTCAAGCCTGATAATGGAGTAGGAGCAAGCAATACCTACAGAATAAGAAATGATGAAGAACTGGAAGATTTTTACAGAAATGTTCCTTCTGTTCCATATATTATGGAAGAGTATGTTTTCGGAGATCTTGTTTCCTATGATGCGATTGTTGATGCTGAAGGAAATCCTATTTTTGAAACAGGAATTACCTGGGAGCCTACAATTATGGATATTGTAAATGAAGGACTTGATCTGTATTACTATGTCAGAAAGCAGCTCCCGCCTGAACTGATTGATGCCGGAAGACGTACAATCAAGGGATTTGGAGTTAAAAGCAGATTTGTTCATATGGAGTTCTTTAAACTGCTTGAAGATAGAAAAGGACTTGGGAAAAAAGGTGACTACATAGGACTTGAGGTAAATATGCGTCCAGCAGGAGGATATACTCCTAACATGTACAATTATGCCAATAATACAGATGTGTATCAGATATGGGCAGACATGGTTACTTACGGAAAAATTGTAAATGCTTCCCTGAATGAAGATATGGAAAGAAATTTCTGCATATATGTAAGCAGACGTGATGAAAAGAACTACAGATACTCTGATGAGGAAGTCCTTGGAAGATACGGAGAGGCTATTCTTATGTATGAAAGAATGCCGGATCTTTATTCGGCGGCCATGGGGAATAGAATGTATACAGCAAAATTTAAGGATAAGGAAGTAATGGATGAATTTATAAAATTTGTTCATGAAACAGTTTAATAAAAATATAATTGAAGGAAGTGAGTAATGTATACTGAATGTAGAAAAGAATACAGTAAATATTTAGACAGGGAAATGGAATTTAAGATATATGGGCATGATGGAAAACCTTGTCTTGTATTTCCGCCACAGGATGGAAAATTTACAGATTATGAAGATTTTAAAATGGTGGAAACCTTGTCAGATTATATAGAACAGGGAAAATTGAGACTTTTCTGTGTAGACAGTATTGACAGGGAAAGCTGGTCAGATAAGGAAGGAAATCCAAGATACAGGGCTGAAATGCAGGAAAAATGGTTTAACTACATTACAAATGAAATAGTTCCTTTTATTCAGAACTACACTGGAAGGAATGACCTTATAGTGACAGGTTGCAGCATGGGAGGAACTCATGCAGGAATTTCTTTTTTCCGTAGGCCCGATTTATTTGAAACATTGATTGCATTAAGCGGAGCTTTTGACGCTTCCATGTTCTTCGGAAATTATATGGATGATCTGGTTTATAACAATTCACCAGTACATTTTTTAAGAAATATGCCTGAAGATCACTATTATCTGGATATTTACAGAAACAAAAAAATTATACTTTGTATAGGTCAGGGAGTATGGGAAGAAGAGCTTCTGCCAAGTAATCACGAAATGAATGCCATCCTGAAGCAAAAAAATGTTCCTGCATGGGTGGATTTCTGGGGATATGATGTTGCACACGACTGGAACTGGTGGCAGCTTCAGATAAGATATTTTATGGAAAAAGTTCTTTAATAACAGTACAGTAAGAGAGGCTGCCTAAAAATTTAGAAAAAATACATGAAAACTATATTTATTCATTTACTAAAATTTCACTTATACAAAACAGTCATTCATAAAGAAAAAGTCAAAATTCACCTGAAAAATCAGGTTGTTGACTTTTTCTAAATTCATTTTCTGTTTTGAATTGTGAAATTATAAATAATTCATAAATATAGTTTTACATCATTTTTCAATTTTTTTAAGACAGTCTCATTTAATTTTTTATACTCCAAATACATATTTTATTATATCTTCAGCACACTTTTCCTCATCAGTATTATGAAATATTTTCTCGAAAGTATGGCTTTTTGTCTTGTACACCTTATCATAGTAATTTTCCATAAGATCCCTTATCACTTCATCAAATTGCTTATTTTTTAACTTTTCTACATACTCATTTTTCTTTTTTTCACCAATATATCTTCCAAGTTTTTCAAGTGCATCAAAAATCTCTTTTTCATTATAATTTTCCTTCAGATATTCTTCACTAATTATTTTAATCCTTCTGTCCATGTCTGTTTCTATGAAAAATTTTCTTGCCCCAAAAATAACTTCAAATAAATAATTCGGCATAATAACACTGCCTATTCTCTTACTTTCTCCTTCTGTAAATATTACATCTGATTGGGATTTCAATATACTATCCAATACATAGGCTTCAAAATTTTTCTGTGTGGCATCTCCTCCAAGACCTATCCCACCTAGCAGCGAACCTCTGTGATTGGCACATTTTTCAAGATCAAGCACGTCATATCCTTTTTGCTCTATTTCCTTCAGTATGTTTGTTTTTCCCGAACCAGTTTTTCCATATAGAACAACAAATTCTTTTTCTTTAAGCATTTTCGGGAGATTATCATTTAAAAACTGTCTATAGCCTTTATAGCCATTTTCCAGTTTTATGACAGGTAAGGAAAATTCCTTAAATAATGAAACAATGGTTGATGAACGCATACCTCCTCTTGCACAGTATACTATAATCTCCATATCTCTCTCATAGTGTTTTTCAAATTCAATATATATATCCTGTATTTTTTTACCTACAATTCCTACCGCTTCCCTTATTGCCGTTCTTTTTCCTTCCACTTTATAGAGTGTTCCGATATATTCCCTTTCCTTATCTGAAAATACAGGTATATTTATTGCTCCAGGTATTCTTGCCTCTCTATATTCTGAAGGACTTCTTACATCAATAAATAAAAGTTTTCTTCCTTTTTTTATTTTTTCCGTTATTTTTTCATAACTTTGCATTATTATCATATATTTCCCCTAACAGGTAAAAATTTATTTATACTTTCTAACATAACAAAAATATACCTAAAATTATTATAATTTATAATAACCAAGGTATATTTT
>ERZ773077.1874-NODE-1874-length-14030-cov-8.071342_pt1 | contig 14030 bp, 16 predicted proteins | sample MGYA00580612_ERZ773077 | MGnify/ENA primary metagenome ERZ773077 (study PRJEB29015, sample SAMEA2737971) | human oral metagenome | biome: human oral; feature: human-associated habitat; material: dental | place: China | collected 2021 ...
CGATCCAGGCCGGGCTGCGGGAGAAACTCGTCGACGGACTGGGCATCAAACCGAAGTTCGCCTTCGGGCCGCTGCGGGTCGGACTGACCGGGGCCAAGGTGTCGCCGCCGCTGTTCGAATCCATGGAGATCCTGGGTCGTGAGGAAACCCTCACGAGGCTTCGCGCACTTCGCGAGACTCTCTGAACAGCGGGCCTCTGACCCAGGAAAGCCCAAGCAAGTCAAACTTGTCACCATCTATATCGAGGCCCTAACGTCCTGTCACAGAGTCAGGTTGGGGGCTCGCTTGGCCCAGAGCTTGTTGCCCTAGCCCTCACGTATCCATCGTGCGATGGGGTGGCAGCTATGGCGTGTCTGGTTGAAAGTCGGTCTTGCGCGAGGCTCAAACTATTAACTTTGGTTATATACCTTCGCTGCGATTCGAGAAGTATAATTCCAAAAATATCTCTCAAAAGTGATGTGGAGGAGTGGGTAATGTCATTACTTCGAGGTAAGTGTATGTTCGTGGTGACTTTTGTTGCAGTAGCTGGTCTTGTATGAGCATCAACTTCCCCGGCTTCGGTGGATGAGATGGATGTCACTGAAGTTGAACGCGTCTCCGAGATCCTCGCGAATGTTGATCCAGAAGTTGAAGCTGAAAATCCCAACGTGCAAATTTCTGGAAAGACGGTCTCGGCAGGAGGGGTCGAAGCGGTCATTCCTCATGCGGAATCAGTTGCTGCTGCGGGGGCGCATGTCTATGAAACCGCGCAAGGTCGTGCGGCGATTCGTGAGATGAATGATGGATTTCAGGTCGTCAAAGTCGTAGAAGAGAAGTCCGACACTTCCGACATGGTGGTGAGCTTTCCAGGGCGACATCTTGAGCAGATGGAAGATGGTCGCGTAATCATTCGTCAGGGTGGCGAGTATGGTGAGCCCGTTGGAGTGATCGATCCCGCGTGGGCTAAGGGTGCTGATGGCGCGGAAGTGGCAACGCGATTTGAAATCAGCGGTTCTGAACTCGTGCAAGTTGTCGTTACTGAACTTGACACCAAGTTTCCTGTCGTCGCTGACCCAAGAGTTCGCACGGCCTGGTATGGCGCATCCATCGACTTCACCAATCGAGAAACCACTCGGATGGCGGCGGGTTGGGGAGCGTGCGCTGCGGTAATGGCAGTGGTGCCGGACTTTACCGCATCAAAGGCCTTGGCGGCGGCGTGCGGTGTCTTGAGTGCCGTGACCGGAGAGGCTGCCAGCGAGGGGAAGTGCGTTTCAGTTAAGTTCGTTCCGCTCTCCCCGATCAAAGTTGTTCCTTGGTTGACTCGGTGCTACGCGTGAGATAGGGGCTCTGTTTCTCGATGATTTTCTTGGCCTGGGGTCTGTTGCTGCTGCTGGCTGTGGCCGCCGTCATCGTCTCGCGGATGGGTTTGAACACGTGGTGGCGTCTGCTGTTCCTGCCGCCCAGCCTGCTGATGCCCCTCCTGTTGTATCCGCAACTGTCCGGGAGGAACCAGTTCTTCTGGCTGCTGGGCTTCCTCTGCGTCGTCATGTACCTGGGGTTCTTCTGGAAGGAAGCCGAAACGGTCCGTGAAAAGTAACTGCGGTGCGCGGGTGAACGGCAGGCAGAGGTTTTCACGAATACGTGGTCAGTTCCTGACCGGTCGCGGTTGAGAACCGCGACCGCCACCTGAGTTGTCGCAGTTTAGTGACCCAGGATGTTCTCGATTATTGCTGTGGTGTCGGGGGTTATGTGGGGTTGGGCGGTGATGGTTTGACCGGCGATTTGGATGGTGACTTGGCGTAGGGGTCGTAGGGTTCGAATCAGTCGTTTGATGCTGATGCCGGTGGTGGTTTGGAGCTGGCGGGCGATGGCGAGAGCGGTGAACACGATGGTGAGGTGGGCTTCGATCGCTTCGGCTTGGTGGTGGAAGATTGGCCTGGCTTTGAGGTCGTGTTTGGACATCCGGAATGATTGTTCGATGTTCCATAGGTCGTGGTAGGCGTCGATCACTTCCTGTCCTGGCATGGCGGTTATGGGAATGTTGGTGACGTAGCCTTTCAACCCGACCAGTTGTTTCGCTCGGGTCAGCGCTTCCTCGTTGAGGACAGCGGTGCCTTTGCTGGTGGTCACGAACCGTGGGTTGCGGGCGGTCTTCTCACCGGCCACGACGGCCCGGGCCTTGTTCTCCTGCGCGGTGAGGGTTCTACGGTCGTGGAGTGCACGTTTGTGGCTGTAGTGCCATACAGCCCGCCACGAATGCGGATACCGGATTGGATCCCAAACCGGTTCGGCCCGTTCCGTAATGGGGTTGGCTGTCTGGGCCCTGGTGGTTTTATCCCTAGGGGTGATCGTGTCGATCAGTTGTCCGTCAGTGAACGCGTCCCCTATGCCAGCGGAAATGTTTGGCGAGGTCACCCGGGGCTTTGACCGGGCGGGACCCGACAATGAACCCCAATCCCGCCTCGTGAAGTGTTTGGAGGTTGGTCATCGACAGCATGCCGGCGTCGGCGACCACCACCACTTCGCCGAGCTGGTGTCGGGTCATGGCTCTGGTTGATGATCGGGATGATGGTGTGGGTTTCGGTTTTGTTGCCTTCCCAGGAGCCGATCTCCAGCGGGAACCCATGGCGGTCCACGAGAAGCCCGACGATGATTTGCGGATCGACGCGGCGTTCCTTGCTGTATCCGACCTTGCGGAGCTTGTCTTCGTGCTCGACCTCGAAATGCAGGGTCGTCACGTCATACATCACCAGTGTCACGTCTCCGTCTCTGGTGGCGTGGCCGTAACAAGCCGCAGCCAACTGGTCGCGGTAACCCCGCCTTGCGATCCTGGCCAAACAGCGGTGCATCCTCGCCCGGTGCACCGGAACAATCCCGAGCTCGGCCAGAACCCCCGGGCGCTGTCCAGCATCAATGTCGGCTCGACCAGGCAGGCCAGCACGAACTGGAAGAACGCCTCATCACCGACCACGTCGAAACCCAACGCCTTCCAAGTAGCCCGGACCACCTCAACCAGCAAAGCGGAACTGCTCCCAGTGACCACCGCAGGCTGCGTGGGTGTCGCTGCGCTGAAGTCCAGCATCTGCTGATCTGGTGGGACCAGCTTGGCCCGGCCAGCGGCCATCAACACAGCCAGCCCGGCCTCGTCATGGGCAGACCCGAGATGCTCGATGATCCGGTTTTTGCGGCCTTCCTTGACCACGATCTGCACAGCTGTCGCCCCGGAAGCGGTCTTCACCTTCCGCAGGAACGGGCTCACCTACCAGATCCTACCCCCCGATTAGTGACCCACACGACACACCCAAAACGCCCTGACAAGCACCAACACAATCCACAGACACGAACCCAACCTCAACTGCGACAAGTCAGGTCAAACGCTGGCTCTTCGCCCGGCCCGCCGCGAGGGCGATGGACAGGCCCCACCGGCTTCAAGACCGCCGCCGCCGAGGAGCTCCCCGGCCCGGCAGCGGTGGTGGACCCGTTCCACGTCGTGCGGCCCGCCGGCGAGGCTGTCGACAGATGCCGCCAACGCGTCCAACAAGACACGTGCGGCCACAGGGGCCGCCGCGGTGACCCGCTGTATCAGGCCCGCCGGACCCTACTCACCGGGGCTGATCTGCTCACCGACAAACAAGCCACCCGACTCGAAGACCTGTTCGCCGATGATGACCATGTCGAGGTCGAAGCCACCTGGGGCATCTACCAACACCTCGTCCAGGCCTACCGCTGCACCGACCCCGGACTTGGTAGTCACCTCATGGCCAGCGTGATTGAAGTGATCGCCACCGGCGTCCCCGCCCAGCTGACTGAACTGGTCCGGCTCGGCCGCACCCTGAAACGCCGCGCCACCGACATCCTCGCGTTCTTCGACCACTCCGGCACCAGCAACGTCCCCCACCGAAGCACTCAACGGCCGCCTCGAACACCTCCGCGGCTCCGCTCTCGGGTTCCGGAACCTGACCCACTACATCGCCCGCTGCCTCCTCGAAGCTGGTGGTTTCAGGCCCCAACTACACCGTCAAATCGGATGAGCCCCCAAAGACCCTGAGCTGTATGGGTTTCTCTTTGCTCAGCGCGTCATTGAGTTCGGTCTTGGTGAGAACTGCGCAATAGAAGCGCGCCTCGGTCGTCTGGATGGTGAGACGAGTCCTTGGGCTTCCATCAGCTGGTCAATCACCGCTGCGGTGACGCCAGGCGAAGCGGTTTCTGCCCCGATCGTCGACACTTGCGCCGAATCTGGTCGGCGGTTGGCGCCGACCGCATGATTCAGCTCGAGCAGGCTCCAGCGAACAGCGCAAGCTACAGATAGCCTTGTCGCCACGGTGTTCTGGCTATTGCTGTCCAGCCGAGCCCCTTCAAGACCTGTCCAGCCTCGATGACGATGAAGACATAGCGCCCATGCGCTGACGCTTGAACATCCTCGTTCGCGCACAGTCATCTTCCTGGTTAGACTTGACATCCGTCAAGTTCACACAGCAGTATTGACGTGCACAGCGCCAGTGAGTGGCGTGCACGACTGGAACCCAACAACCGGAGATAGGCGCGTGTCCACTGATACCCAACAACTCGAAGCACTTGAGGCGGACGCGAAGTACATCCTCCCCGTATACATTGCCGTCGACCACTCTTGGTCGATGTCACCCACCGAGAACAACGCGATCGATGCAGCCAACTCGCTGATCCCGATCATCATTCGAACCTGTGTCAAGAACCCCTTGGCGGATGCGCGTGCCAGATTCTGCGTTATAGGGTTCAATGATCGTGCGCAAGTAGTCTCGCCGCTTGCGAGAGGCACCAACTTGGCTCAGCACACGTTCGAGGCCTCAAGCGGTACGAGCTTCTCCGAGGTGTTCAGACTCCTGCGGTCCCAACTCGAGGCAGACTACTCATCGTTGAAGGCCGACGGATACAAGGTATACCGACCAGCAGTGTTTCTCATCACAGATGGGGAGCCTCTTGACGACCCCACATCTGCATTCGCAGAGCTGACCGACCCGAGCTTCGGTCGTCGCCCCAATCTTTCCGTGTTCGGCCTTGGGCATAATGTGCCCCGAGAGGTCGTTGAAACATACACCTCTGGCAAGGGCCGCGCTTTCCTTACAGCAGATGGGTCGAGTGCCTCAGAGGCCCTCGAAGGATTCATCGAGATTCTGATGCAGAGCATCGTAAGCAGCACGGGCAAGGTCAGCAGCGGCGACGCATCCGAGGCCGACGATGGGTTCAAGTGGGACGACGACGCGATTGCGGACGAAGACTTCCTGCTTGAGATCGAGTCCTAAATTGCCTTGGGGACTCGGATGGTGGGGAGGAGCCGAACCAACGCTGCTCTTCGAAGGAACGGGTTGAAAAAATGGAAGGGACAACGATGTCGGACAATCCGATCCTCGATTCGGAAACTCCCGCTCAGGAGCGGATCCAAGATTTTACGCAGGAATCCCGAGCGAATATTCCAGAACATGTTTTTCGATCGGGCAGTCCGAATCAACCGGATTCTTCTCACAAGGCGCAGTCCTTCGACGAGTTTGATGAGATCCAAAAACCCTTCAACTCCGCTGAACTGGACGAGGAATCCACAGCCCACGCGGGGGTCGAGATAGAGACAGCAGGATCTCCGCAGTCGGCGGAAGATAATCCCGAAGCAGTACTACTACCTGTGAACACGCGGGAGAAACTCCGGTGGCTGCGGCCTGCGGCCCCAGATGACATCAGTGTGCAGGAAGGCGTCTATCGCGGCAGGGCGCAGGTAGGCGATGTTGGCGCGATGCTCCGAATCTCGCCTTCGGTTAGGAGTAAACTCGCTGGAGCGTTCGTTCCGGATTCGATTGTCGACTCTGGCATCGTGAGTGACTCCGTCAGCATCGGGGTAGTCAGCATCAAGGGTGCCAGCCATCACCTGTCCGGCATCCCGCGCCAGGATGCTTACGCGATCGGCTCTGATGATTCATGGGTAGTGATCGGAATTGCTGACGGTGTCTCCGAGGGGAAGCTCTCCCACGTGGCGGCGTCCGAAGCCACGCGAGTCGCAGTTACGGAGGCAGTCCGGGCACTCGCTGCCTCGGACCCCGCAGATGTCTCTTGGTCAGAAGTGGGCAGGAAAGTGCGAGAAGCTATCCGCACACTCGGCAAGCGCCGAGCGCAGCAGCAAGTCGGACCGGATGACACCGTGCAAGAAATTTCAGATCGTACCATTGCGCGCCTCATGTCTACTACTTGCGATCTGCTCATCACCCCCAACGCCCGGAAGGACGACTCGCTGCGAGTATGGCGTGTCCGGATTTCAGGCGATGGAAGCTTGTATGTTCTTGATCCCGTCCAAGGCTGGGGTCTTCTTGATAGCGGGAAGGACCCTGCATCGAGCACCGTAGACAACTCCGTTAGTGACCCACTACCGATCGGCGGGGAGCACCCTGACGTCGAAAGTTGGGAACTGCGCCCCGGTCAGGTGATCATTCTCTGCACCGATGGGTTTGGTGATGTGATAGGAGAAGGTGCGCGCCCCGTCGGGCGGTACCTCTTCGACGCGTGGCAGCAGCCACTTGACACCACTCAACTTCTCTACACTTCCTCGTTCGTCAACACAAACGCAGACGACGATCGAACCGCCGCAATCGTCTGGGCGACAGCATGAGCCGCACCCCAGCGGATGTCACCATCCAAAAGTCTGCCCTCGGATCGATGAGAAAACTTGGCCGAGGTGGGCAGGCCACAGTCTTCAAGCTGGTTTCTCCACCACCCATACCAGGAGCCGAAGGCCAGTACGTCTTCAAGCGATACCACAAGGACATTCTTGATGAATCGGGCTACTCCTTGGCAACTACGATGCCCCAGCTCATTCTGCACCCGGATTCCATGAGCGCCGAGGATCAGCGCTTCGTCCGTCGCTACACCGTCTGGCCGCAAGGTCTAGTGGTTGAGAACGGTACTGCTCAAGGTATTCTCATGAAGCTCATCCCAGAGCCATTCTTCTTCGACCTTAAGTTTGGTGGCGTCGGTCCGAGTGAAAGGACTCTTCTTGAGGTACAGTACCTCATGACGCCCGAGTCCAAGAAGCCTGAGCGTGGAATCCCCGCCGCAACACCCAAGGATCGACTCTACCTGATCTTGGATGTTCTTAAAATCGTTGACTTCTTGCATAGGAATGGGTTGGTAATCGGCGACTTCAGCCCGAAGAATCTCGTCATTACCAATCCCGCGAAGGGCATCGCCTCCAGCGGAAGAAAGTTCACACCGAAATTCCTTGATGTGGACGCTTTCCGCTTCACGGGCGGAGTTCCTCCTATCCGGCAAATGCACACGCCGAACTGGTTTCCACCCGAGGTTCGGGCAGCGGCCATTCTGCGCGACGAACTGATCGCGAAAGGGGCATCCCAGAATGACGTCAGTCGCGCGCGTGCCGCAGCCAACATCCAGACCACCAAGTCTGACATTTTCAAAATAGGGCTCTTGGCGCTGAGGCTCCTTCACACCCCCCGAGACCCCAACGAAGACGACACTCAGACCGTATATGTATCGGCTACGGCTACCTTGAATATAGAGCGACTTGTTAACCCGAGGCGTGCTAGGCTTCTTCGAAGCATGCTTGACGCTGATCCCAACAATCGTCCATCCGCTCGCGATGTACTTGCGGCGTTCTTCGGATAGTAGGCACGAGTGGCCCTTCCCACATTGGCCTATTGGGTCAAGAAACAAACGCCGGATGACTACATAGCGGCCATCCGTCGAGGGCTGGTGGGCACAGTAAGTGGCATCGAGGCGCACTTGTCGAAAGTGACAAGAGAGCTCGATGCGCGGGCCGAGTCGGTGAACGCCATCATTGCCGAGCGCGATGCCATCTCACAGGCGTTCGCGGCGAGATGGAACGGTACGGTTCCCTCCGCCCAAGATTTCCCTTCGGTTTTACCGCCGTCTGACCTAATGCAACGGCTACGGATTGGGCGGATGCCTTGGTTCCAGTCTGGTAAAGAAGCTCTCCGTCAGAGGGAGAGCCAGTGGGTAAGTCAGCGGCTCTTCGAGCTTGAGGGGCTGCTGGTCGATGAGCTACGGTCAGTTGCAGATACATGGAGCCGGGCTCTGCCTGCCAAGGTCGCTAGTCCGGTTTCTCAGCCACCGGAGCTCATTGCTGGCATCCAAGACTTCGCACACGATCTGGATCGGGCAAACCCGGGCGAAGGGCCACTCGTAATCCAAGTTGGCGAAGCTGCATGGGCAGTTGACGTCGTGGTGCCGCACCTAGGAAGCGCGGCAGTGTCGGGTTTGACGACACAGAAGGCAGCGGGGTTGACATCAGCCAGTCCCTTCGCCACGCTGGTCGACCTAGTCCAAGATGGAGGGCTTGCCACCGATCATCGAACATCAGTGGAGTCCGCGGTCGTACGACTTCTAGCGCTATTGCCTGCCGGGCAGTTGAAGGTACATCTCTTTGACCCAGTCAAGGTTGGTGCTTCGCTGAAGTTCCTGAGTGATTTGGGTGATGCGACACGTGCAGTCATCGCCGATGTGCGCGTCGTTGCGGCCGATCTAGAGCCACTTCTCGATGATCTGACGCGCCACGTGGCACGTGTTACGCAGCAGTACCTTGGCTCGCGTCATAGCTCGTTGGAGGAGTACAACCGTGCAGCGGGGGAAGTCGCGGAGGCATACCACCTTCTTGTGCTTATGGACTTCCCGACAGGGCGAGTTGACGATGACGTGATGCGCAAGCTCGACACGCTAGTAAAAGCCGGTCCAACATGTGGGGTGTTCACGCTCATCCTCTCATCGGACCCAAGCAGGTATTCATTCGGCTTGCCTGTGCTGCGCAACGAGGTCTGGGATGATCCAGCCAAGATGATCCCTAGGATGCGAGGTGTCCTACCAACGCTCCCTAGCGGGTCTAGTCAGGTTACCGTGGACAACATACGGTCGAAGGACTGGCGTCGGTACATTTTGCTCAGGCCGATCGTGTTCTGGCGCGGGTCCCCGTGGTCTCCCTCGACTTCGTCGGAAGTGCGGCGCCTAGTTGCTCGCCTAGACAGAGACGTCTCGGGAGCCAAGCCCCGGAGCATCAGCCCAGCGGCCACAGCAAAACGCCTTCAAGCGATGCCGGGCCGCGGACGTGACGCTAGCCCCGACGATCCGTCAACCTGGTGGCGCAAGAGTGCAGCCCAAGGCGTAGAGGCAGCAATCGGTGTGACAGGGGATCGTGACGTCGCTACGGTGGTGTTCGAATCTGCCGGTAGCGAGCCGGGGCTCATCATCGGCGGCCAGCCAGGTACGGGAAAATCCGTACTACTACATGCGCTGATTTGCGACCTTATCCGGAACTACTCGCCACATGACCTCGAACTGTATCTCCTTGATCCAAAACAGGGAGTCGAGTTCAACGTTTACGCGATGGGCAAACTACCCCATGCCAAGGTCATCACCGTCAATTCACCGCCCGAGTCGACGATCCTCGTGCTTGAAGACCTGATTGAACAGATTGCTGAGCGTGGTGAGCTGTTCCGCAATACGCGCACACCTAGTGGGGCCAATCCCGACAAACTCGATGACTATCTATCCGTTCCGGGTGTCCGTCCGCTACCTCGCATTGTCGCGGTTATTGATGAGTTCCAGTTACTCCTTAACACGGGAAGCGACGATACCTCGATGCGCGCATCAGATCTGCTGGACCGTACGATTCGAGAGGGGCGCGCGTTCGGCGTCCATCTGGTTCTTGCCACCCAGAGCCTCCAAGGCATTAGGCACCTGCCTGCGGCGGTCACAAACATGATCGGCTCGAAAATCGTGCTACGCGTCAGTGAAGATGACTCGCGCATCTTCTTGGGCCCACAAGACCTCGACGCCGCCAGACTAGGCAAAGGTAGTGGAAAAGCTATTCTGAAGCGGCCTGGCATTGATAAGCGAGAAATCCAGGTCACCAACGAAACAAAGGCCTCAGCTCACAAGACAGTCAAGGCGCTCGCGTTGAAGGCATCTAATCCTCGGCGTCCAAAGGTGCTTGATTTCTCACGGCTGCGGCCTCCGACAAAGTTGAGTGCGAAGTCTGATGGAGCCAACGGGCTACAGCTGCTGGTTGCGAGGGGGATGGGTGTCTCAGAATCGGTGATGGCTCACCTTCCTCCCAGCGATGACGGACATCTCTTGGTCGTTGCGGGATCTGGCCGAGGAGGCGTCTCTTCTCTCAGCATCGGAACTCTATCGGCGATGCTTGCAACCTGTGTAGTAGCGAAAATTTCCTTCGATGTTGTCGATTTCGGAGACATGCAGACGCCGTTTGACATTGCGTTGGGAAAGATACAGAAGGTGATCGCCAGCCCTCAGCGTAGGTTCGCACGAAGGAACCTGTTTGAGTCGTATCTCGACGAAGCGCGCATGCTTGCCCAGCAGAGCGGTACAAGGGCATCCACTAGGAGGGTCCTATTCCTGACTAACACCCACCGTAGCCGAGACCTAATTGATGGCAGGGATGTTGCATACAAACTGTCAGAACTGCTCGAGGTAGCCGCTACTGGGCGCGTCCATGTCGTGTTGCACAGTGATACAGGCGCCGCCGCTTCACGCATACTGTCCAAAGCCGACATGTTGTGCCAATTCGGCGCCCGTCTTTTCGCGCGAATGGACGCTGACAGTAGCTATCAGCTGCTCGGCTCCAATGAAGCTGAGCGGCTTGTCGGGGATGAACTGCTCCTATGGGAGCAGACAGGCGAGAAGACAAAGGCAGTATCGTTCGCGCCGTTCGACGCAAAAGCTTGGGCGCGGATCGCGCAATGAGTAAGATTGTCGTCGATCCACAAACGCTCCGGGCGCTTCAGCTGACCCTCAAAGCGACCTTGATCAAGGCTATAGACGCGCACCGCTCGACAATGCATGAGATGAGACGGGTGCTGTTGGCAATCGACGGTGCAGTCAAAGTACGTCAAGCAAAGGTGCACCAATGTGAGAATGCGCTACACGCGTGTCGGCGTTCGGACCGGAACGACTGCTTCGTCGAAGCGGCAGCCCTTGCGGAGGCGCAACGTCGTCTCGCCGCTGCGCTGAGTGCGCAAAGGCAGGCCTCACAGGCCGCCTCAGCCTTTGAATCACGATCTCGTGCATCGCTCAAGCGCTTGGAAGGCATCCAAGCCGAGGGACAACGCTACTTGAGTTTCAAACTCGATAAAGTCAACGCAGTAAACGCCGGAGGAACAGGACCAACTAGTGCAGCCGCCAGCATCGGCTCTATGCTGACCAGCGGACCCGGATCAGAAGGGCTAGGGGCACGCTCCGTCCCCGGTCTGCCGCCTGGATTCACGATGGTCCCGGTCGCCCAAATCGACCAGACTGAGAACCCAATCAACGGACCACAAGACTTCGGCAAGGGATACTCAATCGAAGACCTCGACTACGCATTCGATTTGCTCGAAACTCAGGTGCTACCCGGGCTTGCCAGCGGATCGACGGCATCGAGCTTCGCTGCGACCGACCAAGCCAACGGGAGCTATGGAACTAGGTCCCTGTCGGATACCTTCAGTGGATTCTTCGGCGGTGACGCAATCCGACTTGAACTACGTCCTGACGGTTCATACGCGATTACGAACGGAAGACACCGTATATTCGTCGCAAGCCAGTTCGGGCGGCAGTATGTTCCCGCGCGAGTGACCAGGAGTGCTCCATGCCCCTAGTCAGTCAGCAATCCAGCAACCTTTGGTCCCTTGCTGAACAGATAAAGGCCCGTGCCGAGCAAACACGCTCCACCTTCGCGGACGAGTCCCGTCCCCAGTTTGATCAACGCGTGATCGAGGCAATGAGGACTGAACTTCGCAACTTATCGACCCAAGTCTCCGAGCTCGGCACTGAGCTTGAATGCTCGCTTCGCCTGCTTAACTAGGCGAAGCGCTTATTGCGTCAATCAGAGAAGGGGGACACGGCGAGACTTATTCACAGGCTGTCTTCCGAATAGTGAAGCTCTAGTCAAGTCGTGTTCGAAGGCGATTGTGAATAACTCTCGCTGTCCATGAAATGTGTACCAGTCCAAACTCTTAATGCCTCATAGTCTTTGGTTATGGGCACAATGCGCTCGCTAGAGTCTGAACTGGTCCGTAGGCCACACCGCTAGCCGGTTACGTGTTCACCCGCGATTGATGTTCTCAAGTTGTTGAGCTACGGATGTGAGTCGTTTTTCAAACTCACCAAGTCCTTCCTTAGCAGTGTTGAGTTTTTGTCGAGCATCTCTTAGTAGATCGTCGATCCTGCTCTTATTTGGAACATCGAACCGTAGAGAGTTATAGGCACTTTCTACAGCACGCAGATCGGAGTCGAGTGACTGCTGTGCGCTTCGAGCTTTGGCGGCAGTGTTCCGCAGCTCGGCAGGGTTTCCGCTAACCATCAGGTTCTCCTTTGTCCGGTAGTGCCTTGTTGCCGCTTCGATAAATTGTCAGTTGCTCTGTAGGAGGAGCGGATACCAAGACGAAACGAGACGGCAAGCGGGTAGCTCTCTTCAAGGCGTAGGTACTCCTCATATAGCCGCGCAATCTGTTCTTCGCGGTCTCCGATCGGAATCCTCACTGGACGGCCTGTGTTTGAGTTAGTGCCAACCCGTCGGGTGTCCGAAATACGCGGATTTTCGTCGTCGAGAAGAGTTTCTATTCGTGCGATAAGCGCTAGGGCGTGCAAGGTTCGTGTGAAGTCAATGTCGCGAATGTCCTTCGCCATGTGCGTTTGTCCGAGTAGACCGAGGGTCAACAGCGCAGCTTCTGAGTCAGAATTCGTGAGCAAGTATCGCCGCCGGAAATCGGGGTCGGTCCTAGCTGACTCAGGAATCTGTGAGCCGCTCGCAAAGATGCCGCCCGCGTTCCAAGTGACATCGACGTTCCACCACTCTCCCCCAAGGTGAACCATATTCCAAGCGTGGTTCATCGAATCGCTGATAACGGACTTTGCCTTGAGGTTGACACGTCGTGCGGATGCCTCAAACAAAGCAGCGAAATCCATGCAAATACCCAACCCCCGCGCGAGGGTCTCTTGGGGAGTCTGTAACCTGCGCGGGTTGGTCGAGAGTGCCCTATCGTGATCGTAGCGAACGCGTTTGACGATGGCGTCGTTGACTCGACAGAGCGCTTCCCAGTCCAACTGGCTCACGTGACTCGGCTTCTCCGCGACCGGCACTGCCAAGGCTCGGCAGCCGTCAAGGTACAGAAGTTTGGTCTTGGGCCTGACAATCGTCGGCACGAGGGAGACAAGACGTGTTGTCTGCAATACAGGACCTCCGTTCAAGCTCTGGACTGACGACCGACGCCATCCTCACCCACACAATAAGCCTACAACCAATCCCACGTCTATTTTAACGAGGACCTTTGGCAACATCCAACCAGTGTAGTGTATCTCCGCAACCATTTGGCGCCATTCCTCTGGCAAGTTTGTCTCGCCTGAAGGATCGTCGCTCAGAGCGGAGGTGAGGTCCGCGAAGAGCCGCTGTTCAGCAGCAGGTGGGGAACCGCCGTGTGAGCGAGGGGGCGGTGTGCCGGCCCTCAGCGAGCGTGGCAGGTATCGCAACCAGGCGAGTAGCGGGGGACGGGTTGGGGCACTGCTGACCCGCATGAAAATCTTGGCGATTCCCTGAAGGTCAAGACGACCATCTCGAAGTAGCTGGACTGCTATAGGTTTTTGTGGGCGGCAGCGAAAAACTTGGATTGTGATTTAAGTTGCTGTTTCGCTTTCCTCGAATCCTGATGTGTGGTACCCGAGCGAGGAGTGAAGTCTACTCTTATTGCAGTCAGTGTTCAATCTTATAATGTCATATTCTTGAGGCTTATTCACAGGCGACGCATCCGCCAGTAAAACCTTTGGTCAGCGTACGGCCAAAAGGGTTCCGTGAATAAGGTTCAAGGGTTCCTGCATCTTGGGGGAGGGGTGGGCGATGTGCTGGCTGAGGATCTTTGCCATGAGGGGTCCGTTTTCTGCGATGCGTCTGGCCCAGCTGTCCTCGTCGATTCCCGCCGACCGGGCGAGCTTTTCCAGCAGCGCCGCGCCGTCACCCGCCGCACAGCCGTTGCGGCGCGCCAGGGGAGCCAGGAGCTCGGTGAGGCGTTCGG
>ERZ773077.1876-NODE-1876-length-14026-cov-10.515854_pt1 | contig 14026 bp, 7 predicted proteins | sample MGYA00580612_ERZ773077 | MGnify/ENA primary metagenome ERZ773077 (study PRJEB29015, sample SAMEA2737971) | human oral metagenome | biome: human oral; feature: human-associated habitat; material: dental | place: China | collected 2021 ...
ACAGACCATTAAGCGACGCATCATTCTGTCCAAATACTACCAAACGCTCTCTATCCACATCACAGTTCAAATAAGCCTCTGTCTTGTTCTGGGTTACTTGTATCTGTGGATTACGCTTGATCTCAAAGTCTTTTGTTACCTCACAAGCTTGATTGTCAGCATACTTCGGCTGGCGTGTATCCGTAATAATTAAGGTATACAAGCCCGGTGCTATACCAGTTACTGTCAAGACAGGTGTAGTGTTGCTAGAGGTAAGACTACCCTTCACTATATTGCTTGTGCCGCGTGTTACCACACGCCACTTATAGCTAGTACCATAGTTGGCTATAGTAGCTTGGATCTTACCATCATTCCTACCATTACAGCTTTCCTCGGTTTCAGTAAGAGTAGCAACTTTAAGCTTCTTACTATCGGAAGATTCTACATTTAGTGTTACATCCACATACTTGTTTTTACAAGCCTCTGGTATGTAATATACCTCAATATCGTCCAAAGCAAAATCATTACCCCAACCATGAGGTGCTGCTCCATTAGAGCGGAACTCTATGGTAAAGCTAGTATTAGAACCTGTGTTAATCACACCTGACATCTTGCGCCAGTTATCCATACCCGCTCCACAAGTAGAGTTAGGTATCTCTCCTGTATCGGAAGTACCTATCACGTTTCCACCATTATCTACTAGGCGTACACGTATGTTTGGCTTAATAGCATCTAACCCTGAGGTATAATTGTAAAGTTTAGTATCCTCACGGAATAAGTTGGCTACATAGAACTCATATCGGATATCAGAGTTGGCAGGGATATCTGTTACTTGTCTCTTATAGAAGAGGTCTCCGTCAGGGGTTACTGTTTTAGCATTACAAGCAAAGTAACGTCCGTCAGGGTCTGTTCCATTAGAAGTATGGTCAGGTAAGGTTACCCAACGCTGTCTGTCTGAACAATTTCTTGTTACATTTAGTACATTCGTATTGGTGCTGTAATAATTAGCATTATATATAGCATAGTAGCCTTCTTTTATTTCAGGACCACCTGCTGTTACTTCACAGGTATAAGAAGTCATACCTGCTGGCAAACAATCATTCTTACCTGAACCAAAGTCCTCTCTAAAGATGAGCATAGAACTTGGTGGTCGTGATTCCTTATAGAATACCCTTGCAGTCTGAGTTCCTGTTGTTGTAATGACAGGAAAATCTATCTTCTCAATACTTCCTTCTGTAAAGCCTGTTGTGTAATTTAGTGGCAAAGAAGGTGTTGTAGGGGTATAAAGTCTCGTATAGCTATATTCATTTTTATTAGTAGCTATCTGTAAGCGTGCTCTACCATCACAGTCATAAGTCAAGGTAGGCGTAAGGGTTGGTGCTGCAATAGGCGCTTGTACTTGTATATCTTTTGTCCAAGTACAGAAACGACCATGTGCATCTGGATCATTTTTTACTGTAATTGTATAGGTACCAGGAGCCAATCCGGTAAACACTTTATTTGTACCAAAATTAACACCATCTATACTATATTTGTAAGTATTGGTTGTTCCTCCCGATTCGTTAAAGACACGTATTTGTGCCGCATTAGCAGGATTATCACAAGCCAACACAGTTACTGCAGCAAAAGCCTTAAGCGGTCCTGAACCTTCGGTAATCTCTACCTCTTGGTCATCAAAGTCAGGTCCGGTAAGATATTCTAACTGGCCACTAGCATTAAGTGTCTGGTAGGACTCAGCTGGGTAAGAACAAGTAACACCTGCTCTTGTATAGTATACCCTTAGGCGATACTTACCTGTGGTAAGACCTGTAAAGGTACCATTAGGATAAGCCTGTTTGATCCAAGTATCGGTAGTAGGATAGCTATTTCCTACTTTCTTCTGGATAGCATATTGTACTGTATATTTGGTAGCATCAAACTGAGTATTGTTGATGTTCATATATATCCTACCATCAGTAGAAGAACAGTCTGCATTGCTTGCATCCTTATCAAAAGTAGGCTGTGGTTGCAAGTTATAGATGACTGTCTTAGTCACGGTACAACTATTACTGTCCACTACCTCTAGTGTATAGTTCTTAGTACCCACTGCAGGGGTAAAGCGAGGATCGTCAAAGCTAATAGTAGCCGTTAAGGAAGTGCCATTATTAATATTTACAGAAACATTATCAGATCCTGATAGCTTTACTGTATAAGGAGGGGTACCTCCTTGGTAGGTTACAGATACCTGCTTGCTAGGACCACAAGTAGGATCCTTATAAGTGGTAGAAAGTATCTTAAGCTGAGGTACTTCCTTAATTTCTATCGTTCTTGCAGGTGAAGTACACTGGTTACGTGACTGTGGTTGTATAGTCACCTCATAGATACCCTTGCCCAAGGTTCTAAGCTTGGTGAGATCCGTTCCTGTCAAGTTAGTAGAACTACGCAAAGCTTCTGTATTAGCCAGATATTTCACTACTTGTCCGCCACCTTGTTTGGTCACTGTAACATATACAGGTAGTGTTATCTGGTTAGAAAGCTGTACATTAAGGATACCTGTAGCAGGGTCTGTACCCACACAGAGTACATCCGTCTTACTCAAGGTAAAGTTCGGATTGGTATTGGTAGAAGTGGTTGCTTCTACATCAATTCTATTTTCAAAGTTACATACATTGTTCTGGAACTGAGAAGCACTAGAAGCAAGCTTAGGACGTAGGGTTACCTTATAGCGTCCTGCTACGGTTACCTCTCGTTCAAAACTTTGTCCAGGAACATCAGTCCAACCTATGGAGTTGGAAGGACCGTCTACTTTATATTGGTAATTGGTATCTGGTATACCACTTACTTTGAGCCAGCCACGAGCGCCTGATCCTGAACCACAATCCAGTGGCATAATATTCTCTTTATCCAAAGAATAGGTCATCTCACTCTTATAAGCACGGAAGTAGTAATCAAGGCTACAGCCATTCGTATGCTTAAGCACTATGGCAAAGTGAGTACCATTATTATGTACATCAGCTGCTTGTAACCTAAAGGTATTACCTGTACCTAATTTACTCCAGTTACCAGGTTCCACCCCTATAGAAGCAGGCGGACAAGAGGATACTAGCTGAGAGGTACTTCCTGTATATTTGTACCACTCTACATTACTGTCAGGCAAGCCTGTACCTGTGGCTGTCAAATCCACATAAGCACCACAGAGGGCTACCTGCAAGTAATCCAAACCTGTATTGTTACAAGTTTGCTTTTCCACTACCTTGTCATTATTGCGCAATGGGTGGAGTGCATCATTCCCTGTACGTGGTTGTATCACATAAGTCTTGGTAGAGACATTTGCACAATCAGCAGAGCCACCTGTTCTTTCCAATACATAAGTACCTGCCGCATTTACCTGATAGGTACGTGTAGTTGCTAATACTCCTGCCTGACCTTGTTTTGTCCATTTGTAAGAAGTATACCCAGCCCCTCCGTCCAATTCAAAGGCGGCACAGTAGGGTAAAGTATTGCGACTTGACTGTCCACAAGGAGCATCCTCTATATAGAAAGTAGTGGCAGCAGGTGCACAATCGGCCAATTTCTTATAAGAGAGTTGTTCTCTGTTTTCGGTAGGGTTGGCCACAGTATACACAAGCTTAGGCTGTATACTCAATTTGTTGCTACAAGCATCCCTAAGCGCATCACAATCATTGGTTGTTTTTACCTTAATTGTAATAGTACTAAAAGCAAGTGTTCCTGTAGGAAGAGCATTAGGAGTCATGGCAAAAGTCAGCAAGGTCTGCCCTCCTACATTGGTAGAAGTAGGCGCACTCACTCCTGAAGGGAGCGCTCCCTCTATCCCTACATAAGAAAGATTCTTAGGTAGGAGTGCTTCTAACTTAAGGACTGTAGGCAAGCCATGACTTTTGTTGCGCATTTTTATCTGGTACTTAGCCTCTGTATTAAGAGGAACTCGTTGTCCTTCTATATCTGCATTAGCCGTATTAAGTACCTTAGTCTCTATATCGTAAACAGGCTGTGTAGTGAGTGCTGAAACTGCATTCACTATTCTTATATAAGCATCATAACCCCCATTATTCGCCTCATAAGTCGTATTGAGATTGGTCGCTCCTGCGGGAACAATAGTATTATTTGAAAAATAAGAGACGTCCCAACCACGGCTATTGGCTTGTGGAGCCTGATTATCAATGGTTGTTGTTCCATTAAAGAAGTTATTACCTGCACGGCCATTGTAGCCTATATCGGTAGTATTAACCTTAAAGTGATCCCCTGATACATTGGGTTCCCCTCCAAGAGTTACTTGACCAAATGTCTCCCATGTTCCAGATGGTTTAAGGTAGCCACTGGCAAAGACATTATTATCCGCACTAGTTGTAGCTGCTCCTGCCCCTACACGCTGGAAGCCATTCCGTATATTTATAACTCTGTTTTCACCTAACTTAGGGTTTTCATAAACGACTACTAATGCCCAACCAGAGATAAACTTCCAACTAGCACCTCCTTCATTGTATATGTTATCTACTTTATAAGTACCATTAAGATTACCCGCAGTAGCTAAAGCTTGCAGGTCAGCAGTAACATCTGCCCAACGATAGTAGTAAGAGTCGTCGGTAACACGTGTTCCATCATTAACGATAGTCTTAGTAGGATCTAGATCATCATTCTGTCCTGCTACATAAGGAGGCTTGTTAGGCTGATACCAGATCAAGCGTCCATCACTAAAATTATATTCAAAGTCTCCTACATTTCCTGGATCATAGCGACAACCTCCTCCTTCTTCTTCAATAACTACAGTAGGGAAGTTATAGGTACCTACCTTAACACCACCAACATTGTTCCAGTCATAACCATTTTTTACCATGGTACCTCCTTTATATCCTTCCACCAAGATAGAAACCTTTCCACTCTGTTTTGTATTATACCACCAAGTCTTATAGTTGAATTTGAGCTTATTGTATCCCGCTGCGCGCATATTACCAACCTTAAAGAGTACGGCTTCACGTCCACGCCCCGTATTATCTCCACTCCATTCGGCATAGTTATAATTATTAAATCCTCCTGAACACCAACCTGCTTTACCTAAACCAGCAGGCTCACTTACGGTTACACGGATATCCAAGTCCCAACCATCGTCAAACTGTACACGATAGATAAGGAAGTCTGCATCATCCCATTGTACAGCGTTGGACTCTTTGTGTCCATTACTTGACTGGACAGTCCTACTGAGACCACCTGGCCCTGAAAAGCGCACGCGATCCATATCGCCCGAACCTGCATGACCTGCCCAATAGAGGCGTGCCCACTTCACTGTAGAGGGACAACCATCTATAGTAGGAATGTCTAAGTCATAACCTGCATCAGAGCGATTCCCTATCAGTCGATAGTCTCCCCTGATAGGTTGCCCACCGTTATCATATACTGTTGTAACGGGTTCTTGTGCGAAAGCCGTTGTCCCTACTAAGCATAATAAGGCAACGGTCAGTGCGTAATGGAAGAATAATTTCAGTTTCATAATCCTTGGTTATTTCTTACTCTTGTTTAGTTTCATTAATTATCAGTAGTCAGATGTCAAACACCTGTAATTGGCTTTATTATCTAAGCGTTGCTAAATAAATGGTAATTCCTGCTACTACCCCACTGCCTACTATACCAAGTACCCAATATAAGATACGGATGCTTTCTTTCACTTGAGAGAGTTGTATATCTGTACTCTCTTTCATCTGAGAAAGGCTTGCATCGGGGAGGCTTGCATTTGGGAAAATTGCAAATCAATACTATCTTTCATTTGAGAAAGTTGTAATGCAGTACTCATCTTTAATTCATCAAACCTTATTCCTAAGGCTTCTATGGCGCGTATTACTTCTTTCATATCATTATTGGTTTTAGTATCTATTAATTCTAGAATAGCCTTTCGTTGGTTCTCAGGCAATTGTTGTATAATAGTCAGATCAGATAAATTCACCTTACTTAATTTTGAGTTATTAGTTTTGAGCTGACTCATCAACAAATCATCTCTTCAAAAAAACCAACTCCTTGTCTATCAATATACTACAAACTAACCCATTACATAGTATATGGGTACTTTATTTTGGGGCAAATATATATAATTTTTTAGAACTAAAAGTGTTTATTTTATGAAAAGTATAAAGTTTGTGACAAGTTTAACGATTAGTCGATTTGCCGATTTGTCGATGAGCCGATTTGTCGATTTGCTAATTGGCTCATTGGCTCATTGGCTCATTATCTAATTGGCTCATTACTTCACTTCTAGCACCCAAATACCTCCTATGAAATCTACATTGAGCATATATTTGCGCATTAGGTTCTGGGCATCTTCTAGAGAAAGAGCTCCCTTACCTAAATATATGTAGGTAAGATCGTTTTTCTTGTTTTTGAAAGAACTTACCTCGTAACGTTGTCCCATTTGTTGAATGAAGTTATAAGCATTACGCGGGTTGGCATATACCCCTATAATCACATAGTGTCCCGGTGGTACTCCCTCCATAGTCTCCGTCTTAACAGCTACAGGTGCTTGGTTCGGATTCACAGGTTTAGGTTTTACTTCTGGATTGTGAGGCACCAGAGGTTTAGGTTCTTCCTTCTTAGGTTCTTCCACTTTCACAATCTCTGGACGTGGTGGCTTAGGTGGTGCAGGTGGTGTACGTTTTTGTCGGTCGCCACCGAACTGTACATTAAGATATACTCCAAATGTACTACCCAACTGAGGCACCTTGACGCCGAGGGCATTTTCATATTCCATACCTATACTCCACTGCTGACGAAGGTTAAAACCCAATCCTGCCACAAGGCCATTGCGCTGGGTATAACCGAGATTAGCCCAACCCAAGGCAGGTAGGTCTATCATGGCATGACCTCCAAAGTTGAAACCATCAAACTCCTTAGCAGCACGGAAAGCCACAGACCAATAACCATTTTCTAAGAGATCACTTCTGGAATCCAACGCCTTACGATACATAAGGTGTGCTGTAAAGGTTTTATCTCGGAACTCAGTCATTGCCTTGGCCGCTCCTGAGGAATAGTCTATAAGATTCTCTGCGGTTCCTGCCACATAGAAGTCACCAAAGGCAATATATCCCCCTGGTTGTAGAACAAAATCAAAAGAGTTGCCCAACTGTAAGAGCGGGTCGGCGGGATCCGCCACACGAATGCGTCCTTTGTCCAATCCACTAAAAGAAGGGATTAAGTTGAGTCCCATTCCTATACGTACATTATCAGAGAGGTGAATAAGGTGTCCATAGTTGAGCACTACCCCATAGTTGGACATCACCGTTACATTACGCTTATATAGGAAGAGGTTCATGGAACTAGTCTCACGCCAATTACGCCCATAGGAAAGCCCCATGAGCGAAAAATTATCATTCTTGTAGCCTGTCCACTGATTACGATAGTAAAGCCCTACATTGTGCTCCTGATAATTCACTACCAAGGGAAAAGCAGGGTTGGCTACAAAAGTGTTAAACCGTACAAAGGCATGGGTAGGCATCTGATAAGGTACATAAAAGCCCTTTTGCTCTTGTGCCAAGGCCGAAGCGACTGTCAAGAACAAGATACAAATCCTATAATAGAGTCCTCTTTTCATTCTATTGCAATAGCGTTATGGTTCCGTTTTCTGTTTTCCCATCCTTCTCTAAGATATAGAAATAGTAGATGGCTGCCCCCCTCTGGCTTGCAGGCGGGGTGAAATTCGGAAAGTCATTGTTATATTGGTTTGACTGATAGACAATTTCTCCTGTTTGCTTATAGATGGTTACTTTGGCACCCGCCCATTTGGCAGGGAGCATCCATTTGCGATTGATATCCTCTCCACTAAGTAATAGCGTATTAGGGATTTCGTCGCCATCATAGGAAACAGAATAGGTAATACTAATCACCCCTTCGGTATTGCCACAACTCTCTGCATAGGGAGTCAGGTCAATAGTATCCCCTCCTATACTCACCTGACCTGTTTTGAGCTTCACAACAAATTGGTATTGTCCCACAGCTGCTCTGAAGGCAGGATCTTTGTATGGAGTGGCAGGAATAGTATATTTCTTGTCCGTATCATTAGTTACATCTTTCTTAAGAGTCCAAGGCTGACTGTCGTCCTTTCGGTAATTCCAAGTATAAGTAAAGAGTTCTTGCTGAAAACTACCGGTCAAGGTTGGAATAAGATCCAAGGCACGCTTATCTTGTAATTCGGCCACTCCCGTATTAGTAGTTATACGCACAGCGGTAGGGAGCTTGATATCCACGAGCTTGACCTCATTGGAATTGAAAGCACCATTGACCATAAGCCTATACACACTGAGAGAACCAGAGCGGGTAGCCGTAAGTTCTTTGCCTGTTCCTACCGCTGCTCCATCCTTTTTCCATTGGAGGGTATACTTATCATAATCAGTACTTGGCACAAGGGTCTTTTTCTGCTCACTTCCATTGACAATCACCGCTTCCAAGCTGGAGAGTTCCAATATAGCTTGTCCTGAACCACAAGGTGAAGTTCCTTGCTTAAAGCCTATCGTAGGAATATAGCGAGAAGGTTCCTTGATCTGGAGCTTAAGTACCCCTGTACTTACTTTGGTATGGCAAGCATCATATACCTCAGCCACAAAAGTTCCTTCAGAGGGCACTTGGAAAGAGCGGGTGGTATTCTCCTGTAATATATTGCCAGGATCACCCTCCTTGAACCACTTTACAGTAAGCACTTCAGTACTTGGAATATCCAATTCTATGATAGGACGACGATAAGGAAAGGCAAAGACCACCTCACCATTGGTATGACCAAGCCACTTGATATTGCCTGCATCTACGCCAGAACGGTTGGTTACATTTACTACATTGGACTTAATCACACAACCTCCTGCCTCGGTAAGGGTTACATAATAGCTTCCTATATCAGTGGCTCCATAGGTATTGGCAGAGGCTCCTGCTATCTGAGTACCATTTTTATACCACTTATAAGTACCTGTAAGACTTGTATCCTTAAGCTTGGATGTCAATGTAATAGTCTGACCTGTACACTTCACTTGGGTTTCTCCTCCCTCTATAGTTAGTAGGTCAGTAGTCGCTCTGGTATTGAGTTTTACTTCTGCGGAAGTCATAGGACAATTAGACCCAGGTACGCTTCTTACCTTATAAGAGCCTGCAGCAGTTGCCTGATAGGTAGCCGAAGTTGCTCCTGCTATAGGAGTATCATCCTTATACCATTGGTATGTAAAGGTAAAACCTGGTTGTTCATTGGTTATTTCGGACTCCAAAGTAATGGTTTGTCCTGTACAAATATCACGAGTAGCATTCCCTTTTATCTTAATCCCCATAGAAGTAGCCGATCCAGGCAAGGTAACCTGTATCTCATTGGAACGCATGGAACCCGCACAACGACCAAAATCAGGCTCTACCGAATAAGTCCCTATTTGGGTTACGGTATAGCTGCTGCCTGTGGCTCCCTCTATAAGGTTGCTATCCTTATACCACTTATATAAGGAAGCGGTTGTCCCCCCTGTTACGGAAATGGTACGTCCTTCGGAGTCAGGACATATCTCTACTCCCTGAAAGTTGTTCAGTTGCAAAGGAGTGGCATCGCCCAAGTGGTGTGCCTCAAAAGGATCACTCTCTCCTATTACTTCTGGAGAGGTACTACGGATACGTATTTTATATTGCTTCCCATCGGTAGAAGCTGGAAGAAAAAAAGGAATTTCAAATATATCGGACTGGTTACCTCGCTCGGTAATCTCGCCCAACTTCACAGGAGAAGAAAAATCCCCATTAGGGTCGGAGAGTTCTGCTATAAACTTATTATCCACATTAGCACGAGTTCCTTTCCACTTAAATTTCACATTCACTTTTCCAGAGGAGTTACGGACACAATAGTAATTATTGGTACCACCGCTCCCTGTGATAACACTGTATATCTCGCGTTGCGTCTGCCCATAAAGAGTCTGGATAAGCAGCATCAACATCATACATAGTAAGTATCTCATTTTTTTCATAATAGGCTCTTTATTGATTATCTGTTAAATTTATTGGTTAATTTACAATTTATTTAAATATTTCGTTTTAGGTGCTTTTAGCCAATCACTAAAGCAACGCAAATATATAAAAAAGTTTTTATTAGTTGGTTTTTTCAAACAAAAATTATCCATCTTAACGCTTCCCTTTTTTATCTGTCTATGAAAAAAATTTCATCACCCTTTGGCAAATATAAGGGGTTGCAGAAATATTTTTCCTTTTTTTGACTCTATACAAAAAGTTATTAACATTTCTTAATGTTATAAACAATCACTCCCACTTTACTGTTATCTATAAAAAAACATGCTATACAGATACTCTTTTCTCTTCATTTATAGTTAAACAAATATTAAATACTTACAAATAGAAAGACTATACAGCTTGTATGTAATACATAATAAAATAACTAAATAAGGGTAAAATTTCTAATCTTGTAAAATATAATGATTAGCGTCCCTATTTTGACACCAATAAGACGCATGAATTGCGTCTCTACCTTAACGCTGGCTAAAATAACTATGGATGACCGTATTCTTCCGTAGAGACGCAATCTATTGCGTCTTGATCTATTGCGTCTTGATTTATTGTACCTTAATGAATCAGATTATACAAAAAATTTTCAAACCTTGATTCGCATTATTAATGATTGACCATTAAAAAAGATTTGCTTCTTTTGCAAAAACAATGTAATTTTGTGGTAGTGATACACCAATCCATATTTTTATATGATAAACTACCTTCGTAGGCATAAGATACGTACCGCCATAGGATGCTTACTATTATTATGGTATATCTTTTGTCTGCCTCGTACGCTTTTTAAGGAAGGCTATGCCACTGTGGTGGAGAGCCGAGAGGGCAAACTCCTTGGTGGCAAAATTGCTCCTGATGGACAATGGCGTTTCCCAGAGCGAGATACCGTACCCCATAAGCTACGTGAAGCACTCCTTGCTTACGAAGATGCCCATTTTTATTACCACTGGGGGGTCAATCCTGTATCTACTACCAAGGCGTTACTTACCAATCTGCGCCATGGTCGTACCATACGTGGGGGGAGTACTCTCACCCAGCAGGTAATACGATTGGCTCGTAAGAACAAAGCGCGTACCTATGGGGAAAAATTGGTAGAGGCCATCTGGGCTACTCGCTTAGAATTTCGCTACTCTAAGGAAAAAATCCTTGCCCTATATGCTTCTCATGCCCCTTTTGGAGGCAATGTGATAGGGGCAGATATGGCTGCTTGGCGCTATTTTGGAGTTTCCCCAGAACAGCTCTCTTGGGCAGAGGCCTGTACCTTGGCAGTACTTCCCAATGCACCAGGTCTTATATACCCAGGACGTAACCAACTAACCCTAAAAAAGAAACGTGATTTCTTACTGGAAAAGCTCCTCAAAAATCATACCATTGATAGGACAACCTACGAACTTTCTTTGCAAGAGCCCTTGGTGGAGCGCCCACATGAATTACCCAATATAGCCCCTCACCTTGTGGAGCGCATCGCCCGTACTGCTCCCAATAAGCGACAACTCACCACCATAGATTATTACCTGCAAGAGCGCGTACAAGAGGTGATAGCCAAATACCACCGACACTATAAGCGCTTTGAGGTACATAACCTCTGCGCGCTGGTGGTAGATGTCCATAGCCGAGAAGTCCTAGCCTATGTAGGGAATAGCCCTACCGATGAGGAGCATCAAAAGGATGTGAATATCATTCACCGCCCTCGCAGTACAGGAAGTGTGCTCAAGCCTTTCCTCTATGCGGCTATGCTTGATAGTGGTGAGTTACTCCCTCAAGAGATTACCGCAGATGTCCCCACTCATATCGGCGGCTACTCTCCTGAAAACTTTGAAAACACCTACGAAGGGGCTGTCCCTGCCGATGAGGCGCTGTATCGCTCCCTGAATATTCCTTTTGTATTACTGCTGCGACAATACGGCATCAGCCGATTTTATCAGCAATTGCAAAAGCTACAATTACGTTCCATTAATCGTTCTGCTGATCACTATGGGCTATCCCTTATCCTCGGTGGCGCAGAGAGTAGCCTCTGGGAACTCTCTCAGGCTTATGCTAATATGGGCTTCGAGCTGAATGAGTTTGCTCAGACAGGCAAATACCGTTCTCATGCCTTCCAAAAACTCACCTACCTGAAGAACAACCGTGATTATGGAGAATTGCAGGAAGAGAAAAACCACTTTTCAGCGGGCGCTATCTATAAGACTTTTGAGGCTTTGACCCAAGTAAACCGACCCTCTTTTGATTCCGCTTGGCGTTACTATACCTCGGCGAGGAAAATATCTTGGAAAACGGGTACCAGCTTCGGTAATCGCGATGCATGGGCTATTGGATTGACGTCTCGCTACTTAGTAGGCGTATGGGTGGGCAATGCCTCCGGAGAGGGGCGCCCTGAACTTACTGGGGTTGGAACAGCTGCACCCGTGATGTTGGAGATATTTCAGCTATTGAAGAAAGACAAATGGTTTGATACCCCTTGGGAAGACCTACAAAAAGTAGAAGTATGTACCCTCAGTGGTATGATAGCTAGCGACTTATGTCCTAAAAAGACTATTTGGGTACCACAAGGGCAACTACAAACCACCCTATGCAAGTATCACAAATGGGTACACCTCTCCCCTGATGGCCTTTGGCAGGTCAATAGTAACTGTGAAGACATAGCTGCGATGCGCTCGGAGAGTTGGTTTGTACTTCCCCCTCTTATGGAATGGTTTTATAAGAAGAAGCACCCTACCTACCAGGTGCTCCCTCCTATGCGAGAGGATTGTATAGAGGGCAATAAACAGCAAGTTTTAGATTTTATCTATCCCAAATATGGTGCCACCCTACACCCTGTCAAGGGCTTAGGTGGCAGTATCCAGCCTATCATCGCCCGTGTTGCTTATAAGTACTCAGGGAAGCTCTTTTGGTACTTGGACAACCATTTTCTTGGAGAAACGCTCCACTTCCATGACATGAAACTATACTTAAGCGAAGGTACCCACCTGCTCAAATGCATGGATACACGAGGCAATGAGAAAACAATAGTAGTGAAGAGTGAAGAGTGAAAAACTTTTCGCTTTTCACTCTTCACCCTTCACTTAAATGATTCCTTCCTGTATCAGATTGTGCAGATGTATTACTCCTACATATTGTCCTTGACGGGTTACCAATAGCTGGGTAATTTTGTGATTTTGCATAAAGTCCAGAGCATCCACAGCAAGCACCCCTGCATCTATGGTTTTAGGGCTGGTGGACATGATATCGCGGGCTTTGAGTCCCTTAATTTCTTCATAACGGCTGAGCATACGGCGGATATCCCCATCGGTGATGACTCCAACGATACGTTCGCCATCGAGTACTGCTGTTACCCCTAGCATTTTCTGAGAGATTTCTATAATCACTTGCTTGATATCCGTCTCTGGAGCTACTATAGGTACTTGATTCTTGGCTATGGTCTCCCCTACGGTAAGGTAAAGTCGCTTGCCAAGAGCTCCCCCAGGGTGATATTTGGCAAAATCGGCACTACCAAACTGCTTTACCTGCATAAGAGCTACCGCCAAGGCATCCCCAATAACCAATTGAGAAGTGGTGGAAGTGGTCGGAGCTAAGTTGTTTGGGCAGGCTTCCCTATGGGAATAGGCATAGAGTACATAATCGGATTGCGTGGCAAGGAAAGACTCCTTATTGGCTGTGATAGCAATGAGGGGATTATTCTCACGCTTGAGCAGTGGTACCAATACCTTGATTTCTGGAGTATTACCACTCTTGGAGATACAGATGACCACATCAGAAGGTTGTATCATTCCCAAATCCCCATGAATGGCATCGGCAGCGTGCATAAAGATCGCAGGGGTACCTGTGGAATTCATCGTTGCTACCATCTTTTGGGCAATAATAGCACTTTTTCCTATGCCTGTGATGACCACACGACCCTTGGATTGTAAGATAGCTTCCACTGCTCGAGGGAAGTTTTCATCTAAAAAACTTGTTAATTTCTCTAAAGAATAGAGCTCTGTTTCTATGGTTTTGCGAGCAAAATCAAGTACATTATTAAAATTTTCCAAAATAGTTGATT
>ERZ773077.1878-NODE-1878-length-14013-cov-7.556025_pt1 | contig 14013 bp, 9 predicted proteins | sample MGYA00580612_ERZ773077 | MGnify/ENA primary metagenome ERZ773077 (study PRJEB29015, sample SAMEA2737971) | human oral metagenome | biome: human oral; feature: human-associated habitat; material: dental | place: China | collected 2021 ...
TAACAGAGCGTTCAAAGGTACCAACTTCTGGTACGGGTGTGGGACTGCCTTCAGCCTTGGGCTGTAAAAACCCCTGACTACCATTGGTCCTCTCATTTTTTTGATACTCTGAATTCACATTTTGCTCTTGAGACTTCCCAAGGGCTTTTTCTGTGCTCTGATTTTCTTCCAGTGCTTCATAAGTATCTCCAAGAGGATTGGAAGGTTTTTCAAAAGTTACTGTTTTATCTGAATCAATAACCATCTGTTTTTTTGGCTCTACTGAAAAGCTGATATTATCCCAGTTCTGCTTCAGCCATTCCGCATCTTCTGGAGATAGATTACTATTATCTGGAGTCAAGGCTGCTTTTTGAGTATCATCCCCACGTTTCTTCTGATTGGACAGTAACTTGTTTACTATCTCTTTTTCTTCATCCGTATTAGGGCGATACTTAGGAGATAGTTCAAATCTCCCTTCCTCGCTCAATTCCAAAGCAACTCGACGTAGCCCTTTTACGAAGTAGATATTTGGCTGCTTAGCCCACTGCTTGACCTCTCCGGAATCAATTAAAGCTTGTGTCTCTGGTTGAATAACCAGTCCATCAACTTTATCTTGAATGGCTTCTAGGCGTTCTAATTCCTTTTTGTAACGCTTGATAGTTTCAGGCCTATAACTCGATTCCCCACGTTCTGCCTTCTCAATTTCTTCCCGAATACGGGGAATATTTTGGACACTCATCTCCAGACCATTCCCCTGCCGGTTGAGACCTGCTGCTTTTCGGTCTTCTCTTTCCTGGAGCCTTTCAATTCGCTCTTCTTGTTCCTTGATTTCATCCAATTTAGAGAAGACACGATTTTCAATTTGTTCTTGCTTCTGCATAAAACGGCCTCCACCTCGTTTATCATTCATAGGCTGGCCATTCGTTAGGGACTGATGAGAATAGGCTGCATTAATCGCCTCATCAGCTTCCCCTTTAAGTCTCTCTAGCTTTCGTTTAGCTTGCGCCAAGCGACTGTTATCTGGCTTTTCTGCTTCATACTCAGCCCTAGCTTCGTGTACTTCCGACATACTATTTCCCCTTTCTTTCTCTTGATCGATAATCCTTGTATATTCCTGATGGACTTCTTCCTTTGTCAGTTGCCTAGCTGAGACAAAGGCTTTTACATCATCTTCAGTTAGCTCTTGCGCTTTTGCGAGAGCTATTTCTTTTGAAAAATAGCCCTGGTAATGCCAGGACTCTTCGTCTGCGCTATAAACATGCACTAGCTCATTAGGAACCTCATTCCCTCGCTTCAGAAAATCATTCCAATCTTCCTTTTCCTGGTCAATCTGGATAATAGGTGGAATGGCAATCTGTACCGGAATGCCCTTTTCTTGTAAGCGAGTGATAAAATTCTGCCCTGCAGCATCATTATCTACAGCAAGCGTAATCATATCCTGATGCTGGCCGTCTTTGAAATAATCCGTTGTGTTGACGACAGTTTCTAGAGCTTTTACAGTATTCTGATCTACTTGGTAGGCTTTACCGTTCATTTCCGCATAAAGCTCCATGAAGCGCCTACTAATAATCACTTCTTTAACACCATCCATAGCAACTAGTCGGACATCTTGAAGGTTATCTTTATGAAGTTCATAATAACTCATTAGATCGATCGGAGCTTCCGCAAAGACTAAACGCTTTGGCTTTCCAATATCTACTGAAAAGCCAAGTTGGCCATCTGAGTTTCTCATAATTTGTTTTAGACGACCACGTTCTGGATAGTGCACTCGATTCTCTACTATTCCCTGGAGACTAGCGCCAGCTAAAAAGCCCGTGTTGTCTTTATACTTAAAGACAATCACAGGCTCAAAATAGTCTCCTTTTTTTCGGGTCGCCTCCGCCATACTCCCCTGGCTAATAAAGAAATTAATCGTGTCATCTGAAAGGCCTCTCTGAGTCTTCAGGTAGCTTCTAGAAGCCTTGAAATCCTGATGCTCATATTTTTCCAGGTTATAGTAAAAGGGCTCTTTTGGGGCTATCTGAACCGCCAAATCCACTTTCTTAAATTCTCCTGTTTCCAAGAAGTGCATCGCTTCCTTGTAAGTAACACCCTGGATAGTTTGAACTAGTTGAATCACATCTCCAAATTCTGATCGAGAATTCCAATGAAAGTCATTCTTCTTTACATCGATTACAAACGAATCATGCTCTGTCCACGTATAACTATAGGCTCCCGTGCGCTTTAGCCTCATTCCCAGTTGTTCCGCAACAGAAAGGATAGATAGATTTTTAGCTGCTTCTTTAGTTAATGCCATCTCTTGCCTCCTCTACAATGAAAATTCTGGCACTTCTTTTTCTAATACATCTTGTGTTCGCTCTTTTTCAAGCTCTTCTGCTTCTACAAAACGTTTTAAATCAGGAAAATGGAGTTGGGCTTGTTTTAGCTTATCATGAACTAACAAGCTCTCATCAATATGATAGACTGCTTCCTGATGGCCATTGAAACCTTTCTCTAAATCAATATCATCAAAGCGTATGATAGCCAATTCTGTCAAACTTCCCTTATACCAAGCTCCAATCTCACTTTCAAGATAGAACTGAACTGATTCTCTATCTTCCGTATTTGTATCTCGCAAATAGGCCAGTTCCCAGCTTTCACCTTGAGAATACCCAGTGACTTCTTGAACAATCAGCTCCTGATTGCTAGTGCTTAAAATCCGATTAATATCGTCTAAACGGGGAACTAAGATTTCCTGAGCTAGAGAGACTGCTTCTGTACGATAGTCGAAAAATTCATATTGTTCCCTATCTTCGACATAGTTCCTAACGAAATCTGAATAATGAGGGAAATGTTCCTGAAAGCTAGGTGAAATCATCCCATAGATATAGGCTTGTCTTAATGTTTCAAACTGGGCTATTTGATAATATGATGGATCGAGCTTAGCCTCTTGATTCAACATTTCCTTGATACTTTCTGGAAGTTGTATTGGCTCCGAATCTGGCCAAGTTCTCTTGGAATAGTTGATTACTTCCTCGTAGAGAATAGTATCAATCTCTGAATTCTTCATTTCAAGCAAAGCCTCTACAATTTGAGCTGATTCTGAAAGATTGGAACGATAATCAGTAATCAAGCCATCTTTACGAACCTCCCACTCCTCAACCTGAGCATTTTCTGAAGTTCGTAGTAACAATACCTCCTCAGCTTTCAGATCAACTCCAATGACCTGATCACCATTTGGTAGCTGATCCATCTCCAATTCCTGGATTTTAGCATCTAATTGATTATTAACCTGAAGCAAGTCTTGCTTCAAATGAAATAATTCTTCTGCATTGGCTTGTAATTCCTCAAAATACTCTCTGGAGATCTTCACTGGTTGAACCAATAAATCTTTCTCTCGTTGTTCTCGAGGGTAAGAAAACAAGTAGGGAGCAACTTCTTTGAAGTCCTGGTAGTTCATCCATTTTATAGATTCTGTAACAATCATATTTTGGACATCGATGACATCTGTATGAGGAGTAATCCAGCCAGATAAAGCCAACTCTTTTACTGCTTCAGATAGGGGGTAAGAAGGGATATGTTCTAAAATCCCCTCAAAATAACCAATCCCTCGAGCAGTCTCTTCCTCAACTTCACGCTTCATTCGTTTAAATTGTTTTTGTGGTAATGTATTCATTCTTTATCCTTTCTAACTCACTTTGAGAGGAACTTCCTCGACTTCCTTAATCCCAATATGAATAACATTCTCTTCCCCAACCTGGTCTTTCCACTCATCAATATCGCTTAGATATCGCTTGTAACGATACCAGTTTTCATCGTTCGGGCCATTACTTAAGAGGTAGGCTCTTGGATGTGTGTCCAGGTTAAATTTTTGATCTCGAAAGACATTTTGTTTGGATAGGAAGAGTAGGGCTTCTGTTGTTCCAATTGTAGCAACCTCATGCGGTGTCAACAATTCTCGGCCAATTTTTGAGTTCTGCTTGGAACTACTGCCATTTCTTCCCCTGCTCTCGCTATAGTTCTGATCATTCAAAGTCTGCTTACCAGATCTCTCAGATAAATACTTGAGCGTATCTAAGTCATTAGACCCCAAATAGAGAATAGCTCCACAGTTATTGATAATTGTCTTCGTATTCTCTTTCCCGTATAATACTTCGATCTGACTTTGAGATTGCACCATCATCTTGATAGAAATCTCTCGAGAACGAATAACAGAGATAATTGGCGGTAAATTAGGAATCTTCCCAATCTGACCAAACTCATCCGCCCATACCTGGACATGCGACAGATCTTCCTTGGTCTTTGTTGGGTGCTCACCTAGCAAGATGGCATCTGCAGTCTTCATCATCACATCAAAGAGTGTACTAAATAGCAACGCTGACAAGAACTGGTAGGCTGGATCGACTTCTGGAATATGAATGAAGACAGCCGTCTTTTCTATATTCCATTTTTCAATCTCCAGCGTGTCTTTTTCAATAATCTTTCTCAGCTGTTCATGATCAAATACTGAGAAAGTAGTCGCAAAAATAGCATAGACAGAAGCCCTTGTCTGACCATCAAAGTTTTTATTAAACAAGCTCCATTGCCTGCAGGCATAATTCCCTGGGCTCCTTCTCTCCAGGTCTTCAAACATCAATTCAACTGGACTCTCCGCTTCTGGATGATTCCGTCTCAATTCTCGAATCATATCTGTAACCTGCCCCAAATTAGGAAGATAGTGATCGAGCTGACCATCAAAATAAAGATAGCCAATTAGAGAACGCATCAGAAGCTTATTGGCCGCCGGCCAGAAAGGATCGCTTTCATGACCATTTCTGTTTAGCGACTCTGTAATGGCCTCTGACACTCGATCTATATCCATTTCAGTATGGATATATTTGAACACATTAAAGCCGTCTGAATTCAGGAAAGTAATCAAATCAAAGATTTTTATCTTATATCCTTTTTCTACAAGGGATTTTCCCGTTTCATGAATGAGAAGTCCTTTGGTATCTGTCGTCACAAAGCTAGAGTTACCTTGTAAAATATTCGGTTTAACAGCGCTTCGAGTCTTTGAATCCCCGGTACCTCCATAAACTAAGACATTCTTATTAATCTGATTTTCATAGCTCAATCGGCTATTAAATAGTCCCATCTGGCTATTCTGTGTAAAAATCATATTCTTTTCAGGCTCTGCGTCTCGGAAGCGCATCAATTCGTCTTTCGTCGCAAAACGTGCCGACCCATGCTCCTCCCCATACCTGTACGTGCCTGTATCAGATACCCTCAAATACAGTAGAAAAGCAATCAAAAATCCGCCCATACCAACCAATAAAGAAGCAGGAGTAAATTGAAAATCAAGCCAAGATTTATCGCTTAGATGGTCGCTCATCCAGTTAAGCTTTCCAAATCCAAATACATCCGTTACTGAATCGGTATCTGGTGCTAACAGCCACAGTTTAAAAAGCCAATGAAAGAGGTAGAATAGACCCAGTCCTAAAAACAAATACGGCCTAAGTCTCCGTTTCTTCTTTTCTGTAATCACTTCATTTTCCCTCCAATCTGTGGTTCGATATTTTCCGGAAGAACAAATTCTTTGGTATGAATATTTACCTGCAGGGAAGCAATTTTCTCTTGTTCAACTGCTTTGAAATGTTTCAATTTCTCCTCAAAAGAAGTTGTTTTACCATTTTTAAGATTCCGATCATTGAATCCTTTCGGATCTCTTGTGATCCCTTCTAGTACATCCTTAAAGGCTTGTTCGACAACACCTTTATCTTTTGCATTGAAAGCAAGAGTTGTCTTACCATCAGGGTGTGTATAAAAAGAAAAGCCAATCCCGTATTGGCCAAGTTCTTTTCGAACTGCCTCGAGATTGACTTCATTATGTAATAATTGCTGGACTTCTTTAGCATCTGCTGTTGCCATGAATTTATTCCAGTCTGTCTCACCAGTGAAGACTACATTCTCCCCTCTGGCTTGATAAATTTCAATTCCTTTAGAGCACACCAGGAAAAGACCTTTTAAAATTACTTCTCCTGTCACAAGAGTTGCCCGTCCTAACTGGGCTACCACTTGTTCTTGTTCCATTTTAGCTCACCTCTTCAATTTTGAAATAAAGATCTTTCAATTGAGTAGCTTGAGATTCTTTAGTCAAAATCTGTTGTTGCAACTCATCAATCCTATTTTGGCACTGAGCAATTTCCCCATTTGCTTCCTTGATAAAATCTTCGTTAGATTTGATTTTATTTTTAATAGATTGCTTATAAGTGATCGTCTGAGCCTCAAAGCTATCAATAACCTCTGAAGGTAAATTTACTGTAGTCGCATGAGAAAGAGAGAAAGAAGATTCAACCTTTTGATCAGGAATCATTTTATTCTCTTTCTGAGTAAATGTTTCAACAACCGGTGATACTTCTTCTGTAGCAGCATCTTGTGAAGGTTCTACTTGTTCTTCCTCATTTTCATCTAATCTACTGAAATGATCTGTAGTCCATTCACTAGAAGAATAGTTAATTTTATCTTCCAAAGGCACTTCCTCTCCAACCTGATCTTGAGGCTTCTGAGAAACTAGCTCAGCAATTCTTTGACGAGCCATATTCGCCTCTTTCTTTACCGTTAGATCTTCCAATTCAGGATCTGGTTCTGATTGGAATTCGGGTTGAGACTGGGGTTCTGGTACACCTTGTGTGGACTTCTTTTCTTTATATTTTGCCAAAAAATGAAGAAAACCTCTTTTTTTCTTCCCAACACTCGTACCAAAATTTTCCAGCAACTGATCAATGATTCCAACAAAAGGCATTTCGAGACTAAGTTCTTGTAGGGTTTCACCTTCAGAATTGAGAGAATAGAGTAGATAGATTCCGTTTATTTTATTACTCTTCATTCGTTCGTTAATGATTTCTAGCTTTGAAAACAGCTCGTCTCGATGCTCAAATGTTTCCTCTTGTTTAGTCAGTTGATTGATAATTTTATACATGGTTCACTCCTTGGTTACTTGATTGTGCTGGAAGGATTAGATCCTTCATTTCCTGATAAGATAGCCCACTTTCTTCCGAAAGGGCAACGAAAAGTTGAGCCTCCACATCCCTTTCCTGGACTGTATAGTTCTTGATTTTGTCAGTCGCTTCTTCTTTTTGTCGTTGCGCTTTCGCCTTGTCCCTCCTGATTTTTTCAAGTTTATTTTCAAGTTGATTTATTCTCTTGTTCATTCAATTCTCCTTATCGGCTACTACTGGATGGGGTCGTTTGTTCAGCAGAGGAAACTGAAGTCGAACTTGAACTGCTAGTATCTGAATAAATTCCTATACTTTGCCCCTTTGCTTCGGTCAAGACGATCGGCTCAATTTTATTAATCAATAGCTTCCCTGATTGCTCCACATAGGTCAACCGAATTGTAGCCTTAGTGGTACCAGTAAGCCCCTTAGAATCTCGATTATCTTTTTCTGTTAAGGTTGTACTAGTATATTTAATCTGAGCTAAAGCAACTTTATGTGTTTTATCAATGTAGATAGAGCCTGATTCATAAGATTGGTCAACCACATACCCCTTATAGGTCTGATTGACTGGCTTTTGTTCTTCTTGAACAGTTTCCTGATACATAGAATCAGTCATAAAAGGCTTATATCGTGGACGATTCTCTTCTAAATCCTTTTTGGTATAGTAAGCAATTAGAAAGTCCTCGACCTGCTGTTCAGTAAGAGATAGTTGTTCCTGTTGTTTCTCTTCTGGTTTTTGCTTCGCCTCTTCCTGAATTTGACTGTTCTGGCTTAAATTCTGTTGTACTTGAGCAATAGAATAGCCCAGGACAATACATAAAACGGTGACGGCTCCTATGAGGAGTCTCTTTACCATTTTGATTAACTTTTGATTATACATTCTTTTCCTTTCTTATTTAGGGGTAACAAAATAGATGCCTGATTGTGGTGTCAAGGTACGCCAAGTCGTTACATATAAACCACCAAAGTTCATTTCTGAAATCAAGAAACTACCATCGCTATTAACGTACTCACAGAATGCAACATGACCATAGATTGGTGATGCTCCAGCTACACCATTCATGAATACAACTGCAGAACCTGGTTTTGGAGTCGTTGAAATTTCATATCCTTGAGCTTGACCACTGTCAACCCACTGATTGGCATTACCCAGATATGGATAAATTCCAATCCCAATCTGAGCAAAGCGATTATAGACGTACCAAGTACAATTGCCTAGTTCATAAGCATTACCTGAATAACCTTGGCCTTCTAAAATTGCTTGATCTGTAGGTAGTCCATAAGGGAGCTTATCTTTATATTCTGCTGGAACTTGCTGGCTAGATATGCCTGTCGAACCACCTCCCTTATTTTTTAAGAAGTTCAACCATTGACGAGCTGCAGTTTGTCGCTCTAGAAGCTTATTACCTGGTACTCCCAACCAAGAATTCAAGAAGTCCTCCGCAAGAGCTTCTACGGAACCTGTTGAGGTTACAATTCTTTTAAAAGCTTCTCGTCTAAGTGGATCATCTGCTTCTAATAGGAATTTAGTTTGAACTTCCGCAGACCAAATATCTCCATTCATATCTTTTGCAAAATTCCACAATGCAAGAGCACGGGGGCCAGTAAATTGACCAATCCCAATCCCGATATAGTGTAAACCATTGACCAGGTATCCTCCTTTATTTAAACGTAGATTCGGATACATAGCCTGGAAAGCATCCCAGTTACCAACTAGATTTTCTGCAGTTGGCTCTTTAGCAACTTTATCGAACTGATTATTGGTTAGAAAGTCTGTCTCATAACGTTTAAAAGTGATGGAACTCTCAATATCAAATCCTCCCAAAACGGCTGCAATTCCTTCATCTGTTGCTTCTGGTATATTTTTTTTGATTGCATCTGCAAAAGCTCTCGCACGTTTTCCTTTCTCTCCAGATGTTTCAATACTGCTCACAACCGACGTTGCTTGTGTGTACTCTACACGCTGGAAGTAAAAACCGACATTGACATAAGTCCAATTCTTTTCAACATTACCATCTTTGTCTTTCTTATTTGAGCGATCAGGTTCTAGTTTTTGATAATAGACCGTTTGATTTCCTTCAGATGCCACCTTTCCAATGATATCTCCAGATTTGACATGATCTCCTGTTTTGTAACGAATCGTATCTACGTTCTTATACAGAAACTTGGAATTCTCATCACTGATTTCTAGATCATTGCCATTTACCTCGACTTTCCCATCTAAAACAGCTAATAGAGTTTGTCCTCCTGTGGCCTGCAAAACAGAACCATTAAAAATTTCCTTCGTAGTTTTATAACCAAAACGCTCAATAATCTGAAGGGGAGCTTCTGATTCAGGCTGATCTTCTGTATAAAATGGATTATCTAGCTCTTGTAGCAACATATATTTTCCGCTATCTCGAGCAATTTCTAAGAGTTCTTTATACTCATCTAACTCATCCTCACTCAACTTGTAGAGATCATTTTTAGTATAAAGATCTTCCATTGTTTTAAGATTATCTTTATCCCCATTCAAATTCTTCCATAAGGTATCTAAGTAAAGCTTCCCACGATTATTTTGCGAAAAATATTTGTTCCCGTCTATACGAAGTTTATCTGAAATATCATCATACTTATAATTCAAGTACAAAAGCGGATCATCAATTTTTGTCCAATAATCTACCTTATCATTCGACTTTTCACGATCCAATTTTGAAAGATACAACCAGGTATCATTCATATCAAACTCATCTTGACGGGTAATTCCTGAACTACCAATACCAAGTATTGCCAGAAACAAAAGCAGACCAAAAGCAATCAGATAAGCCTTAAAACCAAATGGATTTTTGATAATAGCTTTAATCGGTTTAGAACCTACACGGTAGACCTTCCTAGCCTTCTTGGCAGCTTTCCCAGTTTTAGAAGCGGCCAAACGTTTCTTATAATCCTGAATACGACGAGAGAGTTTTCCTTCCCAAGAAAATTCTCTTGGAGTTCGAGTGAAGCCTCTACCCTTAGCCTTATTGTAGACTCTATTTCCAAGGCTATAGCTCGATTTAACCATTCCTTGGCCAAGTTTACCACTATATTTCCCAATCGTTTTGATCCGTTTCCCTTGAATCTGAATATCCTGATACCGATATTTAGCTCGTGCTATATCTGATAGTGTATCATCCTGATGCGCTGCAGAACTAGCTTGTTGACTCGCAGAACGTTCTAAAGCCTGTTTAGTAGCACGATAAAACTTCTTCTTACGTGAACCACCGTTAGCCTCTTGAGCAACTTTGAAGACTTTTTTAGAAACTCTCTTCTCTAGTTTTGCCTTATCGAGCTCTTTCTTGAGTGACGCTAACTTTTTAGCACCTTCTGGAGTTAATGATTTTCCTTGTTTCTGTAAACTTTTATATGCCTTGTTTAGAGATTTTACCTTGGCCTTTGAAGCTCTAAATTGTTTACGACTCTTCTTCACTATATGGCGCTTAGAAAGTGTTTGTTCTTTTAGCTCCTTCATTTGCTTAGCACTATCTTGTTGAACCGTTCGGTAATTCTTCCGAACCGTCTCCAGTTTTTGATCTAACTTATGACCGATTGTGTTTGGTCTGCCTTGATCCTGATTCATAATGAGACTCCTAAGCGTCTGTTGCGACTAAGTTATATAACTTAGTATTCTTAGGTATTGGATTCTCAAATGGCACTACAACTGGCCCTGCTACTATTAAGCCAGTACCTTTAGCTTTTGGTCGAGCCAAGTAGCGAATCTGTTTATCAGTCAGATTGACAATCTCTTTTAGGATAGCCAAATCCTGAGGTTTTTGTTTGAGCAAAATCATGAACTCGCTATTTGAAAGCAACTTCCGACCTTCTTCAACAGCAGCCAGCGTTTCTACGTTCTGGGTAATCCCTGTTGGAATCGCACCGTATTTCCGAATACGTGAATACAACGTAGTAAAGAAGTCTGCTTGAGCCTTATTTTTAAATAGAATCTGCATCTCATCAAAGTAAACCCAAGTAGTACATTTTCCTTGATTTTCTACAATTTGATTCCAGATATAATCCTGAATAACCATCAAAGCGAATGGCTTCAATTTATGAGACAACTTCTTCAAATTAAAGATAACAAAGCGATGATTGAGATCCACGTTGGTACTGTGAGCAAAAATATCTTGGGAACCAGTTGTATAGGTTTCCACTGCCAAAGCTAAATCTTGAGCTTCTGGCTCTGGTTGTTCCTTCAATACCTGGTGCCACTCTTTTAACGTTGGAGTGAAATCCTCTGTCAAATATCGCTCATAAGTCACCCCTGTTACCCGGTCAATAATCCCAATCTGTGCATCTGTCACCTCAGATAGAATCGATTCAAACAATCCCATCAATAAGTTTGCCTTATCTCCAATTGGATCGTCATCCTCATCGTCCAAACGATCTAGATCCGGTAGATCTAAGAGATTGATATGTGTTTTAGATCCAATCGAAATATCCACCATCTGAGCACCGAAATCACGTCCAATATCAGAATATTCATCTTCGGGATCCACAATGATTACTCGGTCTTCTGGATATTTCAGCAAAGTCGGAATGACTTCTCCACCCTTAATCGTAGTAGACTTACCAGATCCAGAGGTACCAAGCACGACACCTGAACCCGTATTCAGATCACGTTTTCGATCCAGTGTAATGATATTGTTTGATAACTGATTTTGACCATAGTAGCGAGCAAGTGAGCTTTCAGACTTCAAATCAACGTTAGTAAAAGGGACTTGCGTAGCAATATTAGCTGTAGTCATCTTTCTCATGAAATTCTTCTTCACATTTACGAAGCACTCACCGATAGGTAAAACCGTATTTAGAGCCTCTTCTTGGTAATAATAGAGATCTTCAAATTCTACCCCTAACTTCCGGCCAGCACGCTTAATCTTTTGTTCATTACGTTGTAGTTCCTCCTGGTCATCTGCCTTAAAATACACTGCAATAAAGCCAGAGAAGATTTTCTGATCATACTCAGTAATCTCATCTCGCCACTTCTTGGTAGCTTCTGAGATTTCTTGGTCACGACCAGCAACGACCGCATCATCAAAGATACCAGATTGAGCAGCCTTACGTTTAGAACGTAATTTCCCAATTTCAGCATCTGTTTCTGCATCGTCAATCTTCTCTAAGATTTCAACGTTCTCATAGGGTTCTGCATGGATAGTAATAGCCAGCTCCAGCCCCAGTGTCGTCAAATCTCGAATAAGACGATCAGACATCCAGTTAGGATAGCGACGTGCATAGAGCACCTTGCACCAACGATCATCTATAACCATCCGTTTTTCCTGAAATTCAATCCGATTTGGAGCAATAAATGATTTCGTTGACAAACCAGATAAAGCAATTTCTCTGTAATCAAAATTGACATACGGGTTATCTCGTAACAATTCAGAAAATACCTTTAGACGATCCAAGCCGTTCATTTCCTTAAATGTAATATCAGATTCCTGAAATTGCGTTCCCAGGGAAACTCCTATATCTTGCAGTAACAACTGAGCCTGTTTTCGATCATCAGCGTTCGTTGAAATGGTCACATACTTATGTACCTCGAAGTTGTTAGCATGTGTTGTAAATCGCTCCTTAATCATCTCATTCAACTCCTCACGATAGTCATCATAGCCATCGTTTGTTTCTTCAAACAAGATATTCTTCAAGGAGTTATCCGATACTCGACGGTTGATTACTAAGAGTTGATAGTTACTGCCCTCATCCAGTGAATTAAGAGCATCCATCGTTGTATCGATGATACTCTCTTTTTCATCTTGTTGAGCTGTCGAGTAAGAAGCATCTCCCAACATAAAGCTCCGAGAGTACTTCTCACGTGCAATGTGCATCAATCCATCTTCATGTAGATGTGTGTAATTGATCGTGTTTTGCGTTGTAGGTTTCATCTGGCGACGCAAACGATCAATTTTTTTCTTTTCTGCTTTTTCTAGTTTTTCTCTTTTGCTTTTGAATAAACTCATCTTTCGTATACATTCCTACCTTTCTAAATTCTGTCTCATAGGTTCTTTGTTGGATCCGGAAAAAGAAATCGATTTTTTCTTTAATCCGCATTCGCTTGGTCATGCCTGTACCGTACATTGCCCCAGGAACTACAAATAGAGCATCCCAAAGATAAATGTACCAATCAGGTAGACCAAAGAAATAAATAGCAGTTGTCCCTGAGACAGCTATTATCAAACACACGTATAGAACAATCATTCTACTAGTTAGGCCAAATAGAATTGGCTTGTCCTCATTTTCGAATTCTCTTAAAAATTCTGATCCAATTTTTTTCAATTATTTTCCTTTCATACAAAATCACATCGAACAATTCTAATTTTTCTAGATATGGATTATACTCCTAAAAGTTGTTTGGCTTTTCGACCAGACCCAATCATTACAAAGATATAGATAACTCCCTTAGCAATTGAAGCAAAGGCTGTTCCCCAGGAATCACTGGAACCAGTCGTAACCTTTAGGATATCTGCTGCAACAATTGAATCGTATACAACAGAAACAATAATTAGGATGACACCAATAAAGGCGGATGCCGCAAAATATTTCAAGAAGTTAATCGTAACAGAGCGTAAGGAGTCCATCATAAAGAACGCTACTAACAATGGAGCTATAGCTTTAAGCATATACAAATCTAAGTAACGTAAGAAAACAATAATCCCTAGAATAATGTTAGAAACTTTACCGACAATAAAGCCAACAAATCCAATAATTTGTTTTTCAAACCAACCTTTTCCGCCAGAAATATTAGAATCAATGGTTGTTTTGATTGTCGGTGTTACATGGGCAATTACCTTCACAACAATATTAAGCAATTCAAGAATAGCATCACAAATTTGGGATGAAGCAGAGAGCATAATGAAAGCAAATAAGTATTTCATTAAAGCCTCTAACCAAATCTTCTGTGTTAATGCACCTCCCCTTGACTTGACCATTTGTGACCATGATGCCATTTCAAACCAGAAAAAAAGACCTAAAAGGATATACCCAATAGGTCTGACTGCATCAGCCATCATATTTACAGCTTGGTTTGTCGCAGAGCTATAACTAGAAAGAGAGCTTGTCAACTCTC
>ERZ773077.1880-NODE-1880-length-14006-cov-18.480826_pt1 | contig 14006 bp, 6 predicted proteins | sample MGYA00580612_ERZ773077 | MGnify/ENA primary metagenome ERZ773077 (study PRJEB29015, sample SAMEA2737971) | human oral metagenome | biome: human oral; feature: human-associated habitat; material: dental | place: China | collected 2021 ...
ACATCATAGCTCCACTTTTCCCAGACCTATAATTTCAAAAAATTCGGGAGGCAAAACAATAAAAGTTTTGCCTCCCGAGAAAATTTTTTCCGAAATCTTCATATAGTGCTCATATTTTTTCAGAGTCTCTTCCTCCAAACGGCCGAGCAACAGTGAGCACATAACCAGCCACCAGCCGCGCCTGCCCTTCCAGCTGCGTATCAATCGCCATATCCTCGCGCACCATCAGTAGGTGCATGACAAAATCGTAGTGCCATTCGCTGTTGTGGTGGATGCCGTATTCCAGACTGCCTGAAACGGTTTACCCGTCTTCGGTCAGCACAAGGTTAAATTCAGCTGTGGCGTTTTCCAGCGGGTAGATGGCGAGGTTTTGATTTTTTCGGACATAAGAAAAGCCTTTAAACGTTGATTAACCCTAAGATAAAGAGTAGGTTTAATTGTCGTTTAAAGGCTAGGGGGGAAAGAGGTTGAAGTGGTTCAGTAAACCATCTGTCTACAAAAGCGGTTTTTCAAGAACCATAAAGGAGTTCAAAAAAAACAATTCTGCACTGGATCGGGTGCAATGTAGGTCACCTACACACTGAACATAGGTCCCTTGGCTTGTCTTATGTGCATCAATTGCTTGTTCATAGTCATCTCCAGAAAGAGTAAAAGATACTTTTTTTGGTTTTCCTTGTACAGACGTATTAATAGTAACCTTACCGCTATTGCTGTCAGGCTCCTTTTTTAAAGCGACTATTTGGCCAATATAGCACCCACCTTTAAGCACAAAATCACGACCAGTCAAATAGTTGTAAGCTTTCTGTACAGGCTCAATATCTTGAGCAGAAAAATAAACGCTCCTGTCGGATTTTGGGTATCTCGTATCTTCCCCAGCTAATTTTATCTCTACATCACGCTCTTTATTTGTCCCACTCATTTGAACAATTGCATGACAGATTCCTGCATCGGCACCATCTGCAGACGCACGGGCAAATTCTAAAATGTTGTCTTCCTCTTTATATTTCTCAACAGATGATTTTAAAGCGCTCAAGGCTTTATAAATGGCATCATTAACCATCTTTCCGGTAGGTACAGGATCCAAATCTTGTTGTTCCGTATCGTGAATAGCCTCGGGGGTAATAATATTAATCGCGTAGCTGCCGATTTGTGTCTGCCCCAATAAAACGGATTCCATAAATCTGTTAATCCGCTGTTTTTTGCTAATGCCTTTTTTTGCACCGGTGAATATTTTCGAGGCAGCCGACTTAATCATGGATTCCGCACTTTGAAATAAGAGTGCGCCATCATTAAGCGGAATCGTACCGTTCTCTACATCATCGCCAATCACCCTGATGCTGATTGTATCTTGATTGTGCAGCGAAGTTAAAATTTCTTCTTCGGTGCATTTTTCGGCGTTTGCCAAAACTTTGACAACCTGTGCCACTGCCGACTTATAGTCCGACAGGCTCTCATCGTGAGGGACTCTGAGTGTTACATCAGGAAAATCGGGATGCCTCCAAACAGTAATCGGCAAATCCAAAACCACATCCAGTTTCTGCCACTCTTGCCGTTCCAGATAACGGGTAAGCATTCGCAAAGTGATACTGTTAACGGTGTACATATACTTTTCCTTCTGCTGCCGAGTACATTATTTCATCGAGTACTTTAGGTGTTAACACCTGATTTTGGGGAATATTGATAGCAATAGTACTGGTATTACCGGCCGGAGGATTGTCCTTTAAAGATACCCAATAACACTTATTTCGCAGCATGATTGCGCTTGAGGTGAAACCGCACCAATCTTCACACTGCTCCGGAATGTCTAGTAAGAACAGATATCTATGCGTGCTATATCGATTTCCGATTAGCTGATTATAGTTTTTAACTTCCAAATCATAAGACAGCAACCCGTTTTTCAATGTCCGTAATGCTGCTGTGGCTTTCAATTGCACATGGATAATCGGATCCGTAAAAAGCGGCATAAACCCGTTGTCAGCATGGCATGAACCGCTGATTGAAATATCAACCCCATCATAGTCGGGAAAGATAGATGATACCCGCCAACCATTTACGGCAGCCAATGCATGGACAAATGCTATTTGGAATTGTTCCATGCGTATAGTATGCTGCATTTTGCTTCCCCGCATTTCCCGATCTCCCGAACATGTTAAATTATATCAATTTAAGTGAGAATTCTAGCTTAACCGATATCCTTTTTAAAACACCAAGATTCCCCGGCCGTCGATTTCCATAACAAAAGCTCTGCATTTGCAAGGCTTTTGTTGTAGCCTTTTTCTTACTCCAACACATTGCGAATCGCAAAGCCGGTAATATCAATCACCATCTCGTTGTCCACCGTGTAGCTCTCGCCTACTTCGGTTACGCAAAAGCCGAGGTAGCTGGTAGGCTTGGCACCGGGTACGTTTGGCATCAGCGAGATTTTGGCGTCCTCGATGCTGCCCCAGTTGATGGCGGTGCCGTCGGTGGGCATCACAGCGGTGGCGGTGATGTCGTATTGCCGGCGAGCCAACTCATCCAAAGTGTGTAGGCCGACCGCGCCAACAAATGCAGGCTGGTTCTGCGGCCAGTTGGTCGTAATCAACCTCTGATAGGCCTGATACAAATCATCTGCCACCGCCCGTTGCATCTGCAATTGCCCCAGCTGCATCAAGTGCCGCTTGCCCACGTTGCCGTCAAAGCCGCGGTCGGCCATAAAGGAGCGGCCGTCGGCCAAACGGATAGCGCGGGTCGGCTCGGTGTCGCCCGCTTTGTTCACCACGCGGTACACCTCTTCCAGCCGCCCCTCTCTGTCGGCCACCGCATCAATCATTCCAAATCATTTGCCAACCGTCAGAACCATATCAGCGGCATTGAGAATTTTTGGAACCAAGCAAAACGCCACTCACACAAGTTTAACAGCATTCTGAAAGAGCGTTTTTAGCTGCATTTCGAATGAGTGTGAATGGCGCTTTAACAACCGTAAAATCAAGCCTCTTACCCTATTTTAAAGCAATTAATAAAACTAACTTATCCCGGTTATCTAGGACAGACCTATTTATTAGCAGATATTGAATACGATATAGGTATCCCAATCATAATCCGTCGCAATATTAGTATTTATCTGCTTGCATTTATTCAAATGACTAATCTGAAATAATGCATCTTGATCAAAAGGATAAAATCGGAGACTTGCTTCAGCATGTGGCAAGGTAATTCTGCCCCAGTAACCCATACCCTGATCATAAATAATATTAGTAAATTCTCCTGATTCATGCATTAATTTTAATATTCTTGCATGCTGTAACTGACTCTTGATAATATTAACTGAAATCTTATTAGAGTAATCAGAAAACCATTGTTTAAATACTTCTTGTTGCATGTTACTATTTTGCCAGTCATGCCATAAATATTCACTATTTTGATAGGTTTGCCTAGTTGATGATATATTTAACTCCAAGGTAGAAAATGGTTTTTTATTCAAGCAATATAATTCCTTAATAACACTATCCAATATCAATAATGTTAACGGACTTTTCAGATATCGATCAGTATAAACCACAGCCGTGATAGGATCTTTTTTAATTTGTAATGACAATGGATATTGCTTGTCTATCAGTGCCAGCATCCTTGCGCCAAAACTATCTAGTTTTCCATCTAATTCGTGATTCAAATTAATCAGTTTCCCACCTTTTTGCGAAAACCAATTTTCTGTATCAATTAGTGTGGTATTTACTTCTGACAAACACTCACTAGTAAACAATGCTTTGGTATGTCTGGAAAATATTTCTTCAGGCTGTATATGCAGCAGACTAGTGGTATGAATACCGTCTGAAAGTTGAGCAGCTAAGATTGTACCCTCTACATCGGCAGAAGCGATGGCAACCTGCCAGCCAGCCTGTATGAACGGATGGAACAGCTCTCGGATGTTGTTGTCATCTATCCAAGCAGCTTGGGTAAAACAGAATACCGGCTGTATCTGATACAGCATCTGCCATTTCATTACTTGTGCTTTAATTTCAGGGCTATCCCAATTATTGTCAATTTGGTGGACAAAAATCAGGAGTCTACTTCCCTGCATTTCCAGAATACGTTTTTCCAGTTCAGCAATGGGTGTACGTGCACAATAACGACTGCCAGCAATGCGTGAAATGCTTACAGGCAGTTTCAAATGTTGATTAAATTTCGCTTCTTCAAGCCACTGCAAAGCTTGATGACGATCGAACTCCTCACGCTCCACATTACCATCACCTCCCGCTAGGCAGTGCTGGCATACGCTACCGCAATCGGCGGGACAACTCAGACGGTCTAAAGCACGGCTCAGGATACCGTTGATATCATCTACGGCAGATAAGACGAAACCAGCTCCTCCTGCAGCTTGGTCGTAAATCTGAATCAAGCAACGAACTGTACCTGTTTCCAAATCCTTATCTTCACGCACAGCATAGCCCATTTCAGTGGTTTCTATGCCCAAACAGGCGGCAATTTCATCGCGCACGGCTACGGCAATCGTGCGGGCGGCAGTCTTGTTTCCACTGTCTAGCCATGCTTTTGTTTGTGGATTTTTCAAGGCAATTTCCAATACATCAGTCTGGATACGGTGGCTCAGGTGGATGTTGTGCTGCACATTGCTGTTGGGGCAGTCTTTCTTTTTGCTGCCCATATCCAAACCACCACCCAAAGTCTTGTGGTAATCGCCTGAAAATACGGTTGGCAGTTCGTTGTCTTCGGTCATGGAATCCGCACGCCCGCATCTCATGCAGACGGCAAAACCGTTTTCATGTTTACCGCCAGAACGGAACAGCACTTCGCCACCGCTGCCGTAGCGGATTTCGCCGCAATCGGGCTGCGGCAGGGCAGTGATTGTGCCGTTCAGTTGTACCCTGGGCGCGTGTGTGGGAACGAATGTTTGGCTGGAAACATCGTTGCCGCTGTCTTCGAAAAAATCGGTCAGAAAGCCTGCTGGAGTCAGCACAGTTTGTTGTTCGGTAAACGGAACAGCTTCGCCGCAGCAGTAACATCGGATGTCGTCATGGCTGTATTTGTAACGTGCCACACCTGATGCTCCACAGTTTTTACAGCGCCATGCGGTGTCGAAACGTTGGGCTTCGTTTTTGCCCTGTTCGTCTGATTTTACGCGCAGATTGATGCCTGCCGAACGATACACGCGCCCGTCTAATACAATTTCCGAACCGGGCGCGTATTCGCGCAGGGCAATATCCAAGCTGCGGCTGGGGTTTTCTTTACGGACGAACAGATTGTCTTCGCGATTCTGTCGTTCGCGGCGTAAGTCTTCCATTTTGCGGATTTTCATTTCCACTACGTCGGTAGGGAAACCGTAGCCGGGCAGAAAGGCATTTACCGCCAGATGGCCGAGCAAGTTTTCATTTTCATGCAGTTTTTTCTCGCGGTTTAGGGCTTTTTTGTATAAATCATTGTCGGTTTGATTAATTTTGTAGTTGATGCTGCGGAAATCAGCCTGCCAGTTTTCCGCCATCTCCGTCAGCCGTTGCACGGCGCGCTCTTTGATATGTGCCAAAGGCACGCCCGCCAACGCCGTGCCTGTCGTGAGTTTAGCAATGGCTTGATCGGCTGTGCATTGCGACGAGTTCATCCAGTCGCAAAACTGCTGCCAAACCTGTTTTGTCGGGTGGAAAAACCATGATGTATTCAATTTGGTACTGTCTTTGCCCGTGTCACTGCGTGTGGCGAGAAACTCTGCCAGCAGGAGTGAATGAGCATGACGGCTGACGATTTTTGCCGAGCTTAACGATACTTTCGGCGCGGCAATGGCCGTAGTGAATGCCCATTTCGGATTGGCAAATACGCGGCGGTTGTGCGGATCGTTTTTACACAATGTATAAGCCACCGCCGCTGCTTCGCTACGTCGTCCTGCACGACCAGCACGCTGCAGGTAATTGGCAGGATGCGGCGGTACGTTATTCATTACTACCGCCGCCATACCGCCGATATCCACGCCCATTTCCATGGTGGTAGAACAGCTCAATACGTTGATTTTGCCGTCTTTAAACATTTTCTCGTATGCTACCAGTTGTGCGGATGCAAGCTGGGCAGAGTGTTCTGCTGTGCGGTAGTAGAAACCGCCCTCTATAATTTTGTCGCTCAAATTGCTCCACAAGCCTTTTTGGCGCAGGCGACTGACATCTTCGTCTTGTGCCAGCAGGCGGCGCATTTGGTTACGGCGTGTTTCAGCAGTAGCATCCTGTTTGAAGCGGTAATAATCGGGCAATTCGATTTTGCTACAAAACAGCTTTTCAGACGGCATTTCCTGCCAGTTGCGCGGTAGATAAGGCGACACGCCGCGTAAAGTGGTGTCGATTAGGCGGTGGCTTTGCGGACACAGCCACATTTCTTTTTCAGGTAGCCTGAATGCCATTGCCGAAAGTGGCATTTTCCAAGCATCAGCATCGGGGCGCAGGATGTTGCTGTCTATAGTGAGCTGTTTCCACGCTGTTTTCAACCACGAGTTGATTTTGTGTTTGGCTAAAGGGTTTCGAATATCCAACCCTGTAACCGCCTGCAAAATCTTGACGGCTCGAGGCTGCGGGTCTTTATCTCGAATTTGCGGCCAACCCCGTTTGCGCGAAGTCTGCTTTTCTCTGGTATCGGGCGGCAGCAGGGATTTTCCCGAAAAGCGTTTGCCCAACCATCGTTTTTTCTGCTCATCCAAATTGGTAAAGGAATTTTCACGGACGTGAAAATCCAAAAGCATTTTTAAAAATGCTTTCCAATCATCCAAATTCAGCGGTTTGCTTGGATTATTGGCTTGATTCAAAACGCGTGTTTCCGCCCAATCGTCGGGTAACGTACTGATTTTGTCCAAATCGGGATAGTAAACCATTGCCAGGCCCAAGGTTTCCAAACTATTGGCATTGCGCGGGCGGCGGATAAATTCTCGAGCCAGCAGCAACTCTGCCAGTTTTTCTGCCCCGTTGCCACTGGGATCGTCAAACATGACGGGATTGGTTTCACGATTGTAAGGCAGTAAGTCTTTCGCCATTTCTACTTTATCACGCAGTACGCGGTACATATCATCCCAAGTGAGATAGGCTTTTTTGCCACTTTTTTGTGCCTTACTTTTTACTGCTTCCAACACCATTTCCGCCAAAGCGGGATCGGTTTGTTTCAGCTGTTCAATTTTTGCTACTATTTCGGGCATTACAACGTTATTGACCGCTTTTTCTGTTTCCTGCACCAACACATCAAACACCATACCACGCAGTTTGGAATACTCCGCTTCCTGCTGCATTTTCACCGCCATTCGTGCCGTTCCTTGGCGACTGTCTGTAAAAGTAATCAATCTCCGTCCGCGCGCAGGCAGCGATTGCGGGTTGTTTTCGGCGTCACTACAAAATTCCAATACAGTCGGCACGGCGTGGGTAACGTAAAACGGTGCGCCCAAATACTTCTGATGATAAAACGGTGTTTTTCGGCTTTCTTTGCCGCAGGCGGAACAGCAGGCATGCAGGGAGAAATCCAAAGCCAACTCAAAAGTCTCACCCTGCCGTACGCCGATTTCGGCAGTTGTTTTGTCGATTTTCTGTGCCGTATAGTTTTCAGACAGCGTATCGGCTGCAGCGGCAAGCACTTTGTTGTGAGATGTGAATTGCAAGCCATCTGAAATTGGGTTAGAGCCGTCCACGCCGTCAGTTCCGCTGTTTTCTTCATCATTGTCTACCGGCTCGGGATTGAGTGCGAACTCATCGGTGATGCGGGTGTCGTGCTGGTGCAAAATACCGTTGCTCTCCTGCGCCATTAGGTGCGGCGTACCGCAATCTTGGCACAGTACCAGTTCGTACACAGGAGCGCCGCAATCACATTTGGCGCGGCGGTTGAGATAAACCTGTCCGAATGCCCAATCTTCCAGATACCCTTCTTTTACGCTGCAATGGCGGTCAGCACATGCCCACAAACCGTGCAGCATGGCTTGGAACAGATGTAGGCGCAGCTTCAAAAATGGTTCGGCATTTTCAGACGGTTTTGTCTGAGTCATGACATCCAGCCAGGCCAATACTTCGCGTTGCCGTTCATAAAGGCTACCTGAAAGCAGATATGCTTGCGTTGCCTGTACCAATTGGTTCAACGTATAGGGCTGAGTGCTTGCTGTCAGGCAGTTGCGCAAGGTGGTTGCGATTGCACTGCGGCACAGTGCGGTAAAGCGTTCGTTTTCATTTGTAATGGATACGATGTCTGCCAGACTCTGTCTGCCATCGGCAACTCCAATCGGTAGAAAGTCTCTGTTGCCGGAAACCACCAGCACCTGCTCCCGGGGCACACCCGCCAAATCAGCGAGGTAGTGGCGCAGTTCGTCTGCCGCTTTGTCGGAGGCGATGGTGGCGGATGTGGCAACAAAGCGGATATCTTCGGGTTGCTTGCCAAAAGCGTGCACCACACGGCGTAGCAGCAAAGCAATTTCCGCTGCCTGTGAGCCGATATAGCTGTGCGCTTCGTCCAAGACAATCCAACGCAGCGAACCCGCCTGACGCGATTTTTCCAATATCGGCGCGTCAGCTTGGCGCACCAGCATGTATTCCAGCATAGTGGCGTTGGTCAGCAGGATAGGTGGTGGTTCTTTACGCAGCAGTTCCCGCGACAGGACTTGGTTGGGCTGGTCTTTGTCTCGCGGCTCGGCACTTTCTTTGGTGTTGCCGTTGTAGAGGCAAAAGCGGATTTTGTTACCGAAGGGCTTCGTCCATGCGTCCAAGCGTTCCTTTTGCGAATTGATTAGGGCGTTGAGCGGATAAAGAAACAGAGCCTGAACGCCAACCAGCGCTGTGTTTTCCTGCGTTTGTCGGCGTATCAGGTCTTCTAATATCGGAATCATGAAGCATTCGGTTTTGCCAGAACCCGTACCGCTGGTAATGATGGCAGACTGGGGCGTATCGGCCAAAAGATGCCGCCATGCTTGCAATTGGTGGATGTAAGGGCGGGCAGTTTTGGGGAAATCATAATTGTCGGCTTTGGCCAACACATCGGTAAGTTTTGCAGAAAACAGGTTTTGCTCTGCCAAATCGGCAAAGGTGCAGTCCGCACTTTCCCAGCCGAAAGTCTGTTCGACGACGGGATCGGCAAGAAAGCAGTTTTCGTTACCCAATTCGTTGTTGATCAGTTGGCGCAGGTGGCCGCGCAATTTATCATCCGTAATGTCCAATACACCGATGGTGGCTTCCTTGAGGCGGTTCAGGCTCTGCTCTATCAGGCCGGACAGGGTTTGCATGGGGTCGGTATTCATTGTTATTCACTCATCAAATGGCAGCTCAGGGTGGCGCAGACGTAATCGAACCATTCTGCGTCCAAAGCATAAATACGGTAAAAAGCATCGGCAAACTGCGCGGCTGTCATTTCAGACGGCCTGATGTCGTTAGGATGAGCCTTGCCGGTTTTAACACAGGCGGTAAAAACGGGTAGCCAGACGGCAGCACGGTCAAAATGAATTTTAGATAGGCGGCGTACTTGGTCGAAAAATGAGCCTTGTTGTTTGTCTAACCATTGTTGCAATCCGTCTGAAAGCGTTTCAGGAATCCGTAAGTTTTCATTTTGACGCAATGCATTGTAGTGGCGGTTGTAGCGCGAATCATGTTGCTTGTGAAAAATCTCCCAGATTGTTCCCTCTACCACCATCATTTCCATTTCAGAAAGAAAGCCTCTAAACACATAGCAGTGCAAAATCTCATCATGGCACAACACATTTTGAGGAATACAGTTTTTGGTTAAAGGAGCATCATCGGGATTCAAACCTGATGCTGCAATTTTGGCGCGGGAATACGGGCGGTAAGCATCTACGGCGGCAAACCAGTCTTGTATCGCTAACCATTCCCACACCACAGCCAGTTCGTTGCGTATCCGCTCGCAAAACACACCATCCAGCCCTAAACGCAAAACTGCCAAAGCCAAGGTTTTCGGCTGTTGTGCCAAGGCCTTCCATGTTTCAAATACTGACAGCGGCAGATGGGAAAAATGCTGTTTCAGGCTCTCAAAATACCGCCAACCTGCATGCTCGGGATTACCCGCCATTTCTGTAATGATACGGCTGATGGCTTCGGGATTGTGTATCGGATGGAAGGCGCGGGCAGCAGTATGCAGGGAATGATGTTCAGATGGCTCAGTAAATTCTTCGCCGCTGTTGTCAAAGATGGCGGGGCGGAATTGGACGGGTGATTCGGACGCGGGGTAAATCAGCCACAACCCCGCATCATAAGACATCAGACTGTATCTGCCGCCAATAAATTCTGTACTTTCGGGCAGCCGTTGCGCGCCGTTTTCGGGCGCGTCCAACCGCATGATGCTCACTACTGCTTCGGGGCTGGCATATTCGTTTGCCACCTGTTTTTTGATAACGAAACTTTCGCGCAGCGCATCGGTTTCTTCCAATCCTCCAAAACGATGAAATTGGTTGTTCCACACAATCAGGCCGTTGTAGCGTGACAATACCAGCCGTATCAGCGGTTTGTCTGAACCCATACGGTGTACGGTAATTTCCACCTTGGCATCTTGGCTACTGCTACACGACAAAAGCTGCAAAAGCTGGGGCTTCCATTGGTCTAAGAAAAACTGCTGCACCGAACCACCTGCTGGCAGACGTTCGGTGATAGAGATAGGGCAGCTATATGTGTTATCCGATAACTTGAAAACCAGCTCCATGCTGGTCGATGAAGACGAATACACCATCAGCCACTTGCCTGACAGTTGATTGATATTCAGACGACAATCGTCGATTCTGCCATTTTCATCATAAAGATACGCACCATCAAACGGCAGCGGCAGCTTCAATCGTGCTGCTTGGGTGGAGTTGCTGCTAACGGCAAGAATAATGTGGGATGGATAATTACTGCCCTCAGCTTGGCAGGTAAATCGGGAATGGATTTGTGTGATATTGAGATGATCAGCAAAGGCAGCAACGGAAACATTCTCGGAGGTGTCAACATTTAAAATGGCGGGATGTTTGCCGCTTGCTGCTTGCCAAGTATGGGAAAAGTCTTCAGGCAGGACAGTGATTCTGCGCCGCAACAAACAGATTTTATCGCTGTAAAAGGCTACCTGAAATGTACCATAATAGTTCGGGCAGATATTTGATTGGGCTTTGCCGTTGATTTTGATGTGTGTTAGTGACAGGTCGGGTGGCATTTGCAGAGTAGGAAAACCGCGATACACGGGCAGGCCGTCCGTATTCTGATAACGGTAAAACAGCCGACCGCGCAAACTGGTTTGCCCCTTCGTATCCGCACATATAGCAACGATAATTTCACGTCCGTCTTCATGCCGCGCTGCCAGGCTGCCCGAACACTTGAACCACTGCTCTTGCAAACGGGTGACTTTTGCGTTTTCAGATAGTTTGAAACCAAAGGGCAAACGAATCAGGAAATTCTCATCTTTGCTGCGTGTGTATTCGTTGGTGGAAAACAGTTGCCAACATTGATCTTGGCCAAGGCAAAACACTAGTGGCGCATCTTCGTCAAACGCCGTGTCTTCGAACAGCTTGGTATAAATCAGCCGCCCACCCGAAAACACACGTATAGACAAAGGCAAACCAGGCTGCTTGCGGACAAAAATAATCTGTTTTTCCTGAGGAAGCTTGAACACCAGTCCGTTACCTGTATCGCTGAAAGAGGCAAACGCCGTCGCCCCCATTTGGGCAACTGGCGTTTCTCCCTCAAAAATCTGCCATTGCAAAACCGTTTTGCCCTGATAATCCTGAACAGGAAAACTAAATTTTTCAGGCAACCCAATTTTAGTATGCAAGCACCAATTTCTCTCCTTTACATAATGTCGACAGGAAAACTCTTGCCTTGCCACTTTTTGACGTTCGTCTGCTGCATTGCCCAACCAGCGGTTGATAACTGCATCTACCTGATTCCCATCCAAAGCAAAAGGAAAATGACCGCGCCAACCACTATCTGCCTTATCTAGGTATTCGACCGGATTGAGTTCATTCTTCAGGTCAAACCGTTCAGCGAGTTCGGATAAGGCCTTGACTGTATTAGCAAATAGAACAACAGCCGCAGCATCATGGAATACTTGCGCCAGTCTATATACTCTTTCAGTAATATACTCTTCCAAAGGACGAAAAGTTTCCACACTCTCCCGATACTTTTTCAGGCCATAATCAATAACATCATGAAATGCGTTATTGTTAGCCGCAAGCATTTTTAATGGCAGCCCACCTTCGGCAATTAATGTACCAAGATAACGCGTATTACCGACATTATCATATTTCCATTGCCTCTTCCAATATTTCAACCCAGTTTTCAAATGTTTGTAACGCTGCTGTTCATTATCAAATCTCGTACCTGTTGCATTATCGAAAAATGCCCAATTCCATTCGCTACCCGAATATTGACGCCGATAAGTTTCACTGACCGCCATACAATAACAGGCACACCATTCTTGATAACGTGGCTGATAAGAAGAGCCCGATCTTAAGGAGGGATCACGACGCAATAATGCGCACAGTTCACGGTATTCATGTTCGGTAACGGCATAAGCATAAAGGGGTCTGCCATCCGGTGTAGGATTAAGCGGGTCTCGGTTTAAAAAGAAACGTGACAGCCACTTACTAAAAGGGGTTACTGGCTTAGTTTTCATGGTAACGATTTGTGGTTGACTTAAGTGGAAATTATATCAGTACACACGCACATTTGGTTTTCAAGAGCAGCATATAGGTCAATTTGATGAGAATAAATAAAAACAACATATTATTATCTTAACAAGCTAACGTCTTCCTGGGCAGTTATGCAATACCTCCTACTATGCAGCAAATTTCGGCGTCGTTAATTTCGTTGAAATCCGTTCTGTTCAGGAAATACTGCTGTACCAATTCGTTGATGTTTTCGTTCAATCCCTGCAAGCGCTACACCTCAATCAAACACCCATCCCGATAACCGTTGCGCCCGATTTCGTCGGGATAGCCCAAGGGGTTGATGACCACACGGCAGCCTTGAATTTCTGCGTCCATCGCCGTATGCGTGTGTCCGGCAAACCAGTAGGCAAAACCGGTCAGATCCACATCGTTGATGAAATAGGGATTGAGCGGCGATTTCGGTAGGCAAAAGAATAGCCGCCTCTATGGGCGGCTTCTAGGAAGTAACATGTTGATTTCCGGTAATAACGTGTTGATTTCAGGAAGTCATCTAGCTGACTTCCTGTTTTTGGAAATTGGCTATCCACTTCATAACGGTTTTTTCGGTCGGAATATCGGGGGCATTGATTTCATCGTTTTCAATTTTGCGGATAATCAAGCGGGTTAATTCAGCTTTCCCTCCCCGTTTATCCAACATTTCCTTTTTCTCTTCCAGCAGTTTGTTTACGGCGGCTATCGTGCCGGCCTTTTCATAGCGGCTTTGCTTGGCCAGCCCTGCCTTTCGGGCGTTTTCTATACGGGCTCTTATTCCGATTTCTTCGGCCTCCGCTTCCAACCCTATCAATTCAATAGAATCGGTTATCAAAATTGCAATAGACTGAAATTCATAAAATTTTTCCTCACAACTAAAGCCATCAAACCCTGTTACATAATCAAAAATAGCTTTTGTGGTGAAAAAATGCTGCATTTCTACCAACGTTTCCCAAGGTTGTTCAAAAAACAAACCTTCAGTTATAGGGTGAATAATATACCCTCTATAATCATACACTTCCCCAACTTCTTTCTTATATCTTTTTACAGCCTCATCACATTCCCGCTCGATATTTTCAAGCTCTGCCGTACTTTTTTGCTCCCAAGAAATAGTGCACTTTCTATCTTTCACAGTAAGACTATAAAAAGTTCTGCGAAGGACTTTTTCGGCATAAAAACTAAAAACCCCTAATGCTTTTTCAAATTCAGGGCTGTTCTTGATGCTGTATAAACGGCAATACGCGCTCCAAAGTGACTTTCAGGTTTTCGCCGTCAGGGATAACATCGGCGGGCAGGTTGGCATAGCGGCGGTCGTTGTGCGCGGAGAACGGGTCTTTCGGATCGAGCAGCGGCGGCAGGGTGTCGTAGCTGCGGCGCCAGATGTGGACTTGCTCGTCGC
>ERZ773077.1882-NODE-1882-length-14003-cov-8.825280_pt1 | contig 14003 bp, 11 predicted proteins | sample MGYA00580612_ERZ773077 | MGnify/ENA primary metagenome ERZ773077 (study PRJEB29015, sample SAMEA2737971) | human oral metagenome | biome: human oral; feature: human-associated habitat; material: dental | place: China | collected 2021 ...
GGCATCAAACGCCGATTTCGGCCTCCATCTCACCCACACTGATCCGCGAAGACCCCTTATTCATTGCGCTTAACTCGGAACCAAGCCGCATACAGCGCGGGCACAAAGAACAACGTCAACAGGGTGGCCACTGCCAGTCCACCCATAATGGCAATAGCCATTGGCCCCCAAAGCGCCGAGAAAATCAACGGAATCATCGCCAGGATGGCGGCCAGTGCTGTGAGTACCACCGGACGAGTACGGCGCACGGTGGCGTTGACGATGGCCTGCCAGCGTGGCTCTCCCACAGCGATGTTGCGGTCGATTTGATCGACCAGGATTACCGAGTTGCGCATAATCATGCCGGCCAGTGCAATGACACCGAGCGTGGCAATGAAACCAAACGGAACCTGGGTCAGCAGCAAAGCCAGGCTGACGCCGATCATGCCCAGCGGCGCGGTCAGCACGACCATGAACATGCGACTGAAACTCTGTAACTGGATCATCAGGAACGTGGCCCACAGAAGCAACATCACTGGCATGACAGCCTGAATGGAGGCATCAGCCTTGACGCTTTCTTCGATGGTGCCGCCAGTGTCGATGCGGTAGCCGACTGGCAACCCGTCTCGGATGTCCTGCAACATGGACTCGATCTGGCGGGACACGTCCGGCGCTTGTGCCCCCTGTACGTCGGCGCGCACGCTCAAGCTCGGCAGCCGGTTGCGCACCCACAGCCCGCCTTCTTCTATCACCGGTTCGATGATGGCCACCTGGCTCAATGGCACACTACGGCCATGAGCTGTGCGAATGGTCAGCTCGCCCAGTTTCTGTGCATAGAGGCGTTCCGTCTCCACGGCACGGGCCACTACATCAATCAATTCCGTACCTTCACGTACCTGGGTGACGATGGCACCACTCAGCAGGGTTTGCAGAGTACGAGAAATTTCCTGGGTGTTCAGGCCCAATGCTCGAGCGCGATCCTGATCGACCATAAGGCGCAGCGCCTTGGTGCGTTCGTGCCATTGCAAGTTCACGTCACGCACATTAGGGTGTCTGCGCATGCGGTCCCGCACCCGTGCGGCGATTGCGCGCACAGTATCCGGATCAGCCCCGCGCACGCGGAACTGCACCGGGTAGCCCACGGTCGGCCCCAACTCAAGCCGGTAAACTCGGGTGCGGATATGCGGGAAAGCTCGAGGCAGACGGTCGCGCAGGTCGGCTGCCAACGCACTGGCCTGTTTCAACTCGTGCGGATAGACGATCAACTGCGCGTAGTTGAGCTTTGGCGTTTCCGGATCTAGCGACAGATAGAAGCGCGGCGAGCCGCTACCCACATAGGCGGTGAAGTCGCGCACGCGCACATCCCTGCGCAACAGTTGCTCGACCCGCTCGGTCTCGGCCAGTGTCGCTGTATAGCTGGCACCTTCCTCCAACTGCACGTCGATGAGGATTTCCTCGCGAGGCGAGTCCGGAAAGAATTGCTGCGGTACGAACTGGATCGCTACCAGAGACAACACAAAGGCGGCTGCGGTGGCGGCCAACACGGTCTTGCGATGTGCCACGCACCAGCCGATCTTGCCGCTGAACCACTGATGGAAACGTTGATGTACATCGCCATGGCCATCACTACCATGTGGCTTGATCTCAGGCAGCAACTTGACGCCCAGATAGGGCGTGAACAGCACCGCAACCACCCAGGACACTAGAAGCGAAATAGTCACGACCCAGAAGATCGCGCCGGTAAACTCGCCGGTGGAAGACTGCGCAAACCCCACGGGCACAAAACCAGCTGCGGTGATCAAGGTGCCGGTCAACATCGGGAAAGCTGTACTGGTCCAGGCGAAACTGGCAGCCTTGAAACGGTTCCAGCCTTCTTCCATTTTCACCTGCATCATCTCGACAGCGATGATGGCATCATCGACCAGCAAGCCCAGCGCGATAATCAGCGCCCCCAGAGAGATGCGTTGCAGGTTGATCCCCATGCGCCACATGATGAAAAAGGTAATGCTCAGCACCAGCGGTACCGATAACGCCACCACGACGCCGGTGCGCAGGCCCAACGCTAACAGACTCACGCCCAAAACAATGCCTAGCGCCAACACAAAGTGGCTCAAGAACTCATTTACCGAGCGCTCCACCAAAGTCGGCTGATCGACGATCTTCTCTATAGTGATGCCGGCCGGTAGCATCTTCTGCATCTGATCCACCACCGCGTCCAGCCGCGGGCCCAGCCTCAAAATGTCGCCACCCTCGACCATCGACACGGCCAACCCGGTCACACGCTCACCGTTGCGGCGCATCGACATCTGAGGCGGGTCGATGAAGCCACGCGTGACTCTGGCTACGTCCCCCAGCCGGAAAGTGCGCCCGCTTACCTCCACGGGCGTGTTCTCGATATCGTGCACCGATTTCACAGCCCCATCTACACGGATATGGATACGTGCCCGCGCTCCCTCGACGACCCCGGCTGGCTCGACGGTATTCTGGCGGCGCAGGCTATCCAGCAACTGCATGGGAGCAATGCCCAACTGAGCCAGCCGGGCATGACTGAATTCTACGAAGAAGCGCGGCTCCTGCACGCCCAGCACAAGCACTTTGGAGACATCGGGTACTTCCAGCACACGCTCGCGCGCAGCCAGCAACACCTGCTTCATCCGCACGTCATCGAAGCCATCGGCATGGAAAGCGTAAATGGAGCCGAAGGTATCACCAAAGTCATCATTGAAGAACGGCCCCTGGATGTCTTCCGGCAAGGTGTGGCGTATATCGCCGACGCGCTTGCGCGCCTGGTACCAGCTTTCTTCTATCTGGGCCTTGCGCGTGCTGTCGTGCAGCACTAGGAAAATCGTCGCCTGCCCGGGCCGGACGTAGCTTTGTACGTAATCAAAACTCGGCACTTCCTGTAACGTGCGAGAGATCTTCTCCACCACCTGCTGCTCAAGGTCACGTGTAGTCGCACCCGGCCATGCTACGTCAATGGTCATTACCTTGATGGTCAGATTCGGGTCTTCGGCGCGCCCTAACTGGAAGTAGGCCAGCGCGCCCAGCATTAGCGACAGGAGCATGGCGAACGCCACCAGCGCACCATGGCGCAAACCCCAAGCGGACAGGTTGAATCCTTCTCTTCTCATGGCAGGCGTCCATCCCACACCCGAACCGCCACGTTGGCGTCGAGCCGATGCACGCCAGCAACGACCACGCGCTCGCCCGGCGCGACACCCCTGGCGACCGCGATGGTGTCGGTACCCATCGCGGCCAACATGATGGGCCGCAGCTCCAACTGCGTAGCATCATCCGGTAACACCCAGACAGCGGGCTGTTCACCCTGCTGGAACAACGCAGAGATGGGCAGTTGCACATGTGTACCCGCCGCACCCTTGAAACGCACAGAGGCGGTCATGCCTAGGCGTGCAGCCTCGGGTAGTTCCGGCAACGCCACGCGCACACGGTAGGTACGTGTGGCGCCATCTGCCACGCTGGCAACCTCGCGCACGATTCCGGTCAGCTCCACACCCGGCAGACTGAGCAGGCGCACAGTGGCAACTTGCGCCTGGGTAAGCTGGCCGATACGGCTTTCCGACACATCGACTTGTACCTCCGCTCACCAGTATGTGCCAATCGCAGCACGGGCGTACCAACAGCCACAACCTGACCGGCTTCAGCCGCCACGTCGGCAATAGTGCCCGCAGCCGGCGCCGTCAGCGTAGCGTACGCCAGATCGTTGCGCGCCCGATCCAGCCGACTCTGCGCGGCCCGCACCTGCGCCCTGGCCTGGATGCGCTGCGTTTGCAGCGCATCGAAATCTGCCCCTGCAATGGCTCCGGACCGTGCCAAGGCACGGTTGCGGCCAACATCGCGCTGCACCCGCGCCAGAGTGGCCCGAGCTTGCGCCAGATCGGCCTGCGATTCCTTTATGGCAAGCTTGAATGGCGTGTCGTCCAGCCGTGCCAGCACGTCACCTCGGGCGACGGTAGCACCCACGTCAGCTCGGCGTTCAACGATGCGCCCAGGCACGCGGAATGCGAGCTGACTTTCAACGCGAGGGACTAGCGTGCCCGAGAAGGTGATCCCTGCCCCCTCCATACTACCGGGCTGGGCGACGACAACGCGAACCGGGATCGCACCGGAAGCCGTCTCGGGTTGATGATCACAGCCTGCCAAGGCCGCGAAGACGGCGCCGATGAAGGTGCCAAACAGAATAGCTCGCCACATTGGAACCACGTGGTTGAGCACATGCAGGGAATGCTGATACATGAAGGACTCTCGAAGGCTTGGGAAACAAGGCTTTGGTGAGCGAATGGTGTACCAAGACAGAATTTTGTACTGATTCGGAAGGAATATTTGAATTCTGTACCGGATAGACTAAAATAGTCAAGAGTTATTTTTCAAATCGGTACAGAAATGGCGATACGACCACGCGGAAGGCCACGTGCCTACGACCCTGAACAGGCTCTTGAATGCGCCCTGCACGCGTTCTGGAAAGGCGGCTACTCCGGTACGTCTCTGGACACGCTGGCTGCGGAAACCGGACTGAACCGGCCCAGTCTCTATGCTGGGCTGGGAAACAAGCACACCATCTACATTAAGGCAATGCGACGCTTTCAGAGGCGCGCACGAGAGCGTTTCGGCGCTGCGCTAGCATCTCAACCCGACGACCGGTCGTTCGTTGACGTGATCGCGCGGTATCTGCACGCGGTCATCGAAGTAGACGGCCCTCATGAGAGCATCGGAGTCAGTGGTTGTGCCGTGATCTCGACCGCTACGGCAGAAGCCTTGACCGATCCCGAGATACGACAGGTACTTGATGAAGTTCTGGAAGAGATGGATAGCCAGCTTCAACACTGCTTACAGACGGCTGTGGCCAACGGGATGCTTGCACCGAAGACCGACGTCGAAACACTGGCTTTTCTACTAGCTTCAACGGCCCACAGCATCGGCATTCGAGCACGCGCCGGGAAAACGAAGCAGGACATGGAAAAGCACGTGGATGCGCTGGCACGTGTCATTGGCGCCACTGTACAACCGGAGGCCACACATCGTCGCAGTCCAAGTCGACGGAAGGTATGAGGATGGAGTTCTTCTTAGAGCATATTTTGGACTCAGAAAGGAGCAGACGCTGATTCGCGTCATTTCCGCCAGCGACATGCACCGAAAGGAGCGAGCCTTTTATGAACAGAAAGCATAAGGATATCCCGGTCTTCCATGACGAAGCCGATGAACGGGCGTTCTGGGAAGCACACGACTCCACCGGGTATCTGGACTGGTCCCAGGCCAGGCAGGCCATTTTCCCTGACCTGAAACCCACGAGCAGGACGATTTCCCTGCGGTTGCCCCAGCATCTGCTGGATGCCATCAAGGTTGCGGCCAATGCGCGGGATGTGTCGTATCAATCGCTGATCAAGACCTGGCTGCACAAGAAGGTCCAGGGCAACTGCCTCGTAGCCACCCCCTTCACGTTCAGCTTCTGAACCGGCTTCGGGGCGGCGGCCAGGCCCCCACACAAGACGGACGCCGATAACAAAAGCCCCTGGCATCCATGGTCAGCTCCCGTTGCGTCAACGGGTCTGCCGGATACCGGGGCCAGCGCGGGGACAAATGAGTCCAGGGCACGTTCTGGACGATCAGCCACCCAGAACGGGGGGTAATCCAGAAGGCAGAGCGCTCTGCATCTGCCTTTCGCAGCGGCAAACGCTCATTGCGCCTTGAAGTACGCCTCCAGATCGTCGCTGCCGCCGATGTGTTTGCCACCAATGAAGACCTGCGGTGCGGTAGCACGGCCGGTGATGGCACGCACGGCCACGGTGCTGGCGTCGCGGCCCAGCACGATTTCTTCATACGACAGCCCCTTCTCTTTCAGCAGGGCCTTGGCCTTGGCGCAGAACGGGCAGCCGGGCTTGGTGAAGATGGCCACCGAAGGCGGATTCTGGTAGTCGGGTTTCAGGTACTTGAGCATGGTGTCGGCGTCGGACACCTCGAACGGGTCACCCGGCTTGTTGGGCTCGATGAACATCTTCTTGACGGTGCCGTCTTCGACGTACATCGAGTAGCGCCACGAGCGTTTGCCGAAGCCCAGGTCGTCCTTGTCGACCAGCAGGCCCATGCCGGCGGTGAATTCGCCGTTGCCGTCGGGGATGAAGCGGATGTTTTCGGCGTCCTGGTCGTCCTTCCAGGCGTTCATGACGAAGGTGTCGTTGACGGAGACGCAGAGAATGCTGTCGATGCCCAGGCTTTTGAACACCGGATACAGTTCGTTGTAACGCGGCAGGTGGGTGGACGAACAGGTGGGCGTGAAGGCGCCCGGCAGCGAGAAGACGACGACCTTCTTGCCAGCAAAGAGTTCATCGGTGGAAACGTCCACCCAGGCATCGCCCTGGCGGGTGTGGAAGACGACGGAAGGAACCTTCTTGCCTTCGTGATTGGGAAACTGCATGTGTATGAAACCTCATGAGGATATGTGGAGGAGCGGGCTGCCAACCGGCGAAGAACCACGCCGGCTGCAGGAAGGAAAGGCGGACACCGATGTGCCCATATCAGGGATGCATGCTGCATGACATGGGTGCAACTGCACCAGGACCCGTACGGCCGGTGTGCCGCGCAATGAATCCCATGTCCGGGGGTGCCCTTCGGCTGCAATCGTACCAGTGATTGCAGCAGACGCCGCAGCTGGCGCGTCCCTCAGCACGTACCATGCCCTCCGTCCCGTCTGCCACGACTCCACGGCTTGCCCATGAATCCTGGTTCGCCCGCGAATCCCGGCTTACCCGTGAATCCACCAGAAGTACGCCAGCAGGCCAATGATGAAGGTAGCGGCGATGTTCAGCAGCAGCCCGGCGCGGAACATTTCACCCAGGCGGATGCGGCCGGAGGCATAGGCGATGGCGTTGGGCGGGGTGGCGATGGGCAGCAGGAAGGCGCAGGAGGCGCCACAGGCGATGATGGCAGCCAGTGCCACCCCGGGCAGCTGCAGGGCATGCGCGACCGGTATGAAAATGGGCATCAGCAGCGCGGCCGTGGCGGTGTTGGAGGTGAATTCGGTGAGCAGCAGCACGCCTGCCGCCAGCAGGAGCAGGGTGCTCACCAGATGCTGCTGGCCCATGGCCTGCACGAGGATATCGGCCAGGATTTTGCCGGCACCGGTCTGCTCCACGACGATGGCCAGCACGAGCGCCCCGCCAAAGAGCAGCAGCACGCCCCACTCGGTGTGCTGCTGGATCTGTTTCCAGCTGCCGGCACCACCCACGCACAGCACGACCACCGCCAGCACGGCCAGGACGGCATCGAGGTTCCGGATGGGGTCGGACAGGCCCAGCAGCTGCTGCAGGGGTACCGCCACCTGCCTGCCAAGCACCAGCAGCAAGGCAGCAAGCACGAAGACGATGAGGGTGAAGACACGCCTCCCCGTCAGCGGGACGGGTTCGATATCCACCCGGAAGGGAACGTTGAAGTCGGGGCGCAGCACGACCCAGAGCGACAGCACCATGGCCGGCATCAGCAGGAGGACCACGGGCATGCCGAACGTCAGCCAGTCGGCAAAGCGCAGGTCGGTCAGGATGGCCAGCAGCGCATTGGGCGTGCTGCCCACCAGGGTGCCGATACCGCCGATGCTGGCGCTGAAGGCCACGCCCAGCAGCACGAAGGCATGGAGCTTGCGATGGGTCTTTACGTCGGCCTGGCCGAGCATGCCCTGCGCAAGCGGCAGCATCATGGCGGCCACGGCCGTGTTGTTGGCAAACAGCGAGATGAAGGCCGTGATGGCAAACAGGCAGCAGACGGTGAGTTTCAGGCTGCCCCGGCCCAGGCGAATGGCATGACCGGCCATCCAGAGATCGAGCTTCTGGATGTGCAGCACGGCCGCCATGGCAAAGCCACCGAGGAACAGGAAGATGGCGGGTTCGGCAAAGGACTGGAAGGCAGATCGGGTATCGAGCACGCCCAGGCCGATGGCAAACAGCGGGATCATCAGCGAGGTGACGGTGATGCTGAACGCCTCGGTCAGCCACAGCACGGCCACGAACGCCAGCAGGGCCAGACCGCGGTTTTCCACCGGCGCAAAGGGCAGCCCGCGCACCAGCAGGAAGAACAGGACGAGGTCTGCGGCCAGAATCAGCCAGCCACGCCGGCTGGCGGTCACGGGTTCAGTCACGGTGCGTGTTCCCCGGAGGATGGAATGCCTGGCTCATGCGCTCGCGCGCCACCTGGCCCGCGGTACGTACACCCCGGGGGGATGGGGATGCCTGTTCCGGCCCGCATCCCCAGCGTGCCATCATCAGCCCGCGTTGTGCCAGTTGATGACGCCGGTGTAGGCGGTGGCCAGGATGACCAGGCCAAACACCACACGGTACCAGGCGAACAGGCGGAAGCTGTTGCTGGCCACGAAGCGGATCAGCCAGTGCACGCAGGCCAGTGCCGAGAAAAAGGCGACGACGGAGCCGACGAGGAACAGCGAGATGTCGTCGGCGCCCAGCAGGTCGCGGTGTTTCCAGGTGTCGTACACGCTGGCGCCGATGAGTGTGGGGATGGCCAGGTAGAACGAGAACTCGGTGGCTACCTGCCGTGACAGGCCGAACAGCATGCCGCCGATGATGGTGGAGCCGGAACGGCTGGTGCCGGGGATGAGGGCGCAGCACTGGGCCAGGCCGAGCTTGAGAGCGTCCAGCGCGGTGAGGCTGTCGATGTCGGTGACGCGCGGCTTGATGGATTCCTGCCGCTTTTCGACCCAGAAGATGATGAAGCCGCCAACCACCAGGGCGATGGCCACCGGCACGGGGCCGAACAGGTGCGCCTTGATGGCCTTGCTGAACAGCACGCCGAAGACGGCTGCCGGCAGGAAGCCGATGATGACGTTGAGCGCGAAGCGCTGCTGGACGCGGTCGGTGAACAGGCCGGCCAGCACCTTGCCGATGCGCACGCGGTAGTACCAGATGACGGCGAGGATGGCCCCGGTCTGGATGGCGATGTCGAAGACCTGCGCCTTGTCGTCGTTCCAGCCCAGCAGGGAGCCGGCCAGGATGAGGTGGCCGGTGCTGGAGATGGGGAGAAATTCGGTCAGGCCCTCGACGATGCCGAGGATGACGGCCTTGACCATGAGCGGGAGTGTGTAGAGAAATTCCATGGGGCTGGATATTAACGCGGCTGAAGAAAAGAAAACGCAAAATCCTCCCGCTGCCGATGTCATCGGTTGCAGCTTCTACAGATTGCAACAGGCCGGGGCAGGTACGACTGGCAGGAGAGCGGCGCACAAAGCCCCCCGGCGCGTGTCATGGTCCCGAATCTCTGCACAGATCCCCTCCCCTCCGGACGGGCGGGACGGGACGGCAGGGACCGCAGAATCCTTCAATGGTTTCAGGGCACCAGCAACGCTGGCGGTTCATGCCCCGCCGTGTCGCTGCCCCCACAGGGCGTGGAAGTGATGCACCGGCCCATGGCCCCGACCATCGACCCGGCGCCCCACCTGCAGCTGGCCGGAGGCCGACAGCGCGCCCGCCAGATAGTCGCGGGCGGCGCGGGTGGCGGCCGGCACGTCGTGCAGCTGCGGAATGAGGGCGGCCAGTGCGGCCGACAGGGTGCAGCCGGTGCCATGCACGTTGGGGGTGTCGATGCGCGGGCTGCTGAGTTCGATCATCCGCTCGCCGTCGAACAGCAGGTCCACGGGGTCGCCCGGCATGTGGCCGCCCTTGAGCAGCACCCAGCGCATGCCGCTGTCGGACATCAGCCGGCGCAGGCGTTCGGCCGCCCGGTACATGTCGGGCACACTGGTGGGCGCGCTCTGGCCCAGCAGCAGTGCGGCCTCGGGCAGGTTGGGCGTGATGACGGTGGCCAGCGGCAGCACGGCGTCGCGCAGCATGTGGATGGCGTCGGAGGTGAGCAGCACGTCGCCGCCCTTGGAGACCATGACAGGATCGACCACCAGCGTGGGCAGCGTGCCCGCGGTCAGCCGCAGACCGAGCGCGTCGGCCACGGTGCGGGCGATGGTGGCGGTGCCGAGCATGCCCAGCTTGGCGGCATCGATGCGCACGTCGTCGAACAGGGTGTCGATCTGAAGGCGGATGAAGTCGGACGATACCCCCTCGATGCCGGTGACATGACGGGTGTTCTGCGCAGTAAGCGCGCAGATGACGGCGCAGCCGTAGGCGCCGAGAGCGGAGAAGGTCTTGACATCGGCCAGCACGCCGGCGCCCCCGCTGGGGTCCACACCCGCCACGGTGAGCACGTTGGGGATGATGTGGGCAGGTGGTTCGGGGGAGCGGGCCGGGGCGGCCCAGGGGGTGGGGCCCGGTGCGATGAGCGTCATGGCAGATACTCCGGAAGCGGCCGTTCTGGCCGGAAAGCCACGAGGCATCATCCTATCATCTGGTGACACACCGTGCGTTGCATTGTGCCCCCGCCGCCATACGGTACCTGTGACGGGGACGCGGCCGGCATTGCCCGGACAGCGGCGGGGCAGCCTGCCTGCCCACGACGCCCGTTACTGAATATCCGGGAGTCCTCTTCAGTCGCTGCCAGCCTGAGCGGCAACCGCTTCCCTGCCGAGATCCGGCAGAAACCCGTGCGGGAACGAACAAATTCATGACAGGCTCTGGCCGGCTTTGCGGACTTCTGCGATCATGGCGGGTTGTGCGCATCGCGTAGCCGCAGTCCATCCAGACAGAGGCTGCCATCCGCGGTACCACGTTGCGCACCTGTAGCCCTTTCTCTCCTTTCGGGCGCCCTGCCCTGTCTCCCATGTCTGCCCGCATCCCGAACATCCTGAGCATTGCCGGTACCGATCCCACCGGGGGTGCCGGCATCCAGGCCGACCTGAAGACATTCGGAGCACTGGGCACCTACGGCATGGCGGTAGTCACGGCTATCGTGGCGCAGAACACCCGGGCGGTGACGCAGGTGGCGGCCCAGCCGCCGGCGCTGGTCGCGGCCCAGCTCGATGCGGTGTTCGACGATGTCCGCGTGGACGCGGTGAAAATCGGCATGGTGGCCGATGCGGACATTGCAACGGTAATTGCCGAACGGCTGGCGCGGCACCGGCCACCCTTCGTGGTATTCGATCCGGTGATGGCCGCGAGCACCAAGGGTGCGCTGATGAATGAAAGCCAGCTGGACGACATCCGCCGGCTGCTGCTGCCCCGGGTGACGCTGCTCACCCCCAACCTGCGCGAGGCCGGCCGTCTGCTGGGCCAGCCAGCCCCCGTGGACGAGGCCGGCATGCGGGCCTGTCTGCCGGCGCTGCACGCGCTGGGCGTGAAGAACGTGCTGCTCAAGGGTGGCCATCTGGACGGCGGCGAAGCCGTGGACCTGCTCAGTACGCCAGACGGTGTGGTGCGGCTAGCCTCGCCACGCATCGAAACCCGTCACGGACATGGCACCGGCTGCACGCTGTCGTCGGCCATTGCGGCACTGTGGGCGCGGCTTGCACAGACGGCAGAACCCACGGGAGGCCCCATCCCCATGGATGGAGCAACGGTCAGCGACGGGGCAGCTGCGGTAAAAGGTACGACCGCGGGCAGCTACACAACAGCAGGTAGCACGACCACGGGCAACGACACAGCCGCGAACATCGATACCGTGCATCTGGAAATGGCCGTGCGCCAGGCCAGGGCCTATCTGACCGGTGCGCTGGTCAATGCCGATACCCTGCAGGTGGGGCATGGCAGCGGCCCGCTGCATCACTTCTGGAGCTGAAGGGGCTGAACATCGCCGGCCTGCCATACGCCGCCCACACACCTGCCACACGATTCCGCACACCTGCCATCAGGCAGTTCCCGGGCTTCTGCCGGCCGTCCACGACATACGCCCGGACAGCCCCCTGCCCCGCTGCCGGTCTGCCACTGATTTCCTCCTGATCCGAAAGGCTTCGCCTTCCATGCTGACGATACGACGTTTTCTGGCGCTGGCCGGCCCGTTCTGGTTCCGTGCGGGGCAGTGGCGCGAATGGGTGCTGCTGGCCGCGATGATCGGCTGCACGCTGGGGCTGGTGCGCGTGTTCGTGCTGATCAACGCCTGGAACAAGACCTTCTATGACGCACTGGCGGCCTTCGACAGTCCGGCACTGCCCGGGCTGATCGGCGAGTTTCTCCTGTACATCGGGATGATCACCTTCGTGGCCACAGTGGGCAGCTGGCTGCGCAAGACGCTGCTGTTCCGGTGGCGGGCCCACCTGACCGGTGACTTCGAGGAGCGCTGGCTGGACGACGGCCGCCACTATCGCCTGCAGATCACGGGCGAGCCGGACAACCCGGACCAGCGGATTGCAGAAGACATCCTGATGCTCTCGGAAAAGAGCATCGACCTGTTCAAGGCCTTCATCCAGAACGCCACCAAGCTGGGGGCGTTCATCGTGGTGCTGTGGCAGCTGTCGGGCGTGCAGACCTTCGAGCTGTACGGCAGAAGCTGGACCATTCACGGCTATCTGGTGTGGATTGCGCTGATCTGGTCGCTGGCCTGCACGCTGGTGACGCACATCATCGGGCGCTGGCTGCAGCCGCTGAACGTGGAGCGCCAGCACCGCGAGGCCGATTATCGTGCCACGCTGCTGCGTATCCGCGACCATGCCGAGCAGATTGCGCTGTACCGCGGCGAACAGGCCGAGAAGGCGCGGCTGCACGAGCGCTTCGGTCGCATCCGCGACAACTGGCGCGAGCTGATCACGCGCGAGTTCAAGCTGGAGGTGTTTTCCACGGCCTATCTGCGGGTGAGCTTCTTCATCCCGGTGGTGGCCACGCTGCCGATGTATCTGGCCAGAACGATGAGCTTCGGCAGCATGATGCAGGCGGGTACGGCGTTTTCCAGCGTGCAGGACGGCTTTGGCTGGTTCATGGACTATTACAAGCGCATCATGGAATGGGCGGCCGTGGTGGAACGTCTGGGACGTTTTCAGGAAGCAATGGCGGCGGTCGATGGCCAGAAACCGGCAGGGGCAGATGATGGGGCGCAGATGCCCCTGATCGACGTGGCGGGGCTGACGCTGCACACCGCGGAAGGCAGGCTGCTGGCACGGAGCGTGCACTTCAGCGTGCAGCCATCGGAATGGCTGCTGGTCGATGGCCGCAGCGGGGTGGGCAAGTCCACGCTGCTGCGCACGCTGGCTGGGCTGTGGCCCTGGCATGCAGGGCATTTCCGGGTGGCTCCGGGCAGCCTTTTCCTGCCGCAGCGCCCTTACCTGCCGCTGGGCAGTCTGCGCGAGACCGTGGCCTACCCCGACGGCACGCTGCCCGACGATGCCACGCTGCAGCGGCTGCTGGACCTGACCGGTCTGGAGCGGCTTGGGGGTGTACCGCCGGACGAGGAGCGGGAGTGGAACCGCATCCTGTCGGGAGGCGAGCAGCAGCGGCTGAGCCTGTGCCGGGTGCTGCTGCGCCGGCCGGCAGTGCTGTTCCTCGACGAAGCCACCAACCAGCTCGACGACATCTCGGCCGAGGGGCTGATGCAGATGCTGCGCCGCGAGCTGCCCGACACGCTGGTGGTGGGCATCAGCCACCAGCAGCCGGTCAAGCAGCTTTTCGGGCGCAGACTGGATCTGGGAGCGTTTGCCCCGGTGCCGGACCCGGCCGTGCATGGCGAACTACCTGTCCAAGGTTGAAGGATTCATTATCAGAAGCCGAAGCCACCTCGCCCGGACAGGCAGACAGGCTGCCGGATGAATGCTGGCGCCCTGCACACACCGGCAGCAGGGGTATTGAACGGCGCACACGTGGGGACAGCACATCCCATGCATCACCAGAACGCATGAATGCCCGGGCTTCGGGTTCACCTTCGCGGCACACTGACGTAACATGCAAGAAGGCGCGGCTCCGTGGAGGAAGCCCCGAAGCGTCCGGCGGACCTGTCCGTCCCCCCTGTCTGACTTTCATCGCCTGTCCCCGGTATGAATCTGGAAAAGGTCGTCTTTGCGTTCTTCACGATCCTGGCCTGCACCCTGAACTTCGGTTTCTTTCTGGGTGAGATCGACCGGGCAGATTTCCACCATCCGGCCGAGCTGTTCATCGCCGTGGTCATCAACCTGATCACGCTGATCATCAAGTTCGGCGACC
>ERZ773077.1883-NODE-1883-length-13996-cov-5.686751_pt1 | contig 13996 bp, 25 predicted proteins | sample MGYA00580612_ERZ773077 | MGnify/ENA primary metagenome ERZ773077 (study PRJEB29015, sample SAMEA2737971) | human oral metagenome | biome: human oral; feature: human-associated habitat; material: dental | place: China | collected 2021 ...
TAAGGCGATCTTCCATACCGCTGTGGTTTACATCAAAAAATTCGAGACGATTGTTATCATTGAAAACGAGTTTTGCCGTCTCAAATGAAATTTTGTGTGTTTTTCAACCTCTGAGAGGTGTGTTAGTGCCTCTTTTAAACACTTTAATAGTTCTTGCTTATTCATCTTTCACAAATTTACCGTTAATCATTTTTCCAGTTCTGTTCTTGATTTCGTTGTAGGCGATGTTAAGGCACTCCTCAAGGGTGGTGTTCTCTAATAAGGCGATACAGTGTAGGTTAGCAATGAGCATTGCAACGTGGTGTATGATTTGTTTTTTTAATATAGGGACTTCTCTTTGATAGTCCTCTTCAATGAGTATTATTGTGAGTGCTTCATTTGTTTTTATAGCGTGCTGCAGGTTAGTACTTAGAAGCGTCTGACGATATCTACTTTCTGATAACTTGACGGCAAAAATAAAGTCTTCGTCTATAAAGTAACAGTAATTAATAAGTGTTACCATTACATCGCCAATGGCGTCCTGAATAGCTGGCTTTTCATTGCCATAACACGCTTTGATAAGCTCGCTGGCCTCTTCATGGGTTTTAAGGAGTTCATCAAAAGGCGTTAGCTCTTCATAGATTTTTCTTTCTTTTGCCCACTGATGAATGAGGGGTACGAGTTCTTGGATTGTTTTCATCTGTTGATGTTTTTAGTGTTAATAATTTCTCCTAAACTAAGTACAAAGTATATTTTTCCTTCTTCTGCACCCCATTCGCTCTTTCCTGTGCCTTGGATGATCCCTTTCAGTTCAATAGCAAACCATGGCGCATGGTTCCCATACCCATTACGAAAGATGACCTTATCGTATGTCTTTCCCATAAGCCGCTTTTCCCAATAGGGCTTGATCTCTCGGTATTCTTCCTTCTTCTCTCCTGAGAGAATAAGGTCAAACCAGTTTTTCTTGAGTGTAAGGTGTAAATATTTCATGTTCTATTTCTTTTATTTTAAATGTCCAAATTCTGTCTAATATTGTAAACTTTACAAACGTTATAACATCTCTTTTCGACTATAAAACACTGATTATAAATGGTTTTGAAATGTCCAAATTCTGTCTAATATTCTTCTATTTTAATCATTAAAAACTACATACACAGCCATCAGCTGTTTCAAATGGAAAGGATAGCTGTATGGGTTCTTGGGCTAACCTTACCAAATCGTCTATACTCCTACGATCCCTAAACATAGTACTCTGATAGGTGCTTTCCATTTCCTTAAACCAATCGATAAAGCGGGTACCATATCTGATATTATCTATAAGGTTAGGAGTACTCTTTTTCCAACACAACTCGCAATTGCCAAACTTATTATGTATTCCGAGTTTGAAAGGTTGGCTATCCCAAAATTTGTTGAGTTCCTGCTGTCCTATAGGCACTTCAAAGTCTGTCAGTAGTGGAAATATACGCTTAGTGTCGACTTTTATCTCTGCCCAGCTAATACGCTTGGGCATATCCTCCTTGCGGTAACCAATAGCTAATTGATAGCTGTCCTTCCCTTTTCCGAAGATGTCATTAGCAAACTTCTTAGTAGGGTTACTTTTTAGATAGTCAGAGCAATAAGGAGCACCCATATTAGGCAGACCGTTATAATGACCTTTGTTATAGTGAGCTATCATATTAGCAAAGGTTTGAGCCTGCATATCCATAGTCTCAAAATCTACCACTTTGTAGCTTACTCCTACGCCTTTCTCTGTGGAATATACACCCTCTATGATTGTAAGAGAAATTTTCCAGTACTTCACTATGTTCTTCAGAAAGTCAATGGTTTCTGGTCGCTCCATTCCTGTATTGCAGAAAACATAAACTTTGTTATAGTCTGCATACTTGGGTTGGGTCTGTATATGTCGAGCCATACGAGCAGAACTACGCCCTCCTGATACGGTTACAAGTAGGTTTTTCATTCATCTTCGTCTTTAAAAATTACTCGTTCACCTTTTAGTTTTTGTTTATATGAGTAAAGAATTTTGGCTAATGTCTCTACAATAATTTCTATAGTTTTACCAGCTTCTCCATCTTTCCCTAAATAAAATACATCTGTTAGCATATCTATTTGAGCATTATTTAGCCCTGTTTTTATATGTGTAACATACTAATTATTTCCTTTCTCTACTAACTCAATAGAGAGTGCTCCTAATATTCTATTTTTTTTCATCTTTGATAAATTTTCTGTTAATAATTTTGCCTTTTCTGTTTTTGATTTCGTTATAGGCAATGTTTAGGCAGTCTACTAAGGTTGTTCCTTTAAGTAGTTTAGTAAAGCCATTGAGATGTTTAACAAAGTAGATCATAGCATCATAAACAAAATCCACATCGTTATTATACTTTGACTTATTACACTCAAATTTGAAAAGCTCAATAAGCATACTATTTACTGAGAATGATTGTTTTAAACAAGTATCCTCTATAATTGGTCGTAGTGATAATCCATTTAGAAATACATTGTTAAAATTCTCATTCCTAAAATAACAGTAGTTAATGAGGGTTACCATTACATCGCCTATGGCATCCTGAATGGCGGGTTTGTCATCGTCATAACAGGCTTTGATAAGTTCGCCAACCTCCTCGTGGGTTTTGAGGAGCTGGTGAAAGGGGGTGCTTTTGTCAAATATGCCTCTTTCTTTTGCCCACTGATGAATAAGGGGTACGAGTTCTTGGATTGTTAAATTTTGTGTTATTTTATTCATTTTCTTTGTGTTTAAAGGTTATGCCTCCCATTGTTCTTTGGTGAGTTGTGCGCCGCAGTCTTTGCAGAATATTGCGGTTACTTCGACTGTGCAGTAGTGGGCAAGGGTGCGGAGCTCTTTATGCTTATGGGGGCAGGTGTGAGCCGAACGGGCTGATTTTCTAACTTTTTTCATAGCGTTGAGTGAGCATTTTTTCAAAGATGTTGTTTACTTTGCCTACTTCTTGGGGGGTGAGGTGTTGTAGGCTTTTTTTGAAGGGGTTTTTGCTGCTGCAAAACCATTTACCAAGGCGTTTGATGTCGGCGTACTTGGGGTTGGCTGTATTGCGCCAACCGAGTTCGTGGCATAGGGATAACAGCTTGGCGTGTTGCTTGTTTTGGGCATCAAAAAAGGCGTGCATTTCAAACTTATAACCAAGGTGCTCGGCAAGGGTGAAAAACTCGTCTTCGGTGAGGTTCTTGGTACTGGGTAGTTCTCGCCCGATGAAGCTGCATACGAAGTGCAGACGGGTTTCTCGGTCGCTAAAACGTTTGCTTAAAAGGGTTTGGAGGATACGTATTTGGTGGGGTTTTATTGTGGTTGTCATACATTATTTTTTAAAAAGTTCTCGGTACTTAGTTGCTGTTATTTCGGTACAATCGTTAGGAATGATAATATCTGTCCAATCGTCTTCAATGGTAAAACCAAAGTATTCATCATTATTCCAATCAAGCCCGATACAGTTAATAAAACTTTCCCCCCAACCTATACAAGCATTGAGTTCTCCCATGGTAATAACAGTAGCTTGGTCGAACTCAGCTTGTATTGCTTTACCTTGCTTTATATTCAATCGGGGCATATACTCATCTTTTCCTTTGATTTGCTTCCATACTTTGGTGTCTATAGTAGCACCTTTAGGGAAAATTACAGAGGAAATTCCTCCTGCTGCTTTCCAATAAGCACGCCTCCACGAGGTAAAGCCATATTTATCGGCTAACGCTTTTTGATCTTTACGACAAACATCTAATTTGTCCATTATCTTCTGAAACTTTTTGCCAGTTTCACTGTTTTTTTCTGTTATAAAATACATTTTTAAATGGTGTTTAAAGGTTATTTAAATAGCTCCTCGCCTTAGTGGATCTCCTATGGGCGTCCCCTTAGTGCCAGCGACCTGACTAAGGGCGGAGGAGCATCTTTTAGCTGCCGAGACGGCTAAAAGTTTATTCGGCTTCTTTTTTGACTTCGACAAAGAAGGTTTCGTCTTGCACTACGGATATTCCTACTTTGGGGAATAGGGTGGCTATTTGCTCATCTTCACGGTCGGCAAGGAGCTTGTCTTTGGCGGGCTCTTCGGTGAGGCGTACGTACTGGGGTAGGAACTCTTTGAGGAGGTTGGTAACAGCTCCCCAAGTGAAGCCTTTGAGGGTTTTGAGCTTTGGGGTGCCTGTGCGGAAGCCGATGGTGCCGTGTAGGCTGTCGAGGGACTTTTTCTTGGTGAAAAGGGTATCGCGGTTTTCCATTGCGTAGGCTTGTAGTACATCGAAGTTGTCGTCTTTGATTTGCTGCAAATTGGCGATTTTTTCAGCGTACTTGTCGCGTATTTTGGTTACTTCTACATCAATAGTAGCATTGATTTTGGCGATTTCGGCTTCTGCTTTGGCGTAGTCTGATAATGAGGTTTCCATTTGTTCTTTGGTAACGCCTGTTTGTACGATTTTTTTGGTTCTTGTTGCCATTTTTATTATGATTTTAAGTTATTAATTTTAATTCTGAATTTTGCTTGTGTTCGGTTAGTGTTCGGTTGGTGTTCGGTTGGTGTTCGTACGTTAATGGCTGACTTGGGCTTTATATAGGGGGTGTGTGCTGAGGGGCTGCCATTGGTGTTTGTCGTCTTTCCATTGTAGCTCTAAGGTTTCGGGTTCGTAGCGAAAGGCGGGGGGTTGCCAGCTGTTTCTCCTGACCCAGTCTTGTAGCTTCTGTACTAAGGTGGGTACTTTGTTGGTGTGTCCTGCGCGGTATTGGCAGGTGAGGATGCGTTGCTCGGGGGTGAGTACCTGTAGGAAGGTGTCGAGGGCAAGGGCTTCGGTGTATGCTAATATTCTGCTTTCCATTGTGGTAATTATGAATTTTGAATTATATTTAGAGGGCTAACTTTAACAATACGCTGGGGTAGTACTGCAAAATGTTTTCGGCATAGATGAGTATGAGTAGGTGGATGTCTTCGGGGGTGTATAGGGATAGGGCATCGCTGTAATTTTGCTCTATGGGGCGTTCTACTTGTATATGCCATTGCTGGGCGTACCAATTCAGCAAATGGTCATTTTTGGTTAGGAGGGGGATGCTTAGGTGGGTACACCAGTGTTCAAAATAGTGCTGGCGTAGGGCTTCGTATTCAAGATAAGTGAGCTCTAAATGCTGGGCGAGGGTGTATGAAAAGGGTGGCATATTGGTAATTATGATTTTTGAATTATGAATTATAAAGTTTGAAATCTCGTTCTTGGGCTTTTTCGGCTGAGATGAGATAGGGTTCTAACTCATTGGCTCCTGTTCGTGTTTTTTCGATGTAGGCTCGGAAGTCTTTGACGAATATACGGTTTTGACTAAGCCAGTAGAATTTGTTGGCAACGGCTCCTTTGGGTTTTCCCTTACTATCGGTTTGTGATATGCCGATAAATAGGGTGTTGGGGAATGCTTCTATGAGTTTGTTGTATGTATTTGCTGGTTTATTATCGAAGCACTCTTGTATGCTGTCTATAAATACTATTTTAGGCTGTTGAGGGCGGTCTAAGCGTAGCATCATTTTATCAATGCTTTCTTTTTGTAGGTTGTATCGTTTGTGATATTGTTTTAGCCCGTAGCGGTCTAAATTCACAAGTAGCGACTTACTTCCATACTCTTCTAAGGAGTTGTATAGCACCTTTTCTTTTTGGCATAACTCTTTCATTAGTTGAAGGGCGTAAGTGGTTTTGCCGTGCCCTGAATCGCCATAGATAAGGAGGCTGCCGCTTCGTTCTACTTCACCGAGGTGGTCTGCCCATTGGGGTGATAGGTCGATTGTTTTATACTTTTTGCGCGCTAAATCTTCATAGGTGTAAGCGCGGGGTATGATTGTTTTTTCGTTATTTTCCATCATTGAGTTGTTGTAGGCGTTGCTTTTCAATTTCGGTACGTACTTTTCTGAGGCTTCCTGCGGTATTGGCATACATTTGTGCAGGGCTGATAGTTGAGCCGTTGGCTTGGCTTACTTGGACTATTTGGCTAAGTAGAAAGGCTTCGATGGCTTCTTTATCAGAGGGGGGACTTACACGGCTGTATTTGGAGCCGTAACGGTCGAATATTTCGGCATAGCCTACTTTTTTAACACCCTTATTACGGTCGATTTTAGCTTGTAACCCGTCTGCTCCCATCATATACCAACCGCAAACATATTCAGTGGCATTCCAAAGGCTTTTGAGCTCTAAAAAGGCGTGGTATTCGAGGTCGCCGGCTTCGTCTAATATCACTAATGGGGTTTCAAGCTGTTTTAGGTAGTAAACCAAATCTTCATACACTTCGGCATATCGTCCTGTATAGGTGATACCAAACTCTTGTGCGATTTTGCGTATAAGTTTTTGTTTGGTTTTTACTTGTGAGCAGTCGATATATACGGCGTTTTTGTTTTTGCTTACATACACTTTGGCAGTGTGTGTTTTGCCTATACCTGCGCGGTCGCATAGGATAGCCGAAAGCGAGCGTGTTTGGCAGGCGGTAAGCTGGCTGTAAACGTACTGAAAGGTTTCGGTTTCTACGGTTACCCAAGGAGCCTCGTCACGGAGTTGCACTTGTAGCTTGCGGGCGATACTTATCCATTTGGCATCGGATAGGACGCGTTCGCGTTCTCCTTTTTGCATTATACGATTGTATTGGGCTTTGTCGATGCCGAGACTTTTGGCGTGTTGGGCATCGTAGCGGTAGTTTTGTCGGTTTTCGGCAATTGCTTGTACGATTTTTTCTTTTAGGGCTGTGGTTATCATAAGTCTAATAATGCTTTATTTATGGTTTCTACTTTTGTTTTGCTGTACTCTTGATAGTTGAGTGCGGGTGTCTCGGTGTAGTCTACTGGTGTGTAGTCTACTTCGGTAGCGGTGGGTATGGGTGCGGTGAGGCTTCCCAAGCGATTGAGCTTTTGCATTGATTGGGTACGTACCATTTGGTCGAACTGGGTAACGTAACTCATTGCTTCGGCATATTGCTGCTCATCGTGCTGAGTCCATTCGGCATTAGCACGGTTGAAGGTAGGCACAGGGCTACAAGTGCAAAGAAAGGCTCCGTTTTGGTATAAATATACTTCGGTAATACCCTCCTTATTAGGCAAGTAATAGGCTTCTACTTGGTAGTTGTTGGGGGCTAATAAGGTAAGTACTTGTGGGTTGGGTAGTTGGTATTTTTGGTATTGTACGGTTACGTATTGGCTACGGCGTATGGTAGTAGTGGTGCATTTGCCTATGTATTGGGCTAAGAGGGCTCGGTTGAGTTGTGGCAAATTAGGGTTTACGTTCTCTAAAAATACCTCTAAACGTGTCTTCCCTGGGAAGCGTTGTTGGTCGGGGTGGGGTTGGTTGTTGTATAGGGTTTGCTCTTGGAGTTCCATTGCTACAATATCATCATAAGAGGCTTTGGCTTCTTTGTAATTGTTGTTGAACTCGTCAAATATCTTTTGTTGTGTGGTGCGGTTGCTATCACGGCGGGCATAGTGGCGACCTACGTTTTGGTGTCTGTCTTTCTCTATACCGTATTTTTTACCTCGTATCATTGTCTCGGCATACTTCTCTTGTGAGTTGGTAGGGTTACAGAAGCGCACAAACGGGAATAGGTTGTTGGCTTTCAGTAGCCCGTCGGCAAACTCACCTGTTAGGTGTCGTTCTACTTCTATCTGCATTGGTGTACCCAAGCCGTAGGAGGTAGTGAACTGAAACATTGAGCGGAAGCAGTCTAAGAACAGCTCGGTGTCTTTCTTTTTGCTGTGTGCGATACCTATAAGGGCGGTGCTCATTACATCATAAGCATAGTATGCCATTACTTTGGTGCCATCGGGTAGCTTGGTGTGCATTATATCGCGGTCATCAAGGGTTATTTTACTCATTGAGTAGAGCGGTGCGTGGCGGTGAACGTGAGGGCGCAACTTGTGGCTAAAATCGTACTCTCCATTGCGGGCTTTGGCTATGATAAGCTGATTTTCGGCTTTGGTAAGCCATAGTTTTACGGTGCTTTCAGAGACTTCTAATAGGTTGCCATTCTCATCGCAAAAATCGTCTACATTAAAGAGTTCGCCCGTAGCGCGGTCGAAAAGTTCTATTTCGCCGTATAGAAACTGCTTGTAAATATCGTAAACCGAACTGATGTAGGGCTTATTAGGCATACAGCAGATGGATATAAAGAGGCGTTCCATTGTGGGGGTTACTATTTTGGCATTGTCGGAGCCCTCGCCCTTGTGAATGAAGGTAGCGTAACGCTCGGTAAGGAATTGGTTGTATTTGCGTTGTAGGCTTCGTGGGTTATTGGGTAATGAAAAGCTCCACTTTTCGGGGTTTAGCGCATTCACCGCTTCGCTGATGTTTTGCCATATTTGGGTTTTGCGCTTACCAAAGGCTTTGGCAGTGAGCAAACGGCTTTTAAGCAGGGTTTCGATAGCATTCAGTATCATAGCGGAGGTGGCTTTCTCCCGCTGTTGTGGGAGGGTGAGTGATTTGCCGTTAGGTTTGCGGTGCTCGGCAAAGAAGTTGATAGCTTCGGGGTCGGGGACAATATACTCTTCTAATACATTGGTAACGATGTGAGCCTCTTCGGGCTTGCCGAGCATACGCACGCAAAATTCTTTTGTATTCACGCCTTTCACTACGGGGAGGCTCTCGAAAGCTACCCACGCTTCATTACCTTGCCCTTTGCCTGCTTGGGTAACTTGGAGCTTACCACGCTGGCTGTACGATTTGTAGGTGTTGTAGCTCATTACTTTCCAATCGTCATACAATAGGCGTGCGGGGATAGATAATATATTATTTTGGAATGCGTACATAGTTTTGTTTTTTTGGCGTTTGCCTTGTTCCCCAGTGCGGTTGCGAACCGCTGCGCTGGGCTGTGGCTCATAGCCACACTGGGGAGGTGTTAAAAAAATAGAGCTTGTGATTAACGTTGATACTTTACGGGCTTGGGATAGCGTATGTACTTGCGCTTTACAACGATACCTAAGAAGGTAGTGCGTATCTCTTTGCCTACGATAAGGCAATCATCATTGAGGAGGTAAATGGTTTTTGCTGTCATTTTAAATAGGGTTTAAAAGGTTTTTAAATGCTTCCCAAGGCGGCTATGAACCGCTGCGAGGTTTTGCGCCGTTGGTCGTACCAACCTTGGGAAATAATTACTAACTTTGTGGCGTCTAATTTTAAATTTAGTAATTATGAATAGTAATCTTGTTAAACTTGCTGAGTTTGCTCAGCTTTCCGATTTTAATTTTGTTGAGTTGTTAAAAGTGCTTCATATAATGCACAAAGTATCTCCTAATCACCCTTTTATTTCGGTATTGCAACCCTTTAGCTTTAAACTTGCACAAGAGGGGTTAGATAATGGTGATATAAAGAACGTACTCAACACTGTTAATCAGTTTGTTTTGCTTATTGCTGAGGAGGTTTCCTCTGCTTCTTGAACTCTTTTAAGCAAAATTCTTAGGAGCTCTGTTTGCTCTTCTACAACTTCTCGTACCATTGGTGCGAGAAGTTTTTTTAGTAATCTTTTTATCATATTTAATTATTATTAGTTGCTTTACTTACTGCTAAGTTGATTGCTTTTACAATGGTAGAGATGACTTTTTCTCTAAGTTCTTGGAGGTTCCCCGACTTTTCGTTGGTATATATTACTGTAGGGGTAACAAGGTTATTAATGGTAATATTGATACCTTTGTTAGTATTGTGCTCTTTGGCTCTTTTAACTTGCTCCTCCTTTTGCATACGCCTATCTCTTTCTATTAATACACCTATGATTTCTTTTTTAAGAGGGGCTACCTCTTCGGCTACTAATGAGGTAATGACTTTTTTTAATAACTTTTTCATAGGGTTTAAACGTTTTCTAAATGCTCTATAAAATAGATGTAAATTCCTCCATCTCCGAAGTCTACATCTACACGAGTGTCTTCTCCTTCGTTATAGACTTTGAGGACTATACCGACTCCTTCTTTCATTATCCAACCAGATTCGTTTGGAATTTCTCTTACTTTGTCTCCTACTTTCATAGTGTTATGCTTCATAAAGTTTTAACTCTAATTGTACTATTTGTGGCAGTCCTTGGACCTTGGTAAGCTGCTGATAGCCGTTGCGCAGTTGCAACAGGGCATCGGCAAACTCTTTATTGATATACCACTTGCCTTCGGCGGTGCGGTGGAAGTGCTGGGGATACTTGCGAATGCGGTGATGATACTGCCCGCTGGTAACTGAGTACTGGTGGAGTAGCAACCACTCTATATAGGGCAAGGCTTCCTTGCCGTAGACATTGAGTGAGGGGGGCATTTTGATACGGGTAAGGGCTTCCAACTCTTCCCAACGACGATTGACCTTAATGCGGAGTCCCATACTATACCCAGTAAGGAGGTCGAACGTTTGCATACGTGTTAGCTCAAAATAAGGGTCTTTTCGGCTTGCTCCATTAGGTAACTCAGTGATTTTGAACATTAACCCAATTTTGGGGAGATGTAAATTCTCATATTCTTTGTTGAGCTCACGAATATCACGCATAACGTGGTCGTGTCGTTTGTCTGTTAGCTTTGCAATCTCAAAGCTGGACATTGTTTGCTGAATGGCGTTAATTAGGTTGCTCATAGCTTAATCATTTAATACGCTGTTAATTTGTTTTTCGTAGTTGTTGTACTCTTTGCAGATTGTATCTGCCGTTTCATTGTTACGATGTTTGTTTAGGCATTGCCGAATGTAGTATTTTGACAATCCAAACCTTACAGATAATTTTTCTACCACTAAGGGATTGAATTTTCGAGGATTTTTATTACCTTTGCTCATTGATTTTGCTTGTTTCGTTTAACGGGGCAAAGATAGCAACTATTTTTACTAATATCCAAATTTATGGCAAATATTTTTTCTAATATTAAAGAAAGGATTTTGTATCTATCTGAAATTAAGAAGATTACAAAAGAAAAGTTTTTTGAAGATTTAGGTGTTACCTACGGAAATTTCAAGGGAAAAGCAAAAGAAAAGGCATTAAGCTCTGATGTTTTAGCAAAAATAGTTGCTAAATATCCTGATATCAATCCTAATTGGTTGCTTACAGGTGAAGGTGAAATGTTTAAAAATAAGTTGATAGAGAAAAATATGATACAAGAATTTTTTGAAGATGATGATGAAGATGAAGATGATGAAGATGATGAAGATGATGAAGATGATGAAGATGAATGGAAACCTACAAGAAAAAAAAGTGTAACAACAAGAGGAATGATGAGAGGAAGAATGATGAGAGGTAATCATCTTCAAAGTTCTGCGGTTAGAAAAAAACTTACAGGGGAAAGGAAAATAAAAAAAACTCCCATAGGAGTTCCTTCTGCAGCTAACAATTGGCTTGTAAAAAAAGAAGATATGGAAGAATCTACTTTTAATATGCCTACTAATAAATATACAGAATTGTTAAAGAGAATATTAGCTACATTGGAAACTCAAATAAAGGATAAAGAGGCTATTATAAAGGAAAAGGAGGAGAAAGAAGCAATGTATAAGGAGAAAATAATGGCATTGGAGAATGAATTGCAAGAATATAAAAACCTAAAAAAAGGCTACCAGCAAGAAGAAGAAGAGGAAGATGAGATTATTGAAATACTTCCTATGGCAGCAGAGCCAGCTCCTATACCAGCAGAGCTCCTCAAAGCAAAACAAGACGAATACCGAAGAATTTAATAAGGTGGCTGTTTGTCCGCTATGTAATACCTATATGATTGCCATAAAAGCAACAGCAGAGGCGTAGAAAGTGGGTATTTATAGGGGAGAAACTATACTCTTTTTGCTTATTTTCAGCATAAAATTCTAATAATCAGTATTTTACACAAAAACAAGCTATAAAAAGGACTACAATACACCCCCCTTCACTCAATAAAAAAGCCTATTGGTTGCACTAAAAAGAATATATAACCTACTTCACTACCCTAAAAACAGCCAAAAAGTGCACCCCTAACTGCACCCCTAAGTGCACCCCTAATGCTAAAAATGGGTGTTTTTGGGCACTGCTGGGTGGGTACCTTTTGGGGCTATTTTCTGCCCCTTTTGAGGTGCTTTTGCAGTAGCTATAAGGCACAAAAAAACGCCCAAAAAGGGCGTATTTATTAGGGTTTTGGTAATTATTAGGGTATATATACCCATCAATGGTAATTACTTCTATTTAAATGGTAGTTATTGGGCAATTACTCGGTAATTAAATGGTAATTAAAAGCGGTTTTTGTACATTTCATTTTCCTGCGTTTTCAGGGGTTTTTTGTTGTAACTACTTGTATTTTAAGGCTTTTTGAGGCTTTTTTTGTCTACTCTCTTTTTGTACATTTCATTATGCCTATCTTATAATGAAACCGAGCTGAAAGCGGATATTTATGCCCCTATGCCTTTTTCGGATGTGGAATTGCTCAGAAACTTGCAACATACTTTTTGGTTTTTGCCTAATGTATCGGCTTGTGATGCGATGGAAAACCTGCTAAAAGCCAATGTGTTTTTCAAAAACTATAAGATTATCAACTGCTCGGGCACTAAGGCAGGGATAGGAGAAGAAGCCTTGAAGCGTATGGAACAGCAAATGAGCGACCCTATTACATCGGAGTCGATTACGTTATCTTGTGGCAAGCTCACTACAGGGGTATCGGTGCCAGCGTGGTCGGGTATTTTTGTGCTTAGGAGCCTTACCAGTCCGGAGACTTATTTTCAGTCGATTTTTAGGGTGCAGACACCTTGGGTACTGAAAAACCCGAATAACACTTCGCCCAACCGCGAGGAAATACTTAAAACCTTGTGTTATGTATTTGACTTTGCCCCTGACCGCGCGCTGAAGCAGATAGACCAATACTGCGGTCAGCTGACGATGAACAGTGAGATAAGCAGGGAGCAGGCAGTAGCTGAGTTTATACACTTTTTGCCGGTGCTTTACTACGAAGGGGGACGATTAGACGCTATTAATGCACAGGATATATTAGACAAAATTATAGTGGGAACAACAGCCAACCAGCTGGTGCGCCGCTGGGAGAGCAATCTGCTGGTGAATGTAGATACCCTTACTTTAAGTAGGCTGATGAACAATGCCGAAGCGATGGCTGCCTTGGAGAGTATAGAAGATTTTCGCTCGCTACGCGATGACCTTATGGCAGTGATTAGCAAGAGCGAAAAGATAAAAAAAGCCAAGAAAGAGGCTGCCGAAAAAAGAGAAAAACCCGACAAGGAAATAACTGGAGAAGAAAAAGAGTATTATAAAAAACGCACTGAAATACAGAAGAAGTTGCGCAAACTCGCTACGCGTATTCCGTACTTTATGTATCTGACTACCTATCGCGAAGAGACTTTTTACGATGTGGTGCGGCGTTTGGAACCAGAGCTTTTTAAACGCGTTACGGGGCTTACTCAGCAACAATTTGAATTGCTTGCCTCGTTGGGGGTATTCAATAAGGGATTGATGAATGATGCTGTTTATAAATTTAAACGCTATGAAGATGAAAGTTTTGTAGTATTATGATGAGTTTTAGCTTGTGAGGGCGATTTGCCAATCGCCCCTACTGTGTGGTGTATTGTAATATAAAAAAGAGATTGCCTTCGGGCGGTCTCTTTTTTTTGTGTTTTGTGGACAGGGTTGTAGCATAGTGGAACAGGGTTGTAACAGGGTGGAACAACTTTTTGCGGGGCTTGAATTTTCGCCGCACCTTTGCAGCGTAAAACAAAAACAAGAACATTGATCAGTGGAAAAAAAGATTGGGTTTTACAAAAAAGAAAATATTGTGTAACTTTTAAAACTTTAAAAAAATGGCAGAAAGTAAAAACAACATCGTAACCGCTGGCTTGAGCGGACAAGTAGCTAAATTGCTTGTATTCAGGCAAGTGAATGGCAGAACTATCGTTGCCAAATACCCTAACAGAAAAAGTGGGTTCACTGAAAAACAAAAAAGTCATCACGACAAATTCTCCAAAGGGGTGCAGTACGCTAAAACTGCTATGGAAAATAGCTCGCTTAAGAAGTTCTATAATGAAGTATGGGAGTAGAAAGCAGAAAATGGCATAAAACTCATATCTGACTGAAATA
>ERZ773077.1885-NODE-1885-length-13989-cov-9.475671_pt1 | contig 13989 bp, 14 predicted proteins | sample MGYA00580612_ERZ773077 | MGnify/ENA primary metagenome ERZ773077 (study PRJEB29015, sample SAMEA2737971) | human oral metagenome | biome: human oral; feature: human-associated habitat; material: dental | place: China | collected 2021 ...
ATAGATTTGTTAGATTTTCAAAAACGGTTGTTTTATCAAGATATTTATCTGATTTCTTTAAAAGAATTATAAATTTAATTTTGGAAAGAAAAAATTTGAATTTAGAAGAAAATGAATTATTTAAAGAATATTGTAATGTGATAACTGAAAGAACGAAAGAAGATGAAACAAAAGAAGATAAAAAGAGAAGAAATGTTGTACTTGTATATTCTGGCGGAGATGATGTATTTGCAATAGGAACTTGGAATGATATTATCGAATTTTCTGTAGATTTGAGAACGGCATTTAAGGAATTTTCAAGTGATAGAGTTACATTGTCGGCAGGAATAGGATTTTTTGATGAAAATTATCCAATATTTCAAATGGCACAAAAAACAGGAGAATTAGAGAAACTTGCAAAATCATATAATGAAAATGAAATTGGCAAAACCGCAAAAGATGCTATTGCATTATTTGGAGTGGAAAAAAATGGCAAATTGAATCATGTTTATAAATGGGACGATTTTATAGGAAAAGTTTTAAATGAAAAATATAGTTATTTAAAATCTAGGATTAGTTTGAAAGAAAATGAAGAAACAGAAAAAGTGTTTGTAGGAAAGTCAAAATGGTATAGTCTTATGAATCTTATAAGAAGCCAGTTTGAAGAAAAAGAAAATGAAAAACATAGATGAAAAAATTTTAATGGCAGAAGAAGAAATCAAGCAGTTACAAAACAAAAAGCCATCAACGAAATGCTGCGCGTCGCCAAGCCCGGCACCAAAATCATGATCGCAGACGAAACCACCGACTTCATCCAACAACAATACAAAAAAAGCCTATTCACGCGGAACTACTTCCAAGACACCGATTTCGACCTGACACAAATCGAAAACTGCATTCCAGAAACCGTGCAGGAAAAGAAAACGCGGCTGCTTTGGGACAACCGCTTTTACTGCATTACCTTCCGCAAACCTGTTTGAAACAGCCGCCGCATTTGCTTTTTCAGACGACCTTAACATCTGAAAAACGCCATAAACGTAATCGAAAAGAAAATATGTCAAACCATCAAAATCGGAGCAAAATATGAACATTCCCTTTGCAGCGGCCGCCCTGCTGTTGGCCGTGGCATTTTTTGCCCATCTTTTTGTCGGCACCCGCGAAACCTTAAGCCTGAAACCCGATGCAGAAAACAGCACGCAACAGGGTACGCGCAACTGGATGCAGGCTGTGTGCGCCTTTCAGTTGGTCAGCATAGATTTACTGCTGCTTGCCGCCGCAGCCTGCCTACTTGCGTTTACACGGGTTTTCGACAGCATGGAAGCCGCCGCTGCCCGTTTTTTTGCCGTTTATCTGGGCCTATGGTGCACCGTGTGGCTGATACAGCTTAAAATGGCCGGTGCGCGCGGCAAAACTTATTTCCTGCTCGGCCAATGGATATTGTTTTTACTGTGCGCCCTGCTGATGCTGTGGGGTGCGTACTAAAAAAACCGCGCCTGCCCAGGTAGGGCGGATAGCGCTTAAGGCCGTTTAAAAGTGCAGGCTGCTTTGATGCCGTCTGAAAGCCCAAAAAGGCAGCCTGAAACCCGCTCGCGCCGTAGATAAGGGTTTAGAATGCTTTGCCGGACATCAATGTCCAACTCGCAAGCTCAAATTAGGAGAAGACTATGGATCAAAAAGTGAAAAATCTGCTGGACGATTGGCAAACCAGTAATCCTGCCTTGTATGAAATCGCCGATAGTGTGCGCGCGAAAATATGGCAACTGGCAGATGCAGTAGGCGAAGAAGTGAAATATGGCGGTATTTTGTTTGCCGCACCCGAACCGTTTTGCGGCATTTTTGTTTATAAACAGCATGTAACCGTGGAATTTGGTCATGGCGCCGAGACGGCAGACCCGCACGGTTTGTTGGAAGGCAAAGGTAAAGGCCGTCGCCATTTGAAATTACATACGCTTGAAGATATAGAAAATAAGCATTTGGCGGAGTACTTACGGTTGGCGCAACAAGCAGCAGAATAAAATGCCGGGCTGAAAGAGCGCTGAACTACGACGGCAACCGTTTTCAGGCTGCCTTGAATGCTGTCTGAAAACCCGTTTGCGGGCTTCGCACGGAGTTTGTAGGTCGGTGCATTTATGCCCGACAAACACAGATAAATTTTAAAACGTCGGGCATAAATGCCCCGACCTACGGCTGCGCTTGCTTTCAGGCTGCCTATGCCTATCATCATGCCGTCTGAAAAACCCAACCCATCCGAGCCACACCCCCCAACCCACATCAGAAAGCCCCCCATGCCCACCGAAATCCGTATCACCTATTCCCGCCTGAAAATGTTTGTGATGTCGCTCGTTCTGCTCGCCATCGCCGCTGCCGCATCGCCGCTGCTGTTTGTTGGCAGCCTAAAATCTGTCCTAAGCGGAGCTTTTATTGTTTTGTTCTGCTTGGTGTTTGCCGCCCTTTTGCTCTACCACGCCGCTGACAGCCGCACTAAACTGGTGTTAAACGCCGACGGTATCCGCATCGTCCAAGCATTTGCCGAAAAAGAACTCGACGGGGTCGGCGCGAAAAGCGGCAGCAAAACCAAGCGCGAAAACGTTTTTTATCCGTGGGAGCAGATTAACAGCGTGGTTTTCGTGTATCCGTTTCCCGCCACCCTGTACCTGAACAGCGAGCCTGCACGCAAATTCAAAGCCGAACTGGAAGAACTGGAAGCCGAGCAGCCGCTGCCCGATAACGCCACGCTCGAGCAAATGGAAGCGCGCGTCGCCAAATATCTGCGCCTGTCGGAAAGCATGACCCGCCAGCGCGACTTCTCCATCACCCTGCCCGTGATGTACCTGCTGCACGGCAAACACCTGCCCGATTTAATCCGCACGCTAGCGGCCGAGTCCGACAAAAGCCGCCGCCAAGCCGTGCTCAACGGTTTTTGCCAAACCTTTTTTCCCGAAGCCCTTGGTTTGTACCCCGTCGCGCTGCCCGAGTCGCGCGAATTCCCCGTCCGCCTGCCCGCCCAAATCAGCATCCGCAGCATCGGCGGCGGCTATCCGCTGGCAAACATTTTGTGCACCCTGATGCTTATCGGCAGCCTTGTTTTTGCCGCCGTAATTGTGCGCAACGCCGCCGATCCTGCCGACATCCGCGGATTTCTGCCGCTGCTGCCCTTTGCCGTCATCACCGCCGCCACGTGTGGGTGGCAGCTGTCCCGCTACCGCCGCCGTCGCGCCGTGCTTGCCGCCATCAACCGCCCCGAAGCGCAGCCGTGGAAACTCGTTGCCATCCCGATTTACATCGCCGGCACCAATCACAAACTCAGGCGGACGTATTATTTCTACCCCGCGCCCATCAACGGCAAAATCCGCAAAATCACATTTAGCGACCACAACTTCCAACCCGTGCGCCGCCACGGACAGTATCTCGCCTTCGCCCCGCAAGGCGGCGGCGCGCCCGTTCCCATCGACGCCGAGCTGCGCAATATCAGCGGGCTGAGCGAAAGCGAACGCCGCGAGCTGTTGCGCCAGATTAAAGAACTGGAAGCAAAGTTTTAGACGGCAGCAAAGGCAGCCTGAAAGCCAATCTCCACTTTCAGGCTGCCTTAATGCCGTCTGAAAAGGCAGCCTGAAAACGCCTTTCCATTTATAATCTATTGTTTTGATTAAAATGATTTTTCCATGACGCTGATTCGCCATTTTGCCTGCGCCCAATATTTAGAAACGGGCAGCGTGTTGCAGCATAAAAAACTTTCCTTCACGCAATCGCAGTTTGCACAGCCGATGATTGTGCGCGTGTTGCACGGGCGTAAAACGCTGCGCTACGCGGGCGGAGAATTTACTGCCACGGCGGGGCAATGGCTGTTGATTGCGGGCGGGCAGTCGTTTGATGTGCTGAATGAGCCTGATGGGGCGCAGGGTTATCGCTCGGAATGGCTGATGCTGGGCGATGAATGGGTGGCGCAGTTTTTCGCGCAATATCCCGCGCGGGAAACGGTGGATTTGGCGCGGGTGCTGCATCCTGATGCGGCGTGGAATGAAGCGTTTTTGCGCGTGGTGCAGGGCGTGCAGGCGCGGCTGCCTGAAACGGTTTTGGCGGCGCGGACAATGGAGCTGCTGTCTTGGCTGGCGCAGGCCGGGGCGGTGTTCAATCCGCATTCGGCGCAGCGTTTGAGCAAGCAGATCCGCCAACTGCTTGCGCGGGATACCGCCATCAACTGGCAGATAGCGGATGCGGCGCGGCAGCTGGGCATGAGCGAAGCAACGCTGCGGCGGCGGCTAGCGGACGAAGGCACGTCGTTCCGCGAGCTGTCGGGCAGCGTGAAGATGATGCGCGCACTGACCCTGCTGCAAACTTCGCCGCTGGGCGTGGCGCAGGTGGCGTATGCGGTGGGCTATGAGAGCCCTGCGCGGTTTGCGGCGAAATTTCGGGCGCATTTTGGTTGTACCCCGAGCGATGTACGCAGGGCGCGTTAATCCGCGTATCGGCAGCCTGAAAACCCCCAACGCAGCAAAAAAGGACGCACTACATGGCGTCCCTTTTTTCGTTTCATCCCTTATCGCGCTTGGCGCACGGTAACTTTTGCCCTGCCCAGCGCGTGGGCATTGGTGAAAAAACCAACCAGCGCGGGCGTGGCTTCGGCGGTGATATTGGGCAGCGTGGCCACATCCACGGCGGTAACGGTGATTTCATAGCGGTGGTTTTGCCCCTTGGGCGGACACGCGCCCATAAAACCCGCTGTGCCACCATCGGTGCGCGTTTGCAGCGCGCCCGGCGGCAAGGCCTGGTTTTCAGGCAGCGCCGACACGTTGGCGGGAATATTGGCAACCACCCAATGCATCCAGCCCAAGCCGGTAGGCGCGTCTTTATCGTACATCGTCAGCACAAAACTTTTCGTGCCTTTGGGGGCGTTTTTCCATGAAACCGTCGGCGCGATGTTGCCGCCTGTGCAGCCGAAGCCGTAGGATTCACTTAACAAATGGCGTTCGGCGAAGTGTCCGTTTTGCAAACCGCCCACTTGCACGGTAAATTTCCCTTCTGCCCCAGCTGTAGCAGAAAGCGCGGTAAAACCCGTCAGCGCAGCGGCATAGAGCCATGTTTTCATAATGTTTTCCTTATTTTGATGGGGTTGAAAACGCAGATTATAGGGATGAGCCGCACGCCGCATGATGCCGAAACGTGCAAATATTGTGCGGATTTGGGCAGCCTGAAAACAGGTTTGCGGCTGTTGCGAAGTCCAAACCCGTCTGCCGTTTTTCAGGCTGCCTTTAAAAACAACCGCCGTAGGTCGGTGCATTTATGCCCGACAGAAATAGGAAACACAGCAAAAAACGTCGGGCATGAATGCTCACCCTACACGGCGTTTCAGGCTGCCCTGATGCCGTCTGAAAAGGCAGCCTGAAACCGCATTACACGGTTTCAGGCTGCTTTTTTATTCCGTCATTCCCGCACAGGCGCACTACTGTCCGGAATAAATAACCCATACAAATCAGCATGCCAAGTACTTGACTTCAAAACAACACCCCCTGCATCCGCGCCGGTTCAAGCCTTTCCCGCCTTCGGCGCGCGTAGTGGGCATACGGCGTTTGCGGCCGCTCAAACAGGCTGCCCGCAATCCGTGCGCACAGCAGGTGCAGGCTCTCGCCCATCCGGCCGCTTTGCCGGTACAGCTTCAGCAGCAGATACGCAATCATCGCGCACAGGATTTGCAGTTTCACCGCGTTGGCGCTGCGGCCTAAAAAGCGTTGGATGGTTTCAACGGCGGCATTGGTTTTGAGCCGGGTGACGAAACAGGCGCCCGCTTCATCCAGTTTGGCCCACCAGTTGTAGTCGCAATAGCCTTTGTCAAAAACATAGGTGGCAGCCTTTTTCAGGCTGCACGATGTGGCGCTCGTCCACATCGTTAACCCGGGCGTCGGTGATGCTGTGGGCAACGGGACATTGGTCGGCATGGTTCATTAGGATATGGAGTTTTAAACCGGTGATGCGGCCGTTGTGACCCGTCCATTGGTCAAAACCGCGTCCTTTGAGCGCAATCGGGGTGGAGTCGAGCAGGTAGGGTAAATCGCCAGCCTGTTTGCGCAGGGTTCTGCCGCATAGGGCACTCAGCTCAATAAGCATATCGGCAAACGGGCGGGTGTCGCGTTTGGCCAGCGCTTCTGACAATGTGGAGCGGCGGATGCTGCGCATATTCAGGTGGTAATGGTGGCTGCTGTGGGCGTTAAAGGATTGCCCGGGTGTACGCAGGCTGGCGCAGCGGCCAAGCCGGGCGTAAAGCATGCAAACCAACAGGTTTTGGCAGCCGAAGCCTTTACTGTGTTTGTCGGCCTGGTGTGTGCGGACATGGCGGGCGAAGCGTCCGTTCATAACGGGCTTGATGATTTGCTGAAAGCGGCTTATGCTGTACATGGTTGCAGTTCCGATGTTTTTGAGTTGACGCTCTGGGGTTTACCCGTAAAAACGTTGGACTGCAACCTTTTTGTTTGGGTGGCGGGATTTTATTCCGGACAGTAGTGCGACTGCGCGGGAATGACGGTAGTAGGAAGTTTCTGTAGCCGTCCCTAGAACGAATACGGACAAAGCAGCCTGAAAACTTTGCGGTGCCGGCAATGGGATTCGTTCTTATTCGTGTAAGTTTCGGTTAATTCCGTGTAAGCATGAATTTACAGATTGCCCTTGAAGATGCGCCCGTCTGCTGTTTATACTGCGGGCGCGGCCTGTATCCGCCTGCTTTCGGGCGTTTGGCCGCAGAGAAGAACAATGGAGAAATTCGATGACCCACACCGTTTTTATCGACGGCTCGGCCGGCACCACCGGCCTGCGCATTGCCGAACGGCTGCGCGATGCGGACGACATCCGCCTGATTTCCCTGCCGGAGCCGCAGCGCAAGGATTTGGGCGCGCGGCTGGACGCGGCGGCGGCGAGCGATGTCAGCCTGCTTTGCCTGCCCGACGAGGCGGCGCGCGAGTTTGTGCAGCATGCGCCAGCGGCGACGCGCATTTGCGACACCTCTACCGCGCACCGCAACGCCCCAGGCTGGGTTTACGGATTTGCCGAGTTGCACGGGCAACGTGCGGCGATTGCCAGCGCGACGCGCGTTGCCAATCCCGGCTGCCATGCCAGCGGTTTTATCGCGCTGACCCGTCCACTGTGCGAGCTGGGGACGCTGCGCCGCGAGGCGCTGCTCACTTGCCAGTCGCTCACCGGCTATTCCGGCGGCGGCAAGGCGATGATTGCCGAATATGAGGCGGAATCACGCCCTGCCGCGCTCGCTGCGCCGCGCCTCTACGGCTTGTCCTTGCAGCACAAGCATTTGCCGGAGATGCGCGCGCAAAGCGGTCTTGCGCAGGCGCCGCTGTTTACGCCGGTGGTTGCGCCGTTTTACAGCGGCATGCTGGTGAGCGTACCGCTCTTTGCCGCGCAACTGGCAGACGGTTTTGCCGACGGCGCCCGGCTCGCAGCGCTGCTTGCCGATTACTATGCGGGCGAGCCGCTGGTGCGCGTGCAGCCCTTTGCGCCGTCTGCCAGCGTGGCGACGCTTGCCGCCAACGCGCTTGCCGGGCGCGACGATATGCAGCTGTTCGTTTTTGCCAACGATGAGGGGCAACTGCTGCTCTGCGCCCTTTTCGACAATCTCGGCAAGGGCGCGTCCGGCGCGGCGGTGCAAAATTTGAACTTGATGCTGGGTCGCGCGGAAACCGCCGGCTTGGTTTACTGATGATTGCGGAGGTTTACATGCAGCCTGAATTTACATTTATCGACGGTGGCGTTTGCGCGCCGCAGGGATTTTCTGCCAGCGGCGTGCACTGCGGCATCCGCAAAAACCGCAGCAAGGCGGATTTGGCGCTGATTGTCAGCCGCACGCGCTGCGCCACCGCTGCCGTCTATACCACTAACAAAGTCCAAGGCGCGCCGCTTGCCGTTACCCGCGCCCATATTGCCGACGGCTACAGCCAGGCGGTTCTGTGCAACAGCGGCAATGCCAACACCTGCAACCCCAACGGCGAAACGCTGGCGCGCGCCTGCTGCGATTTGCTCGGCGACGCGCTACACATCCCGGCAAATGATGTGGTGATTGCCTCGACCGGCGTCATCGGCCAACCGCTGCCGCTGGAGCCGTTTGCGCGTGGCATCCCCGCTGCCGTTGCCGCCCTTGCAGCCACCCCGGCAGCGGCGCTGGCGGCGGCAGAAGCGGTAATGACCACCGACACCTACGCCAAAACGCAGGCGCTCGAATTTACCCTCGACGGCAAACCCTGCCGCCTCGGCATCATCACCAAAGGCAGCGGCATGATTCACCCAAACATGGCGACCATGCTCACCTTCATCACCAGCGACGTCGCCATCGCCCCTACCCTGCTGCAACGTGCCTTGAGCGAAGAAGTCAAAGACAGTCTCAACCAAATCAGCATCGACGGCGACACCTCAACCAACGACATGGCAGTCATTCTCGCCAATGGCGCCGCAGGTAACGCCGAAATCCGCGACGACGGCGCCGCCTACCAAACCTTCCGCGCTGCGCTGCACCAGCTTTGCGCCTGGGCGGCGCGCGAAATCGCCCGCGACGGCGAAGGCGCAACCAAACTGCTGCACTGCCGCGTGCGCGGTGCGCGTTCGCCCGAAGTGGCGCGCAGCGTGGCGAAAAGCATCATCGCCAGCGACCTCTTCAAAGCGGCGATGTTCGGCGCTGATGCCAACTGGGGACGGGTGCTGTGCGCCGTCGGCTACACCGCAGGCGACTTTTCCGTCGCTGACGTCGCCCTCACCCTGCAAAGTGCGGCGGGCGCGGTCAAAGTCTGCGAACACAGCGCCTACCACCCCTTCAGCGAAGACGAGGCCGCCAACGTGCTGGCAGAAAAAGAAATAGAAATCCTGCTCGACATGCACGACGGCACGGCGGAAGCGCAGGCGTGGGGCTGCGACCTCACCTACGACTACGTCAAAATCAACGGCGACTACCGGAGCTAAACATGCAACAAGAATATATGGACTGGTTCGACGAAGCCGTCCCCTATCTGCAAAAATACCAGCAAAACTGCGTGGTGGTGAAATACGGCGGCAACGCCATGACCAACGACAGCATCAAAGCTTCGGTGCTGCGTGACGTGCTGTTTCTCAACCAAGTCGGCGTGAAAATCGTGCTGGTTCACGGCGGCGGCCCCGACATCAACGCCGGTCTCGCCAAAATCGGCAAACAAGGCGAATTTATCGGCGGCCTGCGCGTTACCGATGCCGAGACCATGGAAGTGGTGCAGCAGGTGCTGGCAGGCAAAGTCAACAAAAACCTGGTGGCGCATCTGGGCGGGCGCGGCATCGGCCTGTGCGGCATCGACGGCGGTCTGCTGTATTGCGAAGCGCTCGACCCGGCACTCGGCGCGGTCGGCAAAATCAGCCGCGTCCGCCCCGACATCATCCACCTCGCCCTCAACGCCGGTATGATTCCGGTGGTCGCCAGCATCGGCACTGACGACGCCGGCAACAGCTACAACATCAACGCCGACACCGCTGCCGCCGCCATCGCCACCGCCATCGGCGCCTGCAAACTGGTGAACATGACCGACATCGCCGGCCTACTGCGCGACATCAACGACGAAGACTCGCTCATCCGCGACATCCGCATCGACGAAGCCGAAGCGCTCATCCGCCAGGGCATCATCAGCGGCGGCATGCTGCCGAAAATCGCCTGCTGCATCGACGCCGTGCGCCAGGGCGTGCCGGAAGTCGCCATTATCGACGGCCGCCGCCCGCACTCGGTGCTGCAAGAACTCTTCAGCGACCGCGGCAACGGCACGCTGTTCCACCAATAGGCAGCCACCCCAAAGGCAGCCTGAAAACATGTAGGGTGCGCCCCGCGCACCGCAACGCCCAAACCAACAACCGGCGCAGCGTACCCCTACGGCAGAAAAAGCAGCCTGAAAATCCCAAAAGCAGCCTGAAAACAAAAAAACCGCCGCAGCGGCGTTTTCAGGCTGCCCCCACCAACCCCAGGCCGATAAGGCAGCCTGAAAACCCCAACCCGCTTTTCAGGCTGCCTGTTTACTGAAAGGAGATCGCATGTCCGCCCCGCTTTCCGACCACATCCGCCAACTCGACCAACAATACAGCGCTGCCACCTACGCCCGTTTTGCCCCAGTGCTGGTACGCGGCGAAGGCTGCACCGTCTGGGATGCCGACGGCCACGCCTACACCGACTTCACCAGCGGCATCGGCGTCAATAGCCTCGGCTTTGCCGATCCGGCATGGGTTGCCGCCGTCGCCGCGCAGGCGGGCAAACTGGCGCACACTTCCAACCTTTTCTACAGCGTCCCCGCCGCCGAGCTGGCGCAAAGCCTCTGCGAAAAAAGCGGCCTTGCCCGCATCTTTTTCTGCAACAGCGGCGCCGAAGCCAACGAATGCGCCATCAAAGCCGCGCGCAAATACAGCCGCGACCGCCACGGCGCCGGCCGCCACACCATTCTCACCCTGCAAAATTCCTTCCACGGCCGCACCCTTGCCGCCCTTTCCGCCACCGGCCAGGACGTCTTCCACCAGCATTTCTTTCCCTTTGTCGAAGGCTTTGCCTACGTTCCCGCCAACGACACCGCCGCCCTTGAAACGCGACTGGCGCAAAACGACATCGCCGCGCTGATGCTCGAGCCGGTGCAGGGCGAAGGCGGCGTGGCCGCTCTGGATACCGGCTACCTTCAGGCTGCCCGCGAGCTGTGCCGCCGCTACGACGTGCTGCTGGTTGCCGACGAAGTGCAAACCGGCATCGGCCGCAGCGGCCGGCTGTTTGCCTTTGAGCACGCCGGCATCGTGCCCGACATCGTTACCCTTGCCAAAGGGCTGGGCGGCGGCCTGCCGGTGGGCGCGGTGCTGTTTGGCGAACGCTGCGCCGACACGCTGGGACGGGGCGATCACGGCTCGACTTTCGGCGGCAATCCGGTCTGCTGCGCCGGCGCGCTGGCCGTTTTGGCGCGTTTGGACGATGCTTTTCTCGCCGACGTTACCCGCAAAGGCGAAGCGCTGCGCCAGGCGCTCGCTGCTCTGCCGAAAGTCAAAAGCGTCAGCGGCCTCGGCCTGATGCTCGGCGTCGAATTTGACGACGGCATCAGCGCCGCCGACATCGTGCGGCAGGCGCAGGAAAAAGGCGTGCTGTTTCTCACCGCCAAACACAAGCTGCGCCTGCTGCCGCCGCTGATTATCAGCGACGACGACATCGCGCGCGGCATTGCGGTGCTGCGCGAGATTCTCAGCGCCTGATGCCGTTCTGCCGCACAAACAGCCCGCCGCCGCGGGCTGTTTTTATCGCGGCGGTTTTCCCATCGCCCAAGCGTTCGGCTCTTTGGGCGCCGTCCAAAAGCAGCCTGAAAGCCAAAAACAGCCTGAAAGCCAAAAGCAGCCTGAAAGCCAAAAGCAGCCTGAAACCCAAAAGCAGCCTGAAACCCAAAAGCAGCCTGAAACCCAAAAGCAGCCTGAAAACCAAGCAGGCAACGCAATCCCTGCACCGGCTAAAATCGGTTTTCAGGCTGCCCGAGCGTCAAACCCCGAAACCAAACCTTGCGGCAGCCTGAAAACGCCGTTTTCCATTGTCCGCCCTGCCCTGCTTGCCGGATAATGCCGCTTTTTTCCGATTTTGGTTTTCAGGCTGCCTGAAAACGCCCCCACGCCATGAAACTGAACGAGCGCCAGCTGGAAGCGGTGCGCTATCTGGGCGGGCCGCTGTTTGTGCTGGCCGGCGCAGGCAGCGGCAAAACCCGCGTCATCACCGAAAAAATCGCCTATATGATTACCGGCGCGGGCTATGCGCCGCAGCATATCGCCGCCATCACCTTCACCAACAAAGCCGCCAAGGAAATGCAGGAGCGCATCGGCGCCATGCTCGGCAAAGGCCAGACCCGCGGCCTGACGGTTTCCACTTTCCACTCGCTGGGCATGCGCATGCTGCGCGAAGAAGCGGCACACGCCGGCTACAAAACCAATTTTTCGATACTTGACGCTTCCGACAGCGGCCGCATCGTCAGCGAGCTGCTCGGCAGCAGCGGCCGCGAACAGGTGTTCAAAGCCCAGCACCAGATTTCGCTGTGGAAAAACGAGCTGGCCACGCCCGAGCAGGCTTTTCAGGCTGCCGGCGACGAATGGCAGCAGCACATCGCCCGCGTTTACGCTTCCTATCAGGAAACGCTCGGCCACTATCAGGCCGTCGATTTCGACGATTTAATCCGTCTGCCGGTGCTGCTGCTGGAGCAAAACAGCGATCTGCGGCTCAAATGGCAGCGGCGGCTGCGCTACCTGCTGGTGGACGAATGCCAGGACACCAACGCCTGCCAGTACCGTCTGCTGCGCCAGCTTACCGGCCTGGAAGGCATGTTTACCGCCGTGGGCGACGACGACCAGTCCATCTACGCTTGGCGCGGCGCCGATATGGAAAACCTGCGCCTGCTGCAGCAGGATTATCCGCAGATTAAAGTGGTCAAACTCGAACAAAACTACCGCTCTGCCGGCCGCATCCTGCGCGTGGCCAACCAAGTGATCGCCAACAATCCCAAGCTCTTTGCCAAAACCCTGTGGTCGCAGCTGGGCGAAGGCGATCCGGTAAAAGTAATCGCCTGCAGCAGCGAAGAAAACGAAGCCGAATACGTTGCCGGCGAAATCGCCCGCATGAAGCTGGCCGGCGGCGACAAAGCCCGTTATGCCGATTTTGCCGTGCTCTACCGCGGCAACCACCAGTCGCGTCCCTTTGAAACCGCGCTGCGCCAAGCCCACATTCCCTACCGCGTCTCCGGCGGCCAGAGCTTTTTCGACAAAGCCGAAATCAAAGACATCCTCGCCTATATGCGCCTGCTGGCCAACAGCAGCGACGATCCCGCCTTCCTGCGCGCCGCCACCACCCCGCGCCGCGGCATCGGCGACACCACCCTTGGCCGGCTCAACCACTACGCCAAAATCCACGGCTGCAGCCTGTTTCAGGCTGCCTCCCAGCCCGAAGCGCTGGCCGAACTCAATGCAAAAAGCCGCGACACGCTGCAGTCTTTCGCCGCCCTGATAGACGGTTTCCGCCGCCGCGCCGCCAAGGAAGACGCCGGCAGTCTGATCCGCGAGCTGCTCGATACCATCGGCTACGAAAACCACCTTTACCAAAGCGAAGAGAGCAGCCGCGCCGCCGAAAGCCGCTGGCGCAACGTCGAAGATCTGGCCGACTGGCTTGAGCGCAAAGGCAGCGAAGGCAAAAACCTGATCGAACTCTCGCAAACCATCGCCCTGATCACCTTACTCGAAGGCCGCGACGACGCCGAAACCGACGCCGTTACCCTGTCCACCCTGCATGCCTCCAAAGGGCTGGAATATCCGCAGGTGTTTCTCGTCGGCTGCGAAGAAGGGCTGTTTCCCCACGCCGAGAGCCTGGAAGAAGGCAATCTCGAAGAAGAACGCCGCCTGATGTACGTCGGCATCACCCGCGCCAAATGGCGGCTCACCCTCACCCACTGCACCAAACGCAAACGCCAGGGCAGCTGGCAGTTTCCCGAACCGAGCCGCTTTATCGACGAAATGCCGCAGGACGATTTGGACATCCTCGGCCGCAAAGGCGGCAAACCCATCGTCAGCAAAGCCGAAGGCATCAGCCGCCTGCAAAGCATGAAAGCCATGCTCGACAGTAAAATCGGCGGCAGTTAGAAAAAGCAAAAGGCAGCCTGAAAGCCGGTTTGGCGCTTTCAGGCTGCCTTTCACACCGCCGCACAGCAAGGCAGCCTGAAACGCAAAACCCCAAGCAAAAACTAAAAAACGTTTACAATACGCCCTTTTCAGGCTGCCCGAAACGCCAAAGGCAGCCTGAAAACGGTTTTTAACCATACAACCATTGCCACAAAAGAGTTCCCATGTCCGAAATCCTAGACCAAGTGCGCCGCCGCCGCACGTTTGCCATCATCTCCCACCCTGACGCGGGTAAAACCACGCTGACCGAAAAACTGCTGCTGTTTTCAGGTGCGATTCAAAGCGCGGGTACGGTAAAAGGCAAGAAAACCGGCAAATTCGCCACCTCCGACTGGA
>ERZ773077.1888-NODE-1888-length-13975-cov-3.721193_pt1 | contig 13975 bp, 6 predicted proteins | sample MGYA00580612_ERZ773077 | MGnify/ENA primary metagenome ERZ773077 (study PRJEB29015, sample SAMEA2737971) | human oral metagenome | biome: human oral; feature: human-associated habitat; material: dental | place: China | collected 2021 ...
ACACGGCCACCTGCCTGTCCTACGAGACCCGCTGAGCACCCCGGCAGCGCGACCCCTCGCGACCCCTGCGGCACAAGGTCGCACTCCTGGCGTCGCAGCGATCTGGATACAGCGATCTGGATACAGCGATGGGGAGGCCCGCAGCGGCCTCCCCATCACATCATGATCATGGCCCTTACACCGCAGTCGCGCGGGCCCTCACGGAAGGAGCCCACCGACCAGTGCGTCTTGGACGAGGCGCCGCAGCTGTCGGCCGGCCTCGTGGGCGCGGGTCGTACCGGCCGGGAGGAAGATCTGCAGGGTGTCGGTGCTCTCGCGCTGCAGTCGCAGCAGCGTAACGGTGTGAGGAGAGACGTCCACGCACAGCACCCGCCCCCACAGTGAGGCGGACAATCCATCGGACGGGCGCCTGGAGCAGATGATCCCGGGAACACTGCCCTGTTCAACGCCGTCGCACAGCACCTCAAGTGCACCCTCTCCCAGGGCCTTGACCTCCTCCTGCGCGCTGAAGGTCTCGAAAGCGGACCACAGCAGGGGCCGGACACCCTTGGCCTCGGGATCGAGCACTTCCTCCATGGTGTGCCCGCTGACACCCATGGCGTCGTGAACCATGATCCGGCTCGTCTCGATGACGCCCAGGCGCCCGCCCGGTGCACTGGCGAGCTCGGCCAGCTCCGTCAACGGATCCTCCCCCGTGATCGCACAGTGGCACCCCGCCACTGAGCCGGACAGGACGGCGTCGCTCTCGATGTCATCGAGCCAGGTGAGCACTCCCAGAAGGTGGACGGTGGCGGTGGTGATGCGCAGGCCGGGCTCGGCCGCCTCGAGGGCGACATCGAGGCGCACCTCGATCGGACTCTCGCATGGAACCTCGGCCATCGGATGATCGGTCGCCGGATGAGCGGCCACGATGATGCTCCCGGTGACATCGAGCGCGTGAAGAACGAGCTGGGCGGAGGCGTCGGCATCGAGCCGATAGGCCGTCAGAGAGGCGCAGCCGGCACCGGACAGGAGGCGACGCGCCATGCGTCGTGAGGCGATGGCGGCCTGCGGCGTGCGACTCTCATTGGTGTACGTCACGGCTCTCCCTTCCCGGTCGCCAGGGATCATTGAAGTAAGGCTAGCCTGGCAAACAGGCAAAGGCGAGTAGAGACCGCTCACCGGATGTTCTCGCAGTCGAATCGGGACCGATCCGGCTCCCGCTCAGACCTCTACAAAGGGGCCTCCGCGCCGACATCCGCAGCAGCACCTGCGACAGGCGTGGCAGTCATGACAGTCGTGACAGCACGATAATCCGCATAGCACTCTGCCAGCAGGACGGGTGGCACCCGGTCCAGGGGCACCTCCCGTCGGCCACGGCACAGGCTCAGAGCGCCCGTGGTGGTCATCTCGTCTTCGGGGACGTACGCGCCGGCGAAGTCAATGACGCTGCGCAGGCCCATGTCCGGGAAGTCCTTGAGGAACGTGCTGTACCGGTAGATGTTCGAGGAACGGGCATAGCCGCGGGCCTCGGCCGCCCTGCGCAGCTCACGGGCGTCGATCAGCAGCCCCTCCCCGTCCCGGACCTTGGTCTGACCGGCAGTGACGTCAGGGGCACGAGCCGAGAACTGATCGAACAGGGGCTCAACCTCGTAGTCGGCCAGATGATCCCGCCAGGACGTCACCTCGGCATCGGTCAGGAGCATGGCGTGAGCGAGGCGGATGACGGCATGATCCGGCAGGTCCAGGGCGATGTCATCGACTCCGAGAAGCTCGCCGTCCTCAGTGGGGCGGAAGACCCTCGAATGCGCCGTGGAGCTATCCGGAGCACCGGTCCCGGGAACGCCCCGCCACCCGCTTCCACCATCGGGTTGGCTGTCAATCATCCACACCAGGCGGGTGACCAGATGTCTGGCGATCGGATGGGCGGCCAGCAGCTCGCGCCACCGGGCCGGCGTCCAGGTCCGTCCAGCGCACATGGCCTCGTACAGCCGGCGCGTCTGGGCACTCAGAACGGCGCGCAGCTCCTTGCGCGCCGTGGCCAGGTCCGCCTTGGCCTCGGCGACGCGCTCGCGGTCCTCGGTCTTGCGGGGCGCAGGCAGGGTCTTGCGGAACCGCCCGTCGGCGTCGGTCAGGCTGATGGTCATCTCGGAGTTCAGACGCCCGAGGAACTCGCGTTCCCCGTAGGACAGGTGCAGCAGGCCGTCGTCGGAGAACCCGACGGTCGGGATGCTGCGGTCGCCGAGTTCGGCGGGGCTCCAGCCGCGCTCGGCGGCGGCAGCGTCGGCCAGCGACCGGGCGAAGTCCCGCACCCGGGGAAGCCGGTGGCTCGCGGCCATGGCGAGCACCACCTGCAGGGCCTCGGGCGCCCGGTTGGCGGCGACGGCGGTCAGCACAGCCTCGGATTCGGCCCGCCAGGTGGCGTTGCGCCGCATGGCCGACCTGGCGTCGGCGGCGAGGCGAGGGCCGTCCATCCCCACGGCGAAGGCGAGCAGGCCCTTGGTCTTCAGGCTCTCGCCCTTCTTCGCCTCCCGATTGCGGGCGATCCAGGATCCCACGACGACGGCGCTCAGCTCGCGGGCGTCGCCGGGTTGGAGCAAGTCGAGGTAGGCGGCGATTGTGCCGCGCCCATCGGGGTCCTTCAGGTTGTGGGCCAGGAGGACCCAGCGCTGCACGGTGCCGGCGTCGAGGACGGTTCCGTCGGTCAGGCGCACGACCGGTAGTGCGTCGAAGGGGAACCATGTCAGTGCCGTCGGCGCGCGGGGCCGCCGTCTGGGCGCCGCGAGGGCCTCGGCGGACACGAGGTCGGTGACGTCATCGCCGTAGGACACTAGGGCGCGCAGCATGTCACCGCGCACAAGCTGGTCCTTCTCCCCGGCGCGGGCCCGGCGCAGGTGCTCCACGCCGTCGGGGACACCCAGGTCGGCCAGCCAGGCGGCGCCGGCCCTGCGCACGGCGGCGTGCGGGCTCGCCAGAGCCTGGAGGGCGAGCTCGGCGGCCACAGGAGTCCGGGCGAGCAGCCTCTGGGCGAGGACGCGGTTGCCCTCGGAGCGCCCGACGGCCGCCTGCGCCAGGGCGGACAGGAGCACTGACGGCAGCGTGGGGGCGTAGGCGAGGGTCCGCAGCACCGCTCTCGCCAGGTACCAGTCCTCCATCGCCTCCAGAACCGACTCGGGGCTCTGGAGGACCCACGGCCAGGCAACCTCGGGCTCAGCGCATGTCAGGGCCCAATCGGCAGTCGTCTCCCGCGCCTGGTCGAGCGGCAGCCCGCCGCGCTCCAGTGCATCCACGACGGCGCGCGGATCGGTGTCGCAGCCCGAACGAGACTCCAGGAGGTGCCGCTCCACGCGCTCACCACAGGCTGCAAACAGGCGGGTGAGGTGGATGAGGTCGAGGCTGGGAGCCTCACGGGCGATCCACCAGACTCCGAGAGCGCGTATCGATGCGGGCGGCTCACTGGCACGCCCCTCGGCCACGGCGACGAATCCGTCCAGGTCCGAATCACTGATGTCCTGCGACGTCATGGCCGACTCCTGCCCCCAGCGGCTCGGCGACCCGGCGCCGCTCAGTCCCTCCAGGGCCGCGCGCAGCTCATCGGCCGCCGGCGCCGCACTCGTGACGGGAAAGGGCGTGAAGGGCGGGAGAGGGACCGGCGCGTCCTCGGCCAGCTCGGCCAGCTCAGCCAGCTCGGCGAGTTCGGACAGAATGCGCTCGCGCCCGCGCAGCTCGTCGGCGAGCGCCACCAGGTCGGGGCGCTCGGCGCCGAGACGGACGAGGGTCTCTTCCCCGCCGTCGCAGTGAAGGAGGAGGGTGATCGCCTCATCGGCCCGGACCAGCGGGCTCGCTCGAAGTGCGTTGAGGAGTCCCCGGCGGCAGATATCGGGCGTGGAGGGCGCAGCGGACCCGACCTCGCCCAGCGCCTGAGCCGCAGCACGGCGCACCTCCTGCGCACGGTCGACACTGAGCGCGGCCAGGACCAGGACCAGGTCGGGGGCGCTCGGAAGGGCCTCCTGAGCGGTGCGGACAAGAGCGAGCCTGTCCCCGATGGTGGGCGTGGGCGAGTCCGACGGATCCACCAGGTAGCCGCTCACCACCTGACGCAGGGCGTCGTCCAGGTCGTCCAGGGATTCCAGGGCACGCGTCATTCGGTCGGTGACGCCCCAGGGGCGGGATGACCGGCTCATGCGGGGGCCTTTCCGCTGCCGTCGCCATGATGGCTGCGCTCACGGCAACGGCGGCCCGGGTCGGTATCCGCGACCGCATCCGCCACAGCGCGGTAGTCGGCATGGCACTCGGCCAGCAGAACGGGCGGCACCTCGGCCGGAAGCGTCTCGCGGTGGCCGCGACGGAAACTCAGACCACCCAGGGTGCAGCGAGTCTCCCCCTCGGGCAGATCCGCACCGGAGAATCCCAGGACTGCCGTCAGGCCCAGGGAGGTGAAGTCCTTGGTGTAGTCCACGAACCAGGGGCCACTGATGGTCTGGCCGTGCCGGTAGCCGCGCCCGGTCGCCGCCCGCCTCAGGACGAGGGCCGTGGTCGGCCGCCCACTGAAGTCATCGACCCGACTCGCGCCCGTCTCCACCTGGGGTGCGGTGGCGGTCAGCTGGTCGAACAGGGGATCCACCTGGTAGTCGGCCAGGTGGTCCCGCCATGCGGCCACTTCCCGGCTGCCCATGAGGGTTCCGTGAGCCAGGCGGATGACAGCCTCATCGCTCAGCTCGACGATGGCGTCATCGGCATCCAGCAGTGCTCCGTCCTCGACTGGCCGGAACGCCACCTGCTCGCCGCCACCGGCAGGAGTCATGAGCCACACGAGCCGGGTGACGAGCAGACCCACCAGAGGGTGGCCGCGCAGCAGCGTCCGCCAGTCGGCACCGGTCCAGGTCCGTCCGCCGCACATCGCCTCATACAACCGGGCGGACTGGAGGGTCAGGACCGCTTTGGCATCCTTGCGTGCTGTGCGCAGCTGCTTCTTAGCCGCATCAGCGTTGAGACTGCTCTCGGATACGCGCGCTTCGGGCAGGGTCTTGAGGGTCTTCCCGGAGGAATCGGTCAGCACGATCCTGAGCTCGGGAGTGAGCCGCCCGGTGAACTCGCGCTCCCCGTAGCTCAGGCGCAGCAGGCCGTCAGGATCGAAGCCACCGGTGGGAACGGTCCGATCCGCGAGCTCCTCAGCGCTCCAGCCGCGCCACTGCGCGACCTGCTCGACCAGGCCGACAGCGGTCTTCTGAATGGTGCGCATCTTGTGCCTGCTGGCAGTGGCCTGCAGCAGGGCGAGAGCATCGGGATGCCCGTTGGCCGCCAGGGCTGCCAGAAGAGCTGCGAGCTGGGCGCGGTGCCCGCCTTGGGGACGCTGCGCCTGACGCATGTAGGCGGAGACCGCATCCGCCAGTTCAGTGCCGTCCATGCGCACGGTCAGAGCCAACAGTCCCTTGTCGGCAATGGCGGAGCCCACGAATAGCCCCCGGTAGTGGCGCAGGGCGCGAGCAACGTGCTCCTCCAGAGGAACCGCGGCCTCCTGGCGCGCACGCTCCACAAGCCACTCCGGCTCCTTCGTTCTGGCGAGGTAGCGCTGGCAGGCGTCGTACTCCTGGCGTCCCGCGGTCTGGGCGCGGGTGCGGCACTCGTCCTCGCTGAGGCCTCGCGTGTCCTGCGCGATCCAGGCCTGCAGGATGTGAGAGCCCAGTGCCGCGGCGTCGGCAGGCTCGAGCCGGTCCAGGTAGAGCTCCCATAGGCCGCGACCGCTCGGATCTTTGAGCTTGTCGGCCATGATCACCCACCAGCGCACGATCTCGGGGGTGACGGCGCCCCCGTCGCGCCACCGCAGTGGTGGCAGGGCATCGAAGTCCAACCAGTCCAGCGAGGCCGGCGGCTTGCTCCTGAGCCCTTTGGCGGCCTCGGCTCCCAAGACCTCGGGTGACAGCAGATCGCCGGCGTCCTCGCCGCAGGCCACCAGCGCGTGCAGGATTGCCGCCCGGGCCGCCGGAGTCCTCTCCTTGGCGGCCGCCCTGCGCAGGGCGGGGATCGCCGCCGGGTCGGCAAGATCTGCGAGCCACTGCGCCGCGGCCTCACGGGTGGAGGCGGTACCGGTCAGCGACCGCTCCGCCAGCTCGCGCGCACCGGGGTGGGTGCGCAGAACCCTTTGCGCCAAGCGCCGGTTGGTGGCCGCGGCGCCCACGGCCGCGTCCGCCACCGCCGGCAGTAGCTGGGCGGGCAGGACGGGGAAGAACTCCAGAGCCTTCAGGGCATCGACCGCATCGGAGGTATCGCGCAGGCGCTCACCGACCAGGTCGGGATGGGTGGCCGCCCATGCCCAGATCTGCCCGGGGTCGTGCCATTGCCACGCCCACTGCACGAAGTCCGTGCCGATGGGCAGGCCCGCCTCGAGCAGGGCCTGCTCAACGGTGCGCGGGTCAAGGCGGCGCGCGACATCGCCGTACAGCAGCCGCGTGACGCTCGGGTCGTCGGCGTGAGCCTGGAGCCGGCACAGGTGCAGCAGGCGCAGCTCGGGGCATGTGAGCAGCTCGTCCCAGATCGCGTGGCCACCGGAGATGCCCAGGGGCTCATCACTCGTGCCGTCGGCGATCGCCACAATGCGGTCGAGGACGTCGTCGGTGATCTTCTCCAGCTCATGCCGTTGGGACTTGAGGTAGAGGGAATCGACATCCGTCAATTCCTGGATTCTGGCAGTGATCCGCCTGCGTAGCGCTGCTTTGACGGACGCGGCCGAGGGCACGTCCAGAGCCGAGTCGAAGGGAGGCAGGTCGAGAACGTCGGGAACCCGCTCCGAGTCCGCCTTGGCCAGGAGCGTGTCGCGGCGTTCGGTCAACGAGCGCGCCAGACGAGCCGCTGCGGGGTTGACGGCGACGACCTCCTCGAGAATCCGCTCGCCCGCCGGCGTCGAGGCGAGCCAGGTGACGGCCTCTTTGAGGCGTGGCGTTCTGGCGGTGGCAAGCTGCTCGACCAGGGCAGCATCCCGCGCCCGGGCAGGCAGCTCGTCGAGCACTGCGATCGCCGCACGCCGTACGGTGGCGGCGCTATCCACTGCCAGCATCGCCAGGAAACGTGGGCAGCCCGCAGCGGCCTGCGGGTGGGCACCCAGGCGCTTGGCGATGTCCGCCCTCGCCCTGGCGGACAGTGCGGTCAGTGCGTCGGCCGGGATCTGACCATCGTGCGCGGCCAGGTAGTCCTCGATGCCCGGGAGACAGTACTTGGGCTCCTCGGCCGACGCATATACGTAACCCCCATTCGCCTCGGCGATCCAGGCGAGGAGAATGACGGCGGGAACCTGCTCGGCGGGCGCGCCCGTGGCCTCAAACAGAGCCGCGACCGCCGTCGGGCTCCAACGCTCCCGCAGCTCCTGAGCGCTCCTCTTCTCGCTCTCACCCGGCGCGAGCATGTATCTGGCATAGGCAGCGGTCACGGCGACGTCGTTGAGGAGCGCGCACAGCCATTCGGGCACACCTGCAGCGCACCGGTTGGGAGCACCGCCGAGGGCGATGAGGAGCCGGCCGAAGCGCTCCCACTGCTCGGGGGCAAGAGGACCACGCAGGTAGAGGAGGGCCCGCAGAGAGCGCACAAGAGTCTCCTCCTCAGGCTCCTCGGGCTCGGATCCAGCATGCCTTTCCGGAGCACTTACGCCGGCCGCGTGCAGGCGCCGACGCATCTGGGCGCTCAGCTCTACGTCCGGTTCGATCCTGCCGGGGTTGTTCAAGAGTCTGCGGACATCGCTCTGCGCCGGGATGTGCGGGAGCGCCTGCGGATCGGTGCTGTCCAGCACGTAGGCGACGGCGGAGGCCTGCAGGTCGTCGCTGACGGCGCGCAGGGGCAGGAGCGCACGTCCGACGAGCTCGCGGGCGGGCGTCGTGTCAGTCATCTGCATTCCCCATTCCACCTGTCCATCTGTCAATTCCGCCTGCCAACCTTCTGCCGATCTTCCGGATGCGGAGCTTGAACGGGCGCCGCACAGGACTCAGGACTATCGCCGCAGGGGCGGTAGGGGTTCAGCATGACATCCACCGCGCGTCTCCTCACCACGGACTGGCATTCTTCTGCCATTGAGGGTCGAATGGCCCCAGAGCCGCCATGGCCTTGTAGTCGGCGTAGCACTCGGCCAGCAGCACGGACGGCACGGCGGCGAGCTCAATCTCTTGACCCTGGCAGGCGAAGGACAGGCCGATGATGGCGCAGGCCATGTTCCCCTCGGGAACCCAGGAGCCGGTGAAACTCAAGACCGCGGTCACGTTCGCGGAGGCGAAGTCCTTGATGTATGTGTCGAAGGTGCCCCCGTCCATGACGGCTCCGCGCCGGTAGCCGCGTGTGGTTGCCGCACCCCGGAGAGTCAAGGTGTCTGTCACATGGCCCTGGAGGTCGATGAGCACCTTCTGCCCCCTGGCAGTATTCGGGAGGGTCGCGCTCAACTGGTCGAACAGAGGCGTCACTTCGTAGTCGGCCATGTGCGCCTGCCACGCCGCCGCCTGGTCCGCGCTGACGGCGGTGCGGTGGGCGAGGGCGACGGCTGCGTCATCGCTCAGGTCGAGCTCGGCATCGTCGATTCCGATGAGCGCTCCGTCCTCGGCGGGGCGGAAGGCCACCTGCTCGCCGCCATCGGCAGGAATCATGAGCCACACGAGCCGAGTGACGAGCCGGCCGACGAGAGGGTGCGAGACCAGGTGACGGCGCCATTCTGGGACCGGCCAGGTGCGGCCGGCGCACATGGCCTCATACAGCCGCCCGGACTGCAGAGTCAGGACCGCCCTGGCCTCCTTGCGCGCGGCCGTCAGCTGCTTCTTCGCCGCCTTGACCGCGTCCCCGTCCTCACCGGAACGGGCAGCAGGCAGGGACTTGAGAGTCTTCCCGGCGGAATCGGCCAGCTCGATCCTGAAGTCCGGGGTGAGTCGGCCCATGAACTCACGCGGACCGTAGGACACGTGCAGCAGACCGTCGTCGGAGAATCCTGCGGTCGGGATCGTCCGGTCCGCCAGTTCCTCCGCGCTCCAGCCCCGCTCCTCGGCCACCTCCTGCGCCAGAGCCTCAGCGGTCCGCTGAACGCTGGACATCTTGTGGCGGCGCGCAATGCTGAGAAGCACCTGGAGCGCCTCAGGGCTCGAGTTGGCATGCAGAGCGTGCACCAGCGCCTCGAACTGGGCCCGGCGGCTCGGATTGTCCCGCATGTAGGAGCGCACCAGCCCCGCCAGCTCGCCGCCCTCCATACGCACCGCGAAGGCCAGCAGCCCCTTGTCGGCCATGGCCGAACTCGTATAGGTCCGCCGATGCGCCGCACTCGGCAAATGAGTGTCCTTCACCATCCAGGAACGGGTCACATGCGCGGCGAGCGCAGCGGCGTCCGCCGGCTCCAGGAGAGACAGGTACAGGTCGATGAGCCCGCGGCCGGACGGGTTCTTCAACTTCTCCGCCAGTACCACCCACCACTGAATAATGCGCGGATCAACCCTTGATTCGTCAGCCCATGTCGCGGCCGGCAGCGCCTCCATGTCGAACCAGGTCAATGACGCCGGAATGCCGCCCGTCAAGCCTTTGACAGCCTCGGCCCCCAGCACTTCAGGGGACAGGAGCTCCCTGGCATCACCGCCGCAGCGGCCCAGGGCGCTCAGCAGAGCGGCCCGCACGACCTCCTTCTTCTCCTTGGCCAGCGCCGTGCGCACAGCCGGCACCGAGGCCGCCCGCCCCAACGAGCCCACCCAGGCGGCGGCCGAGACCCGCCCCTCCACGGTTCTGGCGGCAAGACCCTGCTCGGCCAGCTCGCGCACACGTGGATGGGAGCGCAGCGCTGCCTGGGCCAGCGGACGGTTCACCTTTGAGGAGCCCACGGCGATCTCAGCGATCACGGGCAGCAGTTCGGCAGGAATTCGGGGGAAGGCCTCGATGATCTCCAGAGCGCGCGGGGCTGTTTCGGTGTCTGTCAGGGATTTGCGCAGCACTTCGAGGTGCTCGGCATACCACGGCCAGGACACCTCAGGATCAACGGCATTGAAGATGTATCCGTGGAAACCGCCGAGGCGCTCAGCCGCATCGGCGGCCAAGCCCAGGCGCGCCATGAGATCCTCAATGGCCCGAGGATCGGTCCGCGACCCCGCATAGTGCTCCAGCGTCCGCCAGCACCAGGCCCTCTTCTCCACGGCGTGGAGCCGCAACGCATGCGCCAGGGTGAGGCTCGGAGCATGCTGGACGAACCAGAAGGTATTGAACAGGTTCAGGAGCACGGGAGGCCGATCGCTCTTGCCATCGGCGACGGACACCAGCGCATCCAGGAGGTCATCCATGACCTCGAGAAGTTCTCTTATCTGCCCATGAATCCATGAGTACCGGCGCCCATCGGCGCGGTTGGCCATGCGTTCCAGGACAGGACGCAACTCGGCCTTGATGGGAGCGGCGCTCGGCCCCATCTCCAGAGGCGGGAAAGGCGGCAGCTCAATCGGCTCCTCAGCTCCTGGGCTGATCGCATGATGGCGGGCCCGGGTGCGGGTGATCAGATCGGCCAGTTTTCGATTCACCGCGGCAGCCTGAACAAGCAGATCATCACCGCCGGAGGCCGAGGTCAGGAACTCCACCAGCTCCGAGGAGCGGTACGCCGGGGCCTTGGCCAGGACCGGGGCGAGCCCCTCTGCTCTCACGGCCGGCTCGAGGTCGCCGAGCATGTCGATCGCCTTCCGGCGCAGCTGCTTGGAAGTCCCCACACTCAGGACCGCAATCAGGTGGGCTCCCGCAGCTGCCCACGGTGCGCTGGCCGCCATGTGCCTAAGCACATTGCGCTGCTCGTCCAGGCTCAGCGCCTGCATGAGAGAACCGGGCAGGGCACTCGCATTCCGAGTGAGATACTCGGTAACACCCGGCAGGTCTGCGGGTGCCGCATGTTTCACCCACGATGATCTGTCGGTGACGTCGGAATAGGAGGCCAGGAAGAGGATGGAAGGAATATCCGCGCCCTCCACGCCCTCGCCCTCCAGCAGCGACACCAGACGTCGGGCATCCCAGGCCGGTCGCTCCTCGACCAGTCGCTCGGCGAGACCAACAAGCCGCTCTCGCTCAATAGTCCAGACAACATCGGTCAGGAGAGCACCGAACCAGCCGGGCACCTTGTCAGAATTGTCGGAACTGTCGGGAACGGGCGCGCCACGGCTGGCTCCAGTCTGAAGAACGGCGTCCAAGAGCCGACCGAGGCGCACCCATTGAGCAGAGCCGACCGCATTGCTGCGGTAAAGGGAGTCGCGCAGCACGACGATCGAGCGCCCCGCATACTTCTCGATCGTCCACGTGATGCCCACCGCCTGAAGACGCGCAGACCGCTCCTCCTCCAGCTCGAAGAGAGGAGAGGAAGCACCTGGGCTCGCGGGCAGAAGGCACTTGTCCGGATCATCTCCGAAAGAGGCGACCGCCCGCAGAACCTCCGGATTCGTACCCTCGACGACGTAGCCGACCGCGCAGGTGTATAGGCCCTCGTCAACCGCCTTGAGCGGCAACAGCGCTCGATTGACGAGGTCACGGATCTCACGGACAACGGGATCGGTCATGGCGGTCTCCTTGCTTCAGTCATCGCCGACTCGCCACCGGCGACGGCGGCTCCCATGAAGGGTAGGGAGCGGGTGCGACATGAATTCGACCCGATCAGGCCGATCGAACTCATCGGAGAATAACCTCCCACCTGTCCGGAACGCCCTTCATCCGTGGGGTAGAGCTCCCCCAGAGCTCCCCAAATAGCTCCCAGGCATCGAGCACGTCCGCCCCGCAGCCCGCCGGCGGGCGGCTCACCAGAGCACCGGACCACCGGAGCCTCGCCGCCATCGGCAACCTCGGAACAGTCTTACGCTTGCCCCATGTCCACCGAGTCTCCGTCGTCAGCGCCCGTCGGAACTGGATCGCAGCCGCCACCGCCCCCGCCCGACGAGACCGCTCCCTCCGCAGCACCGGCCCCGCCGACTCCCACCGTCACCAGTGCTTCCCCGGGCCCTCCCATTCCGCCACCGCCACCCCCGCCGCGCGTTCGTCGTCGCCCCCTCAACAGGTTGCGCAGGTTCGGACGCACCGGCGGCGCCGTCGTCGTGGTCACCGTGGTCATCGTGCTCGCCCTCGTCGGCGGCACCGCTTGGGGAGCGGTGCGCGCCAGGAGCATCCAGACCCACAGGACGCCGCCGACCGTCCAGGCCGCCCTCGACCTGTCGAACCTCGGCGACAGCCCGACACCCGTCCCCATCGGCCCTGAAGGTCCTGAGAGCCGTAAGAACTCCCAGGACTCCCCGGACTCAGAGGACTCAGAAGAGACCGTCGTCCTCGCCTCCGGGCAGACGCGAGTACCGCGCGTCGCTCAGGACGGCCGCGAGGCACTGGTCGGCATCGACCTCGCCTCGGCATCGGGCTACCCGGCATGGCAGGCTCCCGTGCCGGACGAACTCGTCGGGCAGGCGCCGAACTGCGACCTCGCGCAGGACGTCCTCGACTGCGGCGACCTGCTCAGCATCGACCTGGCAACCGGCGTGAATCGGGCCTCCGAGCCCAGCGCATTGTCGGCCTCCGTCCCCGGTCCGGCATCCTCCGGAGACTCTCAGACCACACAGACCACGGCCCCGGACGCCTCGCCCGATCCCTCGGCTGACGGCAGCCGCTCCCCCGCCGCCGGCTCGACCTCGACCACCTCGGCTAGCTCGACTGCCCCGACCACTTCGGCGCGCTCGGTGCGACTGAACGACTCCGACGCCGGCCTCAGCCTCCGAGTCGACGCCCTTGGCCGTGAGCCCGGACGGTGTTCTCACCGCCGACGGAGCGACGGTGAAGGGACTTGAGCTCAACGGCGCCGCACCGATGTGGGCGGCACATCTTGAGGTGCCCCGTACGCTCATCGGCATCGCCATGCCCATGACCCGCCGGGTGTGGGTGGTCAGCGACGGCACAACCATGGCGGCGATCGACAGCTCCACCCTGTTGTGGTCCTCTCCACTGCCCCAGGGCGCCGCGGAGCTCAACAGCCTGGGCGTTCAGGATCCGCCGAGGTGGCTGGTCCACCAGGGCGCGATCGTCATGGCGCACCCTGACGGGATCGTGGCCCTCGATCCCGTGGACGGCAGCACCGTGTGGCGGGTCGCCGGGCCGGTGACCTCCTGGTCCGCCTCCGGCGACACCGCCGTCGTCTTCAACGGCTCGACAGCGTCCCTGCTGTCCTTCGGCAGGGGCTCCGCCCCCGCCAGCAGCCTGCCGGCGTCCGCCCCGACCGCGGACGCGGCGCCTCCGCTCGACCTGGAGGACCTGAAGGGCTCCACCCTCGAGGTCCCCGACCTGTGCAAGCCCGCCGGGAAGGAGGACCCGGCCACCGGGAGGACCATGGCCGCCTTCGTCGACGGCGTGGCCACCGGCTCCTCCGCCGCAGGAGCGCCGCCGACGGCCACCATGGCCGCGCTGCAGCCGGGCGTCTTCGACGGCTCACCGGTGGCCATCGCCGTCCTGAGCTGCTACGGCGGAGGCAACACGGTCTTCGACGTGGTCGCCGCGTACGGCTCCGACAAGACGCTCATCGGGTCCGTGGACCACGTGGCGAAGGACGACATCGGCGACACTCCGGACCTCGTTGTGAAGAACCTGCGCTCGGTGGGCAACACACTGGTCTACACCGTACCCGGCATCAAGGTGGCCGGCGACGCCGAGTGCCACGCCTGCCGGGGCAGTGCCGAGGCCACGGTCACCGACCAGTGGGACGGGGACTCCCTGGAGATCACCGACGTCCTCTACCGCCTGCCCTCGGGAGCGTTGCGGATACCCTCGGCCCGGGACGTCCAGACCGCCTACGACGCCATCGCCTCCGATGACAGGACGGTCGAGGAGGAGCTGATCGAGCCGACGGCTCTCGACGCCCTCGACCAGCACCTCGGCGCCGGCCAGGACGCCGCCTCGACGACACGGGCCGTCCAGTTCCCCGCGGGCGGCAGGGTCGTGGGGTGCGCGCTGGCCGGTCCCAGCGGGACCTCGTACGGCACGAGCGGCAACGGCC
>ERZ773077.1889-NODE-1889-length-13974-cov-70.732811_pt1 | contig 13974 bp, 10 predicted proteins | sample MGYA00580612_ERZ773077 | MGnify/ENA primary metagenome ERZ773077 (study PRJEB29015, sample SAMEA2737971) | human oral metagenome | biome: human oral; feature: human-associated habitat; material: dental | place: China | collected 2021 ...
CCGTACACGGCGGGCGTTGCCGCCTTGTCTCATTTTTATTTTAATCCACTATATAAAAAGGTCGTCTGAAAACGGACTTAGCGGGTTTTGCTAACGTTTTCAGACGACCTTTGTTCAAACGCTCTGGCGTTTATTCAGTCCTTTTAGTCAGAAACGGCCATCAGGCTGGCGTTGCCGCCGGCGGCAGTGGTATTGACGCTGCAAGAAATTTCTTCAAACACTTGCAGGATGTCCAAGCCTTGTTCGGACGGGAGGATGCGGATGAGTGCGCCATCGCGTTTTGCCAGCTCTTGCTTGCGGCTGCTGTCCAGCAGGCTTAGGGCGGCGACGTGGTGCACGCCCGTGCTTTCAGGTTTGCTGTTGACTTGCAGCAGGCCTTCGAGGTCGGCGGTGTAGGAGGCAAGCGGGCTGTCGGGTTCGACGACGGTTACGATGCCTGCGGCGGCAAGTTCGGTCAGGGCGCAGAAGGCTTGCAGGAGGCTGCCGCCGTGTACCCAGACGCGTTTGGGCGCGCGCCAGCTCATGGCGTTGCGTTCGCCGGTCGGGCCGACCAAGACGGATTCTGCTTGGCGCAGGGTGCGGATGCGGGCGTGTCCCAATGCTGATGCCGCTGCTTTTTTCTCTTCCGCATTAAACGGCAGCTTGTGAATCAGGGCTTCAAGGCGTTTGAGCGCGACTTCGTCCGCTTGTCCGATACGGCTCAGCGGCGGGGCAACCCATTCGGGGATGCGGGTCAGTTTTTGCAGATAGAACGAACCGCCTGCTTTCGGACCTGTACCTGACATACCGTGTCCGCCGAACGGTTGTACGCCGACGACGGCGCCGACGATGTTGCGGTTGACGTAAACGTTACCCGCTTCGATGCGTTCGCGGATGCGTTTGACCGTGCCTTCGATACGGCTGTGTACGCCGCTGGTGAGCGCGTAGCCTTTGCTGTTGATTTGGTCGATGATTTGGTCAAGCTCGTCGGCGCGGTAGCGGACGACGTGCAGCACAGGACCGAAGACTTCGCGGGTGAGTTCGTTCAAATTGTTGAGTTCGAACAAAATCGGCAGCACGAAAGTGGATTTCGCAGGATCAACATCGGAGGCAGCTTTGACTTCGTGGTAAGACTTGGCAACGCCTTTCATTTTATTGATGTGCGATTGCAGGTTTTGCTGCGCTTCGGCATCAATGACGGGACCTACGTCGGTGGTAAGTTGAACGGGTTTGCCGACGACCAATTCGTCCATCGCGCCTTTGATGATGGCGAGCATCTTGTCGGCAACGTCCTCTTGGACGCAAAGGATACGCAGGGCGGAGCAGCGTTGTCCCGCGCTGTCAAAGGCGGAGTTGAGCACGTCCAAACAAACCTGCTCGGGCAGCGCGGTAGAATCGACAATCATGGCGTTTTGACCGCCGGTTTCGGCAATCAAGACGGGGCTGTCGTCGCGTTTGGCAAGGGCTTTGTTAATCAGTTGCGCCACTTCGGTCGAGCCGGTGAAAATCACGCCGCCGATACGCGGATCGCCTGTCAGCGCCGCGCCGACATCGCCTGCGCCGAGGACAAGTTGCAAGGCGGAAGTCGGAATGCCAGCTTCGTGCATCAGGGAAACGGCGTAACCGGCAATCAGGCTGGTTTGTTCGGCAGGTTTGGCGATAACGGTGTTGCCGGCTGCCAATGCGGAAACGACTTCGCCGGTAAAGATGGCGAGCGGGAAGTTCCACGGGCTGATGGCGACGATGGCGCCGACGGCTTTGGCATCTTTGGGCAGGGTGTTTTCGGCTTCGCCTGCGTAGTAGCGGCAGAAGTCGACGGCTTCGCGCACTTCGGCGACGGCGTTGTTCAGCGTTTTACCTGCTTCGCGCACGGCAAGCATCATCAGCGCGGGGGTGTGCTGTTCCAGCAAATCGGCAAAGCGGCGCAGGCATTCGGCGCGCTCGGCGGCTGGCGTCGCGCTCCATTCAGGAAACGCGGCAACGGCTGCACCGACGGCTTCTTGGGCAAGCGCGGCATCGGCAAAGCTGACTGTGCCGACGATGTCGTCGTGGTCGGCGGGGTTTTTAATCGGTTGCGCTTCGCCGACATCGCGGGCTTTGCCGTTGATAATGGACGCGGCGTGGAAGTCTTGCGCAGCGGCGCGGTTGAGTTTTTCTTGAAGCTGTTGCAACACGGTTTCGTTGCTGAAATCGACTCCTTGGGAATTCAGACGACCCCTGCCGTACAAATCGCGCGGCAGCGGCAAGGCGTTGTGCAGGTGGATGCCTTGTTCGGCGATGGTGTCGAACGGGCTGCGGATCAGCGTGTCGATGCTGATGTTTTCATCGACGATTTGGTTGACAAACGACGAGTTCGCGCCGTTTTCTAACAGGCGGCGCACCAAGTAGGCAAGCAGGGTTTCGTGTGTACCGACCGGGGCGTACACGCGCACGCGGCGGCCTAAGTTTTGCGGGCCGACCACTTGGTCGTACAAGGTTTCGCCCATGCCGTGCAGGCATTGGTGTTCAAAGTCTTTGCCTTTGCCCATTTGGTAAATCGCGCCCAAGGTGTAGGCGTTGTGGGTGGCGAATTGCGGGAACACGGCGTCTTGCGCGTCCAGTAGTTTGCGTGCGCAGGCGAGGTAGGAGATGTCGGTATGGACTTTGCGGGTGTAGGTCGGATAGCCGTCCAGGCCGTCCACTTGCGCCCATTTGATTTCGCTGTCCCAGTACGCGCCTTTAACGAGGCGGATCATCAGTTTTTGATTGTTGCGGCGGGCAAGGTCAATCAGATAGTCGATGACGAAGGGGCAGCGTTTTTGATATGCCTGAACGACAAAGCCGATGCCTTTGTAACCCGCCAAATCGGGGTCGGAAACGAGTGCTTCCATCAAATCCAAAGACAGCTCCAAACGGTTGGCTTCTTCGGCGTCGATGTTGATACCGATATCGTATTTTTTACCCAAAAGGAACAGCTCTTTCAGACGAGGTAAGAGTTCGCTCATCACACGTTCGTGTTGGGCGCGGGAATAGCGCGGATGGATGGCGGAAAGTTTGACGGAAATGCCGTTGCCTTCGTAAACGCCTTGTCCGGCGGCATCTTTGCCGATGGCGTGAATGGCTTGAACGTAGTCGTTGTAATAGCGGTCGGCATCTTCTTGGGTGTAGGCGGCTTCGCCCAACATATCGAAGGAGAAGCGGTAGCCCATTTTTTCGCGCTCTTTGCCGTTTTGCAGGGCTTCTTCAATGGTTTGTCCGGTAACAAACTGCTTGCCCAACAAGCGCATGGCGTAGTTCACGCCTTGGCGGATCAGGGGTGCGCCGCCTTTGCTGACGAGGCGGTTCAGAGCCGAACCCATCTGCTTGTCGCTCGGCGCGGTCAGTTTGCCGGTAATCAGCAAGCCCCACGCGGCAGCGTTGACGAACAGGGACGGGCTGTTGTTCAAATGGCTTTTCCAGTTGCCTTCGGAAATTTTGTCGGCAATCAGGCGGTCGCGCGTCGCATTGTCGGGAATGCGCAGCAAAGCTTCCGCCAGACACATCAGCGCAATGCCTTCTTCGCTGGAGAGCGAAAACTCGTGCATCAGCGCATCCACTCCGCTGGCTTTGGTGCGGCTGGCACGAACCTGCGTAACCAAACGGCGCGCGAGTTCGGACGCCGCCCGACGCTCCTCATCGCTCATCTGGGCGCGTTGCAGCATATCCTGAACGGCTTCGATTTCGTCGCGGCGGTAAGCATCGGTAATCGCTTGGCGCAGTGGCGTTTGTGTCGGAAAAGCAAAGTCAAACATTTTAAGGTTCTCCAAAGTTTTTATGATGATTTTCAGACGACCCCATCCCTTTTCGAGGTCGTCTGAAAAGATTTAAAGCATATAGATAATATCTTAATAAATTTATAAGGGTCGGACAAGCAATTTATCTCAAAAACAGGATTTTTTGCTTTGATAAAAAGCAGATAAAGCCCAAAGAGTGCATTATCCGCATAAGCATCAATATAAAAATAAAACCTGCCTTCCCGTATAAAAATTCAGACGACCTACGGTCAACGGCAGGTCGTCTGAAAACACTTATTTCGCCTCGCGGTATTCTGTGTCCGCTTTTTCAAAACGTTCTTGGATTTCACGAGACGGCTCTTTGTCGGTCAGTGAAACCAGAACAGCGATAATCAAGCAGGCGATGAAGCCGGGGACGATTTCGTACATAGTCCAAATACCGGTTTCATGTGCAGCCAAAGCAGGTTTTTTGACCCACTCCACCCACGCCACCACAGTCAGCGCGCCGGCAATCATGCCCGACAAAGCGCCGTATGCCGTAATGCGTTTCCACAATACCGACAGAATCACAATCGGACCGAACGCCGCGCCGAAACCTGCCCACGCATAAGACACCAAGCCCAAAACTTTGCTCTTAGGGTCGGACGCAATCAGAATAGAGATAATGGCAATCGCCAATACCATCAGACGGCCCACCCATACCAATTCTGATTGCGGCGCATTTTTACGCAAAAAGCCTTTGTAGAAGTCTTCGGTAATCGCGCTGGAACAAACCAAAAGCTGGCAAGACAAAGTGGACATGACCGCCGCCAAAATCGCGCTCAAAATAATGCCTGCAATCCAAGGGTTGAACAGCAGAGTAGAAAGCGCGATGAAGATACGTTCGTGGTTGCCGTGCATGGAAGCGGTTTGGTCGGGGTTTGCACCAAAATACGCAATACCGAAATAACCGACCGCTACCGCGCCTGCCAGACACAACACCATCCAAGTCATACCGATGCGGCGTGCGGACACCAGTGATTTCGCGCTTTCAGCCGCCATAAAGCGCGCCAAAATGTGCGGCTGACCGAAATAGCCCAAGCCCCATGCGGCGGTGGAAATTATGCCGATGACGGTCGTACCGGCAAACAGACTGCCGTATTCCTTGCCTGTACTTGCGGCAACGTTTTGAATTGCGGCAGACATTTGTTCCGCACCGCCCAGACCCAAATAGACCATTACCGGCGTCAAAATCAGCGCAAAAATCATCAAAGAAGCTTGCAGCGTATCTGTCCAGCTTACCGCCAAAAAGCCGCCCAAGAAGGTATAGGCAATGGTCGCGCCCGCGCCCAGCCACATCGCCTGTTTATAAGTCATGCCTTCAAACAGACTTTGGAATAAGGTTGCCCCCGCCACAATGCCCGAAGCGCAATAAATCGTGAAGAAAAACAAAATAATCAGCGCGGAAACCACTTTCATCAAATGTCCGCCCGCGCCGAAGCGGTGGAAGAAATAATCCGGCAGCGTCAGCGCATTATTGGCATATTCAGTATGCACGCGCAGACGGCCCGCCACCAAAAGCCAGTTGAAATACGCGCCGATCACCAAACCGATGGCAATCCAAGCCTCGTTCAAGCCGCTCAGATAAATCGCCCCGGGCAGACCCATCAAAAGCCAGCCCGACATATCGGACGCACCCGCCGACATCGCCGTAACAAACGGGCCCAAGCTGCGCCCGCCTAAAATATAATCATCGAAATTGCGCGTGGAGAAATACGCGGCCAGACCAATCAAGAGAACGGCAATCAGATAGATTGCAAAAGTGATATACATGGGATTCATGTACTATTCCTCATCTAAAACTTCAAAATCACGGGCTGATGAAATTGCAGGCAATCCACGCCCAAACATTTTTCTAATTAAAATACAGCGGAAATTTCTATTTTTTGTAGCTTGTTAGAAATAAATCATTTATTAATTCAATTAGATATGTAATTAAAACATATTAAATTGTAAATAATCCGTTTGAGGATACCTGAAAACAGTAGGCTTGCAAAGCTCATGATGACCGTTGCTTGCCGGTTTTACTGAAATATTTTTCAAACCATATTAAAAACATTAGTTTACAAACTATCTTGAAAAATATTGCATTTAAATAGGCTTGAAACTATCTTTCTGAAGTATTTGGAAACAGATGCGGATTGAATGTAATCAGACAACAAGTTAATCCACTATAAATCGGATAGGGTTTAGGAAGTCGATGAGGCAAGGCAAGGGGTCGTCTGAAATTTTCAGACGACCCCTTACTGGTCTGTTGGGCGTGGATAAAGAGCGGAATCCGGTTTGTGCCGGTTGTCGAAAATATAGTGGATTAAATTTAAATCAGGACAAGGCGACGAAGCCGCAGACAGTACAGATAGTACGACAAGGCGAGGTAACGCCGTCCTGGTTTAAAGTTAATCCACTATATTACATTATCTTTATTGGATTTCTCTATATTATTCCGCGTTGTTTCACTATACTTACGCTTTATTTTGATAACAAAGGCTTTTTATGAACCATTTGGGTTTCCCCATTGAAACCGTCGCTGTTTTCGTGATTTTGTCTGTGGGCGCGATTGCCATCGATTTATTCGCCCATAGGGACAACAAACCGATGTCGCTGAAAAGTGCCGCGATATGGTCGCTGTTTTGGGTATTGATATCGATTTTGTTCGGCGCATTTTTGTGGGTTCATCACGGTAGTGAAGCCGCCAGCCTGTTCTTTACCGGCTATGCTTTGGAAAAAGTATTGTCCGTAGATAATCTGTTTTTAATGATGGCGGTTTTTGCTTGGTTTAAAGTGCCTGAGGGCCTGCGCCACCGCGTTTTGTACTGGGGGATTATCGGCGCGATTATTTTCCGCATGATTTTTGTCGCCATCGGTGCCGGACTGTTGGCATTGGGGCCGATTGTGGAAGTGGTTTTTGCCGTCATTGTCGGCTATACCGCCGTTATGATGCTGCGTCGGGATGAAGAGGAGGGCGAAGAAGATGCCGATTATTCCGAACATTTGGCATATCGTGCAGTCCATCGCTTTTTCCCTGTGTTTCCCCGTCTTTACGGCAGCCATTTTTTCTTAAAAGGCGAGGAGTTGAAAAAAGCGCATGAGCAATATCCCGAGGTGCGGCTTGAGCCGGCGGGTGAAGATCTCAAGCATCCTGAAAATAACCATCCTCAGAAAATGCGTAAAGGGCAGTTGGTCGCGACGCCGCTGTTTTTATGTTTGGCAGTGATTGAGTTGTCGGACGTGATGTTCGCGTTTGACAGCGTACCTGCGGTGATTGCCGTATCTAAAGAACCGTTGATTGTTTACAGTGCCATGATGTTCGCCATTTTGGGCTTGCGTACGCTTTATTTCGTATTGGAAGCGTTGAAGGGCTATTTGGTTCATTTGGAAAAGGCAGTGGTTGTGTTGCTGTTCTTCATCGCTGCCAAACTGGGCTTGTCGGCGAGCAATCATATGTTCCATCACGGATGGGACATTTCGCCCAATACGTCTTTGCTGGTTGTATTGGTTGTGCTGACCTGCGGAATTGCAGCTTCCTTCATTTTCCCTGATAAGAAAAATAAAGGTAAAGCCGATTCGTGACCCGCTTCATGCAGTAAAACGGAACAGTAGGATTTGCGACCTCTGAAAAACACTTCAGGCAGCCGGAAAGTCATTTCTCCGGCTGCCTGAAGTGTTTTGATGCTTTTTAAGCTTCCATCCGTTCTGCGCACTTCATTTTCGCATCAATCCAAGCGTCACCGCCGGGCTGTACGATTTTTGAAACCAGTTTATCCAAATCATTCAGATAGTTGGTTGCATTCGGACTGTTAATCACCACCACCACGATCATGGGTTTGTCTCCCAGCCAATATCCGGCGAGGGCGCGTACATCTTTGAGCGTGCCTGTTTTCAGGCGCAGGGCAGGGCCTGCCTGTTTGAGGCGGTATTTCAGCGTGCCGTCTTTGCCGGCAATGGGTAAGGTATCGATGAAGTCTTGTTTGAACGGGCTGAAATAGGCTTTTTCCAGCATTTGCGCCAACATATTGGCGCTGACGCGTTCACGGCGGGATAGGCCCGAACCGTTTTCCAAGACCAAGTTTTCCGTATCCACGCCCGCGGTAGCCAATTCACGTTTTACGGCTGAAGAGGCTTGCTGCAAGGCGGAGTTGCCGGAATGCTCGCCTCCCAATTTCAGGAATACGGAGCGCGCAATCAGATTATTCGAATATTTGTTCATGTCCGTCAAAATGGCAGACATGGGTTTGGATTGGTGTACTGCCAGCGTTTTGGAATGAGGTGGTACGGATGCTGCCCTGATGCCGTCGGTAATTTCTCCGCCTGAATAACGCCATTGGTTGATAAAGCTCTTTTGTACAAATTCACGCATGTTCAACATGTTGACGTACATTTCATTGCCCAAACACGATTCCGGAACTTTGCCGGAAACATGCAATACGCCGCCTTTGTAGTTTGCGCGCATATGGTTTTGCAAGGCTTTGCAGGATGCGTTTGATGGCGTGACGTTGATTTTGTTGTCGATTTTAATATCGGGAAGGGGCGGGTTGGTCACAAGATCCACTCCGCCCATGTCATTGCGTTCCGGTTTGACCGATACGACTTTGTAAGCCAGCATATGCGGGTCGGGCGGCGTCATAAATAGAGAGCCGACATCGGATTCGAAATCGCTCGGATTTTGAATATCTCCCCATAAATGGCGGTCGAGTACCAAGCCGCCGGTGATTTTGCGTATGCCTTTATCGCGCAATTGCTGCTGCATCCCGACCAAGCCTTCTTGGTCGAAAACAGGGTCTCCGCTGCCGACCCAATAAATATCGCCTTGCAAGGTGTCACCTTGAATCGTGCCGTCGCTTTTGAATTGGGTTGTCCAGCGGTAATCGCCGCCCAAAGCTTTAAATGCGGCAAACGCTGTAACCAGCTTCATGGTCGATGCGGGGTTGACCGGCACATTCGAACGGTGATCGACCAAGACGTTTCCACTGTCCAATTCTTGAACATACACGGAAATTTCGTCTTGAGGGATGCGGCCGAAATCGATGGCAAATGCCGGCAAAGAGAGGATGGACAGCCATAAAAGAGCGGCTGTTTGTCTTAACTTCATGATAGTTCTGAAAACACATAAAGCATAATTATAAAGCAAGGTCGTCTGAAAAACGAGGATGGCTGCCTGACGGATGAAAAAGTTGTTTCTTATGGATAAAATGTGTCGCTATTTCGTTCCGTGCAGACAATCGGCGCTTAGGGCGAACTATGATAAAATCTGTTTTTAAAACAATATAAAAGGAATACATTATGCGACTGCTCCATACGATGTTGCGCGTTGGCAACCTCGAAAAATCTTTGGACTTCTATCAAAATGTTTTAGGTATGTCTTTGCTGCGCCGTCACGATTATCCCGAAGGACGGTTTACTTTGGCGTTTGTCGGTTACGGTAATGAGACCGAAAATACCGTACTGGAATTGACGCACAACTGGGATACGGAAAGCTACGATATCGGCAACGCTTACGGTCATATCGCAGTGGAAGTGGATGATGCGTATGAGGCTTGCGAACGGGTCAGACAAAAAGGCGGCAAAGTTGTGCGCGAGGCAGGACCGATGATGCACGGCACGACCGTTATTGCTTTTGTGGAAGATCCTGACGGTTATAAAATTGAATTTATCCAAAAAAACAGCGGCAATGATTCGGTGAAATACTGATTTTCCAATCGTCTGATAAAAGGTCGTCTGAAAACCCTTCTCAATCGGGTTTTCAGACGACCTTTTTATTTTAATAGCCTTGATTTACTCTGCAGGCGGCATTTGGGCAACGGTTTCCTGCGCCCATGCTATGGTTTCGGCAAAGGCGGGACGGGCGAGATGTTTGGCGGCATAGCGTTGCAATACATCAGATTCATCGGCAGGCAATACTTTAAAGTTTTGCGTTAAGAGCAGAATCAGCCCGGAATAGTACAGATCCAGCGCGGTAAAGCCGTTGCCGATAATGTAGTCGCGGTTTTTCAAGTGTTCGCGCAAGGTGTTCCATGCGGTATCAAAATCACCGTAACCGATTTGGCGGCGGCGCTCGGGCGTATCGACAGGCAGGTTGTGCAATTTGTTGAAGGCTGCGTATTCGAGGTGCAGCGACAGGCACATCCAGCGGTAGTATTCGCCGCGTTCCAATGTGTCTGCGGCAGGGATGAGGTGTTTGTCGGGGAACTGTTCCGCCAAAAAGGTAATGATGGCGAGTGATTCGGTCAATACGGTATCGCCGAATTTGAGTGAGGGGACTTGGGCTTGGGGATTGATGGCGAGATATTCGGCGGACTGAATCTGTGCGCCGAATTGGATGGGGACGACGGTGTATTCCGCGCCGCATTCTTTCAACATCCATACGACGTATGTGCCGCGTGAAAAGGGATGGGTGTAGAGCGTGATGTCTTGCATGTCTTTTCCTTTTGCGTTGTGAATGTTTTTGGCGAAACCCGCGCAGTAGGTTTCAGACGACCTTTCGGTTCTAAATAATCTTTATTTATGCCACCGGCGGCATTTGGGCGGCGGTTTCCAGCATCCATGCTGTGGTTTCGGCGAAAGCGGGGCGGGCGAGATGTTTGGCGGCGTAGCGTTGCAATACGTCGGTTTCATCGGCGGGCAACACTTTCCAATTCTGCGTTAAGTGCAGAATCAGCGCGGAGCAGTACAAATCCATCGTGGTAAAGCTGTTGCCGACGATGTAGTCGCGGTTTTTCAAGTGTTCGCGCAATGTGTTCCATGCGGTATCGAAATCGCCGTAACCGATTTGGCGACGGCATTCGGGCGTATCGACGGGCAGGTTGTGCAATTTGTTGAAGGCTGCGTATTCGAGGTGCATCAATATGCACATCCAGCGGTAGTATTCGCCGCGCTCCAACGTACCTGCGGCGGGGATGAGGTGTTTGTCGGGGAACTGTTCTGCCAAAAAGGTAATGATGGCGGTCGATTCGGTTAGTACGGCATCACCGAATTTCAGTGCGGGGACTTGCCCTTGGGGATTGATGGCGAGATATTCGGCGGATTTCATTTGCGTGCCGAACTGGACGGGTACGACGGTGTATTCCGCACCGCATTCTTTGAGCATCCATACGACGTATCTGCCGCGTGAAAAGGGATGGGTGTAGAGCGTGATGTTTTGCATATTTCTTCCTTTTACACGATGAATGGTTTTAGCGAAACCCACAGCGGGGGTTTTCAGACGACCTCATCAATAGGCGATGCTTTTTGCCGCTTCGTTCAAACCGTTTTCCAAAGATTCCAGCATGGCGGTATAGCCGTCGCCTTGTTGCGGGGTGGTAACGTCAAACGGTTTGTTGCGTCCGTCCGGCCACAGGGCGTAGCCGCTGACGGTAGTCTGCCCCTGATAGCTGCCTTGGAAGGCTTCAACATAGATTTTCAGGGTTTGACTACTTTGGCTGCGCGAGGCGGGAACAAAAGTATGGCGCGGGTTGAGGCGGTTGAGTTTGTTGCTGAAGTTCGCCGCCAGCGCACCGTCAAGCGGCGCTGCCCAAAGGTGGTTCTTCGCCAAATTCACATGATACGCGTCAGTTTGGTAAACGAGGCCGCCGTTGGCAAGCGGTTCGGCAAGGTTGACTTTGACCGCGATTTCACTGCCTTGCGCCGCCGGCCGGATGTATTGGCTGTCGGGCAGGACGAAATATTGCGGGCTTTGCGTAGTGCCGCAGGCGGCAAGCGTCAAGGCGGCGGCAATCGGGAAGAGGCGCATTATCGGCTTCCTTTCGGGATGGGGTCTTTGCTGCTGCTGTTGAAAATCAGCGCGTTGGGTTTTTCTTTCAAAGTATTAATGACGGGCTGTACGTCTCTGAGGGTTTTGTCCAAACTTTGCAGGGTATTTTGCACGTCGCCGTAGATGGGTGATTGCGGCGATACGCCTTGCAGGGTCTGGCGCAATTCTTTCAAGGTTTGGTTCAGCTCGTTCGGAATGTTTTGCGTTTGTGGTTTGCCGACCAGTTTGTCGATGGAGCTTAGGGCGGCATTGGCAGATTTGAGGGTGGATTTGAGTTCGGCAAGCGAGCCATTCAACCCGGCAACGGTTTTATCCAACGGCAGATTGTTGAATTTCTCTAACAAATCCGCCACTTTCGCCTGCAAATCGTCCAAACCGCCGCCTTGTGTGGCAATGACGGTATCGCCTGCGTAAACGGTGTGCGGTCTCAGCTTGGGCGAAGATGAGGGTTGGTCGGTCAATTCGACCATTTTGCTGCCGGTAATCAAATTGTTGCTGGAAATGGTGGCGGTCAGACCTTTGCCCAAAGCGACTTGGAATTGTTGTTTCCAATGTTCTTTGCTTTGTTCGTCGGCATTGATTTCCATGCGCGACGGCTCGATGCGGATGCGCACGGGAATCCAGCCGTTTTCAAACAGATGCAGGCTGTCGTTTCGGTCAAAATAGGGAACGTCGGAAACCACGCCGACATTCAGTCCTTTATATTCGACAGGCGAACCGGCAGTCAGACCGCGTACGGATTGTTTGAAAAACGCGGTGTAATACAACGAACGGTCATCGGGCAGATTTGCCACTTCGCTGCGGCTGTCGTAAAGCGTGAAACTGTCTTCACTTTTCACATTTTTGCTGTTTTTGGTTTTCGGCGAATCAAACGAAATTGCGCCGGAAAGCAACGCGGGCAAAGGAGCGGAATTGAGTTTCACGCCGCTGCCTGTGGTTTCGATATTGATGCCGCTCTCCAGCCAAAAGCGGCTTTCCGAATTAATCAATTTGTCGTTCGGGCTTTGGATGAAGATGGTGTAATGCACGGTTTGGTCGGCAGGCTCGAAATGTGCGCTTTCTACCTGTCCGACCATAAAGTTTTCATAAAGTACGGGGCTGCTGACGTTGAGGATTTTATCGTTTTGACCGACCAGCTTCAGGCGCAGGCCGCTTTGTCCGATGGCGGCAATCGGCGGGATGTCCTGCACTTCAAATACATCCTTCGTTTCATTGCTTTTGCCGGGCGTAAACGCGATATACGAACCAGACAGGAGCGTGCTCAAACCGGTTACGCCGCTTTGGTCGATACGCGGTTTCACCACCCAAAACTGCGTATCGCTGCGGATGAGGTCTTTCGCATCGGCATTGAGTTGGGCGGTAACTTCCACGCCTTTTTGGTCGTCGCGCAGCTTGATGCGGGTAACGTGTCCGACATCGACGTTCAATACTTTAATCACCGTGTTGTTGACTTCAATGCCTTCCGCGCTGTCCATCAAAAGCGTGACGACCGGACCTCGGTTGCGGATGTCTTTCACCAGCAGCCAGCCGCCCGCAATCAGCGCAATCAGCGGAATCAGCCACACGATAGACGTGAAGACATTGGTTTTTTTGACACGCGCGGGTGCGCGATGCGTTTGAGAAGAATCGTGTTTTTTCATTGTTTCTGGTTATCGTCGGAATCGGGGTCGTCTGAAAGCTGCTGCTGCCTGTCCCAAATCAGGCGGGGGTCGAAATAATAGGCAGACAGCATGGTCAATACCACCACCAGGCAGAAATAAACCGCCGCCCCGCCGGGGACGACGCGCGCCATGTTGGTGTGGAACGAACTCATCAAAATAATAATCACAAAAATATCGATCATCGACCAGCGGCCGATGGATTCGGTAATCCGGTAAAGTACCGACATTTTCGGCGCGCTCATCGGCGGTTTGAAATAAGCAGACGCAATCAAAACCGCCATCGCGATAATTTTCAACACAGGCACCAAAATACTCGCGCTGAAAATAATCACCGCAATCAGCCTGTCGCCGTCGTTCCACATATACACAATGCCGTTGAAAATCGTATTGACTTCCAGCGCAGTAGGGTTCGACGAAATCATAATCGGCAGAATATTTGCGGGGAAATACAGGATAAACGCCGCAATCAAAAACGCCAGCGAAATGCTCAGGCTTTTCGGGCGGCGGCGGTACAAATCCGCACCGCAAACCTCGCAAGGCTGCTCGTCTTTATCGCGGAAATACAGGCAGCGGCTGCAACAGGTTTTGTCGTCGGATGCCGTTTGCACCGCGTCCCCGCCCGTCAGCCTGTGAATTTTATAATAAACCCAATGCTGCGGAATCGAGACCGAAGTCCGAATCAGCATGACCGACAGCGCAAACATCAAATAAAATGCCGAGCCGAATTCAACCTCCGCCACAGACGAGAGCTTGATATACGCCACCAAAGTGGAAATAAAAAACACATCCACCATAA
>ERZ773077.1890-NODE-1890-length-13966-cov-26.598591_pt1 | contig 13966 bp, 10 predicted proteins | sample MGYA00580612_ERZ773077 | MGnify/ENA primary metagenome ERZ773077 (study PRJEB29015, sample SAMEA2737971) | human oral metagenome | biome: human oral; feature: human-associated habitat; material: dental | place: China | collected 2021 ...
CGTTGGCTCGCCTTGACGTACTACCTGTACGCCTTGCGGCTCGCCGCCTTGTCTCGTTTTTATTTTAATCCACTATATGGCGCAGAATCAGGGCAGTGTTTTGCCGTCGAACGGGGTGCTGCGCCGCCAGAACGCCCAGCGTTGCGGTTTGCGGCCGATGAGCCATTGTCCTTGTTCGCACACGAGCCGCCAGTGGTGCAGGCTGCCTTGGCAGAGGGCTTGCCAGATGGGGGCGAAAAAGCGTTCTTCGTAGGCGTGGATTTGCTGTTGGTAGAGCAGGGTGTCGCCGGTTTGGGCGCATTGCGTCAGGCCGTCCAGAAACAAATGCGTGTCTTCAGGCGCGGTGTTCCGTGCGGCGCATTCGTGCTGCCATGCCGGCCAGTTCTGCGGCTCGGCGGCGGTGTGCAGGCTGCTTTGCTGCTGCCACGGGCTGTCGGTGCCGATGAGGGCGCACGGCTCGAAAGGTTGCCCTGCCGCCGCGCGCCACAGCCAAAAGGCGTTGAACGGGGCGTTTTCCTTGCCGTGCAGCCACATTTGCAGTTCGGTGGACAGTTGCAGCCAGTCGGGCGATGCAGCCTGCATCATCGGATTGAGCCGCCCGCAGGCCTGCCAGATACTGATGTTGGGCCAGTCCAGCGGCCGCTCGGCGGTGATTTGCCACAAATCGGGGCGCAGTATCTGCCAGCGGTATTCGCCGGCGTATTCTTGGTTGAGGCGGTCGGCGTATTGCTGCGCCGTTTCGGGCGGAAGTTCGGTGCAGGCTGCTTTCAAATCGAGCATTTGCACGCTGTTCATGCCCATCTGCTGCACCACGGGGCTGGCGTATGCGCTGCATTCGTCCAATGCCAGGCGGTCGCACAGGAATCGTTGGTACAGTTGCGCGGTCGTCAGGTCGTGCGCTTGGAAGCGGGCGAAGCGGCGCAGTTGGTTCAGCGCGGGGGTATTGAGCGGCGGCAGCGGCATTTCGTCGCCGGCCATCAGGGCGGGGATGATGAGGGTGAACATGGCGGCAGGGCAAAAAGAGGGTATTGTAGCGCGTTTTTGGGCGATGCCTGAAAAATGGCGCGGCAAAAATTTGCTATAATCGCCTGTTTTCTGGCAAGCCGATGCGGCGTATTGTAGTTAGGATTTGACGTGAAAAAGAGTTATTGGATTGCAGGCTGCTTTTTGGGCGTGCTGGCGTGCGCGGGGATTTACCGTGCCGTTCAAACGCCGAGCGCGCCCACGGCCGCCCGCCCTTTCGAGCAGAAGCTGCCCGCGCCCAAATTGCAGGCGCGCGCCGATGCAGGCAGCTATTGGCATGACGAGGAAGTGCAGTCGGGCGACACGCTGCAACTGATTCTGGCGCGGCTGGGCATGGACGCCAAAAGCGTGCAGGCGTTTGTGCAGCAAAGCCCCATCGACCTGAAAGCCCTGCAACTGCGCGCGGGGCAAATCGTCAGCGTGCGCGTGAACGAGAAACAAGAAGTGAGCGACGTGCAGTTTTTCAACGATGACGACGGCGAACGCAACCTGATTGCGCTGGAATACCGCAACGGCAAATGGCAGCTGCACACCGGCGCGGTGGACACGGAAACCCTGCCGTCGCTGCGTTCCGTGGTCATCACAACGTCCGCATCGGGCGCATTGGCCAAGGCCGGCGTGCCGATTGAAATCCGCACCGTGCTGAAAGAAATGTTCGCCGACAAATTCGACTGGAACAGCCTTCAGGCGGGCGACAGCATCCGCGTTTTATACGAAAGCCTGTATTTCCGCGGCCAAGAAGTCGCCACGGGCAACGTGCTGGCCGCCGAAGTGAGCACGCAGGGCGCAACGTATTATGCGTATTACTACGAACACGGCGACGCGGGCGGCAACTTTTATGACGAAACCGGCAACGCGCTGCAAAAAGGCTTTGCCGGCCAACCCATCGAACATTACACCCGCATTTCCTCGCCCTATGGCATCCGCATCCATCCGGTTTTGAAAACCGTGCGCATGCACACCGGTATCGACTATGCCGCGCCGCAAGGCACCAAAGTCCTGGCACCGAGCGACGGCGTGGTGCGTTTCCGCGGCTGGAAAGGCGGCTACGGCAACGCAGTGATTCTGGCGCATGGCAACGGGCTGGAAACGTTGTACGGCCATTTGAGCGCGTTTATCAGCGGCGTGGAAGAAGGCACATCGGTGCAGGCGGGCGACGTGATTGGTTTGGTGGGCAGCACGGGCCGCTCCACCGGGCCGCACCTGCATTACGAAGTGCGCATTGACGGCCAGCACGTCAATCCCGCCACCATCGCGCTGCCCACGCCCGTGCTTTCGGCGCAGGATTTGGCCACGCTGCAAGGCAGGCAGCGGCAGATTCAGCAGTTGATGCAGTCGGTGCGCGGATTGCCCGTGCCCGTATCGCAGAAAAATTGACGCAATCAATAGGCAAAAGAAGCAGCCTGCACCTTGGAGATATGTTTCCGAAAGTGCAGGCTGCTTTTTATAGTAAATTAAAATCGCAATGATACGGCGTTGGCTCGCCTTGACGTACTATTTGTACGCCTTGCGGCTCGCCGCCTTGTCTCATTTTTATTTTAATCCACTATAACATTTTCTTTCAATAAGATAAATTTCCGAATCCGAACAGTCTGCATGGCGTTGCGCCGCCATACCCACGCTTAAAGTTGCCGCCCGTGGCAAAGGCAGCCTGCACTTCGCAGTCATATTCAAGTGCAGGCCACCCTCTGACGGCAACGGCAAACCCACCCCCTCTCCCGTGGGAGAGGGCTGGGGAGAGGGCAAACCCGCCGCCATGCAGAAATTAAAATTCGCGCCGTCCGAAAAAGCCCTCACCCTAACCCTCTCCCGCGGGAGAGGGGACAGATTTGCTGCAAATTTGAAAAAGCAGCCTGCATATTGGATTTGGACATTGCCCGCAAAATGCAGGCTGCCCTTTGGCGGCAATGGCAAACCTACTTTCTCTCCCGCTTGATAAGGGAAAAGTTCGCTGCACACCTAAAAAAGCAGCCTACACCCCGTTTGGGAAAGTGCAGGTTGATTTTTGAATGGCGGATATTGTGTTGGGACGGTGCGCATGGCGTTGCGCCGCTGTCATATCCACATTGCACGCCACCCGCCGCTGGTGGCGCAGATAATCACAGAAACTGCTAAGCCGATGTTTTGCCCCGCGTTTCATCCGCGCCACAAAACGCAAAAGCAGCCTGCACCTATCTGCAAGCCGAAACCCGAAATCCAAAACCCAAAATCCAAAACAAAATGCAGGCTGCTTTCAAACCGTCGCTCAAAAGCAGCCTGCACATGATTTCATTTGCCCGATGTGTTTACAGCACCGTATTCGCCGGTTCGTAACGAATCACTTCGCGGATGCGGTTGGCTTCGTCCACCAGCACCACTTTGGGTTCGTGCGCCGAAATTTCCGGCTCGCTCAAAAGCACATACGACATAATAATCACCACGTCGCCCGGCTGCACCAAACGCGCCGCCGCGCCGTTCAGGCAAATCACGCCGCTGCCGCGCTGCCCCGCAATCGTGTAGGTTTCCAAACGCGCGCCGTTGTTGTTATTGACGATTTGCACTTTTTCGTTCACCAAAATGCCGGCGGCATCCAGCAAATCTTCATCAACCGTGATGCTGCCCACATAGTTCAAATCCGCTTGGGTTACGGTGGCGCGGTGGATTTTGCCACCCAGTAAAGTCCGAAACATAATCTTGAAAACGCAATCAAAAGAAAAGGGTGGCATGATACGCCGCGCATTTTCCCTTGTCCAGTTCGCCAAGCCGAAAAGCAGCCTGCCACAATCGCCCAAATTGTGCCATAATGCCGCCAGCAGCCGCGCTTGCCGTATTCAAGGGTGCAGGCTGCTTTCAAAAGAAAAATGTTAAACCGCAATAAGGCAATAAGGAGTCCGCAATGAGTCAATCCACCATCATCTATACCCATACCGACGAAGCGCCCGCGCTGGCCACCCAATCGCTGCTGCCCATCGTCCGCGCCTTCGGCAAACACGCCGGCATCGAATTTCAAACGGCCGATATTTCATTGGCCGGCCGCATTCTGGCCGCGTTTCCCGAATATTTGCAGGAAAACCAGCGCATTGCCGATGCCTTGGCGCAACTGGGCGAACTGGTTACAAAGCCCGAAGCCAACGTTATCAAGCTGCCCAACATCAGCGCGTCCATGCCGCAACTGAACGCCGCCATTGCTGAATTGCAGGCCAAAGGCTTTGCCGTCCCTGCTTATCCAACGAATCCGCAAAATGACGAAGAACGCGAAATCCAAGCGCGTTACGACCGCATCAAAGGCAGCGCGGTAAACCCCGTGCTGCGCGAAGGCAACTCCGACCGCCGCGCCCCGAAAGCCGTGAAAAATTTCGCCAAAAAATATCCGCACAGCATGGGCGCATGGACAGCGGACAGCAAATCGCACGTCGCCACCATGCAAAGCGGCGATTTTTTCCATAACGAACAATCCGTTACCGTGCCCGAAGCGACCACCGTCAGAATCGTCCACACCGACAAAGCCGGCAAAACCACCGAATTGCGCAAACCGCTGCCGTTGAAAGCAGGCGAAATCATCGATGCCACCGTGTTGAGCAAAAAAGCCTTGGTGCAATTCCTGCAAGAGCAGGTGAAAGATGCGAAAGAACAAGGCGTGTTGTTCTCGCTGCACATGAAGGCGACCATGATGAAAGTGTCCGACCCGATTATTTTCGGCCACGCCGTGAAAGTGTTTTTCGCCCCCGTGTTCGAGCAATACGGCGAACAACTGGCGGCCGCCGGCGTGAATGTGAACAACGGCTTCGGCAACCTGTTGGCCAATTTGGATAAATTGGATGCCGCCACCCGCGCGGGCGTGGAAAAAGCGATTGCCGAAACGTATGCGCAAAATCCCGATTTGGCGATGGTGGATTCCGACAAAGGCATTACCAACCTGCATGTGCCCAGCGATGTGATTGTGGATGCGTCCATGCCCGCCATGATTCGCAATTCCGGCCGGATGTGGGACAAAAACGGCCAGGCGCGCGATACCAAGGCCGTGATTCCCGACAGCAGCTATGCGGGCATTTACCGCGCCACCATCAATTTCTGCAAAGAACACGGCGCGTTCGACCCCACCACCATGGGCACCGTGCCGAATGTGGGTCTGATGGCGCAAAAAGCGGAAGAATACGGCTCGCACGACAAAACGTTTGAAATCGCGGCCGACGGCAAAGTGGAAGTGATTGACGACAAAGGCCGCGTGCTCACATCGCACGCGGTGGAAGCCGGCGACATCTGGCGCGCCTGCCAAGCCAAAGACGCACCAATAAAAGACTGGGTGCAACTGGCGGTGAACCGCGCCCGATTGAGCGGCATGCCCGCCATCTTCTGGCTGGACGAAAAACGCCCGCACGACCGCGAACTGATTAAAAAAGTGAAACAGTATTTGGCAGAAGCGGATACGCAGGGCTTGGATATTCAGATTCTGCCGCCCGAAGAAGCCTGCCTGGTCAGCCTGAAACGCATGAAGGAAGGCAAAGACACGATTTCCGTGACCGGCAATGTGTTGCGCGACTACAATACCGATTTGTTCCCGATTTTGGAATTGGGCACGTCCGCCAAAATGCTGTCCATCGTGCCGCTGATGAATGGCGGCGGCCTGTTTGAAACCGGTGCGGGCGGTTCTGCACCCAAACACGTCCAGCAGTTCAACGAAGAAAACCACCTGCGCTGGGACAGCTTGGGCGAATTCCTTGCGCTAGCCGTGTCGCTGGAACATTTGGCGCAGAAAACGGGCAATGCCAAAGCGCAGGTGCTGGCAGACGCGCTGGATGCCGCCACCGAGCAACTGCTGCTGAACGACAAATCGCCCAAACGCAAAGCAGGCGAGTTGGACAACCGCGGCAGCCATTTCTATATCGCGCTGTATTGGGCGCAGGCTTTGGCGGCGCAGGACAAAGACGCGGAATTGAAAGTCGTGTTCGCGCCCGTTGCCGAGAAACTGGCGGCGCAGGAAGCCGTGATTTTGGCGGAACTTTCCGCCGGAGCGGGCAAACCTGCGGACATTGGCGGTTACTACGCGCCCGATGCCGAGAAAACCGCCAAGGCCATGCGTCCGAGCGCGGCATTGAACGCGGTGATTGACGCGCTGTAATGGCATTTTTATCTTAATTAACCATAAAAAGCAGCCTGCACCCTGTTGTTTAAAGTGCAGGCTGCTTTGGAAATATGATGAACTATTTGAAATAAAAAGGATAATTATATGAAACGGAAAATTTGTTCCTGTGTTGCCGCCTTGGCTTTGTTGGCTGCCGCACCTGCTTGGGCAGAGCCTGCCAGCGCCGAATCGGTGCAAAAAATGATGCGCGTGATGAAATTTGAGAGCCAGTATGACAGTGCGCTCGGCAGCACGTTGCAGATGATGCGCGACCAAATGGTCAATTCCATTCCGAAACATGCCAATATCTCCACGGAACAGCGCGCCCAAATCGAAGCTGTGATACAGAATGCGTGGCAGAAATATCAGGAAAGGCTGGCGGGCGATGCCGAATTGCGCAAAACTGTGTTTGCATCTTTCCAACAACTGGCACAGAAGCACTACACGCAGCAAGAAGTGGATGAGCTGATTGGGTTTTACGATTCGCCCTTGGGACAGAGCATTTTGGACAAACAAGGTATGATAATTGGAGAATTTACGCAGTCTGTACCAGCTATCTTAGATACGAGGATACAGTCCATGGCGCGGGAAATCATGCGTGAAATGAATGCCGAAATCCATCGTATTGTGAACCAAGGGCGCGGCCGACGCGGCAAATAATCCGCCGAATCAACGGCAAAAAGCAGCCTGCACCCTGTTTGGGAATGTGCAGGCTGCTTTTTGAATAAAGATTGCCGTGTTTCGGCGGTGTTCATGGCGTTGCGCCGCCATACCCACGCTTTGGGGTTGCCGCCCGTGGCAAAAGCAGCCTGCACTTTGGGATGGATTTTTGAACGTGCAGGCTGCTTGCTGGCGACGACTGCCAACTAACCTCCGTGGGAGTGGGCAAACCCTTCGCCATTCAGAAAGTAAAATCGAACCGCACGAAGAAGCACTCACCCTAATCCTCTCACATAGGAGAGGGAACAGGTTTGCTGCAAATCTGAAAAAGCAGCCTGCACCTTTTGGATGTGTTTCCGAAAGTGCAGGCTGCTTTTTATGTTGGGCGGCAGGCGGTTATTTCAGCCATTGCTGCGCCAGGCGCACCACGTCGTCCAAACCGAAATCGTCGGCATCGGAGGCTTGGCCGTTGGGTGTCATGGTGTCGATGATTTGCGGCAGGTATTGCGCCAGCAAGCCGCTGGCCTGCTGCGTGTCGATGCCGATGGCCTGTGCTGCTTGGCCGAGGTGTCCGCCCAGTGCGTTTTCAATCGCGCCAGCGCTGACCGATTCGTTGCTGTTGCTGCCAATCCAGCTTTGCAGCACGTCGCCCAAGCCGCCTTGTTGTAATTGGCTCAGCAAACCGCCGATATTGCCGCCGTTTTGCTGCACCAGGTGCATAACCAATTTCATTGCCTGGTTTTGCTGGCCGTCGCCGCCACTCAGCGATGACATTGCCGTGTCCAAAAGTGAGTCAAGAATGCCCATGTGTGTGTTTCCTTATCGTTAGGGTTGAAAAAACAAAAATGCAGGCTGCTTTTGAGGCCGCCTGCCGAGAAAAAAACAGTGCGAGTTATTCGCTTGCCACGGCGGTCAAACGGTTGCGTAGCCAGCGCAGCATTTCCGCCAGTTCGCCTGCCAAAAGTCCGATGGGGCCGACTTGCGACTGTTCCAGCAGTTCTGCGGCCGCCCCGTGCAGCCACACGGCGGCAGGCACGGCTTCGGCGGCTTTGATGCCTTGTGCCAGCAGGCTGGTAATCATGCCGGCCAATACGTCGCCGCTGCCCGCGGTGGCCAGCCCGGTGTTGCCGGTGGTGTTGGTGTGCAGGAAGCCGCGCGCGGATGAAATCACGGTGTTGTAGCCTTTGAGCACCACCCAGCAGTGGTAGCGGTTGGCCAGTTCGCGCGCCGCCCAGTCGCGGTGACTTTGCACTTGCTGCACGGTGGTGTTCAGCAGGTAGGCGGCTTCGCCCGGGTGCGGGGTCAAGACCATGTCGTTGCGCGTGTTTTTCAGGAACAGCTGCGGATAATCGACCAAAATATGCAGCGCGTCCGCATCCAATACCAAGCAGGGCTGCCCGCTTTGCCAAACGGTGTGCACCAGTTTGGCGGTTTTTTCGTCTTTGCCCAAGCCGCAGCCTGCCAGCCAAACGTCGATGTCGGTGCGATGGACGGCGCGCTCGGCGGTGTCGAGCATCAGTTCGGGATAGGGATGGTGCACGGCGATGGGCAGTTTTTCTTGCGGGAACGCCACCACGACTTTGCCGCAGCCGGTGTATAAGGCCGCCGTGCCCGCCAGCAATGCGGAACCCATCATGCCTTCCGCGCCGCCCAAAACGCCGATGCTGCCGAACGTGCCTTTGTGGCTGTCGGCCGGTCTGGGTTTCAGCAGGCTGGGGAAGTGTTGTTTGGCATAATTGCGGTATGCGGTCAGGTTGATTCTGGAAAGTATCGGATTCATCATCATTTTTGCCCTGTTGTTGATGAACTAAGTTTGCAGATTCTAGCATAATTTAACCTGCGGGGCGAAGGTGTCCGACTTGCCATCTTTGCCCAATCCCTGCATCATTCGCTTTTTTTTCACGGTTTCCGATTTATGGCACATTCCACTCCTTTTTGGCGGCGGCTTTTCCGTTTGGGCGCGCTGGTTTTTTGGCTGTTTCGGGCGGTGTGGCGCATTCGTCGGCTGCCTGCGGGCAACCGCGAGGCGCGGCAGCAGGCGGTGCGGCAGTTGAGTATGCACTGCTTGGATATTCTGAATGTGCGTCTGCACGGTTTAAAGCAGCCTGCACCTTTGCAGGGCACGCTGATTGTGGCCAACCATGTGTCCTGGCTGGATATTTTGGTGATTAACAGTTTGTATCCGTCGGGCTTTATTGCCATGAAAGAGCTGAAAAACTGGTGGGTCATCGGCAAAATGGTGGCGAATGCCGGCACGATTTTTATCGACCGCAGCAACCGAAAAGACATCGACCCGATTAACCAGGCGATTGCCGAATCGTTGCGGCAGGGCGACAACGTGTGTTTTTTCCCCGAAGCCAAAACCAGTTCGGGCACGGGCATCCTGCCGCTGAAAGCCGCGCTGTTCCAATCGGCGATTATGGCGGGCGCGCCGGTGCAGGCGCTGGCGTTGCGTTATTATGTGGCGAAGCGGCGCAGCGAGAGCGTGTCGTTTGCGGATGTGGGCTTGTTCCGCTCGGTGTGGCAGATTGTGTCGCAGCCGCAAATCGATGTGCAGGTGGATGCGGCCCCGGCCATTGCCCCGGCAACGTATGACGACCGCTTCGTGATGAAAGACGAGGTGGAGCATTATCTGCGCCAAGTGGTGGAACAGGATGCGCCGCCCGCCCTTGGTTATCAGGCATAAGCGCGGCAAAAAGCAGCCTGCACTTCGTTGGTTCGAGTGCAGGCTGCTTTTGTATGGGCGATGCGGTATCGGCACAGTTGCACAGATAATATCCCACATTGAAAAGCAGCCTGCACATTCGGATTTGTGGTTCCATGTGCAGGCTGCTTTTTTTGCAGGTTTAACCGTTCCGCGTTATTCGGATTTCGGTTGTTCCAATTCGTGGCTGTGCGCAATGTCCGCCGCTGCGGTGAACAAAACGTCGGTCGATGAGTTCAACGCTGTTTCGCAGGAATCCTGAATCACGCCGATGATATAGCCCACTGCCACCACCTGCATGGCGATGTCGTTCGGGATATTGAACAGGTTGCATGCCAAAGGAATCAGCAGCAGCGAACCGCCTGCCACACCGGAAGCACCGCACGCGCTAATGGTGGCCACCAGGCTCAGCAGCAATGCCGTGAAAAAGTCCACTTGGATGTGCTGCGTGTGCGCAGCGGCCAATGCCAGCACGGTAATGGTAATCGCCGCGCCCGCCATGTTCACCGTCGCGCCCAAAGGAATGGACACGGAATAGGTTTCTTCGTGCAGGTTCAGGCGTTTGGCCAAGGCCATGTTCACAGGGATGTTGGCGGCGGAAGAGCGTGTGAAAAAAGCAGGAATGCCGCTTTCGCGCAGACACAGGAGCACCAGCGGATAAGGGTTTTTGCCGGTTTTCCAATACACAATCAGCGGGTTCATCACAAAAGCCACCAAGGCCATGCAGCCCACCAACACCAACAGCAGCTGGCCGTATTCTGTAATCATCTGGCCGAAGCCGGTGGTAGCGGCTGTTACCGACACCAAACCGAAAATGCCAATGGGCGCCAGGCGGATAATCCAAGTTACGATGGCGGACACGGCGTGTGACAGGTCGTCAAAAAGCTGGTGGGTGGCGGGCGATGCGCGGCGCAGTGCGATGCCCAGCAGAATCGCCCACATCAAAATGCCGATGTAGTTCGCGTTAATCAGCGAGGCGAACGGGTTGGCCACCAAGTTCATCAGCAGCGTTTTCAGCACTTCGGCAATGCCTTGCGGCGGTTTCACGTCGATTTCGGAATTGACCACCAGCGTGAGGGTGCTGGGGAAGATTAGGCTGGCAATTACGGCCACCAGCGCGGCGCCGAATGTGCCCAGCAGGTACAGGAACAAAATCGGACGCATATTGGTTTTGGTTTGACCGTTTTGCTTGGTGATGGCGGCAGTGACCAAAATAAACACCAAAAACGGCGCGATGCCTTTCAGTGCGCCCACAAACAGGCTGCCGAAAATGCCGGTAATCCCGATGACGCTGTTCATGAAACCCGATTGGGCGGAATGGGCAATCTGCCCGATGATGCTGCCCAAAATCAAGCCGGTGATAATTTGCCAAATCAGGCGGTTGTTGCCTTTCGGCGCGGCGTTGTCTGCTGACATGGTGTGCCTCCTGCACAAAGGTGATTTGTAAAAAAACTGCCGGCTATTGTAAACAAAACTACGGGAAATTAACAATAGCTCCGTGTTATTTTGTTTCGTTGCAAGGGTGCAGGCTGCTTTTTCGCGGCACAAAAGCAGCCTGCACTTGGCGGCGGCGTGGCGTTTTCAGGCGTTTTTCATTAAAATGCGGCAGATTGGTCGGAGGGTGTGTGATGGCATTTTCCGCCTTTATTTTGAATTTTCACACGATATTTTTATGATAAAAAAATTATTTTTTGGTGGCTTCAGTTCGGACGATACGCGAAGCTTTATCCGCCTGACGGCCTATATCCGTCCGTATAAATGGCGCATTGCGGCGGCGGTGGTGGCCATTATCGGCGTGGCGGCGACGGAAAGCTATCTGGCGGCGTTTATCGCGCCTTTGGTGAATCAGGGCTTCAGCATACCGCATGCCGCGCCGCAGTTTACCGATTCGGGACATTGGTTCGATTGGCTGCTGTATTGGAAAAACCGCCTGAATTACTGGATTTGGGGCTCGGAATACAAAATCTGGGCCGTGCCGCTGTTTTTGGTGTTTTTGATTATCGTGCGCGGCATCGGACGTTTTGCCGGCAGTTATTTGATGGCGTGGGTCGGCTTGGAGGCCATCAGCCGCCTGCGGCAGGATATGTTCCGCAAAATGCTGCTGCTGCCTTCGTATGTGCAGCAGGAAGAATCGTCCGGCATGATTGCCAACCGGATTGTGAACCAAACCAGCAATGCCATCAGCGGCGCGAGCACCATTTTTGTCACATTGGTGCGCGATTCATTGATTGTGGCCGGGCTTATCGGCGTGTTGCTGTATTTGAACTGGCAGCTAAGCCTGGTGGTGCTGTTCGTGTTCCCCTGTCTGACACTGCTGACGCGCTATTACCGTAAACGCCTGAAAAACGTGCAGGTCAGCGCGCAAACAAGCACCGGGCAGATGATCAACACGCTCAACGAGCTGCATTCCGGGCACCGCATGGTAAAAATGTACGGCGGCTACGACAATGCGCGGCGCCGCTTCGACGAAGTGAACCGCATCATGTTGCAGGCGAACAAGAAAATCACGCAGGCCAATACCGCGCGTTCGCCTATCAGCGAGCTGATTGCATCGATTGCGCTGGCGATTGTGATTTTTATCGCGCTGTGGCAAAGCCGTTCGGGCACGACCACCATCGGCGAATTTATGGCGTTTATCGTGGCCATGCTGCAAATGGTCACGCCGCTGAAAAACCTGTCGAACATCAGTATTCCGTTGCAGGCGATTTTGCTGGCATCGGACGATGTGTGCGCCTTTTTGGATATGCCCGACGAGGCGGACAACGGCCGTCATCCCATGGAACGCGCCACTGGCCGCATCACGTTCGACCATGTCGGCCTGCGTTATCCGAACAGCAAAACCAATGCGCTGGACGGATTCACGCTGGATATTCGGGCAGGCGAAAAAGTGGCGCTGGTGGGACGTTCGGGCAGCGGCAAAACCACGGCCGTGAACCTGCTGCCGCGCTTTTTGGAAGCGGATACAGGCTGCATTTTGCTGGACGGCATCGACATTCACGATATTCCGCTGGCACAGTTGCGCCGCCAGTTCGCGCTGGTGTCGCAAGATGTGTTTTTGTTTGACGACACGCTGTACAACAATGTGGTGTACGGCCGGCCTGGCGCGGCGGATGCCGAAGTGGAAAGCGCATTGAAAGCCGCCAACCTGTGGGACATGGTGCAGAACCATCCGCAAGGCTGGCACATGCCGCTGGGCAGCAACGGCAACCAGCTTTCGGGTGGCCAGCGGCAGCGCGTTTCCATTGCCCGCGCCATTTTGAAAGATGCGCCGATTCTGCTGTTGGACGAAGCCACCAGCGCGTTGGACAACGAATCCGAACGCTTGGTGCAGGAAGCGTTGGAGCGGTTGATGCACAACCGCACCAGCATCATCATCGCCCACCGCCTGACCACCATCGAAAACGCCGATCGCATCGTGGTGATGGACGGCGGTAAAATCGTGGAGCAGGGCACGCACCAGAGCCTGCTGCGGCAACAAGGCTTCTATGCTGCGTTGAGCCGCCTGCCGAGCGCAGACAGATGAAGATAAATTGTGTAAAATAAGCGCACAAAATTTGTGCAGGCTGCTTTTGAATCGCCAAGCATCGTCCAAAAGCAGCCTGCACACCCTATATCATTGAAAGCTATCAAAATGTCTCAAACCTTACTCATCGAACTGTTTACCGAAGAACTTCCGCCGAAAGCCCTGAACCAGTTGGGTAACCACCTGGCGCAATCCATTGCCGAAGGGCTGGAAAAAGCGCAACTGATTGACGGCACCACCGAATACACCGCTTATGCTTCGCCGCGCCGTTTGGCCGTGCAGGTGGCCCGCGTCAAATCCGAGCAGGCCGACCAACACATCGTGAAAAAAGGCCCGGCTGTAACAGCCAACGAAAAAGCCATTGAAGGCTTTGCGCGGTCCTGCGGTGTGGAAAAAAGCAGCCTGCACATCGTCCACGACGGCAAACAAGATGTGTACGCCCACGAATTCACGCAAAAAGGTCAAAAACTGGCCGCCTTGCTGGGCGATATTGTGAACGCCGCCGTGAAGAAACTGCCCATTCCCAAAGTGATGCGCTGGGGCAGCAGCACGCATACTTTCGTGCGCCCCGTTCACGGGCTGGTGGCCATGCACGGCGCAGAAGTGCTGCCCATCAACGTGTTGGGTTTGGACAGCCGGAATTGCACACTGGGACACCGTTTCCTGTCGCACGGTGAAATCACATTCGCCAAAGCCGACGATTATGCCGCGCAACTGGCCGAAGAAGGCAAAGTCATCGCTTCGTTTGCCGAGCGTAAAAACGCCATCCGCACCGCGCTGGATGAGCAGGCCGCGCACCTGAATGCCACCGTTGCCGCTGATGAAGCGCTGCTGGACGAAGTGACCGCGCTGGTGGAATATCCCGTGGTGTTGCAGGCTGCTTTTGAAGAACATTTCCTGGCCGTGCCGCAGGAATGCCTGATTCTGACCATGCAGCAAAACCAAAAATACTTCC
>ERZ773077.1894-NODE-1894-length-13959-cov-6.473173_pt1 | contig 13959 bp, 7 predicted proteins | sample MGYA00580612_ERZ773077 | MGnify/ENA primary metagenome ERZ773077 (study PRJEB29015, sample SAMEA2737971) | human oral metagenome | biome: human oral; feature: human-associated habitat; material: dental | place: China | collected 2021 ...
GTTAAAAAGAGAGGTATTTATGCAGCACATGCTACGCATGGGGATTGACGTGGGGTCTACAACGGTTAAAGTTGTATTATTGGACGAACACGATAATTATTTGTATAAAAAGTACATACGCCATTATGCAAACATATTGGACACAGTATATACCTTGTTACAAGAGGCTCAAGTTGGTCATGAAGACGCTCTTGTTCATGTATGTATTACTGGTTCTGGTGGGATGGCTATGGCCGAAAAGGTGCGCATCCCATTCGTACAAGAGGTGATTGCTGAAACGCGAGCTGTAAAAGCCCTCTATCCAGAGACAGACGTTATCATCGAACTTGGTGGTGAAGATGCGAAGGTTACGTATTTAGGTCAAACTGCAGAACATCGTATGAATGGCTCCTGTGCTGGTGGTACGGGCGCTTTTATTGACCAAATGGCGACTTTATTGCAGACAGATGCATCTGGCCTTAACCAATTAGCCATGAATGCTGATACGATTTATCCAATTGCGGCACGCTGTGGCGTATTTGCTAAAACAGACGTACAAGCTTTGTTAAACCAAGGCGCATCTCATGAAAATATTGCAAAATCTGTATTCCAAGCAATTGTAAATCAAACGATTGCTGGCCTTGCATGCGGTCATAAAATCGAAGGTAATGTAGCGTTCCTTGGCGGTCCGTTGACATTCTTGTCTGAATTACGCCAATGCTTCTGCGATACTTTAGAGTTGGATGAAGCGCATCGCATTATCCCTGAGAATGGTGAGTTGTTCATTGCTTTAGGGGCGGCATTGATGAAAGATGAGTGCCGTGAGATTACTGTTGGCCAATTGACAAAGGAAATCGGTGCACTTATCGGTATTCCCATGGAAGCTACAGACCGTGTCGATCCGCTATTTAAGAATGAACAAGAATTAGAAGATTTTCGTGCTCGTCACGCTAAGGCTGTAACGCCAAAGGCGAATATCGAGGATGCTCAAGGTCCTTGCTACCTTGGTATTGATGCTGGTTCTACTACACTTAAGGTAGTTCTTATCAATAGCAATAAGGAAATTATATTCTCTCATTATGGTCCTAACCATGGTAAACCATTAGAAAAATCTCGTGAAATCATCGAGAAAATATATGAATTATTGCCAAAAGGTGCTTATATTGCACACTCTGGCGTAACCGGCTACGGCGAGGCCTTTCTTAAACGCGCTCTCGGCATCGATATCGGTGAAGTAGAAACGATGGCTCACTATCGTGCGGCCCGCTTTTTCTGCCCTGATGTATCCTTTATTTTGGATATTGGCGGTCAAGATATGAAATGCTGTAAGGTTCGTGATGGGTATATCGAAGATATCGTGTTGAACGAAGCTTGCTCCTCTGGTTGCGGCTCTTTTATTGATACATTTGCATCTGGGCTACGAATTCCTATCGATCAATTCGCAAAAGAAGGATTATTGGCACCTATGCCAATCGATTTAGGCTCTCGTTGTACCGTATTTATGAACTCTAAGGTTAAGCAGGCTCAAAAAGAAGGTGCTACGGTACAAGATATCGCAGCAGGTCTTGCTTATTCTGTAATTAAAAATGCCCTTTATAAGGTTCTTAAGGTGAAAGATCCTAAAGAATTAGGCGATCATATCGTTGTACAAGGTGGTACGTTCTATAACGAATCCGTTTTGCGTGCCTTTGAGAAATTGATGGGCGTAGAGGTGATTCGCCCTGATGTATCTGGGTTGATGGGTGCATACGGTATGGCTCTTCTTGCAGCAGAAACGGCGGAAGAGTTACAAAAGGGTGAAAGCACATTGCTAGATAGTGAAGGCCTTAATTCTTTACAAGTATCTACGACAATGCGCAATTGTGGTCTTTGTCCAAATAATTGCATGCTTACTATCAACGCTTTCTCCGATGGTCGTACGTATGTAACTGGCAACCGTTGTGACCGCGGTGCTGGCGATATGATCCAAGAGAAGCGTAAGCCAGTTCCTAACTTGGTAGATGTAAAATTACGTCGTTACTTTGATTACTACTTGAAGAAAAATATTCCTGAGTTTGAAGGTAAAATGCGTGTAGGTATCCCTCGCGTTCTCAACATGTATGAGGACTTCCCATTCTGGTTCACATTCTTCAATAGTTTGGGTTATGAAGTAATCCTTTCAGATTATACGACTAAGGATCAATACAATAAGGCTATCGATACAATTCCATCCGATACAGCTTGCTATCCTGCAAAAGCTGTACATGGTCATATTCGAGATTTAGCGAATGCACAGGTAGACTTTATTTGGTACCCTTGTATTCAACATGGCCCTAAGGAATTTAGCCGCGACAATAATTACCATTGTCCAATGGTTATTTCCTATCCAGAACTTATCAAAAATAATATGCAAGAGGTATTGGGCGATACTCCATTCCACGCACCATTCTTACCGTTAGCTGATAAAAAATCCCTTGTTCCGGCTCTTGTGAAAGCATTGGATTTCTTGGACCTCAAGAAGAAAGATATTGCTAAGGCTGTAGACCTTGCTTGGGAAGAACAAGAAAACTGTAAAGCTTCCTACCGTGAAACGACGAAGAAAACTGTATCTCGCCTTGTAGCAGAACAAATTCCGACAATCGTATTGGCTGGCCGTCCATATCATTTAGACTCCGGTATTAACCACGGTATTCCTGAACTTATTACATCTCTTGGTATGGCTGTTCTTACAGAAGATGGCGTTGCCCCATTAGGCAATGAAATCAAGCATTTACGCGTTGTAGACCAATGGTCCTACCATAGTCGCCTATATCGTGCCGCTGAATTTGTAAGTAGAACTGAAGGATTCCAAATTGTAGAGCTTAACTCCTTTGGTTGTGGACTGGATTCTATCGTAGCAGATCAGGTAAAAGATATACTTTCAGCAAACCACAAAATCCATACCTTGCTCAAAATCGATGAAGGTACAAACCTTGGAGCCGTGACAATCCGTTTGCGATCCTTGCAATCTGTAATGGAACGTAGCTTGCGTCGTCATCATAATCCTGAGGCGCCGGAAGAGGTAGTGGTAGAGAAATTACCAACTTACGATTACAATCGCGTTGTCTTCACAGAAGAAATGCGTAAGACTTATAAAATCTTGGTACCACAAATGTCACCATTGCATTTTAGCCTCTTAGAGCCAGTTCTCAAAAATGAAGGATATGACTTTGAAATGTTGCCAGCGCCTACGCGTGATGATATTGAAGTGGGTTTGAAATATATCAATAATGATGCATGTTACCCCGCGATTATTGTTGTAGGTCAGCTTATGTCCGCACTGTTATCCGGTAAATATGATGTAGATAAGACGGCTGTTATCATCTCTCAAACTGGTGGTGGTTGTCGTGCTACAAACTACATCGGTTACTTACGTAAAGCATTGATTGATGCTGGTATGAAACAAGTGCCAATCCTATCCCTCAATGCGAGCGATATGGAACGTCAACCGGGCTTCAAATTGACAAAAGGCTTCTTACATCGCATGATTCAAGCCGTAGTATACGGGGACGCTATCATGCAATGCGTATTGGCTACACGCCCATACGAAAAGAACCCTGGCTCTACCGATGCATTATGTGATTACTGGCTTAAAAAGCTCCGTGAAAACATTACATCTGCAAGCCTTCGTCAATACAACAAGTATATTAAAGAAATCATTCATGACTTTGATAACTTGCCAGTCAACAAGGATGTACAGAAACCTCGTGTTGGCGTCGTAGGGGAAATTTACGTTAAATTCCACCCAAGTGCTAACAACCATATTAATGAACTCATTGAAAAGGAAGGCGGCGAAGTCGTTACATCTGGCTTGCTAGATTTCTTCTTGTACTGTGCAATGGATAGCACTTATCGTGCGAAACACCTTGATGGTACATGGCTATCAGGCTTCTTTGGTACATTGGCTCGTGAAGCCCTTGAACTATACCGCTTGCCATACGCTAAAGCTGTAGCGGCGTCTAAAAACTTTGATCCTCTACAACGTATGACAGAAGTGGCTAAAGAAGCAGCTCAATTTATCGGTCTTGGTAACCAATGCGGTGAAGGCTGGTTCCTCACAGGCGATATGATCGACCTCATCGAAAAAGGGGCTAAACAAATCGTATGCTTACAACCATTTGGATGTTTACCAAACCACGTAACAGGTAAAGGCATGGTGAAAACACTATCCGCTGCCTACCCAGACGTGCGAATTGCGGCTATCGACTACGATCCAGGATCCAGTGCAGTAAACCAAGCAAATCGATTAAAACTACTACTATCGACAATGTTTGAATAAGAGTGCTCAGTTATATTTTCATTGGGGCCCCGTAACAACTACATAACACTAGTATAGAAAAAACACAGCCCTCTCTTGGCTCAGTACGGCGCTACGCTTCGTAAAATCGCTGCAGAGAGGGCTGTGTTCTTTTCTATATACACCCATTATGAAGACGTCCCAATGAAAATATAACTAGTGCAGTGGGGAAAATGTGGATGAAAGTTAGTGAATATGGGCTAAGGTGTTTTACATTTTATAATGGGGCCCGAATACAATTGCATATTACTAGTATAGAAAAATACAGCCCTCTCTTGGCTCAGTACGTCACTACGTTCCGTAAAATCGCTGCAGAGAGGGCTGTATTCTTTTCTATGTACGCCAATTATGAAGATGTCCCATTATAAAATGTAAATAATCTAATCTACTATATACCTAAGAGCTCCATCGAGTCTTATAGCTCATTATTTACAAAAAATTAGCAATACACCTAACGGATAAAGAGGAGAGAGGGCTGTGTTCTTTTCTATATACACCTGTTATGAAGTTGTCCCATTGAAAATATAACTGGGCAGAGGATGGTCGGAGGATGGTCGGAGCGAGGAGATGTGGCTGTGCCACATCTCTTTTTTCTACAATCAGTTGAGCCTGCATTTTCCGTTATTGTGCTTAGGTGGTTATAGAAAAAGGAGTTAATCTATTTTAATATATAGTTTTATAGCCCTATAATGGGACGCCTCTACAGATAGTGTTAATATAAAAACGATACCCCTTTCTGAAGCGATTTTACGGAACGTAGTGACGTACTAAGCAAGGAAAGGGGTATCGTTTTTATATACTAATATTATTTAGTTGTAGTTGGGCCCCATTATGGGGCTCAAGTAAATGTGTAAAAGAGATTATTCTTTACCTACTAAACCATACAAGCACAATAAGGAAAGCGCTGCACATACTAGCATTGTAATCCCCATTGGTATGCCCGTATATTCCCCACCAATACCAACTAATGGAGATACGATTCCTGCAGAGAACATGCTAGCAAAGCCAAGTACTGCAGAGGCACTTCCAGCCATTTTACCGTATTTAGCCATTGCCATAGAGAAAGAGGCAGAGCCAAATAGGGATACTGTACATACGGTAAAGAATAGAATGGCCGTTACAGGAATAAGTGGCCATTCGAAAAGCATAGCTATTAAGAATAGCAAGGAGCCGATTGTTAGTTGCCAGAGGGCAAATGTTAGTAATTGTCGAACTGTGATTACATTACTTAATCTAGCGCTTATGGCACTAGCTAAGATAATACCACAGCTATTGATACCAAAGAGATAGCTAAATTCTTGTGCAGATAGTTGGAAGATGTTTTGGTATACAAAGGATGAACCTGAGATATACGCAAAGAATCCACCGAAAGCAAAGAATTGGATTAGTGTTTGCCCAAGGAATCGCTTATCTTTAATAAGCGTAATGTAGTTCTTTGTAGCAGTTGCAACGCCACCTGTAACGCGTTTTTCTTTAGGTAAGCTTTCACGGAAGAGAAGAGATCCCGCTAATAGAATAGCAGAAAATATTGCTAAAATAACGAAGATAACGCGCCATGTAGTGAATAGTAATAATTGACCGCCGATGAGCGGAGCGATTACTGGCGCCAAACCGTTAACCATCATGAGCAATGCAAAGAGTTTAGTCAATTCTTGACCAGATGCAAAATCTCGAGCGATGGCCTTAGCAATTACAACGCCCACAGATCCTGTTAAACCTTGTAGAAAGCGTCCTAGTAAAAGTATTTCAATGCTTGGTGCATAAGCACAGATTATGCTAGAGATAACGCAAAGTAAGTTGCCTGTTATAAGAGGCAACTTGCGGCCCATAGTATCACTAATAGGACCTCCAAATAATTGACCTAATGCAACACCAAAAGTCATCACACCAATGGTCATTTGAATATTTGATGCAGATGTATTTAGTTCACTAGGCATAATTGGTAATGCTGGTAAATATAAATCTGTTGCAAGTGGTGTGATGGCTGTCAACAGACCAAGGAATACTACTAAGATGAAAGAGACCTTAGCAGAACTTTCTTGAGTCATAAAACCCTCCTATACTAAAGTGAGAAAAATAAAAGTCTGCGAATCGCACTTCGCAGACTGCATTTAATTTTTTCTATTTGATACGATGTATTTTACCATGATTGAGAAAAAATATCTATATGAAATATTGAGTTTGCTATATCTCTATTTATAGATTACAATTAGTATATTAATTATATCTAAAAATATCAATGTGTTTATTGGCGATGGGAGAATTATATGAAATATTAACTAAAAGGTTTTGTGTTAGCTGTAATAGTAGTAATCGGGACAGCTACGGTTTCATCTGTAGAAGCAATATCATTAAACCATGTTATATGTAGTATTCTCATATGTGGCAACAAAAAAGAACAGCTCGTGAAGAGCTGTTCTTTTTTTGTTACCAGTTCTTAGAAGAAAAAGTGGTGAATTTCATGGATGAAATGTTGACCGAAGAAGGAAATACAACCGTGCATTACGATGAATACAATGAAGTATTTGAAGGCACTGTTCATGATAACGCTTGCTTCGATTTCATGTTCTAGTTTATGAGCTTCTTCAGCACTGATTTCTTTGTGGTTTTCTAGGTATGCTTTTAAAGCAGGACCTACGGCACCAATAGAAATCGCGATGGATTGTGGGGACAACATTTTGCCGATACCAGCTGCACCGGAGTTAACTGCTGCCAACCAGAAACCAAGGTCTTCGAAGTTTGTAGGATCTAAGCCTTGGGCTGCAGCAATTTGAAGTGGGCCAAACAATACGTTGGAGTTTGTACCAGAACCAGTCAAGAAGGCACCTAACGCACCTACGATAGGTGCGAATAGAGGGTACAATGTACCTGTACCAGCAACCATTGCTTTTGCAATATCTGCAGTCATACCAGAGTAAGTCATCAATTTAGCTGTCATAACAACTGTGATGATTGTAAGGTATGTGAATTTCAAGTTTTTAACTGTGCTACCCAATGTACCGAAGATTTCGCCAGCTTTTGCTTTTTGGATGAAACCACCAACAATACCAGCGATGAAGATCATGATACCAGGAGTTGCAATCCATACGAATGTGTATGGTTTTGCACCAGGACCTTGGTAAATAGGTACAGATGTTTTAATGGACGCAAGAGGACCATTAATTGCAGGGAACAATTTGGAAGTTAATAACAATAATACGAAGATTAAGATGAATGGCATTGCCGCTACAAGGCCTTCACCACCAGAAACTTTTGGAACTTCGCCAGTTTGTTTAACTGCGTATTCAGGATCATTAGGAGGCATAATTTTTGCACAAATAATGATAACTGCCATGATAACGATAGATGCAGAGATTACGGATAATTCTGGACCCATTACTGAGTTAATTACAGTTTCAGGGACAGCTAATGCTAAACCAGAAAGTAATGTTACAAGGAATACGCCTTTTAACGCTTTAATACCGCCACCAATAATCATAACAACAAAGAATGGAGCGATAAGGTTAAGTAAGAACAATTGTACGGAAATGAATGTACCTAAATGGCTTGGATCAAGGCTAGTTAGGGAAGCCAATGTAGTTGTTGGAATACCAATGGAACCAAATGTTGTTGGTACAGAGTTCGCAACGAGACATGCGATGATAGATTTTAGTGGGTCAAAACCTACGGCAACCATCATAGCAGCTGGAATTGCAACAGCAGTACCAAAGCCAGCCATACCTTCCATGAAGGCACCAAAGCCCCATGCAAGTAGTAATGCAAGTACACGAGTATCAGATGTTACAGAAGAAAGCATTGTTTTAATAGTTTCCATTGCTTTCGTATATACTACCAAGTTATAAACGAAGATAGCAGCTGTAATAACTAATAGGATTGGCCAAATTGCCAAAGCGGCACCTTCAAGGGCACCAGTGACCATAATGAATGGGTCAGATTGGAATGCTGTAATAGCGATGATGAAAGAACCGATTGCAGCAACACTTGTTGCTTGCCATGCAGGTAATTTCAAGATGGATAACGCTACAATCAACCAAATGATTGGAGATAGCGCTAATAGAACGGTGATAGCACTCATTTCTAAGATCATCCTTTCAAGTAAAACAAAAATATATGCTCAACAGGACGACGTAGTTTAATCAATTTAATTGATGAATAAATCGCTATGATGTTAATTTGTAAAAGTTCAGTTAAAATAAAAGCTTACAATAAAATAACAGATATACTTATCATAAAAATTGATATAGTACATAAAATTTTTTAACCTCATAGGCTATGAGGTTAAAAACATAAGAGAGGGGACATAAACAGTGTTTATGTCCCCTTCTGTACTAACTACAAGTCCTTGTTAGGGCCATTACTAAATTTAGGTATTAGTAGTTACCTTTGAACATTGTAGCAGGAGCTTCTGGTACATAATCGCCGAAGTAGGATTTGAAGTCTAGACCTAATTCATTGCAAAGGTCTTGAACTTCAAGCATTGTACCGTTAAGTACAGGGATGCCTTCAGCTTTAACTTTTTCAACGGATTCATGTTCTTTTTCGCCATGAGTATAGATACGATCTTGACCTTGAGCTTTAGGTGCTTCACGTAATTCTTGTAAGAATTGGGAGAAGTGTTTTTTGATTTCCGCAGGGTCACCGAAGAATTCAGGGTTGATAGCCATGAAGCCGTGGCAGATATTGGATTTACCACCAACCATACATTTGTTGGAAGTACCACCTTGGGACAAGATAGAGGAGAATAATTCAGCAATCATGCCGTTACCATAACCTTTGTGGCCCCCAAGAACTTCTGTAGCACCACCTAAAGGAAGGATACCGCCGCCTTCATGACGGGAGATGTTGCCCAATACTTCAGCTGCATCAGTGGAAGGAACGCCGTCTTTATTAACAGCCCAACCATCTGGAGTAGCTTTGCCCATTTTGTTGTACATTTCAAGTTTACCACGAGTTACTACTGTAGTGGAGCAATCGAAGAAGAAGTCAACAGGATCAGCTGGTACAGTCCAAGCGATAGGGTTAGAACCAAGCATAGCTTTACGAGCATATGTAGGAACCATGATTGCTTCGGAGTTTGTACAAGAGAAACCGATTAAGCCTTGGTCGGATGCCATTTTAGCATAGTAACCGGCGATACCGTAGTGGTTGGAGTTACGTACGGATACGATACCAACACCGGATTTTTTAGCTTTTTCGATAGCCATTTCCATAGCTTTATGACCCAATAATTGACCCATGCCGTCATGACCGTCGATAACTGCAGAAATTGGAGTTTCTTTTACGATTTCAGGTTTAGCGTCGATTTTAATCAAGCCATTAGTGATACCTTTATGGTAACGAACCATACGTTGCATACCATGGCTTTGAATACCGAACAAGTCAGAAGTCAAAAGTACGTCTTGGATGATGTCAGCTTCTTTTTCGGAGAAACCAAATTTTTGGAAAGCGTCCATGCTCAATTTTTTTAGTGTTTCATAAGGGAATAACACAGTGTTTTTTGCGTCTGCCATCGTTAAAACCTCTTTTCAGAAAATATGTACCTGATATAGCTACTTCACATTAGATAACCATGAATTCAAAATGATTTCTTGTGAGTTCTATATCCTCTCAAATGACACTGTCAGTATAGCACAGAAACAAGTGAGATTGAATAGTCTTACAGTCTGAACGACATTACTAAATATGCATACGTACCGGTGATTTTTGTCACATAATCTATACGACACTATTAAAATGTCTGATTATACCTAAAACTATATGGTTATGACTTTTAGTAATGATTGCATGATTTTTTTGAAGAATTTTGGTATTTTTATAGAACTTATTAGTATATCTGTTTAGGGGGTCGGAAAGAATGATAATAGATAGATATCGATAAAACTTGAAATGTTCAGTTACTCATATAAAAATAAGTGATGAGGTCATAAATGTAATGTGATAATCGAATGCATTGATATACAAAAAATAATTAGTTCTAAAACCTCTTAGAATCAGAAGATGTGTAAAAGGTTATACTTATACAAGCGATACTATACTATAATATAAATATACATCCTATAGTTTGTACAATTTATAAGCGAGGTGCTTATCATGAAAGAATATAAATCTGTATGCCCTTACGATTGTCCTGATGCATGCGGACTCATTGTATCAGTCGATAATAATAAAGTAATATCTGTTCGAGGGGATAGAGCACATGCTTTCACAAGAGGTACACTATGCCCTAAGATGGCACATTATGAAAAAGTAATCCATTCTCCGTTGCGCTTGAAGTACCCTATGAAGCGTGTCGGTAAAAAGGGGATTGGTGAAGATCAGTACACTCGTATTAGTTGGGATGAAGCCCTTGATGCAATTGTCAATAATTTCAAAGAAACTATTGATACTTATGGCAGTGAAAGTATTTTGCGTTACTCTTATGCAGGAACAATGGGGGTTATTCAGAGTCCTGCAGCAGATTATTTTTTCCGTTGTATTGGTGCTACAGACCAAGATCGAGGTATTTGCTCTCCTGCTAAACAAGCGGGGTTCCGCTCTGTTTACGGTGATACCTTAGCGATCAAACCACAAGAGGCGCAACATAGTGATTTTATCGTCTTGTGGGGCATAAATGCGACAGCCACAGATGTTCATATTTTACATGATGTGAACATTGCGAAAAAGAAGGGGGCTCGCGTTTGGATTATCGACACTCATAAAACTTATACTTTTAGCCAAGCTCATGAGCATATTTACGTTAAACCAGGTAGTGATGGAGCGCTAGCATTAGGTATGCTCCATATCATTCATCGTGACGGTTTGGCGGATACAGATTTTATTAAGGAACATGTCCAAGGCTACGATGAGCTGGTAAAAGATGTATTGCTTGAGTTTACGCCGGAGAAAGCGTCTGAAATTTGCGGTGTTTCCGTGGAGCGTATGACTGAGTTTGCTCATGCTTACGCAAAGTCAAAAGCGCCGTTTATCCGTCTCGGAAGTGGACTATCTCGATATGGCAATGGTGCTATGACATGCCGTGCTATTAATGCTTTACCTGCAGTGGTTGGGGCGTGGCAACATCTTGGAGGAGGATTACTATCGAGTGCAAGTGGTAGTAAATTTGTTGGTAAAGAAGTGATGCAACAGGCTCATGTTCATGCGCCAGCTAAACGATTGATGCCTATGATTAAACTGGGTGAAATGCTTACAAACCCTGAAGGAACTAAAGTTCATAGTTTATATATCTTCTCTTCAAATCCGGCTATCACAGCTCCTGACCAGAATGTTGTACGTAGAGGGTTGATGCGCGATGACTTATTCACTGTGGTACATGAGCGTTTCTTTACGGATACTTGTAAGTATGCTGATATTATTTTACCAGCCACAACATCTGTGGAGCATGATGATATTTATAATTCTTATGGTCATTACACAATTGGGACGGGTTACAAATTGATTGAGCCGATCGGTGAATCTCGTTCCAACTGGCAAGTTATTGCTGAGTTAGCAAAACGCATGGGGTTGGAGGATGATTTTTTTGACCTTAGTGAAAAAGATCTTATTGAACAAATTGTGCGGACTTCGAGTCGTATATCCAAGAGGGACCAAGAGTTGATTTTAAACGGTGAGCCTGTGGAGATGACGGTACCTGAAAGTTATAAGATGGATTTCAAAACACCGTCTGGAAAAATTGAATTATATAATCCGCAGGATGTAGAACCATTAATTCGGTATATGCCTCCATATGGTGATAATGCACCGTTTTGGCTTATAAATGGTAATGATATTCGAATTTTGGACTCTAGCTTCTGCGAATTAGACTTTAATGATCCTGAGTTGATGAAACTTCGCATCCATCCAGAAGATGCAAAAATGTATAACATAAACGATGGTGCTGAGGTAGAAATCTATAACGATCGTGGCAGTGTAAAAATTAAAGCATACTACGACGATGAAGTACAGAGAGGGACATTGGTAACACTAGGTGTATGGTGGCAATCTCAATCGAGTGATCCTCACGTGGCAATAAATGCGCTTACCGCAACTCGTCCCACAGATCAAGGGTGGGGTAGTACGTTCTATGATGTGCAAGTTCATATAAGAAACCTTTCATAGATAATAGTTTATTACCATATGATGAACGAATATGTATAAGATATGTGATGTCACATGCTTTTACAGCTATATTTAAAAATTAAATCCTTTTACTTATGGGAATAACATTATACGGATATAGAATAGTGAGGATATTTTTCTTGTATACCCAAGCCCCTTTAGATTATAATAGTAATATTATTTTTATATAACCTAAAGGGGGTTACATTTATGAATGGTAACGACAATCTGTCGACCCGTGCTTATCTGGCTATAGGCATGATGTTATTTGCCCTATTCTTTGGGGCAGGGAACTTGATCTTCCCAGCGGCCTTAGGTCAACAAGCTGGTGATAATGTAGGTTGGGCTTTGCTCGGCTTCGTATTAACTGGTGTAGGCCTTCCACTCTTAGGTGTTGCAGCTATGGGTTACTCTTCCTGTAAAGATGTTGAAGAACTTGCAAGTCGTGTTCATCCGATTTATGGCTTGTTGTACACAATTTCTTTATACTTGAGTATTGGTCCAATGTTTGCGACGCCACGTACTGGTACTGTAGCTTATGAAATCGCAATTAAACCTTTTGCTGAAGGTTTAAGCATGAATATGGAACCAATTTTCTTGGCTTTATTCTTTGGTATTTCTTTGTGGCTATCCATTAGTCCGCAAAAGCTTGTTAACCGTATCGGTAATATTTTGACACCAGCTTTACTACTTGTAATTCTGTTGTTAATTGTTAAATCCTTTATTACTCCACTTGGTGGGTATGCGGCACCACAACCGGCATATGGTGATGCACCAACGGCTGTGTTACAAGGCTTCTTAGATGGCTACAATACAATGGATGCCTTAGCTTCCGTAGTATTTGCTATTCTTGTAATCGATTTTGTACGCCTCAGTGGTGCTACATCTCGTGCTGTGATTACAAAAACAGTAATGGAGGTAGGTGCAATTGCGGTAGGCCTTCTTGGTATCGTGTATGTATTTATCGCTAATATTGGTGCTACAAGTGTTGAACGCTTTGGTTTGTTCGAGACAGGGGCTCCTGTATTGTCCGTAAGTGCTAACTATTTGTTTGGTGAATTTGGTCAAGTCATCTTGGCTATCATCGTTTTGTTAGCTTGCTTGTCTACAAGTATCGGCCTTATCACTTCTTGCGGTACGTATTTCCACAAGCTGACACCAAAGATTAGCTACAAATTATATGTAGTAATTTTCTCTCTAGCGGCCTTTGGCCTTAGTATGTTTGGCTTGAAAACAATCATCAGTGCAGCAATCCCTGTGTTGATGCTCTTGTATCCGTTGACTATCGTAATTATTTTGTTGGCGCTTCTTCATAATGTGTTTGGTGGTCGTCGTTGCGTATATGCATGGACTGTAGCGTTCACAATGATCTCTGCTCTTATGACTGGTCTTGAGACTGCAGGTATTGCACCTATAGCTTTGGAACAGCTCTTTGCTCAATATATTCCATTCCAAAGTGCTGGTATGGGCTGGGTAAGCTTTGCGGTATTAGGCTTTGTTGTGGGTCTTATCCATAAAGGTCTTGCTTCCGATAATAAGTAATAAAGATAAAGGCTCTATGCTTTCATTTT
>ERZ773077.1895-NODE-1895-length-13950-cov-3.513422_pt1 | contig 13950 bp, 10 predicted proteins | sample MGYA00580612_ERZ773077 | MGnify/ENA primary metagenome ERZ773077 (study PRJEB29015, sample SAMEA2737971) | human oral metagenome | biome: human oral; feature: human-associated habitat; material: dental | place: China | collected 2021 ...
CCCCTTCGGCATCACCACCCTCCTAAACGGCGACACCGCACAAAGCGTCTGGGACGAAGCCAACGCCCGCCTCGCCGAACCCGCCTTCACCGCGCGCGGCATCCTCGAACAAATGAACGTCAAAATGGTCGGCACCACCGACGACCCGGTGGACGACCTCGCGCATCACGCCGCCATCGCCGCCGACCCGACCTTTAACATCGCCATCCGTCCCAGCTTCCGCCCGGACAAAGCGCTCAAAATCGAACACGGCGACTACCTCAACTACCTGCAAAAACTCGAAGCGACGAGCGGCTACACCATCCGCCGTTTCCACGACCTGACCGCCGCCCTCGCGCAACGCCTCGACCACTTCGCCGCGCACGGCTGCATCGCCTCCGACCACGGCCTGGAAATCCTGCGCTACGCCGCCGTGCCGGACGAAAAAAACCTCGACACCATCCTCGCCAACCGCCTCGGCGGCAAAATCCCGAGCGAACAAGAAACCGCACAATTCCAGACCGCCCTGCTCATCCACCTCGGCCGCGAATACGCGCGGCGCGGCTGGGTCATGCAACTGCACATCGGCCCCATCCGTAACAATAACAGCCGCATGTACGCCCGCCTCGGCCCGGACAGCGGCTACGACTCCATCGGCGACCGCCCCATCGCGGACAACCTCGCCGCCCTGCTCGACGCCCTCGACAAAACCGGACAACTGCCGAAAACCATCCTCTACACCATCAACCCGCGCGACAACGCCCTGCTCGCCACCATGTGCGGCAACTACGCAGGCGAAGGCGTACGCGGTAAAGTACAGTTCGGCTCCGGCTGGTGGTTCAACGACCAAAAAGACGGCATGGAAGCGCAACTCACCACCCACGCGCAAATGGGCATCCTCTCGACCTTCGTCGGTATGCTGACCGACAGCCGCAGCTTCCTCTCCTACACCCGCCACGAATACTTCCGCCGCATCCTGTGCAATCTCATCGGCGGCTGGGTGGAAGCGGGCGAAGCACCGCGTGACCTGCCGCTGCTCGGACAAATGGTGGCGGACATCTGCTACGGCAACGCCAAGCGCTACTTCGAGCCCTAAACCGACAATGCCCCTGCCTGCCACAAACGCCGCCCGCATCGAGGCGGCGTTTCTTCAACAGAAGGCAACGCGCGCCAAGCGGCGTAAATACTGGGCCCGCCAAGCGGCGTAAATACTGGGGCGGCGTGTCGCCATGCGGCATTCGTTTGTCTCCGTATAAGCAAAAGCCATTAAGTATCTTGCCCACTCTGCAAACAATTTTTTAGATGTTTAACGATATTTCTAACGATAGGCCAATCATGGATAATTATCGCCGTACAATTCCTACGCTGGCATAGAAAAATAAAAAGCTGGATGACCTCCAGCTTTTTATCTTTCTATTTATCGTGCATTAGTGTTCATCCATTTCTGCCTTTGCTCTTTTTGCTGCTGGCATTTCCTAATCTTCTTGTTTGGGTTTGATAACTTGGTCAACAAAAAAACGTATACTATTGCTAGTCGTTATATCAGGACAATTTATTGCTTCCAGCCAAGGTAGGCGATGCCCCTCATGACCGAATCCTGTTTCAAAAGCATACCATGTCTTGCTTGCCATAAGCGTATCGGTTTCCATGTCGTAGATATTGATGGTCGCGCCCGAAATCCATTCTTCCCTATCCTTAGGGTCAATAATGGGGACATATTCCACCGCATAACGCGATGGTTTTCCTTTTACGGGACTTCTCAATATAATCCTTGGGTCTTCACGCACGGCATCATCCGGATACCAGTATCTGCGATAACGGCCATAGGCCTGCTTCACATCCACATAGCGATAGCCGGAAAAGATTTCTTCATCTGGGGCAAGATCAAAGGCATGTCCCCAATAGCGCTTTTCCGCTGTGTGCCTGCCTGGTCGCGTATCATAGATGAATAGTCTTCCCCGTTTGTCTGAGCCTTTTTCCTTCACTTCCCACATTAAGTAATCTTCTATATAGTCCATTTCAGATGATTCCCATGCTAAAGCTGCTCTTTCCCACATAGAATCGAAGTAGTCAAGATAAGATGATTCCGGAATCAAATTCAGCAATGTAATGCCTTCAACGTTTTCCGCCGTATGGTAGATCTTCTCGCCGGCAGTTTTACAGCGCTCGTCAAAAATGGCGCGCGCTTTTGCATAGCGTGTTTCGTAGGCGGTTTGCGCTTCCTTGGCTTCTTCATCTTCTTCAAAGAGCGGCAGAATGAAAAATGTCGGAGTTACGATGCAGGCACAGAGGATGGCAACAAATCGGTAACCACCCGCAGGGATAAGTTTGCAGATGGCAAAGATGATGATGGCAAGCAGCACCAGCATCCCGCCCCAGTAGCTCCAATAGATGAGCTGCATGATGTCGTAAATGGTGATCATCGTGCCCCTCCTGCATGGCGCAGATGCAACAAAGCACCACCGCCCACAGCGCTGCTGTGCGTGATGGTACTTTGCTGCCGGTTCATCCGGGATGACCGCCGCTGTTGTTGCCGGCTCATGCTGCCTCCTTGTGGAGATGTATTGACGGTGAGCGGACTGTAACACCGCCCGCAGCCAGCATCAATCCGCCGTATCAGCCCTCTCCGGAGCGCTGCCATGCTGTTTTTCTCCTATATATCGCAACGAGCAGTGCCAACGCGTTTTCGGCACAGGGTTTGCATAGTGAAAGGTAGCGCGAGGCCGCAATAAGTCGGCATGGCGCATGTCAACATCCTTAGGCTTGGAGATAGCAGTGAATCGATTTTTTCCCGCCATGCTGTGTCTGCTGGTGGCGGTTATGGCTCAGGCACAAACGGGGCGGCTCGTCGGCATGGACGCGCTGCCGGAAGACGGCACACCGCGCCTGGTCGGCGCGGATGAGGTGGATTGCAGCCGCATTCTGGACGCCGGAGCGCGGCAGTCGTGCGAGGATGCCCAAGGCAAACCTGCGCCGCCGGTTGAAACGATCTCCGCCGAAGACCGGGCACTGCTCGCCGCGCGCATGACGCCGCAAGCACGGCAGGCCGCTGCCCCCAAGAATCTGCAAGACCCCATCGTCTGCGAACGTTTCAGCCCGCAGGAAAGCGACCATTTCACCATCGCTGCCCGGGATGGTTCGCAGGAGGTGGTCGATGGCAATGCGTATCTGTATTTCCGCGTCAGCAAGGACGACGACCTTATGGAGTTACCGGAGGTGTTCGTCGGCGATACCCTGCCGAAAACGTTTGCCGCGCGCATGAGCGACGGCTCCACCAAGTATCTCGGCGACGGCAAATGGCTGGAAGAAGCGACACGGGTGCAGGCCGGCGAGAGTTACCGCGTCCGCTTGACCATCCAGTCGCCGGGGACAACCAGCATCGCGGAAAGTCTGGCCTGCCTGACGCCGTAGGGCAGCCGGATCGTGTGGCTAGCCGCACCCGCTGATGCGGAGCTTTCTGCGAACGAACATCACCCTACTCTCCCCCGCAAGCGGGGGCGTTTTTTCTTTGATTATTAAGGGATTTTTTTATTTATCCCGATAGGTGGATACCCATGATGACGGCTGTATGGCGTTCGCGCGGCCCCCGCTATATGATTGCCCGGAAACCTCAACCGGGAGAACCTCTATGGCCATCAAGCCCATTCCAACCCTGATCGCGCTCGCCATCACGCTCTTCATCTGGTTTGTCCTGCCTGTGCCGGCAGGAGTTAGTGAAAACGGCTGGCATCTGCTCGCCCTCTTCGCCGGCACTATCGCCGCCATCATCGGCAAGGCCTTGCCGCTTGGCGCGGTTTCTGTCATTGCCGTGGCGCTGGTCGCCATCACCGGCGTGACCGTCGGCGCCGACGTAAAGAATCCCGGCGGTCAGGCGATTAAAGACGCCCTGTCTTCTTTTTCCAACCCGCTCATCTGGCTCATCGTCATTTCCATCATGGTCGCCCGTGGCGTCATCAAGACCGGCCTCGGCGAACGCATCGGCTATTACTTCATCGCCCTGTTCGGCAAACGCACCATCGGCATCGCCTACGCGCTGGCGCTGTCCGAAACCGTCCTGGCGCCGATTACCCCTTCGAACACCGCGCGCGGCGGCGGCATCATCCACCCCATCATGAAATCCATCGCCGGCGCCTTCGATTCCGACCCGGCCAAGGGTACGCAAAGCAAGATCGGGCGCTATCTCGCCCTGGTCAATTACAACGCCAACCCCATCACTTCCGGCATGTTCATCACCGCCACCGCCCCTAACCCGCTGGTGGTGGACGCCATCAACAAGATGGTCGGCAGCGATTTTCATATGAGCTGGACGACCTGGGCGGTTGCCATGTTCATTCCGGGCATGGTCTGTATCCTGCTGATGCCGCTGGTGCTTTATTTCATTTACCCGCCAGAAATCAGGGAAACCCCCGATGCCGCTGTTTTCGCCCACAAAAAACTCGCCGCCCTCGGCAAAATCAAGCGTGATGAATGGTGGATGCTCGGCGTCTTTGCCCTGCTGCTGCTTTTCTGGGCAGATATTCCCTTCCATCTCACCCACATCACCGCCCTGAAACTCAATCCGACCACGACTGCCTTCCTCGGTCTCAGCGTCCTGCTCATCAGTGGCGTGCTGAGTTGGGGCGATGTCACGGCGGAAAAAAGCGCCTGGGATACGCTCATCTGGTTCGGCGCACTGGTCATGATGGCCGACTGGCTGAACAAGCTCGGCGTCGTTACCTACTTCGCGGGACAAATTGAAGGCGGTATCGAAGCCCTCGCCCTGCCCTGGTTCATCTCGATGATCCTGCTCGCCCTCATCTACCTCTACGCGCACTACGCCTTCGCCAGCACCACCGCGCACATCTCCGCCATGCTGCTGGCCTTTTACGGTGCGGGAATCACGCTCGGCGCGCCACCGCTCCTCTTCGGCCTCGTCCTCGCGGCGGCAGGCAATATCATGATGAGCCTCACCCACTACGCCACCGGCACCGCGCCCGTCATCTTCAGCTCCAACTACGCCACCCTCGGCGAATGGTGGAAGGCGGGATTCATCACCAGCATCGTCAACTTCACCGTGTGGATTGCCGTCGGCATGCTGTGGTGGAAAGCGCTTGGCTATTACTGATCCCAACCCACACCGGCCGGGCGGAATGCCCGGCCAAAAGACTCTCTATGGCACTTATCTGTAACCGCTACTATTACCCTTCGCTACACGTCTTTGTCCGCCTGCTGCCCGCCTACCTCATCACCCGCACGCTGGCGGACATCCTCTTTTCGCCCCAAGCCGTGATGCTGGTCATGGAAAACCCTGCCCTGATTTTCCAACAATACCTGTTCCATCCCGCCTTCCTCTTTTCCGCCCTCGGCGCCGTCGCTTGGGCCATCTGGCGCCGCGCTGCCTACAACAGCCGCGAAGTTTTCTATACCACGGCGGTCTGCCTCGCCCTGGAAATCCTCGTACAGCTCTACCTGCTCAAACGCTATTTCGACACCCTGCCCGACATTTACCTGCACGACGACTCCTTTTCTCTCGCCAGCCTATCCATCCTCCACCATGCCGCCATTGGAGCCGTGATCATGCTGGTGCTGGCGCGCCTTATCCTGCCTGAAACCCAAGATGACGACTAACCTGCCCCTGCCCTACTCCGCTCCCACGATTCCCCTGGCATCCGACCAGATCAGCCGCCAGCGCAAAGCACGCCGCACCGGCATCATCCTCATCTGCGCCATCCTCGTCCTGCTTACGCTGAACAGCATCCACAGCTTCGGTCAGGCGGCGATGAGCGGCCAGCCGCTGCAACGCAGCCAGCTTGCCCTCATCAACATCACCATCGCCGGCCTCGTCATCCTCATCCTCATCACTCTGTGGCAAATCATCCGCAGCGCGCGCGACCACCGTCACAAAAAAAAGAGCAGCCTCGGCTTTTACTACGGCTGGCGCATCTTCACCACCGCCATCATCCCCGCCGCCATCATCGCCGCCTTCAGCTGGCAATACCTCACCTACGACCTCGGCAAAGTCTTCAACACCCGCATCAACAACGCCCTTGACAACGCCCTCCAGCTCACCCGCACCGCAATAGCCATCCGCACCGGACAAGCACTCGAACAAACCCGCATCCTGCGCCAGGCCATGAGCGACATGAACCAGGCAACACTCATCGAAAACATCGAACCCCTGCGCCGCCAAACCGGCGCGCTCGAACTCGCCGTCTTCGACCTACAAGGCACCATCGTCGCCTACAGCAGCGTCGATACCGGCAAACTCATCATCGAAGCCCCCAGCACCGCCGCCATGCTCAACGCCACCGACGAACAAGAACACTTCGAATACGGCGAAAACAACAGCGAATACACCATCACCGTCCTCACCATCATCCACAAACCCGAAAACACCTTCTACCTACAAGCCATCTACACCATGCCAGAAGCCTTCAACACCCAGGCCGAAAGCGTGCGCGAACAATACCGCCAACACCAAAACTACAACGCCCTCCAACCCCGCATCCGCGCCAACATCATCCTCGTCTTCTCCACCACCATCCTCCTCACCGCACTCATCATCATCTGGCTGGCCGCCCACTTCAGCGAACGCCTGAGCCACCCGCTGCGCACCCTGAGCCGCGCCGCCTCCAACATCGCCGAAGGCAACTACCACGCGCGCATCACCGAACTGCCGCACAACGAACTCGGCATCCTCGGCCGCCAATTCAACCACATGAGCCAAAACCTCGAAAAAGCGCGGGAAACCAACGACCGCGTACAACGCCTCCTCGTCGAACAAAAAGCGCGGCTCGAAACCATCATGGACAACATCACCGGCGGCGTCCTCACCCTGGACGGCGGCGGCCGCCTACAAAGCTGGAACCAAAACGCCGGCAAAATCCTCGACCTGCCGCTCGCCAGCCTGCACAAAACCAGCCTGCCCGAAGCCAACAAAACCAGCGAAAACAGCTACGAAGAACTCATGCAGGCGCTCCTGCCCTACATCACCGCCAACCAAGAAAACTGGCAACAAGAAATCACCCTGAACCGCCACGGCGCGCGCAAAATCCTCATGTGCCACGGCAGCCGCCTGCCCGACAGCGGCAAACGCGGACGCAACGGCCACGTCATCGTCATCGACGACATCACCGAATTCCTGCACGCCCAGCGCAACGCCGCCTGGGAAGAAGTCGCCAAACGCCTCGCCCACGAAATCAAAAACCCGCTCACCCCCATCCGCCTACAAAGCGAGCGCCTACAAAAACGCCTTGCCGACAAACTCGCCGACGAACACGACCAACAAATCCTTGCCAAAGCGACCGGCACCATCATCGACCAGGTCGAAGCCATGCAGCAAATCGTCGCCGACTTCAGCCAAATCGCGAAACCGCTGGAAACCCGCCGGCAAAACCTGCAACTCAACCCGCTGCTCAGACAAATCGCCGAACTCTACCGCGAACAACACCTGACCCTCGACCTGCACGACCCCCTCGGCGACATCAGCGCCGACCCGGTGCACCTGCGACAAATCCTCATCAACCTCATGAAAAACGCCATCGAAGCGACACAGAACGAAGCCAACCCGCGTATCCGCTGGCGCAGTCACGAAGAGGGCGGCAACATCATCCTTGATATCGAAGACAACGGTCCCGGCTTTGCCGACCTCACCAAAGATCCGTTTGAACCCTACGTCACCAACAAACCCAAAGGCACCGGCCTCGGCCTCGCCATCGTCAAAAAAATCGTGCACGAACACGACGGCACCATCAGCGCCGGCCATAGCCGCGAACTGGGCGGTGCTAAAATAACCCTCATTCTGCCCGCCACCCAACCCGCGAGTACCCCCGTATGACCACCAACACAACCAATGCCGACATCCTCATTATCGACGACGAAACCGGCATCCTCGATACCCTCTCCGACATCCTCGGCGACGAAGGCTACACCACCTACACCGCCGCCAACGCCGCCGAAGCGCGCACACAAAACCTGCAACACAAACCGCAACTCATCCTCCTCGACATCTGGATGCCCGATACCGACGGCATCAGCCTGCTGCGCGAATGGCAACAAAGCGGCAGCCTGCAATGCCCCGTCGTCATCATGAGCGGGCACGGCACCATCGAAACCGCTGTTGAAGCGACCAAACTCGGTGCCTACGACTTCCTGGAAAAACCGCTATCCAGCGCCAAACTGCTGCTCACCGTACAGCGTGCCCTGCAAGCCCACAGCTTGCAAACCCAAAACGCCGCGCTCAAAGCCAAAATCAACCCGCCCGCCGAACTCATCGGTAAAAGCAGCCAAAGCCAAGAACTGCGCCGCCAGGCCGAGCACCTCGCCGACCAAAACATCCCGCTGCTCATCCACGGCAACGCCGGCACCGGCAAACAACACCTGGCGCGCCACATCCACCAAAAAAGCAGCCGCCGCGACGCGCCCTTCATCAACACCAACCTCGCTGCCATCGACAGCAACGACATCCCCACCATCCTCCTCGGCGACCACAAACGCCCCGGCCTCATCGCCCAAGCCGGCGACGGCACCCTCTACCTCGACGAAATCGGCAACCTGCGCGAAGACATCCAGACCACCCTGCAACACCTGCTCGAACACCACGAATACTACCCCGGCGACAACCACGGCGCGCAAACCAGCGAAGCACGCATCATCGCCGCGACCCGCCTGCCACTGAACATCCTCAAAGAACGCCTGACCCCCGGCCTCTACGACCACATCACCATCGCCACCATCGGCATCGCCCCGCTCGAACAACACAGCGAAGACGTCCCCGAACTGCTCGACTACTACAGCCAGCAGTATGCTGACAACGAACAACTGCCCTACCGCCACTTCAGCCTCGCCGCACAAAACCTGCTGCGCCAGCACAACTGGGCGGCAGGCAACATCCGCGAACTGAAAAACCTGGTGCAACGCCTGCTCGTGCACAGCGACGAACCGGAAATCGGCGCCGAAGAAGCCAAAGCGGCGCTTATCCCGAGCGAACATAGCAATCCGGACAGCCTGTGGTCGCAAATCATCCCGAAAGACATGACCCTGCGTGATGCGCGCGAAGTCTTCGAGCGACAATACCTGCTCGAATACTTCCGCCAATGCGACGGCAACATCGCCAAACTCGCGGGCAAAGTTGGCATGGACCGCACCAACCTCTACCGCAAACTGCGCAGCCTCGGCATCGACCCAACCCATAAACCCAAATAACAGTAGCCGCCTGCACAGGTAGCTTTTTCTTGCCATCCGGACATCCGGCGCCATATCCCGGCCGATATAATGCGCGCGTCCTGTTTGGCGTATGTCTGTGTCGCCTGCCGTGATTAACAATGTCGACAAAAATTCATGCCGACAGAAATCTGCCTTGTATAAACGGGATTGACGAAATTAGCCGCATGAATGACATGAGAAAGTCACTATCACGACAACAGGAAAAGAACGGCATAAAAAGCCGCCTAACGAGCAGCAGACGCCGCAAAAAAAACTCACAATCTCAGCGAACACTTCCATGAATATCCTGCAAAACTTTATCTTTCCGGACTATAACCCGCTTGCACCCGCAGACATGTATTTCCGTGGCGACGATGCCGGCGTATTCCTGCGCAATGAAAGCTGTCTGCAATGCAAAAAATACGGCCAATATACCTTTGATACTTACTTTAACGGTTTCATGCTCGATGCCTGGTCTGGCCGGGCCAAAATCGACAGCCTGCATGCCACCTTACGCGGCAAAGGCACTTTCCAAATCCAATTCATTCTAGAGCGGCACTGTGATTACGCCCAGCGGATTATCCTTACGCAGCAAGTCACACTGACCGAAACCGGTGTTTCTTTCCCGCTGGATAGCGCCCTCGCCTGGCAGGACGGCATACTCTATCTCGCCATCACCGCTCTGGAAGAAGACGCCCTTTTTTATGGCGGTGCTTATTGGACGGATACCGCGCCGAGAAATCCGGTCAAGCTGGGCATGGTCATCACCCACTTCAACCGCAAAAACTATATCTTGCCCGCCATTGCAAGAATTAGCCGCCATATTCTCGGCAATCCGCAATGGGCGGAGAAAATCGCCCTGATAGTCGTCGATAACTCGCAAAACATTTCGGCGGAAGAGGCGGGATTGGCGCATGTCATTCCCAATAAAAATCTCGGCGGTAGTGGCGGATTCACGCGCGGTCTGCTGTATTTGCAAGATGCCGGGGATTTTACCCATTGCCTTTTTATGGACGATGACGCTTCCTGCGAAATCGAATCCATCCTGCGCAGCTATGTTTTGCTGCAATACGTACAAGAATCCCGTTTCGCCATTGCGGGCGCCTTATTGCAGGAAAACCATCCGTCCATCCTGCATGAAAAAGGCGCCGTCTATCGACATACCCTCAATCATGGCCTGCATCGTGGTCTGGATATTCGCGAGAAAGAAAATGTCATTGCCTCGGAGATTAGCGAGATGGCCGCCAATTTCGGCGCCTGGTGGTTTTTCGCTTTCAGCATCCGCGATGTTGAGGTGTATCCCTATCCCTTTTTCGTGCGCGGCGACGACATCCTCTTCGGCATCAGCAACCACTTCAACATCCTCACCCTCAGCGGCATTGCCTGCTGGGGTGATGACTTCGCCATCAAGGAAAATCCGCTCACCCGCTATCTCGGCCTGCGCAGCACCCTGGTCTGCTCAATGCTCTTGGGCGATGTCTCCTGGCCGCACCTGTCGCTGACCTGCCTGCGTTGGTTTGCGGCGAGCGCCCTCTCCCATAACTATGCCTCCGCCGAAGCTCTCCTGCTCGCCCTGGATGACGTGTGCCAAGGGCCGGATACCTTCTTGCAGGACATGAGCGCCGCCAAAGTGCGCGAAAAAATAGCACCTCTCACCGCACAGGAAAAAATGACCCCAGTACGGCATGAAGATATTGGCGCCCAATTCGTCGGCATGCACGAAAGCCGCTGGCGCAAGCTGTGCCGCCTCCTCACCCTGAACGGTCTGCTCCTGCCATCCTTCCTGCTTAAAGATGATACCGTCTGGCAGCGCAAAGGCTTCCGTGCTTCCTTCCGCGAAATCTTCCGCTTCAAGCGGGTCTATTACGAATACGAGAGCGGACATGTCGGCTATCTGGCGCATTACGACCGCAAACGTTTCTTTGCCCTGCTCTTCCGCCTGCTGGGTATGTTGCTGCGCAACGCTCCACGCTACCGGCAACTGCGGCAGGAATACCGCACACGCTTCCCGGCGATGACTTCGCGTGCCTTCTGGCAGACGGTGTACGCCGACGACGACAAAACACAGGGATAATCCCACCGAGGCCGCCCGCAAGCGGGATATACAATGGCGCTTTTGCGAGGTACCCCATGCCTGATTTTCTCATCCGCCCGGCGCTTGTCGCCGATTTACCTGCCATCGTTGCCATTTACAACAGCACGGTAGCGGGGCGTCAGTCCACTGCTGATTTGCAGCCGGTTACGATCGCCGAGCGACAAGCATGGTTTGATGCGCATCGTGATAACCGTCCGTTGTTTGTCGCCTGCGATACCAATGGTACGGTCTGCGCCTGGGGCAGCTTCAGCGATTTTTATCCGCGCGCTGCGTATCACATCAGCGCGGAAATCAGCATTTATGTCGCACCTGAGCGGCGTGGTACCGGTCTGGGCGGGCAGTTGCTCGATTTCATGCTGGCTGAAGCACCCGTCCTCGGCATCCGCAAGGTGCTGGCATTCATTTTTGCCCACAATGCGCCTAGTCTGGCGCTATTCCGCGCACGCGGTTTTGCCGATTGGGGGCTGCTGCCGCAGGTTTGCGATTTGCAGTCTTTTACCGCCGACATCGTCATTCTCGGCAAGTCACTCTGATTTTTAAGGATTCTTCATGTCCCACGCTAAAAACAGCCGCCTTTTTCTCATCCTGCTGCTCGGCTCGCTCTCTGCCTTCGGCCCTTTTATCACCGACCTTTACCTGCCCGCACTGCCGGGCATGGGCGAGTATTTCCACACCAGCGCCTCCATGGTGCAGCTGACCCTGACCACGTCCATGATTGGCCTCGGTCTCGGTCAGCTTTTTATCGGCCCTGTCAGCGACAAATACGGACGCATCCGCCCGCTGATGGTGTCGCTTGCTATCTATATCGCCAGCACCCTGCTTATTGTTTTTACGCAGGATATTGAAGGGATGATTGTGTTGCGCGCCATTCAGGGTCTGTCGTCGGCAGGCAGCGTGGTGCTGTCGCGCGCGATTGCCGCCGATTTGTATCAGGGTGAGGAACTCAGCCGTTTTTACGGGCTATTGATGTCGGTGAACGGCATCGCGCCGATTATCTCGCCCGTCATCGGGGCGCTGCTGTTGCAGTTCACCAATTGGCGCGGGATTTTTGTGGTGCTGGTGCTAATCGGCGTGGTGCTGATGGCCTTCTGCCGGCGTCTGGAAGAGTCACACCCGCCGCATAAACGCATGACCGGCTCGCTGCTCTCCATTTTTGCCGTGCTTGGCAAGATTCTCGGCAACCGCACTTTTATGGGGTTTGCCTGTATTCAGGCACTGGTGATGGGGGGGCTGTTTGCTTATATCTCCTCGTCGTCATTTATTTTTCAGACCGCTTATGGCGTCAGCGATTTTGTTTACAGCCTCTGCTTTGCTTTGAACGGCGCAGCGCTGGTTGGCGGGGCGACTCTCGCACGCAAGATGCGGGTGCAGCGCGCGCTGCGTTTCGGTATCGGTGGTTATGCCGCTGCCGCTTTACTGGTGGCGCTGGTGTTGTGCGCGCAGGCACCAGTCTGGTTGGTGGAAATCGGCTTTTTCCTGCTACTTTTTTGTATGGGCTGCGTCAATCCGGGGCTGTCCGCGCTGGCCATGTCCGCCGAACGACAATATGCAGGCAGCGCTTCCGCCTTCCTCGGCTTCTTCAGCTTCACTCTCGGCGGCGCAGTCTCGCCGCTGGTCGGCATCGGTAATATTTTCTATGCAACCGCGACCGCCATCGCCGTCTGCGCCCTCCTCGCTGCCGCCCTCTACTGGCAAATGCGCGATAAGGCTTAAATCAGCGTAGCTCATTGATAAACGCGCTAATCACCGCATCGGCTTCTTCCATCGTGTAATCATGACGCTGATGCAAGCGGATGGGCGCAGGCAAGTGGCGCTGCTGCGCCCAGATGTCGGGGCGGACGGTGACGCTCAGTTGCGGCGGATGCGGCAGCTTTTGTGCGAGGACGTTTTGGATTTCACTAAGCAGAAAGCGCAGACGGGTGCCATCACTGCCGTTTGCCACCCACAATTGCCAGCGCAAGCCTTCCACACTGCCGAGCAGCACGCGATCGCGCCACATTGCCGGCAGACAGGCATCAAGCAGTTGACGGTAGCGTGCCGCTTGCTCGCTGCCCGCATCAAGCTGCAGCTGACGCAAGATGTTTCTCAAATGCCGTTGCGGCTGGGTGAAATGTTTTTTCATGGCAGGCCTTGATTCTCACGCGGTGCGGACGCATATCGCGAACGTTAGGCGTGTCATCATATCAAGGTCATGCTGCCACCGTTTACGGTATGATGCGCGCTGTCTTGCCGCCCGTTTGGCGCGGCGCAACCCTTTAGAAAGGATGGAACGATGCTTAACAATATCGCCGCAAAAATTTTTGGCTCCCGTAACGAACGCCTGATCAAGCAGTACCGAAAAACGGTCAGCAAAATCAATGCGTTCGAACCACAGATGCAGGCACTGGATGATGACGCGCTGAAAGCAAAAACTGTCGAATTCCGCGAACGTCTGGGCAAGGGCGAGACGCTGGATCAGCTCCTGCCGGAAGCGTTTGCCGTGGTGCGCGAAGCGAGCCAGCGTGTACTCGGCTTGCGCCATTACGACGTACAGATGATCGGCGGTATTGTCCTGCATCAGGGCAAAATCGCGGAAATGCGCACCGGTGAAGGGAAAACACTGGTAGCGACGCTGGCGGTGTATTTGAACGCACTTTCGGGCAAAGGCGTACACGTCGTTACCGTCAACGACTATCTTGCCTCGCGCGACGCGG
>ERZ773077.1899-NODE-1899-length-13939-cov-3.422141_pt1 | contig 13939 bp, 12 predicted proteins | sample MGYA00580612_ERZ773077 | MGnify/ENA primary metagenome ERZ773077 (study PRJEB29015, sample SAMEA2737971) | human oral metagenome | biome: human oral; feature: human-associated habitat; material: dental | place: China | collected 2021 ...
TGGGTGCTGACTGGGACATGGCTCCTCCATTGGCTTCCCAGAATCGAATGTGGCAACCAATAGCCTATAAGCGTTCTACGACAGCCACCAGGGGGTCCAATGTTGCGATTCGGCAAAGCCCGCGCCGGGGTTGTAATAGATGTCTTGGTAGTGGTCGCTGCGCGGTTGGCGGTTGGCGTCAAGGGTGAGGCGGGCGGGTTGGAGGAGCATGGGGCGGGTTTTATGTATGAGAACGCGGGGCGGTTATGCTGCAACGTTCATGTGGTTTTGTTGTGGTGCGCCAAGGCGCACCTATGGTGAGCGTGTTGTTGGGCGATGCGCTGCGGATATTCAGGCAATCATCTGCCGGATGTGTTGTGCCTGGTGATTGAGGTAATGGGTCAGTGTCTGCGGGTCGTCAATGGCGCTGATGGAAACGGGTAGCGGGCGCGCTTCCGGCTGTTGTGCAAAGGCGGCAGCAAAGAGGTTTTCCTGGCCACGTAGCAGTGCTTCGTCGGCGTCGCTGAAGGCATGCTGCAGGCAGCGCAGCGGGCGGGCGGTGTATTGGTCGCTGATTTGGCTTTGGTATTCGCTGCCGTGGATGACGCGCGCGCGGGTTTCGTCGTCCAGGCCGTTTTCGGCGCAGGCGAGGAAGGGGCGGTCCAGCATGACGGCCTGCGCGCCGCTGATGATGGCGGCGACGATGTCGGCGGCGCCGGTGAGGTCGCCCCAGACGATGAGCGGCTTGTTGCTGTAGGCGCGCACTTGTTGCAGGAGCGAGAGTGCGGTTTGTTCGACGTGCGGCAGGTCATTGCTAAAGGCCGAGCGTTCGCCGCCCGCTTCCATGCCTTGCAGCACGAGGGCATCCACGCCGAAGTCGTCCGCGCTCAGCGCTTCAAGCAGGTTGCCGACGATGGCGAAGGTGAAGATGCCCTGTTCGCGGATGAGGGAGAGGGTTTCGCGGTCGGGCAGGCCTTGCGCAAAGCCGATGGCGCGCGGGCGGGCAGCGATGGCGGTATCGAGCAGGTCAAGGAAGTGGTCGCCGCGTTGTAGGGTGAGCGGCTCGGTATTGAGGCGGGTTTGCAGCAGTTCGGCGGCGAAGGTATCGGGTTTATCGCCCTGCGGTTGTTGCGGTAGGCAGTGCGCGAAGCAAAAGGACGGCGCGGCATGGTGTTTGCGGTAGGCGTCGATTTTGGCGGTGAGGCTGTCGCGCGTGTCGTGCGCGGCGATGCGGATGATGCCATGCGCGCCTTGGGCGCTGATGCGGCCGGACATGTCGGCGCTGATGAGGTCAAAGGGCAGTGGTGCCTGCCAGAAGGGGTATTGGCTGCCGAGTTGTTCGCTCAGGGCATTGGTGACGAGGTACATGCGTGATTCCCTTTTGTGTGTATCTTGCCGGAATTATAGCGGATTCGTCGTGATGTGGCCGGTCGCGGGCAAAAAAAATGCCGGGTCTTGCGACCCGGCAAACAACCACCAAAGGAGGATATAGAGGAGATAACATCAATGATGTCGGGTGTGGATTATAGGGAGGTGCTATGGGGGTGTCAAGCCGATGTACGTTTGTTTTATTTAATATCATTATTGCTTGTTTTTGCATCGTTTTTTATAAAGTTTTGAGATTTTATTCAGGCTGTTACCAACGATTTTTTGTGGGAATATTTGTTTTTCTGAAGATTATTTGCATTATACTTAGGTGTTATTTGAATAATTTTGATGTTTTTTGTGTATTTGTAGGCGGCAGATAGTGTTCATTCGCCACGCAATATAAGTTTCCTGTGACTTTGTTATGAATTTTGATGATGGCGTGTTTGTTCTTGTCCGCAGCAGTGTCAGCAATACGGCCATGTTTAACTGGTGGTTTGTGCCGCTATTAAGGTTTGTCGCGCAGGATTAGACGGCCACCGCGTTAACGCAGCGGCCGTCGACCGTTCTATTAATGTGCGCTCAGAGCGTTTCGGCGATGGTCTCGCCCATATGGATTTTCCGCCCGTCGTTCAGCGCTGCGCGTTCCCAGCCAATGACACTGTTTTCGAAGAAGAGGATGACGGTCGAACCGAGGTTGAAGCGGCCGATTTCTGCGCCTTTCGGGTAGTGCAGGTTATCGGCGCGGTAGTCATAGTCGTTGTGGTTGTCGCGATTAAGGACGACGCCGTGCCACACAGTTTCGATGCTGCTGACGTTCAGTGCGCCAACCATGACGAGTGCCATCTTGCCGAAGGGGGTTTCAAAGAGGCAGACGACGCGCTCGTTACCCGCGAAGATGCCTGGAATTTTGTCGAGCAGCGGCAGGGCAACGCTGTGTTTATCGCCGGGGCAGAAGCGCATGGCGAGCAGTTGACCGTCGCAGGGCATGTGGATGCGGTGGTAGTCGTCCGGGGCGAGGTAGAGGGTGGCGCTGCTGCCACCGACGAAGTATTCCGCCCATTCTGCGCTGCCGAGCAGGGCGGCGACACTGTATGGCAGGCCTTTCGCTTGCAGGATGGTACCGGTGTTCACCGTGCCATAAGTGGCGCAGCGTCCATCCACCGGGCTAGTGATGGCGCTGTTTTCCGGAGCGATGGGGCGTGCGCCATCAGCGAGAGCGCGGGTGAAGTAGTCGTTCAGGCTGCGGTAGGCGTAGGGATTTTTTTCGGCTGCGAAGTCAGTATTCGCGCCGGTGATGCGGCTATAGGCGGCGATGATGCGGTTTTTCAACCAGCGCGGTTTTTCGATGCGCGCGAGACGGTGCATGAGGGCACTCGTCAGGCGGCGCGGGATAAGGACATAGAGGTGGATGTTCATGTCTGTGACTTCCTGTGGTTTGGTGTGCGCGCAGTGTATAGCGGGAGTGGGGGGAATGCTATATGGCCCGAAGCGGTAGTAAAAAAGCCGACGCTGACGTCGGCTTGCGGGGGTTTATTGGACGGCGGGCGGCGGTGGTGGCGGGCTCAACGGACGCGGTGGTGGTTCCGGGAGCGCAGTTTCTTCGCTGTCGCTTTTTCCGTTCTCGATTGGCTCGGGGTGTTTGTTCAGAATGGTTTCAAGGTTGGCAGGGGCGACGAAGCCGGGGATAAGGGTGCCGTCTTCAAGAATAATGGAAGGTGTGCTGCTGATACCGAGTTTTTGCGCGATGGCGTATTGCTCACGAATGAGTTTGCTGCAATCGCCGCGCGAGTTGGGCAGAGGCTGGTCAGTCTGGGCGAGGAGCAGGGCGCTCAGGCGGTCGGATGTGCACCACACTTGTGCCATGCGGAGGGCGGCGCTGCTATTCGGGCCGCTGCGCGGGTAGGCGAGATAGTGGATGGCGATGCCGCGCTGGGTGTATTCGAGGATGTTTTGCTGCATCAGGCGGCAGTAGGGGCAGTCCACGTCGGTAAAAACGGTGATGTGGTACGCCGGTGCATTCGGCAGGACGCTAATCATGGTTTTCGGGTCAAGGGCGGCGAGGGTTTTGACCCGCTCGCTGGCGCGGAAAGTTTCAGTGACGTTGATTTGGGTTTGCAGGTCGATCATTTCACCCTGCATGACGTAGCGGCCATCGGCACTGATGTAGAAGACTTCGTTACCTTGAGCGAACTGGTAGAGGCCGGGGACGGGGGATTCGACAGCATTGCTCATGATGCGCGGGTCGAAGACGGATTTGGCCAGTTCCATATTGGGTGAAGCGGCGTGTGCCACCGTTATCCATACGGCGGTCAGCAGACTGAGGAGGATGCGCATTGTGTGGGTGTTTCCGGACGGTTCTTGCTGTGTATCTTACAGACAACAAAAGCGCCCTGTCATGAGGTTATTTTTAGATTACGGCCTGCGGCCTTTGCAAAAATCGCTTTCTCTACTCCATCACCCACTCCTCTTAATTTTTTTTCCATTCCCTAAATTTCCTAGACCCAGAATTAGCGCACCATTCCAGCCCTCCCCCTCTATTTCCTCTTTCGTTATCCGTATTGCCCCACCAATAGCAGGCAACTTTCTTCATATGCGCCGCTTTCAGGAGACTTAAGCAAATCGCTTTAAATTGATCCCGCTTGAGGCGAGCCCGGCTTCACCCGCTAGGTCGCGGAAGTTGCGTTATTGCCGTTCAAGGCGGAAATCTTCGTCCGGCAGTTCCGGGTCGATTTTTTCGCCGTCGGGCTGGCGCAATTCGAGGTAGCCGTCGCCGATGTAGAAGGTGAGTCTGTCCGTCTGGTTGTCGAGTTGCAGGTATTGTTTGTCGGTGGTGGTGCGGTACACGCCGCTGATTTCTTCGCTGTCTTCGTCCAGTCCGAGGCGGATACGGGTGAGGTGGTAGTGGCTGTCGTCGAGGGTGAGTTTGGTCTGGATGCCGTCACAGACGGCGCAAGGCAGGGTGCCGCTGTATGTGCCGGTATGGTTAAGGGCTTGGGTTTCGGGGCTGTCGTCGCGGGCAGGCTGCGTGTCGGTGTCGGTATCTATCTGGGTTGCGGTGCTGTCGCCGCTGGCGGGTGGCGTGTCCGCGTCGCTGGCGGCCTGGGCGCAGGGGGTGGCGAGGAGGATGGTGGCGAGGGTTTTCATGGAGTGTGCGCCTCCGGCTGTGGTCGTGCCGCTGCGTTGTCTTGCAGGCTGCCGCCGAGGGCAAGATGCAGGGTTACGCTACGGGTGAGTTGCTGGTAGCGGTTGGCAAGCAGGGTTTCTTCAACGCTTCTGGTGGCGTCTTCTTTTTCCAGCACGTCTTGCAGGCTGGCCGCGCCTGCCTGGTAGCGGATGCGGGTGAGGGTTTCGATGTCTTTGGCTTGTGCCAGGCGTTCTTGCAGGTTTTGTGCTTCTTGCTGGCTTTGCGCAAGGTTCAGGATGGCGTTTTGTGTTTCGCCGAGGGCGCGGTAGAGGGTCTGGCGGAAGCTGGCGAGGCTTTGTTGGTAGCCGGTTTCGGCTTCGCGGCGCGCGATGTCTTTTTTGTGGTAGTTCAGGAATGGCAGGGTGATGTTGGCACTCAGTGCGGCGACGGGGTTTTGCAGGATTTGCAGGATGCGGTCGGCGCCGGTCGAGAGGTTCGCGCCGAGGCTGAGGTCGGGGTAGTAGTCGCGTTCGGCGATTTGGATGTTACCGATGTTTTGTTGCAGGCGGTATTGGGCGGCGCGCAGGTCGGGGCGTTGCGCGAGGAGATGCGCCGGGATGCCGCTGTCGATGGCAGGCACGGTCAGTGTTTTCAGGCTCGGCTCTTGGTTGATGACGCGGCTGACCGGCGCGCCCAGTAGGCTGGCGAGAGTGGTTTCGGCTTGCTGGCGCTGGTTTTCGAGGCGGTCGCGGTTGGCGTCGAGATTGGTGCGGTTTTGTTCGGCTTCGCGCAGGTCGAGCGGGCTGGCGCTACCGGCGTGGACTTTGGTGCGGGTGAGGTCGAGGGTTTGTGCGGCGTTTTTGCGGTAGGCGGCGTTCAGCGCCAGTTGGTCGTTGAATGAAGCGATTTGCAGGTATTGGTTGATGATGTCGCCGATGAGGCTTAGGCGGGTGGCGAGCAGGTCTTCGGCGGTGGCCTGGCTTTCCCAGGCGGCGTTGTCGCTGGCAAGGCGCAGTTTGCCCCAGAGGTCGGCCTGGTAGTTGATGCCGAGGCTGCTGCCGTAGTTTTGGTTGCTGTGGCCGCCGTGGCTGAGGTTGCGCCCGGCGCTGGCGTTCACGCCGCCGCTGTAGTCGGCGCCGCGGTTGGCCTCGCTGTTTTCCAGCGCGATGCGACTTTTTTGCCAGGCGTAACCGGCGGCGGCAAGGTTTTGGTTGTGGGCAAGGCCGCGCGTGATGAGTTGGTCGAGCGCGGCGCTGCCGTAGTCGCGCCACCATTCGCGGTGGCTATTTGCGGCGCGGTCGCTGTTTTGGAACATCCAGGCGCTGGGGATGGCGCTTTGCGCGAGGTCTTGTTGCAGGTTGTGCGGGGTGGTGGCGCAGCCGCCGAGGAGGGCGGCGAGGAGGAGCGGTTTGGCGTTCATGGTGTCCTTTTGTTGTGCGGTTGTGGGTTGGGGCTTCGTCTTATCCAACCTACGGCATTTGTGCGAGTGGTGGGGCAAGCCCCACCCTACGCTTCTGCGGGTGTTTGTTATTCGCGGCTCAGGGCTTCTACCGGGTCGAGGCGGGCGGCGTTGCGCGCCGGCAGGAAGCCAAAGAGCAGGCCGATGCCGCTGGCACAGATGACGGCGGCGATGGTCGAGGCGGTGGAGTAGACGAGTTTGAATGCCGCCTGTTCGCCGCCGCTTGGCGCGGCGCTGCCGGTGTTGTTCATCACCCAGCCGAAGCCGTAGGCGAGGCCGACGCCAATCGCGCCGCCCAAGAGGCAGAGCATCAGCGCCTCGATGAGGAATTGCATCATGATGTCGCCCTGGCGCGCGCCGACGGCCATGCGGATGCCGATTTCCTGGGTGCGCTCGGTGACGGAGACGAGCATGATGTTCATCACGCCGATGCCGCCGACGACGAGCGAGATGACGGCGATGGAGGAGATGAGGATGGAGAAGACCTGGACGCTTTGCGAGATGGCTTTGCGCAGGCTGTCGCTGTTGAAGAGCGAGAAGTCCTGGCTGCCGTGGCGGCGGGTGAGGATGCGGGTGATGGCGTCTTCAGCGGCGACGGGGTCGGCGTTGTCGCTGATGCGCAGGGTAATGCCGGAGACGTTGTTGCGCCCCAGCAGGCGGTTCATCGCCGAGGTGTAGGGCATGTACACGTTGATGCTGTTGCTGCCGCCGAAGCGGTTTTGTTTGTCGGTGTCGGCGATGCCGATGATGCGCACCGGGACGTTGTTGAGCAGCAGGGTCTGGCCGATGGCGTTCGCGTAGTTGTCGGCTTCGCTGCTGTTGTAGAGGGTTTCCGCGCCTTTTTTGTCGAGGATGGCGAGGGCGGCGTAGTCGTCGATGTCGCGCGCGCTGAAAGCCCGCCCCGCCGTGATGGGGATGTTCTGCACTTGGAAGTATTGTTCGCCGACACCGGTCAGGTTGCCGGTGTAGTCTTTGTTGCCGTGGCGGATGGTCGGGCTGGCGTTGACGGTCGGGGTGGCGCTGTCGATGAAGCTTTGCTGCGCGAGGATGGCGGCGTCCGCCGGGACGAGGGTGCGGATGCGGCCGGCGCGGCGATCGCCGAAGCGGCCGGGGAAGATTTCGATGGTGTTCGAGCCGAGGTCGCTGATTTGGCTGAGGACTTGTTGTTGCGCGCCCTGGCCGAGGGCGACGACGCTGACGACGGAGGCGATACCGATGATGATGCCGAGCATGGTGAGAAACGCGCGCAGTTTGTGGCCGAGGATGGCGCGCCAGGCCATGTGGATGGCGGAGGTGAAGCGCCCCGCCGCGCCGAAGGCGGTTTTTTTGCCGGTGGGGGCGGTGTCTGCCGTGCTACTTGCGGTTTCTTCGTGCTGCTGGCGGTGGTCGGCGATGATTTTGCCGTCCTTGATTTCGATGACGCGGTCGGCGTGTTCGGCGATGTGGCGGTCGTGGGTGACGAGGATGATGGTGTGGCCTTCGGCGTGCAGTTCGCCGAGGATTTTCATGACTTCTTCGCCGCTGTGGCTGTCAAGCGCGCCGGTGGGTTCGTCGGCGAAGATGATTTGTCCGCCGTTCATCAGCGCACGGGCGATGGAGACGCGCTGTTGCTGGCCGCCGGAAAGTTGGCCGGGTTTGTGTTCGGTGCGTTCGCCGAGGCCGAGGCGGGTAAGCAGCGCTTTGGCGCGCTTTTCCCGCGCTTCGCCGTCCGTGCCGGCGTAGATGGCAGGGATAGCGACGTTTTCCCAGGCTTTGAGGTCGGCGAGCAAGTGGTAACGCTGGAAGATGAAGCCGATGTATTCGCGTCTGAGCGCGGCGCGTTCCTGCGGGCTGAGGTCGGTGGCGTTTTTGCCGTTGATGTAATACTCACCAGCACTGGGGCGGTCAAGGCAGCCGAGGATGTTCATCAGGGTGGATTTGCCCGACCCCGACTGGCCGATGATGGCGACCATTTCCCCCGCTTCGATTTCCAGATTGAGGTCGTTGAGGATGGTCACCTCCCCTTCCCCGCTCTTGAAGCGGCGGTAGAGGTTTTTAATGCGGATAAGTGGTTCTGCCATTAGAACGGGCCTCCCGGTCCCATCGGGATGCTGCCTTCGCCGCTGCCCGAGCTGATGACGACTTCCTCGCCTTCTTTCAGCCCTTCCTTGATTTCGGTGTTGACGCCGTCGTTGATGCCGAGTTTCACCACGCGCGGCTGCGGCTTGCCGTCAATCATCACCTGCACTTCGTCCTCACCCTGGGCGTTGGTTTGCAGCGCCGTCATCGGGATGGTGAGGACGCCCTTCGCTTCTTCCACGGCAATGACCATGTTCGCGGTCATGCCGATGCGCAGTTTGCCGTCGGGATTGGGCACATCCATCTTGCCGTAGTAATAGACGGCGGTATCGCTGCTACCAGCGGTGGCGGTGGTGGTGTTTTTCGAGGTGGCGAGCGGGGCGGGGTCGATACTCTTCAATTTGCCCTCGTAGCGGGTTTTGTCGCTGCCAAGCAGGGTGAAATAGGCATTCATGCCGGGTTTCAGCTCGCCAACATCGGCCTCGGCAATCTCCGCTTCGACCGTCATCGTCTTCGTCTGGGCGATGGTGGCCAGCGTCGGGCTATCCTGCACCGCGTTCACCGTCTGCCCCTTTTCAACCGCGACGGAAATCACCACACCGTCCATCGGCGCCGTTACATTCGTATAACCGAGGCGCAGTCCGGCATTATCCAGTTCCAACTGGTTGCGGCGGATATCCGCTTTGGCCTGCTCAACGCTGCTCTGCGCTGCTCTCAACGTCGCCTGCGCCGCATCCAGCGTTTCCTGCGCTGCCGCGCCCTTCTTCACCAGCGACTGCTGGCGGTTGAAATTCTGTTGCGCCTCGCGCAACTTCGCCTGCGCCGAAGTCAGCGCGGCCTTGCTGGAAGCAAGCGAAGCGGCGGCGCTGTCGCGCGTGTTCTGCTGCGTGCTGGCATCAATCTCCGCGACTGGATCCCCCTGCTTCAACTGATCGCCAATCTGCACATAAAGCGCGCTGATTTCGCCGGATACCTGCGCGCCAACCTTGACCGATTTCAGCGGCTGCAACGAACCGCTGGCCAGCACCGTGTGGGCAACATCGCCCTTCGCGACCGGGGCAGTGATGTACTTGATACCGCCGTTGTCATCGACGGGTTTGTGGCTCGCCTGCCAATACCAAAAACCGCCCGCGCCCAACACGAGCAGGAAGAACAAAAACTTCAAGGAAACGCGACCGGATGGCTGACGCAGCATAATGACCCTCTGTAAAAGTCCGTGAGAAAATACCGATTGTAGCGGAAAGCCCTAAAGCGAAAATTAGCTGATAATTAGAAAGCGGCGAATCCGCATAACATTGCCCAGTCTTCATCCAAACACAGGAAAACTTTCATGAAACACACCCTCCTTGCCCTGGCTCTCGTTGCTGCCCTGCCCGCTGCAGAAGCTGCCGGACGCCTCACCATCTATTGCAGCATGCAGAACGAAGTCTGCGAAAAAGCGGCCAAACGCTTTGCTGCCGAATACGGCGTGGAAACCCAGTTCATCCGGCAAAGCACCGGCACCATCCTCGGCAAAATCAAAAGCGAAAAAGACAACCCGCAGGCGGACGTGTGGTATGGCGGCACCGTCGAGCCACACCTGCAAGCCGCCGACGAAGACCTGCTCGATTTAAGCGTGACCTCGCCCAAGCAGGCCGATATCCTGCCGCAGTTCCAAAAACTCGCCGAACAACCGCACGGGCGCCATCTCTCCCTCATCTACCTCATGCCCTTCGGCATTGGCGTCAATACCAAAAAACTGGCCGAACTCGGCATTGAGCCCCCCAAATGCTTCGCCGACCTGAAAAACCCCCAATACCAACACCTCATCCAATACGCCGATCCGCGCACCACCGGCACCGGTTACACCACCCTCGCTACCCTCATCACCCTGTGGGGTGAAGACGAGGCCTTTGCCTACCTCAAAGCCCTGCGCCCGAACATCGCCGAATACGTCAAAAGCGGGCTTGCAACCAAAAGCCTCGCGACCGGCGAAGTCGCCGTGGATATCGGCTTCCTGCACAACTACATGCACGAAAAAGAACGCGGCGCGCCGGTCGCAGGCATCCTCCCCTGCGAAGGCGTGGGCTACGGCCTGGGCGCGGTAAGCGTCATCAAAGGCGCGCGCAACCGTGACAACGCGGTGAAATTCGTGGACTGGGCACTCGGCGTGGAAGCGCAAGAACTCGCCTGGCGCGAAACGAACTACTATCAACTGCCGACCAACCGCCACGCCAAAGCCCCGCCGCAAATGACCCCGGCCACCCACCTGCAACTGATCGACATCGACTTCATCAACCGTTTCGGCGCTGCCAAAGAAGGCAAACGCCTCACCGACAAATGGCAGAAAGAAATCAAAGACGGGGAATGAAAGCCGCCAAGCGGCGTAAATACTGGGTTTGTAGAGACGTTGCCTGCAACGTCCCAAAATCAGAAAACGCGTAGCGTAGTTTCCCCGCTTGGCGGTACGCTTGCCCGGAACGCAAAAAAGCAGGTTACGCCCGCCCTACGCCCGTCAAGCGGCGTAGTTATTGGGTTCGCCAAGCAGCGTCAATACTGGACTCACCGTAGCGTGCTTTGCGCAGCATGAAAAAGCCCCTCTTGCGAGGGGCTTTGGCTGGCACCGTGCTTTATTTCCCATTGCTGACATCATCGAGCAACTGCAGCACCCGCGTCATCGCGGCATCCAGTTCTTCTTTTTTCACGTTCTCCGGGCTGGCGGCAGGTTTGCCTGCGCTGTCCCAGATATTGAGATCCAGTTTGCCGTTGCTGACAGTTTGCCGCATCAGTGGGCTGCCGTCTGTGCGGTAGTAGAGCAGCACCGAAACATCGGGTTTGCTCAGGTCGCCCAAGGCGAGGAGGCTGCCGTCCGGGTAGTAGAAGCGGGTGCCGCGCGCCAGTTCACCTGCGGCACTGTACGGATCGTCTTTTTCCGGTGTTGCGGTGTCGCTTTCCAGGGCAAGGATGCCGTTCTGGTAGTAGCGGTTGCGGCTGGTGGGTGTGCCGTCCTTGAATTCCTGCACAGCCTCGATGCTGCCGTCTTTGCGATACCAGACGGTTTTGCTGTCGTTGATGTCGTTGGCAAAGCTGTGCGGATTCGCGCCTTTTTTCAGGATGACGGGCGCGGCTTGCGGCTTGTCGCCGTCCTGATAGTAGTCCTGCACGACCAGACGGCCATCGGCGGTCTTGCCGAGGGTTTTGCGGTAGTAGCCACCGGCACTGGCTTTATCCACGGGTTCGCTGTTGGCGTCGAAGTAGTAGGTTTCGCCTGCGGCAGCGGTGTAATCAATGGCTGTTTTCGCCGCTTTTTCGGCGCGCAGGATGTCATCCGGCAGGCGCGCAGTGAGGCGGGCCGGAACCGCTGCTTCGGTCACAGAGGGCGCAGGTGCCTGCGGGGCGGCGAGGGTCGGAGTGTGCGCGCCAACGGCAAGGCCGATGGCGGCGGCGAGGATGGTGCTGAGTTGTGGCATGGATAGGCTCCGGTTATTGGGGGGGGCGCATTATATGAGGTTTTTGTGATTTTTTCGGGAAGGAACCGGGTGATGCCGGGGATGTTGCGCTTGACACGGACCGTGCCACGGCAGCAGCCCCGCTATACTGGCATCATCACATAACCGCCCAATACCGGACCATCGCCAAGGAAACCCCATGCCGCCCAAACCTGCCCCGCGTCTGCTCACACCGGCCAATCCGCCCCGTGACCGCTCACGTTTCACCACCACCCACCTTACCCTGCTTGTGGTGCCTATCGTCCTGTGGTTGCTTTACAGCTGGCTGCGCCCCGCGCCGGCCATCGTTGTCCCGCCGCCACCCGCTGCGACCGCGCCAACCGCAGAAACAGCGCCAACCGCAGAAACAGCGCCCGCGTCGGCCGTGCGGCAGAAAACCGCTCCGCCTGCCCCGCCGACAGCGGATCACGCTGCGGCGCAGCAAGACCCGCTGGTGAACTATCCGCGCGCAAACAGTACCTGGGGCGACGTGCTCAATCCGCAAAAGCTCATCCCCGCCGAGGGTTACACCGCCTATTACCTTGACACGGGGCAGTCGCGTTCCCGCCACGTCGCTGACGATGGCCGGCCGCGCAGCATGTCGCAGACGCTAGATTACGTCATGCCCGCCTATACGCCCGAACCACACCATCTCCGCCACACAGAGCAGACCGAGCACATCCGCGTGCCCGATGTTGACACACAGCTCCCTTACGGCATTCCGGCCTACCGTTTTGCAGCGTACTGGGTCGGGCGGCTGCATGTCCCGCAGCGGGCGCGGTATCACCTCAACCTGACGCAACGCAGCGGCATAAGCCGCGTCCTCCTCGACAAACACATCCTGATGACCGGCAAGCCCATGGGCAGCCGCCTCACCTTCGACCTGGAGGCGGGCGATCACCTGGTTGAAATCGAATACACCAACGATTGGAGCAGTGCCGATTTTCAGCTCTACCTTGACGCCGAAATTCCCGAAGTGCGCGTTGCAGACCTGCCCGCCACCCTGGCTGCCCTCGCCCTACCAACGAGTACCGTGGTCTATCTGGTCGATGTCCACGGCAGCGATGCCCCCAACGACAGCATCCGCCTGTACGCGCCGCTTGATGGCACACCCTACATCCTCCTCCTCAACAGCCGCCGGGCGGTGCAATGGACGCTGAACGGGCGCCCACCCGCCGTCGTCGTCTATAACCTGGCCAACCGGGGCAGCCGCGTTCATGCCGACGGCCAGATGCCGCTCCTCACCTGGGGCGAAGGTATCGAAACCGCACCACCTGACGAAACCCAAAACCCGCCGCAAAAGCCCGAATGCGAATGCCTGCAAGACGGTTTCTATTGCCGCGAACGCAACCTCACCCTCTACGACTACGCCACCGCCATCCGGCAACTGACCGGCTACCCGCTGGCGGGTTTCAACCACGACGACAGCGTGCGGGAGCTGGCTATCCCCGCTATCCCCGTGACCGCACAAGACCTCGCCCCCGGAGAAAAAATCGTGCGCGAGATCAACGAACAGCGTATCTATTGCTACCGTACCCTATCCCGCTGACCGGAGTCCCCATGCCGCCAAAGTCCCCCAAACCCGCCCCACGCCTCATCACCCCGGCCGAGCCGCATTACCGACCTTCGCGCCTTACCGTTACCTACCTTGCCCTGCTTGCCGTACCCGTCGTGTTATGGCTGCTCTACGCGCTGTTTCGTCCCGTGCCGGAAAAAGTCGTCCCGCCGCCTGTTGAAATCACCGCTCCCGCCCCTACTGCCGATACCACAGCGCCACCTGCAACCACACCGCCTGCACCGGCGGAAGCCGTGCCCTCCGCAGAAGAACGCGTCGCGGCGGCAGTCGCAGCAGCCAAGCGGCAAGCGGCGCCACCCGTGGTACCGCCCTCTGCGTCTGTCGATCCCGCCGCCGTCCTGCATTACAGCGAGTCGGTAACGACGGAATCCGACGGGCAGGTGCAGACAGCTGTTGATATTGACCCGCTGGCGCACTATCCGCTGGCGGAGCACAATTGGGGCGACGACCTGAGCCCAAGCAGACAAATACCGGCAGCGGGTTACACCGCCTATTACCTCAATCTCAATACAACCAAGCCGCAGCGCAAACAGATCGTTGCCCGCGCACATGTAAGCGAGATCGCCGTGAATTACGGTTGGAGCGATTTCCACAACATCCCTTCGCAACAGTTCGCCGCTTACTGGGTTGGCAAACTGCGCGTACCCGCATCCACATCGGGGCTGTATCACATTGAGGGCGAAATCGGTCAGGCGAACGTGCGCGTCATGCTCAACCGGCGCATCATCCTTGATGCAAAAGGCAACCTTGACCATCAACCGTTCCGGCTGAATACCGGCGAATACCTGCTGGAAGTCGAATACAAAAGCCGCTGGCATACCACCGAATTCCGCCTCGACATCGTCCCCGCCCCCATCCTCAGGAATTCTCGCTGAAGCAAGAGCCTTTAATCGACTCATCGCCGCCGA
>ERZ773077.1903-NODE-1903-length-13912-cov-46.302879_pt1 | contig 13912 bp, 16 predicted proteins | sample MGYA00580612_ERZ773077 | MGnify/ENA primary metagenome ERZ773077 (study PRJEB29015, sample SAMEA2737971) | human oral metagenome | biome: human oral; feature: human-associated habitat; material: dental | place: China | collected 2021 ...
CACAAGTCACTCCCATAGCAATGTGAGCAACGTCCGCACGAGTGAAGGTCAAGATACGGGCTACATCACCAAAACCATTGATATTTACCAAACGGTCTGAATCTGGAACCTCTACATTCTTCATGGTAATATGGCCATTACGGACACAACGAAGAGCAATCTTGTGTGGAATTGGTTCTGCATGATATCCAGGAGCTCCCTTACGAACGATAAAGCATTTCACTTTTCCATCTTCAACGTCGCGGGCAAATACTGGAACAACATCAGCTGTATCTGATCCACCGATCCAACGTTTTTCTCCGTTCAAGATCCATTTATCGCCAACACGCTCAGCTGTTGTAGCAAGACCTCCAGCAATGTCAGAACCTGACAACGGCTCAGTCAAAGCGAAACATCCTTGCCAGTCAAATGCAGCCAATTTAGGAAGGAATTCTTTTTGTTGACGCTCGTCACCACCAAGCAAGATTGTGTTGTAGCAAAGTCCACCATGAACTGTGAAGAAAGTTGCTATAGACGCATCAAAACGAGCTAATTCCAAATACAAGAATGCGATATAAAGTTCTGATGGTTTGTAGTTGCCTTCGCGACCTTCGAACAATTTAGGGTTGTTCATGATTTGAGCGCCTTTAGCAACAGCATAGAATTGTTCGAATGGGAAATCAGGTGCTTCCCAATATTCATTGATTACAGGACGAAGGTGTTTTTCAATCAAACGACGAGTTTCTTGTAATACTTCAGCTTCTCCCAATGTCAAGCCATCTGCATAGTGGAAAAGATCCTCAGGGTATAGTTCACGCAAAATTTCTTCTTTAGTTGCCATTTTATTGACTCCTTTTGTATAGTTTTTATTTGTAATAAGAGCGCTTTCATTTTGCGGCTCAGTATTTGTTGACGCTTTCATTTTATATCTAATATGTTATAATGTCTACTTAAGAAAGATTAATAAGACCATAAGTTGAGGTTATACATATTGATTTGACTGGCTTTGAAAGGTCTTTTTCTAATAAAAACTAGGAAAAAATCTTTGAATGCGGTTACAAACTTTGAAGAAAGATCTACCTTGAACTGACTTTTTATATTGAGCTTTGAAAAAGAAAAAGCCCATGTGGGCTTTTCAGCATTTTTATCGGATTTGTTCAAAATGCAAATGGACAGCGATATGATCACCGTAACCACTGCGCTCCAAATCACGCTGCAAGCGGTAAGAAATATAATGCTCAGCAATGGTGATATAACCTGCTCCCAAGAGACGATTTTCAACCATAGACTGAATCATACTGATAGTCGCACGCTCAACCTTGGCTTCTTCCAAATCTAACACGACTTTTTTTGTCACCAAGGCTAGATTTTGACGGAGGTCGTCTGTCAAGACATAAACAGTTTGAGCTGCTTTTAATACCGCTTGATAGATTTTATCTGGGTCAAAATCAACAACTTCCCCACTACGTTTAATAACTTTCATAAAATACTCCTTTATTCATATATTTCTGATGTAATGTAAATCTCTGGCTTGACTGCTATCAATCCAATTTTCAGTAGCAGAGTCAAAGACAAAGCCCTCTTTTTCATAAAAAGGAAGAGCAATAGCATTTCCTTCAGTTACTGTGACGGCTTGTTCTTTAGCCTGATATTGTGATTTTTGATAAGTTGTCAAGGTCTCCAGTAACTCATGACCAATTCCCAAACGTTGAGCCTGAGGCAAGACATAGAGAACGTAGACATTGGCTCTGCCGTCCTCGCTCATTCCACCACCAATACAACCAAGCACCTGCCCATTCCTCTCTGCCAGCCAATAGCCGTTCCATTCGGTAGAAAGTTCAGTCAAGTCCTTGTGCAAACGTTCTTGGCTATAGAACATGTCAAACACTCGTTCTATGTAGGAAGAGGAATAAATATCTTTATAGGTAGTCAGCCAAGTTTCTCTACATATTTTTTGGATTTGATGCCAATCATCCTTGCTTGCCTTACGAACCCGCATTTCATCACCTCTCAAGCTAGAACTTACCCTATCATTATACAATTTTTTCTCGTTTTTTTCAAAAAGAATAGAACATTTAGAAAAAGGACTGCAGAGAGGAACCGAGCCACAATCCTTATAATTTTATCTAACGTTTGATGTACCGTTCAAATGCAATCCTTTTGAAATATTTTTCAGACAACTATAAATGCTAGTCCGTTTATCAAGTTAATAGAACCAACTAATAAGAGGCTGGGACAAAATCCTAGCCTCTCAATTGTCTTTGGATTGTCGAGCAAGACGCAGTGGTTGAGTGGGCTCTACTACGCTGATTTCATCAGCTTTTACAGCCCTACTCAACTGTGCGGAGGTGGGACGACGAAATCGAATTCTAACGAATTACCGATTTCTGTCCCACTCTCATTTTGCTCTAATACGATATCTTGTTTCTTGTAACGATAATGCATTTTCCAATGATTTTCAGACACTTCTTCTAATTTCAAAGTTTTGTTAATCTTATTAAAAGGCAATTTCTCTTCCTCAACTTTCTTTAGGAGCTCAACTAATAAGTCACCCCCAGTGTTTAGAGAAATTAAACTATCATCCTCGCTATCGTATTGAAGTAAAACTTTCTTCGTCGGTTTGTGAACGACATTATAAAGATTAAAAGCCCTTTTAATGTCAAAATTCTTCTCTTTGTCGGCTATCATTGGCACAGTATGCAACTCTAACCGACCAATTTTAAAAGCACCGAAAAGACTGACAACAATCCCTAATCCAGCAAGTGTTTCCCATATGAGAGAGAAAAGTTTTAAATCCCAATCTGTTATAAGGTTAAGGAGTAGATAAAGAGCCCCCAAACCAAACCCTAACAAAATTAAACCTGCGCCATAGAAACTTGCCTTATCACCAGTTCGAATAATTGGCTTGTCGTAAACTCTCTTCCCTCAAGTTTTTCCAGACTGCGCTTTGCCTTGTACTCTTCGATTCTTTGACTATGCTTTTCTGTCATACTATTTAATCACACCTTACTTATCTATATAAACTCTAAACCAAAATTACCGATCAATAATCTGGTCTTAGAACCCCTTTAACAGTCTCTTTAGTCGCTTCATAGTCGCCATCAACCACAACCTTGATAATACGCTTAGCATCTTCCTCAGGAGCTGGCACAAGCGGTAAGCGGGTTGGACCTGCTGCAAAACCCATGTAATTGAGGACGGCCTTGACCGGAGCAGGGCTTGGGTAAGAGAACAGGGCATTGACTTTTGGAATGAACTTCCGCTGGATTGCAGCCGCTTTTTTGATGTCATTGTGCTTGATAGCATCCAGCATTTCAAACATTTCATCACCGTTTGTGTGAGAAGCAACGGAAATAACCCCATCAGCACCCAGATTCATAGCATGAAAGGCATCGCCGTCCTCACCCGTATAAATCAGGAACTCCTCTGGACGATGTTCAATCAGATAGGCCATATTTGCCAGACTGGTACATTCTTTCACGCCGATAATATTTGGGTGTTCTGCCAGCCTCAACATAGTCTCAGGTGTCATCTCAACTACTACCCGTCCTGGGATATTATAGATAATAATAGGCAGGTTTGAAGCATCCGCAATCGCTTTAAAGTGCTGATACATACCTTCTTGAGACGGTTTATTGTAATAGGGAACAATGGCCAAACCTGCCGCAAAACCACCAAAGGCATCTACCTCTTTGACAAATTCAATGGAGTCACGCGTTTCGTTAGTACCGACACCAGCTATCAAAGGAACACGACCCTTAACAACCTTTTGAACAGCCGCAAACAATTCCAGCTCTTCATCGTGAGTCAGAGTCGGACTCTCTGCAGTCGTTCCAGCTAGCAAAATCCCATCCGTATGGTGAGCCAAAAGATGCTCAATCAAGTCTGGAATGGCCTCAAAATTGATGGAGCCATCTTCATGAAAAGGCGTAATGAAAGCTGTGATGATTTTACAATTCTTCAAATCTGCGTATGCCATAGACTTACCTCTCTTTGTATGAAAAGAGGATTGAATGACAGATATTCAATCCTCGATCTGTCACGTATTTTTAGACAGCTTATTTTAATTCAAAAACGACTTCATCTGTTGGACGAACCAAGCCACGCTCATGCAGTGTTTCAGCGATTTGGACAGAATTCCAAGCAGCACCTTTGAGAAGGTTATCTGAAACAACCCACATGTGAATTCCTTTTTCGGCATCCAAGTCTTTACGGATACGACCAACAAAGGTATCACGTGAACCTACTGCATTGATGGCTTGCGGATAGATTTGATGAGCCACATCATCCTCCAGAACTGCACCTGGAAAGGCTGCGATAGCTGCTTTCACTTCTTCAATTGGAGCTACTTCTTTTGTTTCGATGTAAACAGACTCAGAGTGAGCTGACAAGACTGGAATACGCACACAGGTTGCAGACACTGCGATGCTATCATCTTCCATGATTTTCTTGGTTTCCTTGGTCATCTTCATCTCTTCATAAGTGTAATCATTGTCAGTGAAGACATCGATTTGTGGAAGTGCATTGAAGGCGATAGGATAGTGTTTCTTATCACCACCTGAAGGCAAGATTTCCGCATGCAAATCACGTGGATTTACACCATCATTCAAGACTTCACGAAGTTCACGCTGTGTTTCAAGAATCGCTCCCATACCAGCACCTGAAACAGCTTGGTAAGTTGAAACAATGATACGATCCAAGCCCCATTTTTGACGAACAGGCTCAAGAGCTACCATCATCTGGATAGTTGAACAGTTAGGGCAGGCAATGATTCCGTTGTGGGCATCCAAGGCATGAGCATTTACTTCTGGGACCACCAAGGGTACATCGGGATTTTGACGGAAATAAGATGTATTATCCACCACTACCGCTCCAGCTTTAACGGCGTATGGTGCATACTTAGCTGATGTAGAACCACCTGCTGAAAAGAGAGCAATATCCACACCTTCAAAAGCTGTCTCAGTCGTTTCCTCAATCGTAATATCTTGGTCTTTAAATTTCAAAGTCTTACCTGCTGAACGTGCAGAAGCAAGGTAACGAATTTTATCGATAGGAAGTGATGATTCTTCCAGCATTTTAATCATTTGAGCGCCAACAGCACCTGTCGCGCCGACTACAGCAACTGTATATCCCATACAATCCACCTCTGAATTTTCTAAAAATTTTGTATATTCTAGTATTATACTATTTTTGATGAAAATTGCAAACATTTCTGAAGGATAAGCCAGGCTTTTTAAAATGTTGCTGCTATTCTATAACCCAACTGCCTTCTGCGAAGTTGTTTCGTCAAGAGCAATAGCACTCACGACGCCAAACATCTCAGTATCAATGTCTCTAATCTCAGCTTCGACCAATGGTCTCACCTCTCTAAGAGACATAGAAAAATCCCCAATCCGTAGACTGGGGATAAGGGCACTTTCGTGTGATCAGCAGGTTCACACAACTGATCAAGGTCCGCTCCTGCGTTATGACCTCCCATGCTTCAATTTGCAGGTAAACTGCATATCGACTCATCGCACCTATCTATCATAAGCTATAGCGTAGAAAATGTCAAGCTATAAAGATTAGTCAACCATCACAGATACTTACTTCCCTCTCGAATACTAAGCGCAGCCATCTCTTCCCGATGTCGCTGGATAAAATTCCTAACCCAGTCTGGGTTGGTTTTGGAATAATCTCTCAGCGCCCAGCCGATGGCCTTGTTAATAAAGAATTCTGTTTGGCCTAGATTATTCACTAAAATTTTCTCTAGCAACTCTGTGTCTGTTTTCTCTTTTCGCAGCAGCTGATGATCAATGGCTAATCGTCGCAACCAGATATCCTTATCGCAACTCCAAGCTAGAATAATCTCTTTTGTTTCTGGAAATCGAGCAATGATTGATCCGACCAAGCGGTCTAAAAAGTCAATGGTATCCCACCAAGACTTCGTTTGAGCTAGTTTTTTCAAACGTGGCAAGTCAGATGGAGTCAAGAATTTCTTGCAAATCTCCAGATAGTCAAGCGCGATGTACTGCAATTCACGATAAGGATTACTCCAAGCTTCATTTATGAAATCCCAGTCAATGACGGAGTCAGTCTGCTGTTTGAAAAAAGGCTTTGCGAGTTTCCGCCTGGCCGGCGTCTTGACTCCTAGAAAGTCAAATTTATTTTTCATATAGGCTTTCATAGCCACCGCATCGTCAAGGTTAGCTACTGCTTTTAACTCTTTTACCAATTCTTCTACATTCATAGCCTACTCCAGCAATTCACGGTCATAAATAGTGTAGTCACAGCGGTAAATCACCAATCGCTTACCGTCAATCAACAATTCAGAGGTTTTTGGAGCATCTGACTTATCAAGAGAGACACGATCGCCAGCATAAGCAGCCAGCGGAGTCCCGTTTTGCGAGCGAATCAGAATGACTTTCTTCTTGCCCGTAAACTCATTTTTGAAGGCTGAAATCATGCGATTCAAAACGGGGACTGCATGGCTGTTTTCCTCAACATCAGCAGTCTTTTGATACTGGGCAAAAACATCTTTCAAGCCTTTTTCTTCTGCAATTAAGGAAGAGCCCACATGGTCAATCTCATACTTCCCCAAGGTAATTTTGAGCACAGATGAGTCTTCCTTGGAATTTCCTTCCGCATCAACTGAGTCAAACTCCTCGTTACGCGAGATGGATAGGGACTTGCCCGACATTTGGTCAATAAGCTGGGAATTTTCATCGTAGGTTCGAACTGTCATCTCCAGCCCCAGCCATTCTTCCTTGGCGTTTTTAAACCAATTTTCAATGGACTGACAGCTGGCCAAGGTCAAAAGGGCAATACTTAGAAGAGTTATTATTAGGTATTTCTTTTTCATCATTTCTACTCCATTTCTGTTAAAAGTTTGATGGATCCAGCTTGCTTTTCTAAGGATTTTTGCAGCCAAACAATATCATGCCAACGTTCGAATTTATAGCCAATTTTAGGGAAATGTGCTACTTGCTGATAACCTCGCTTGGCATGGAAAGCGAGGCTATACTCATTTGGCAAAGAAATACAGGCTAGAAAATGCATATATCCCATCTGATCTACAGGCCTTCAAGTTCATCATAAAGCTTGCTGCCGACCCCTTTCCCTCTGCCATCCTGACTGACATAAACGGATAATTCTACCGCCCAATCGTAGGCTGCACGCGCATAATAAGTCGAAGCATAGGCATAACCTAAAATAGCGCCTTCTTCTTCAGCTACCAGATAAGGATATTTTTCCAATGTTTTTTCGATCCGATTTGCGAAATCCTCAATAGTCGGCACATCGTATTCAAAAGTGATGGCTGTATTTTCTACATAAGGCGCGTAAATGGTGAGTAAAGCCGCAGCGTCTGATTTCTTAGCTAATCTTATGTTCATAAAGACCCCGTGTTCACGTTATTTCCACTATTATATCAAAAAAAGGCTCGTTAGAGCCTCAGAACGAAGACAAACGTCATTTTTGGTGTTTGTCTTTTTGTATTTTCAAAACTATTTACTTTGTCATCTGATATTTCCATCCAAAAACCGGATTTAGAATAAAATAAAAAGGAATATTCTCTATCCATTTCACCAATTTTTTGATATTTAAACACGCCAAAGTAAGCCCAACCTTATCTTCCATTTTGGACTTTCCTTTCTCTCTGGTGTATCTCAAGTTATGATATTCCTTAGCAGTCCCAAAGAGTCGCTCAATTGTTTCTTTGCGCTTCTTATAAAGCTCCTTCATCCCTCTTTGGTGGCGAATCTCTTCACAAAATTCAAGATCATCTTTCCATACATGTCTTGTGATGACTTTCTGCTGATTCTGGCTTCGAGTACAAACAGATAATAGAGGACAAGCGACACATACTGTTGGATCACTCTTATACTCACGGTAGCCTGCTCGGGTCGTCGTGCGATAGGCTAACACTTGATTCTCTGGACAGAGGTAACAGTCATAGAAAGCATCATAAACAAAATCACCAGGTCTTAAGTTCCCCTTTACTCCCTTGGGGCGGGTATAGGGGAAGACAGGGATGATGTTTCGCTCTAATAAATAATGAGCAATAGCTGGGGTCTTATAGCCTGAGTCCGCAATAATGTAGCGTGGGGAGAAAACTTCTAACTGTGAAAAAAGGGCAGGGAAAGCCTGACTATCATGAACATTTCCTGCTTCAACCGTATAAGCCAAGGCCCAACCATGCTTATCACAAGCTACTTGGGCAGAATAGGCAAATACTTCCTTGTGTTGACCCTTGTGGAACCAACCACTCTCAGGATCTGTCCTTGAGATTTTCTTTTCCTTAGCCTCGCTTTCTTGTGCGGGCTTTAAGGACTTTTTTTCGTGTTTCCTCCTATCTAAATCAATCTCAACTTCCAACTGCTCACTCATAAATTTAGCTTGTTGGGCAACCATTTCCTTACGATATTTGTGATTGTTAGCTGCTGCTTTGATGTGAGTACCATCCACAAATATTTCCGAAGGATCAATTAAGCCAGCACATAAAGCTTGATGGAGCACTCGCGAAAATATCTCTGAAATTAATTCTTTATCTTGAAAACGACGACTGTAATTCTTTCCATAGGTGGTAAAATGAGGGACCTTGTCATCCAAGCTTAGTCCAAGAAACCAACGATAAGCTACGTTTACTTCAATATCTTTAATGGTTTGGCGCATGGAGCGAATGCCATAAAAACATTGAATCAAAGGGATTTTGACTAACATGACAGGATCGAGACTAGGACGACCATTATCTGGACTATAGGTGTCTTCTACCAAGTCATAGATAAAATCAAAATCAAGCTTTGAATCTACTTGGCGAAGAAAGTGATCCTCTGGGACCAATTCGTCTATCGTATAGAAGCCATATTGGCGACGATTATAATCTGGTTTTTCTTTGTGAAACATAGAGAATACCTCACAATTCTTCTCACTTCTATTATACGACTTTACACAAAGAAAAGCCCTTAGAAACTTGGGTTATAAGGACTTTGTCTTCAATCTGAATCAGGCAAAAATTGCCTGATTTTTTATATTTGTTAGACCATGCTATTTTTCCACAGCTTCATTATAGATTCGAATCCAAGGAGCAACTTGATTCATCACATCTAAAAACTGCAATAAGTCAATATATTTTTGATTCGTATAAGGCCCAAAAGCCAGACGAATATCTTTGTTAGAACTCATTGGATTGTAATACAGATACAGGTAATGAATTTTTAGATGATTCGTTTGTTCCACTTCCTCAATCTTAATGGTCATATCAACTAAATCAGAAAGCCTGAGAAATTGGAAATAAGCATCCACCCGTATGATAGCATCCTTGTAAAGATAGAGAGATAGACTTTCACGCGCATAACGAGGGTCACTATAAATCAGTTGAAAATCCTTTTCAAGCTCTGGAAAGTGAGAATAAAGTTCTTGACAGCGTCGCAGACTCTTTTCTTTATTGACCAAAGCAAGGCAAGTAAAGAGGCCACTCATCGCCATTAGCAGGATGATTGAAATCAGAGCCCATATACTCCCGACTTCATCTGTCTGTGGCAAAGCCAAGAGCAAAACGAAAGCCCCTAGACCACAAAAAACAGGAAAAACTAATTCCTTATAAAATTTAAAATTTATTTTTTCTTGCACCAATTGATCCTCTCAATCCAAACATAGCTAGTTTTCCACCTTTAGTCTATGCCCAAGGATTATAAAAGCGTCCTTGATTGACAAGGAAAAGAAGAAGGCTGAGGGCTAGTAAAAAGACGGACACCAGGATTACAAGTTTGTCTAGTTTTCCGAAGGCTTGCTGGGTGTACCAGGTCCGCTGTTTATTTTTCCCAAAGCGGCGTAGCTCCATGGCCGTCGCAATCGTATTGATTCGCTCGAGCGAGCTGAAAATCAGGGGAATGACGATTTGCAGATTGCCCTTGACCCGTTTGCTGAGGGGAGCCTTTTTGGATAATTCTTGTCCACGCGCCTCTTGAGACATCTTGATGAGGTAAAATTCCTCCTGTAAATCTGGAATATAACGCAGGGTCAGACTGACCGCATAGGCAATCTTATAAGAAAGGCCGATTTGATTCAGACTAGAAGCAAATTGACTGGGATGCGTGGTCATGAGAAAGATCACCGCTAGAGGAATCGTTGAGAAATACTTGAGCAAAAGATTCAAGAGATAAAAGAGCTCCTGAAGCGTGAGATTATAAGCTCCCCATCCTGTCCAGAGCAGATTCTTGGCTCCGTAAATCTCCACCCCATACTGAGGGGCAAAGAGATAGACCATGAGAATATTCAGCGCTGCAAAAGTTCCCGCAAAAGCCAGAACGAAAGAAATGTCTTTCAGCCGAATCTCAGACACTCGAAATAAAATTAGGGAAGCCAGAGCCACAAGAAGGAGGAAACGCGTATCGTAGCTCATCATGGCTGCCACCGAAACCAGGATAAAAAAGATAAGTTTGCTGGCACCAGATAGACCATGGAGAAAAGTCTTTCCGGCATGGTAGCCAATCAATTTTTGTTGATTAAACATGACTTTCCTCCTTTTTTTGCATGTAAAATTGAGTCAGAGCTAACGGATCCGCTCCCAGCTTCTCAGCCAAGCTAAAAATCGAAGTTTCCTTTAGATTGGCCGCTGCAATCAACTCATGATTAGACAAAACCTGAGCAGGCGACTGGTCTGCTAAAATCTGGCCGTCCACCACCACGATGGCCCGATCAGAATAATCCAGCATGAGCTGCATATCATGGGTAATCATGATAATCGTGTGTCCCTGCTGGTTTAGCTCATCGAGAAAGTCCATCATCTCTGTATAGTGGCGCTGATCTTGACCAGCTGTTGGCTCATCCAAAAGGATAATCTCTGGATTTAGCACCAAAATAGAAGCAATGGTCACCCGCTTCTTCTGACCAAAAGACAGGGCTGAAATTGGCCAACTGCGGAATCCATAGAGACCACAAGTTTTGAGGACAGCATGAACTCTTTCTTCAATCTCTGCTTCGGCCAAACCACGCAACCGCAGCCCCAGAGCCACTTCATCAAAAATCATGGTGGTCGAAATCATCTGATTGGGATTTTGCAAGACATAGCCAATCCGCTCTGCTCGCTCCTTGATAGAGTCGCCCTTGATATCCTGTCCCTGCCAATGATACTCCCCTTCTGTATCAATAAAACGACAGAGAGCCTTAGCTAGCGTAGACTTGCCAGCACCATTTTTCCCAACGATTGCTATCCGCTCACCCTTGAAAATCCTCAGACTGATATCCTGCAAAATAGGTCTATCGCTCTGATAGGCAAAGGAAACATGGTCAAGTTCTAAAAGGGCTTCGTGCCTACTATCAACCTGCTCTGCTGTTTGCTCGGTCAGTCTCTGCGAAAGTCCTGTAAGTTCCAGCTTGGTCAAATCAATCAGATGAGTCGCGCTTGCCACATCAAAACCAAGCTGCCGCAAGGCTGTGATATAGAGAGGTTCTCGGATCCCATTTTCCGCTAAGAGGTCTGCCTTAAGCAGATCATCCGGCGCACCGTTAAAGAGAATCTGACCATCATTGACGAGGACAACTCGGTCAACAGGTCGATAAAGAACATCTTCCAAGCGGTGCTCAATGATGATGGTAGTGGTTGCAGCTTCTCTATGAATCTGATCAATCAAGTCAATCGTGTCCTGACCAGACTTGGGATCGAGATTGGCCAAAGGCTCATCAAACAGCAAAATTGGACTCTCATCGATCAAGACACCTGCCAGACTGACCCGCTGCTTCTGCCCGCCAGACAAGTCTTGAGGACGATGGTCCAAAAGCTGCTCTAGGTCTAGCTGCTTGGCCCAACGGATAACTTTCTCCCGCATCAAGGGCAAATCCACCATGTCATTTTCCAGAGCAAAGGCCAGATCCTCTGCTACACTGAGTCCGATAAACTGACCATCCGTGTCCTGCAAGACCGTGCTGACAAGATTTGACTTGTCATAAATACTGCTATCAAAGGCTGGCTGCCCCTTAATCAAGAGTTGTCCACTGGCCTGTCCCTTGTAAATATTGGGAATAATGCCGTTAAGACACTGCCCCAGGGTTGACTTACCAGAGCCAGACGGCCCAATCAGCAGAACCTTTTCCCCTTCATAAATGGTCAGATTGATATGCTTCAAAGTCGGCTCCGACTGAGCCTGATATTGAAAACTAAAATCTTCAAATTGAATAATTGGTTTTTTCATGTTTTTCTATAAGGCCAAAGCGATCTGAATCGCCAGATTGGCCACCTTATCTTTCTCGTCTAAGTCCGCATGATTAGCCAGATTGCGCATATCCCAAGCCTCCTCAGACAGATGGTCCGCCGCATAAAAGAACTGGCAAACTTGAATGCCACGAAAGGCCGCCAAAGCCGCTACAGCCGAGCACTCCATGTCCACACAGATAGCTCCCGCCTCTTTTCTCCTGCGTAGCTTGTCCACAGTCTCTCGGAAAATGCCGTCGGTCGTCCAAACCTTGCCCAAGCTATGGGAAATCCCTCGCCGCTCAAGGAAATTTACCAGAAAATCCTGCAAGCCAACATTGACCGCTATCTCCGAACTAGCCGGCTGATAATGATAGCTAGTCCCCTCATCGCGCAAGGCTGCTGTCGGAATAATGACGGATGTTGCTTTGATATCCTCGTCCAGCACACCACAAGTCCCAAAGAGAACCAGCTTCTTCATACCAAAAGCAATCAAATCCTCCAGAATAGCCACACAAGCGGAAGCTCCAACTGGTGCATTGAAAAGAGCTAACTCCTGCCTATCCGCAAAGACTCGATAGATAGGAATTTCAATGTTGGCCATAGATGTCGTCGTAATCAACTCATGATCAAAATCCGCCAACATTCGGGCAAAGGTCTCCCGAGCAAAGCAGGACACTGCCGTCTCCGGAAATCCTTCAATAGGCTCTATCAAATCCTCTGGATTAATGATGGCCTTACGATTTTGATCAAACTCTTCAAGAATCATCGACTTGTTTTATCCCTTTCTTTAGCATGAAATAGCCAGCTAATGTCCACTGACTCTATCTTACTATTGTATCATAAAAAGGCTGTCTACTGACTATCACCAGCATATTTTCTAGCTAGCCAAGGATATAGGCAGGCTCTATAGCAAGGATGGGGTCAAGCGCATTTCAAAACGAAAGAGAGATGCTCATCATATTGACTATTAAATCATAATCTCTGATTTCCACCAAGCACCTTAGATATAATGTCTTCATGTTTCCAAAAATTGAATTTCTGAATTCCAATAATTATGGTGCACATCTAGAATTTTTCGGAAAAGTTTGTAGGTGCTTAATTATCTAGTATTTCTATCTAAACCAACGAGTATATACGCTGAGTACTTCTGTTCTAAAGAATTAAAATCCAAACTCAGTGAGGTTATAAACCACCTTTGCTCCCAGACTTCTAAAACATGCTCCTTCTCCAAAACGAACTCTGGCATTGGTATAAAATCTGTGCAACAAAATACGAAAAAACTGTATCCACGAAGAGTCTTTCCGACTGAAAGCTTCATCAATACAGATTTTGAGAATATATTTGAATTTCTAAGAAAGCAAAACTCATTCTGAGCAATTCTTACTTTTTATCATGCTGCGTCAGCTCCTGATTGTAGGACAAGGCTAGACCAATCCAGTAAGACAGTTCTTTTTGTCCTTCGCCATCTAAATCAATATAGCCATGATAAAGCTTATTATTCATCACTGTGACACTAGCACCATTTTTAGGTAGGACCTGCTTTTCCATTTCCTTACCGATGCGTACCATGACAAGCTCTTGACCCTTTTCTGAACTCACAGTCACGGTCATCTTACCGCGGACCATAAAAGCCAAACCACCAAACATCTTCTTCTCTTCTACCTCTTCTTCAAAAACATGAGGAGGAAATTCAGTAGCTAAAATGACACGGACTTGCTGGGCTAAGGATTCACTATAAGCCATCCTTCTACCTCATTTCAT
>ERZ773077.1906-NODE-1906-length-13898-cov-8.965470_pt1 | contig 13898 bp, 12 predicted proteins | sample MGYA00580612_ERZ773077 | MGnify/ENA primary metagenome ERZ773077 (study PRJEB29015, sample SAMEA2737971) | human oral metagenome | biome: human oral; feature: human-associated habitat; material: dental | place: China | collected 2021 ...
CCGTGCTGTTGATGATGATCAGCGGCCACAGGAAGGCGTTCCAGTAGTCGATGAATGCGAAGGCTGCGACGACAGCGATCGGCCCGCGCAGCAGCGGCACGATCACGTGCAGCAGGATCTTGAACTGCCCGGCCCCGTCGATGCGGGCGGCCTCCTCATAGTCCCCGGGAAGCGACAGCAGGAACTGCCGCAGCATGAACGTCCCGAATGCCCCGAAGGCGAAGGGTAGGACGATCATCGGGTAGGAGTCGGTGGCTCCCAGGGCGTCGGCCCCCAGGAACAGGGGGATCACCAGCACCTCAATGGGCAGCACCAGCGTCGCGATGAACACTGAGAACAGCACCCCGCGTCCCGGGAAGTCGAGTCGCGCGAAGGCGTAGGCGTTGAGGACGGAGACCACCACCACGATCAGCGCCCCGGCGAGGGCGTAGACGAAGGTGTTGATGAGGATCTGCCCGAAGGGGATCGACGTGAAGGCCTCGGTGAAGTTGTCCCAGCGGACCTCGTCGCCGAACAGCGCGGTGCCGGAGGATAGCACCTGGGCGCTTGGCTTCAGCGCCGAGAGGAACATCCACACGAAAGGCATGACGAACAGCAACCCGACGACGACCAGGCAGGCCTTGGAGATCACTGTGCCCCAGCGGCGGAGGCGTCTCGGCTCACGAGTCATAGCTCACCCATCTCTTCTGGCCCACGAACTGCAGGGCCGTCACCAGCATCACCAGCACGAACAGCACCCAGGCCAGTGACGACGCCAGGCCCAGCTTGTCGAAGGAGAATCCGCTGCGATAGAGGTGCAGCACCAGGGTGTTCGTCGAATCACCGGGGCCGCCCTTGGTCAGCATGTAGGGCTGCGTGAACACTTTGAAGGCTCCGATGACGGTCATGACGGATGCGAAGAACAGCGACGGCGACAGCATCGGGAACGTGACCTTCCAGAAGCGGCTCCATGCAGTGGTGCCATCGATCCTCGCAGCCTCCATCACAGCCGGATTGATGTTGTTCAGGCCGGCCCCCAGCACCACGATGTTGTAGCCGATGGCCTGCCACAGCGACATCATGATCAGCGAGACCATGGCCCAGGCAGGGTGGCCGAGCCACGACGGCCCGGTGATGCCGATGGCCTTCAAAGCACCATTGATCACGCCCCCGTCGTCGAGCATGACCCGCCAGATCAGGGCGTTGGCCACCATGGGAGTGACCACGGGGATGAAGAACAGCACCCGGAAGAACGGGGCCCAGTCCGGCAGAGAGTGCAGCCACACCGGGATGCCCGTTGACAGAATCAGGTTTACGGCTGTGTAGCCGACGGCGAACACGACGGTATTGCCCAGCACGGTATAGAAGACGGGGTCCTCACCGGAGAGCAGCCGAAGATAGTTCCCAGCACCGACGAACTCCGGCTCCCCGTAGAGGGGCCATTCGTGGAGGCTGATGACGATGGACGCGATCAGCGGCACCACCATGAAGATCAGGAATCCGCTCATGCCCGGAGCCAGGTGGAAGAAGGCCAGCAGCCTCTCGTTGACGCCAGGTTTCCTGGCCTTCTTCACACGCTCACGGGCTGACGTTTGGGCCAGCGTCACCATGGGTCAGTTCACAGACTTGGCGATGGCGTCGAGGATGTCCTGCGCGGTGCGTGTGCCGCGGGCCCCCTCTGGTGAGTACTGGGTGAACTGGGTGATGACCTGGTTCCACGTGGAGGTGGTCACCAGCGGCTGCCCGTCGGCGAGAAGGGCCTTCATGACCTCGGCGTCCTCAGCCGGCTTGCCGTCAGCCCAGCCATTCATGGCGGACGCGATGGAGGGGACAGTGCCGCGATGCTTGCCGACGTAGGCAACGACCTCGGGGGTGGTCATCTTCACGATGTTGGCGAACGCGGCCTTCTTGTCGGGACATTTGGCGGAGATTCCGAAGCCGGAGCCCTGGATCATGCCGACGGGTTTGCCGGTCTTCGATGGGATGACGGCGACGCCGACCTCGGACTCCGTGCCCTCACGGATGGTGGAATAGAACCACGGGCCCTCGATGACCATGGCCACTTTCTTGGCCTGGAATCCCTGCATGGGGACGTCGGTGGGGTCGGCGGGGTTCGGCGCTGCGGCAACGCCCTCCTTCGCCGCCAGGTCGAAGCCCCACTGGATGTCGGAGACGAAGGCCGGGTCGGTGATGTTCAGGCTGCCGTCCTTGACGGGAACGTTGCCGTTGGCGAAGGCGAAGGGCAGAAAGGGGTAGCTGGGGTCGGGGGCCATCGCGAAGCCCTGCACACCATCCTTGGTGAGGGCTTTGGCATCGGAGAGGAACTGCTCGGTGGTGTAGTCCAGGCCCGGCTCCCTCAGCCCGGCTGCCGCGAACATGGTTTTGTTGTAGTACAGCACCATGGGCTCGGCATCGTAGGGGATGGCGCGGACCTTCCCATCGACCGTCATGCCCTGCATCATGGCCTGGTTGTACTTGGTCAGGTCGAGGCCGGCCTCCTTCGCAAGGTCGTCGAGGGGGCTCAGCAGCTCACCGAGCTCCTGGGCGCGGGCGGCCTGAGTGGTGATGATGCACGGCGCGTCGGACGATGACATGCGGGTCTTCACCTTGGTCCAGTAGTCCTGGAAACTGGGGCCCTCGATGGTGAGCTTGAAATCGGGGGTGGTCTCCTGGACACCTTTGACGAAGGTCTCCCACTGTTCGCGGTCGGACTCGCTGGAAACCCACGTGTACATGGAGTTGACCCGTTCGCTCCTCTTGCTGTCGGAGGCACCCCCGAACAGCCACCCAGGCCCAGAGCCAGGGCGGTGCACAGCGCCACGGCGGCGGCACGACGGTATTTCATACATACTCCTTTGTCGTACTCGGGTGGCTGCCACGAGGCTGCTGCGCCTCACCAGAGACTCGAAGTTAACGCTAACATGAGGAATTTTAGGACACCGTTCGCACTTTGTCACTACTTTTCACCGACGACAGGACCCAAGCTCCCAGCCCGAGGCGCAAGGACCAGCACCTACGCACCCCACCTTCGACAGCCCCCACTCGGGCCGGCACTCAGCGAACATGCTGACAAATCACCCTGCGACCGTCCCTGGAGGGGAAACCCACCGACCATCAATCGTCCATTAACCAACCGGCGTGGCAAACCCACTTGGCAACTGAAGAGATGAAATATAAGTTAGATAATCTCTGGACATCGCCCTGAGAGGTTGCCGCATGGGCACACCCGACATGACGAACACGACCTTGGTCAGACAGCTTCCGGCTGGAAGGCCCGCTGCGCTGACCGCACTGCACGGGATCACAGGACATGCGGCGCTACTTCTCCTGTGCGGAATTTTGGCAGCGGCAGCACTTCCCCACGCACTGGCCATTCCCGAGTTCTGGGTCGGGGCGGGCGCGTCACTGGTGGCCGGCGAGGCGCTGCTGTGCGTTCGTCACGCCCAACCCAGGATCGACGATCGCGAGATCGACATGATCCTCGCTGTGACAACCCTGGCCAGCGTCGTCTGGGTTGTGCGGCAATGGCCTCCACCGGGTGATCTGACGATCGCCACCATCGCGTGGATGCTCTGCATGGTCACATGCCTGCTGACCCTGAGCGGCACACGAGCTGCCATGTGGCTGTGGCCAGCCGCGCTGCCCGCGCTGGCATGGCTGCTGCCAGATGGCATGCGCCTGATCGCGCTGCTCATCGCCTGCGGCCTATGCCTGGCGACCGTCACGCTCATACTGCTCCGGCGCGGCTGGTCCCCGAGAGACCAGCTGGCCACTATCCCGCCGAAACGGCTGGCCCTGGTGGCCTCCGTGCTCCTCATCGTCGCCCTGACAGCCAGGATTGGAGTGACTTCATGACGCTGACCGTTCCCAGACGAGCCGCCGAGCTGGTGCCCACCGAACCGGGCATCATGGATCCGGTCCCCTTCCCGGACTCCTCCATGGTTGGACCGGACCAGGCTCTCGCCGTGGCCTGCCACGCACTGGAATACGACTCTCCCACCTACTCCGCCCGCACCGTCCTGGCCCGCTGGCAGCGCGTCACCCTGGTGCTCGTCGTGTTGGCCATCGTCCTGGGACTGATCTTCGCCACACGCATCACCGGCATTGTGCTGGTGACCAGCGCCATTGTGGCCTACCTGTGGGCTCTGCTGTTCCGGCTAGTGATCTTCCAACGCGGCGCCAGGGGCGGCTACATGATGAGGATCAGCGACGAAGAGGCATTCTCCCTCCCCGACGCCGCGCTGCCGACGTACACGGTCCTGGTGCCGGCCTTCAAGGAACCCCTCGTCGGTGAGCTCGTGGAGGCGTTGGAGCAGATCGACTATCCCCGCAACAAGCTGGACATCCGGCTGCTGCTGGAGGCAAGCGACACCGAGACCATAGCCGCAGCCCGCACGCTGCGGCCTCGCCCGCATCTGACGATCATTGTGGTGCCGAAGGCCGATCCCCAGACGAAACCGAAGGCCTGCAACTACGGTCTGGTGACGGCACGCGGGCAGCTGTGCACCATCTTCGACGCCGAGGACAAACCCGACCCGCTTCAGCTCCGCCGGGCCGCCGTCGCACTGCATCGGCTGGGCCCGACATATGCCTGCATCCAAGCCCGGCTGGGCTTCTACAACTCCCGTCAGAACCTGCTGACCCGCTGGTTCACCCTGGACTACGGCACCTGGTTCGCGAACATGCTTCCCGGCTTGGTCGCCATCGACGCACCCATTCCGCTGGGCGGCACGTCGAATCACTTCCGGGTCTCGGCGCTGAAGCAGGTGGGCGCCTGGGACCCGTGGAATGTCACCGAGGACGCCGACCTGGGGCTCCGGCTGCGACGGGCCGGATATCAGGTGAGCGTCCTGGACTCCACGACGCTGGAGGAGGCAAACCCAGACCCGATCAACTGGATTCGGCAGCGCAGCCGCTGGTACAAGGGTTATCTGCAGACCTTCCTGGTGCATCTGCGCCGCCCCAGGATCGTGGCGCGGCAGCTGGGCTGGCGGGCCGTCACCGACATGATGATCTTCGTCGCGGGAACCCCGCTACTCAGCGCCCTCAACGGGGTGTTCTGGCTCATCACGCTGGTGTGGTTCACATCGAAGTCCACCGCAGTCGCGGCCCTGTTCCCACCCGGCGTCTACCATCTGGGTCTGCTGTGCCTGCTGCTGGGCAACCTGTCCATCATGTACATGAATCTGTACACCGCCCGCTCCATGGAACGACCCGACCTGCTGCTGCCCGCGCTGCTGGCCCCCGGCTATTGGGTGCTGATGTGGGTGGCGGCCGTGAAGGCGGTCGTCCAGCTGGTGCGCAACCCGTCATATTGGGAGAAGACGGCCCACGGACTGCACCAGCCCTCTGAGCAGCAGGCCAAGAAACAGGAGGCTCAGCCAGCGCTGGCTCCTCAATCACCGACGCCGCGACCGCAGATCGGCCTTCAGCAGCCTGTGGGAATCCCACTGTCACAGCCCACGTTCGCCCCGCAGCAGCTCACCCCGGAGCCCGTCCCAGCGCAACCGCTGTCACGTGTCTCGACCTCGCAGACCACGCAGGCGAGAGGCCCCGCGCGGTGAGGGCACAACGCAAGCAGCTCTCCCATGATGCGGTGATGGCGGCCGTCATCGGGGCGGTGTATCTGGCATACGGAATCTGGCTGTCGAACAATGATCTGGTGTTCCCGGACGCCATGAGCCGGGTGGCCAACGGCTACTACGTGCTCTTCAGTCGCGATCCACATCTGGCAGCCATCGGCTTTGTCTGGAATCCGCTGCCCTCGCTGGCTACGATTCCGCTGCTGGCCCTGTCCCCTGTGATACCGGTGCTGGCGACGAAGGCCTTCGCCGGAATCCTCGTGTGCATCCTGTCCGGGGTCATCGCCATGGTCTTCGCCCGTCGCATCTTCGTCGAGTTCGGGGTGTCACCCGGCTGGGCGCTGACGTTCACAGGTGTGCTCGCCATCCAGCCCCTGGTGCTGATCTCGTCGGCTGCGGGTGCCAGCGAGGCGATGCTGCTGGCCACCTCCCTCTACACCACACTGCACCTGACGAAATGGCTGGGCAGGGATGACCCGTGGCACCTGGTCCACGCCGGACTGGGTTTGGGTTTGGCGTACCTTGTGCGCTACGAGGCCGCCGCTGCGGCGCTGGCGGTCACTATCGTCGTGTTCGTCCTTGGCCTGTGGCGGGCCAGACAGCACGGTCGTGCGAAATCCCTGGCGATACTCGACTGCTTCCTGGTGGGCAGTCCATTCGCCGCCGCATTCTTCATCTGGGCGTTGATCTCCAAACTGGTCGCAGGGTCATGGTTCGAGACCTACACCTCGGCGTACGGCAACACCGCCCAAGTCACGACCGCCCGCATCAGCATTGAGAGCATCACCGGCAGCGACCTGTTCACCAAGCTGGCTTACCTGTCCACGCAGCTGTTCTCCGTCGCCCCCCTGGCGCTGGTGTTTGTCGTCATCTCGGGGATCATCGCCTGGCGGCGGCGGGATGCCCGGGTTCTGGCTGCGGCGGCGGTGCTCGGCGGGATTCTGGCCTTCGACGAATGGGCGTTCCTAAACGGCTCGTCCTTCGGGTGGCTGCGTTTCCAGTTCATGGCCATCCCGTGGGGCTTCCTCATGGCCGGATACATCCTCGGTGCGGTGAAAGTCCGCAACCCGATGTCGAAGGTCAAGACCGCGACGGCTTGGGGGATGCTGGTCGCACTGCTCGCCCCGCTGCCGCTGGCCTGGGGGGCTACGCTGGACCCGAAGCTGGCCCGTGAGGAGGCGCTGACAATAGAGGCCGGGCGAGCCGGACAGTATCAAGTGCAGGCCCAAGTCGCCGACTATCTGGACTCCCTGAACCTACCGAACGGCTCAGTCATCACCGACGTCGCCTATTCCTTCCCGATCGTGTTGGCCAGCCGCAACCCACACCAGTTCGTCATCACCCCGGACAGGGACTTCACCACAATGCTTGAAGATCCCCTGGCCAAGGGCGTGAAATACGCCTTGATGACAGGCCCGCTGGCCGCACAGGCGGACGCGCTGTCACGGCGTTTCCCCGACCTCTTCGACAATGGTGGCGGCATCGCCAAGCTTGATCGCGAGTGGGTGGATGGCCGCGGATCCCAGTGGCGGATCTACATTTTCACCTATGCCTGAGGTGGCGACGGGCCGCGTTTCGTGAGATCGGTGGTGTCCTATGCATGACGCCGATGTCGCGGGGTTCCCCGGCCGCATCTCGGTTCACGCCAGGCCGGAATTGCCGACCTGAACCGTCAGCACGCCTCCAGCACCAGGATCTGCTCCTCCAGGAGCCGGAACAGCGGAAACCACGTCAGCCATCTGGTTCGTGGGTCGATACGCGCCATTCCCTGGTTCAGGCCGACGTCGCGCACTGGGCGGAAGCCGGGGGCGACGGTGCGGCAGAATGTCCTACCGTTGCGGCAGCCGTAGGTGAATTTGGCTCCCGAGGCCACGACAGAGCGCTCCCGCCCAAACCGCTGGAACAGCGGGGCCATGACCTCAATCAACGCGGTGGACCTGGGGAATGCGTCGCGGATGATGATCATCATGGCCCGCACCTCGTCGGCGGAGAGGTACATTGTCAGGCCCTCCACCACCACGAGCACATCACCCATCGCCGTCACCTGTCCCGGCCAGTCGGGGTCCAGCGCTGAGGAGGCGACGTTGCGCACCCGGTCCACGGGGTCGAGCAGCTGTTCCCGCAACGCGATGACCTCGGGCAGGTCCAGGTTGTACCAGCGCACCTGACCGTCGTCGACGCGATGGAATCGGGTGTCCAGGCCACAGGCGAGATTGACGACGGTGCAGCCGGGGTGACGGGCCAGGAAGTCGCGGACCAGGTCATCGAACAGCAGGGTCCGGGCCGCAACCCCGGAGGAGGCCATCGTGTCGGACCGGGCGATGGAGAAGTCGTAGTCCAACCGTGAGACCATGTCGATGGCCTGCGGGTCGGAGAGCAGGTGGGGATGAGAACGGGAGTACTGGGCGCGGGCCTGGAGGGTGATGAGCATGGTCTCCGGAACTCCAGTGAGGTTTACCCTGTTCATACATCCATTCTTTCCCAGCGCCACAAGGGCTTCGGCGGCTGTCCAGATCACGCAGCATGGGAGGCCAGAGCTCACGACGATGCGCCCATCGCAATCACGCCCGCCACGATGGTCATCAGCAGCGCCTTCGCCACCACGACAGTGCTGCGACGCGGCATCAGCGCGGCTGTCACCTCAACCATCTGGGTCCTGTTTTCCTCGGCCACGAACAGGACCGCCAGGACGATCATCGTGATGTTGGCAACGTCGACCCCCATCAGCATGATCTCGAGATGCTGCTGGGAAATCATCTCAGGGAGGGGGCTCCTAGTGACGGGCAGGCTCAGCAGCAGAAGCACTGCACCGCGTTGGTGTTCAGCAGGAGCCCCACCCCACCGCTGTTGAGTTTTATGGCGACACCATGAGCGGCGGAGGCGACGGTCACGGAGCGCACGAGGAGGGGCTGGTTCCAGGCGATCACCTGGAACCAGCCCCGTGGATCAACACCATTCAGCGGTCGGCATCTGGTGCCGCGAAATGGCTCTTGTCCTGGCAGGCGTCGCCCACCCCGTCGTTGTCCTGGTCCTGCTGGTCGGGGTTGGCAATGTCGACGCAGTTGTCGTATTCGTCAGGGATGACGTCACCGTCGCGAGTGACTGCCAGCTGGGCCTCGCCAACGGATTGGAGGCCGTTGTCGTCAGTCACGCGGATCCGAGCCTTTCCGGCGATCTGCGTCTCGTAGCGATGCGTGACGACGGGCTCCGGCGTGGTGGCGTCGTAGACACCATCACCGTCGAAGTCCCATTCGTAGGTGACGATACGGCCTGTTGCCGCATGACTTCCCTGCGCGTCAAGGGTCAGCTCATCACCCGCCTGGGCGACGTAGGGGCCCTGAAGCCAGGCGAATGGACGGTTCGTGCTCTCGATGACGGCATCGACCATGCGATCCGGGACAGCAGCGGCGCTGTCGGCAACCAGCACCTGACCGCCGGTGGCCTGTGTCGAGTCGCCCCGGCTCTCACTGGGCTTGCCGTCACGGGTGATGACATGGGTTTGAACGGCGTCACCACCCAGTGGAGATGCGTCCTGCCGATGCAGGCTATCCAGTCCACGAACGGTGTCGGAAGTCGCGGAGTTTCCAACGACCAGCGCAACCCTGCGAACTCCGGTGCGCCACGTCAACGACGAGCCGCTGTCCCGCTCAGCACCAGAGGAGACGGAATCCACCGCAGTGGCCAGGGCGGCCGGATCCTCGGTGAAATCTGACAGAACCGTCACCGCACCGTCACCCGGGGCTGCCTTCTCAGCTGCGTTCCCCGGGAGAGCGACGACCGCATATCGGCTCGAACGTGTGGCCGAACCCACCCGGTTCACAATGTCATCCATGGAGGCCTTGACTGCCGCAGCATCGGGGGCTGAGCCCTCGGAGGAGTCGATCGCGATCACCACATCGACATCCGCTGAGGCAGCGCCAACCGGGGGAGCGTCATCAAGCGCGTGGGCTTGTTGCACGAGGTTTCCCATCTCACGATGGCCTGCCCGATTGGGATGCCAGAAATCTGTCACAGTCCAGCTGAAGCGCGCATGAGTGTTTCCACTGTCATCAGCATCGCCCTCAGTCTCCAGAAACTCATTCAACCATCGCTTGGGATTCTCACGCATCAGGGCTGGATCTGGCTCATGCCCGGCGAAGGCAGTCGGGGCATCGAAGACGAAAAGGACCCGCCCGGGATGCGAAGCGTTCAGGTCATCCACCAGCTTCTGCTGCAGGGCCACCGCATCTGTGCCCAGCTGCCGAACCTCACGCGCCGCATCTACGGTCACCCCGTCATTGTCAAGAACATACGACGTGTCCATGGAGAGCAGCGGATAGCTCATCAGCACCACCTTGGAGGCCGGGTTGGCCGCCATCTTCTCAGAGAGCAACCTTTCTATGGTGGCCTTCAGCTGATCCATCACCTTGGGCATATCCGTCCGGGCGCTGTTGATCTTCTCTCGGCAGGAGGCGGCATCCGCCCCATCGAACAGACCCGGAATGTTGGGGGCGAAGCACTGTTTAACAAGATCCGAGAAGTGGACATCATTGCCGCCCATCGTCATTAGAACCAGGTCGGTCTGCGGACCGACGAAGTCAGCCTGTGGACGCAAGGTCAGCTGACACTGGTATGTGTAGTCCTTGGCCCAGGGCCATGGGCTGCCGTTCTTCTGGATGTTGTACTCCACCGAGGCGACATCGGCATTGCCACGCACACCGCAGGCGTCTGCCGCCTCCAGCTTCGCCCGAGCCTCCTCAACAGAGCCGGCCCGAATGCCCTTCGTACTCTGCTTCCCCAGAGTCCGCTCCTGGAAGACATCCTTGACTACAGCCCCCGAGCACGCTCGATTGTCATACGTCGCGCTGACGGCGCTCCCATTCGCCGAGCTCGCAAAACTCTGACCCCAGTTGAGGCGACTGCGCTGACAGGCAGGCGGACCAAAATACTCGCCAGCGCCATTACCCGCAGAATAAGAATCACCCAGCTGAACTATCGATACTTTTCGAGCAGATGCCGTCGTATCAGCCTGCGCCCCCACAGGGGAGGCCGTGGCAGACGAGACAACCAAACCACTCAATATCAACAATTTCAATAATTTACTCATTATATTCTTTAAACTCCCTCGATTCAGAGGCCGTAAATTCACTAAAGCCGATGCCCCTGAGACAGCGGTCAGCAACATTCTAACCAGGCTTGGAAGCGAGAGTAAACACCCCCATCGACGAGAGGGGAAGCACGTATTAACGATCGCAGGCAAAGCGGCTCTGACAAGGGGTTTTACGCTTCAGCATACGATCTACAGGATGATTCTCAAGGTCAGCAACAAGGTCACCGGAGACAGCATTTCCTTGAAATAACAACCACTGAAAGGATTCAATCATCAGGTCGAAGCACCTCTGCATGAGATGCGACAAGACAGAGAACGCCAGATGCTTCGCAAGCGGCCATGATGTCGAGCCATTCGAGGACATGAGGGACAGCCTGGCCACCGCAACACCGAGGCGCCTCCGACTGAGGCCAAGAACCACATCTCCTCAGAAGCGATCAAACGCACTCGCACTATTTTCACTCTGGCCACGGCAAACAGTCAGCGGCGAATAACAACAGGCGCAGAGAACTCGCCATACACCAAAACCACAATTCCGATTGCCAGGCACAGGAGGAAGGCAATCAAACGCCCTATCGCCACCGCCCTCCTGGGACCACGCAATCGCCATCCCGGAATGGCGAAGACGGCGACAACACCGATTAATCCAACAACGATCAGCAGTATGGCAATGATGCTAACAATGGGCATTGTACCTTATTCCTTATCTGTCAGAGGGGAGCCACAGTCTCACGGTTCCCTGCACGGTTGGCCACCAGAGAGCCGTCACGCAGCTCATGGATTACATCGCAGCGATTGGCAAGTTCGGGATCATGAGTGACCATCACCACAGTGTGGTTGGCATTGGCAAGTTCGCGTAGATACTCAAACACGCATCGGCCGTTGGCTTGATCGAGTGCGCCTGTCGGCTCATCAGCAAGGATGATTCGCGGGGCGTTGACGACCGCCCGAGCCAGAGCAACCCGCTGACGCTGCCCGCCAGAGAGAAGCTTGACAGGGTGATCCATCAGCTCCGCAACATCGAAACGCGCCAGCGTATCGGCCACCAGTTTTCGCTGTCCCCGTCGCCGACGACGGGCATACACGAGCGGAATGCGCACGTTGTCGAACACAGTGTCAGACTCGACGAGGGCAAAATCCTGGACGACGTAGCCGAAGGTCTCGTTGCGATAGTGCGCCGCTTGCCGTTCCCCACTGCGGGCAATGTCGTGTCCGTCGATGGTAATGGCTCCGCTGGTTGGGCGAACCAGCTGTCCAATGAGATTCAGCAGTGTCGATTTTCCCCCACCGGAAGGGCCGACGATTGCCGTAACCTGTGAGGGATAAATGACGAAGGATACATCGCGCACGGCATGAACGGTACTGTCACCGATGCGGAAATCCTTACTGACATGCTCGATTGTGATCATGACGGTCAATCCTTACGTAGCAGGGTCATAGCACTGGACCTTTTAAGAATCGAGACGGCCCGGGTAGACATAGTCACATGAACTACAATGACCACCGCGACAACGAAGGGAAATATCCTGCCGACATTGACGGTTAGCACAGAGAACAGTGCGAAGATCAGCAGCGTCGGCGCAGTGAAGGTGGCAATAAGGAAAAGACTCACTCGCAAAAAAGCATGCCCATTATGCGCCCCATAGAGACGCTCAATCACATAGCGCCGCAGATTACTGACTACGAGCGCATCCACCGTTGAGACGACGGTACCCAGCAACACCAGAAGAAGACAGGAAAAGAAGATCAAGAACATTGTGGAACGCGCAAGCTGCGCCTCATATACGTTTGAGATACGCTGATTTAAATGTTGCGGTATAAGCCCAATACCACCTGTAGATGCAGCCGTGTCAATGAATGCATTAATGAGGTCATCTGAAGCATCAAACAGCACGGTGCGGCTGACGATTTCCTGCTGCCAGAAACTCGGCGCAGTCATCTCCGAAAAACTCTCGTAACTTCCAAGCAGCAGGACATGGTCATCCAGCGAAACGTATCCCATCCAAGGGTCGAGGTAGGATACGCCTGCTGGAAGACGACCCGCGATGGCAACCTTGTTACTGCCCAGGGTGATGACATCACCCACATCGTATGCGGTGACACCTGCACCGACATAGAGAGAGATCTGGCCGCCTGCCCCGACTGGCAAGTCGTAGGCCTGCGCAAAACCTCCCAACGCAACAAGTATGGGAGTCTCCAGATCGGCACCATCAAAGTAGTTATTCTTGACAATTGAATAGTTTGCACTCTCGCCATTGAGAGTGCGAGATAGAAGATCAGCCATGGGCGCATTGATATCGGTTGGCCGCATCTCATCGTGAAACATCGTGAAATATGACACATCACCGTCTCCAAGGCTGTGCGCCACCCTGATATCGCTCATACTGCGGAGCATGTTATTCAGCGTCACCGACAACGTAGAGGCCACCACAATGACTTGAAGAACGAGCAGAAGCGTGCGAAAGCGGAGCCCAAACAACTCGCGAATAGCGGTGCCAAGCTGATAACCGATCATCGCCGCCCCCACATCATTGTCTGCGCTCCTACAGCTAAAGCGAAGAAGACGCCCAACACAACCGCGTTGGTTACGGTGATGCCGACGATATCGAGCAGCCCAGGCTCAACGGACAGGGCGCCAAGTCTGCCCAGCACGACCATTCCGATTGTCGCTCCCACAGCCGTGGCGATAGCCCCCGCTGGAACGACACATCGGATCCATCGCACAATGAACGATACGGGATGAGCTCCATAGAGACGTTCAATCAGGTATCGGCGTTTGTTGGCAGCAATCCAGTTCAGAAAAAGCAACAGAATACTGCCGTAAGCCAACAGCATCGATGCCTCGTAAGCATAGGTGAGAGGTTCACTCTGCACGATCGACCACACGTTGGGATCGACCTCTCGCATCGTCACAACGTAGTCATACCGCTCAAGAACAGCTGCGAACTGCATGGCCAGCTCTGGATCATCAGCGCCAATGTAATACACGCCATGAACGTTGTCCTGCGTGAACAACGTATATACGTACTCATTCTTGAACGGAGATGACTTTCCGTCATAGTAACCTATCACATTCACATCATCAGGGATGTACCTTTCCTCCCGGCCAACAAGGTACGAGTCACTGCGAACGAGGGCTGCGATTGCTTGACTTTCAAAATCGGAAAGATTGAAATTACGCCCCTGGATAATCATAGAGGCTTAGTCAGAATCGGTGGCTGCAATAGTTAATTGACGTGTTGTGCGTG